>Ga0134124_10001262_pt1 | contig 20259 bp, 21 predicted proteins | sample KB304_FD_96880 | JGI IMG/M metagenome (GOLD analysis project Ga0134124, IMG submission 96880) | Terrestrial soil microbial communities without Nitrogen fertilizer from Kellogg Biological Station, Michigan, USA - KB3-0-4 | ecosystem: Environmental > Terrestrial > Soil > Unclassified ... | reverse complement strand
TCAGCATTGGCCTATCCTGCGCGCTCTCCTATCTCGACTGGCGCGAGCCGGTCGAGCACTGGCGCGCGCATTATCCCAAACTCGTCGCCTGGCTCGACGCTTTTGCTCGCCACGAGCCCGCTTATGCCGCCACGCAGCGGCCGGAGAACAGCCGATGACCGTGCACAATGCCGATACGCCCGCCGCTCCGCCCTATTGGACGGATAAACCCTCGAAACCGGCGCTCAAGCTGCCGCACGGGGCCTGCGACGCGCATGTGCATGTGTTCGGACCCCGCGCGCGCTTTCCCTTCGCCGACGGGCGCAACTACACGCCATCAGACGCCACCAAGGAGATGCTGTTCGCGCTGCACGCCCGGCTCGGCATCGAGCACTGCGTGATCGTGCAGCCGAACTGCCACGGCACCGACAACCGCGTCACCGAGGACGCCATCGCTGCGAGCGGGCATTCGTACAAGGGCATCGCGCTCGTACGCGTCGATACAAGCGACGCCGAGCTGAAGCGCCTCGCCGCCGCTGGTCTCACCGGCGCGCGCTTCCACTACATGCACCATCTTTCCAAGGGTGCGTCGATCGACGATGTCATGGTCTTCGCCAAGCGGCTGGCCGATGTCGGCTGGCACCTGCAGATCCATGGTGAGGCGGATGTGCTCGCCGGTATGGCGCCGAAGCTGAAGCACTCGCCGGTACCGGTGGTGATCGACCACATCGGCCGCGTCGACGCCTCGCTCGGGCTCGAGCAGCCCGCTTTCCGCACCCTGCTCGACCTGATGCGCGAGAAGCACGTCTGGATGAAGGTGTCTGGCTGCGACCGCATCACACGCCAGGGCCCGCCTTATGCCGACGCCGTGCCTTTCGCACGCAAGCTGGTCGCCGAGTTCGGCGACCGCGTGGTGTGGGGCACCGACTGGCCGCACCCCAACCACACGCACGTGCCGGACGACGGGCAGCTCGTCGACATCATCGCCGAAATCGCGCCGTCTGAGGCGGCGCGGCAGGCGCTGCTGGTCGACAACCCGCAGCGTCTTTACAAGTTCGCGCCGGCACGCAAGCTGCATGGAGCCCCGAAATGACCGGCCGTCTGCAGGATCGCATCGCCATCGTCACCGGCGCCGGCAGCGTCGGGCCGGGCTGGGGCAACGGTCGCGCCACCTGCGTGCGCTTCGCCGAGGAAGGCGCCAAGATTTTCGCGGTCGACCGCGACATTGAGAAAACCGCCGAGACCGTCGAGCGGGTGAAGGCCGTGGCCGGCGAGATCGTCACGCAAGCCTGCGACGTGACGAAGTCGGAGTCGGTCAAGGCGATGGTCGACGCCTGCCTCGCCCGCTTCGGCCGCATCGACGTGCTGGTGAACAATGTCGGCGGCTCGGCGCACGGCGGGCCGGTTGAGATGAGCGAAGAGGTGTGGGGCGCGCAGGTCGACTTCAATCTGAAGAGCGTCTTCCTCACCCTGAAATACGTGCTACCGGTGATGGAGAAGCAGGGCAAAGGCGCGATCATCAATCTCGCCTCCACTTCGGGCATCCGCTTCACCGGCGCGTTCCAGGTCGGCTACGCCGCGACCAAAGCCGGCGTTATCCAGCTTTCGCGCGTGGTGGCGGTGCAGTATGCGCCGAAAGGCATCCGCGTGAACACCATCGTGCCCGGGCAACTGCATACGCCGATGGTTGAGGCGCGGCTTGCCAAGCAGCGCGCGGGCGGCGACGTGGAGGAATTGCTCAAGCAGCGCCTGAAGCGCATCCCAGCGGGCTTTGCCGGCGATGGCCGCGATACCGCCAATGCCGCGCTGTTCTTGGCCTCTGACGAGGCGCGCTTCATCACCGGCACCGAAATCGTGGTCGACGGTGGCATGAGCGTGCGCTGCGATTAGCCGCTATGCGCCGCCTGCGCGGTTTTAGCGGTTGCGATCATATGAGAGAGACTTTAACGGTACGGCAGGCGGTTAGAGCCTGGCCGAAAAGCGTCCGTAACTTATGAAAGCAGCACCGTTCGAGTATTCCCGTCCCGCCGACCTCGACGAGGCCTGCGCGCTGCTGGCGCAGGACGACAGCGCCCGCGTCATCGCCGGCGGGCAAACGCTGGTGCCGATGATGGTGATGCGGCTCGCCCGGCCGACACGCTTGATCGACATCAACCGCATCGCCGCGCTCAGCTACATCCGGGCCGAAGACGACGCGGTGCGCGTGGGCGCAACCACACGGCAATGTGTCGCCGAGAAGGATGCGACGGTTGCGAAAAGCATTCCGTTGCTGGCGAAGGCTATTCCCAATATCGGCCACGCGGCCACGCGGGCGCGCGGCACCGTCGGCGGCTCGCTCGCCAATGCAGATCCGGCGTCGGAGCTGACGCTCTGCGCCATAACGCTCGACGCGGTCATCGAATATCGTGCCGACGGCGCGACCGACGAAGTGCCGGCGCGCGACTTCTACATCGGGCCGATGATCACGGCGCTCCCTGCCGGCGCCATCCTCTCCAGTGTGCGTTTCCCGGTGTGGCGCGGCAAGGTCGGCGTCGGCTTCCACGAGATCAACGCGCGCACATCCGACTTCGCCTTCGTATCGGCCGCAGCGCAGGTCGAACTCGGCGACGACGGCAAGGCCAAACGCATCGCCATCGGCGTCGGCGCGGCAACCGACTTCCCCATCCGTCTCGACAGCGCCGAGGAACAACTCACCGGCAGCACGCTCGACGAGAACTCCGTGCGCGAGGCCGTGCGCGGCGCACTCGCCGACGTCGAGACGCTCTCCGACCTGCACGCCTCGGCCGAGTACCGCCGCCGCGTTGCGGCCGATCTCGCCGTGCGCGCGGTACGCGACGCGCTTGCCATGGCGCAAGGACATTAAGATGCGGATCGAACTCGACATCAATGGATCGAAACGCGAAGTCGAAGTCGAACCGCGCACCACGCTGCTCGACTGCCTGCGCGACAATCTGGCGCTGACCGGCGCGCATGCCGGCTGTGAGCATGGCGTCTGCGGCGCCTGCACCGTGCTGTTCGACGGTATCGCCGTGCGCGCGTGCCTCATGTTCGCCGTGCAGGCGCAAGGCTCCAAGATCACCACCATCGAAGGCGTCACCCCCGGCCCGGGCGAGCTGTCGCCGGTGCAGGACGCCTTCTGCGAAACGCACGGCATGCAGTGCGGCTATTGCACGCCGGCGATGATCCTCACCGCGCACGCGCTGCTCGCCAATAACCCGGAGCCGACGCGCGAGGATATCGTCGAGGCGATTTCCGGAAACATCTGCCGCTGCACCGGTTATGCGCAGATCGTCGAGGCGATCGCGCTTGCCGCCGAGCGCATGCGCGGCACCAACCGACCGACGGAGCTGCAGACATGACCGAGGCCGGGCATCGCTTCGTCTCCACCGACCGCCGCGTGCGCGAGGATCGACGTTTCGTGGTCGGCAAAGGCCGCTACGTCGCCGACATCGCGCTGCCTAACGCCAAGCACGTCGCGCTGGTCACCTGCCCTTACCCCGCCGCTCGCATCGTCTCGATCGACAAGAGCGCCGCGCTGGCGATGCCCGGCGTGCATTACGTGCTAGACGGCGACGAACTTGCCGGCGCCACGCTGCCGCTGATGACCGGGCTCGAAACGCCGAACGTGCCGCGCAGGCCATTGGCGCACGAGGTGGCGCGTTATTCCGGCGAATGGGTCGTGGCCGTTGTCGCCGATACGCGGGCGCTCGCCGAGGACGCGGCGGAAGCGGTGGAGATCGACTACGAGCCCCTGCCCTTCGTGCTCGACGCCGAAGAAGCGCTCGAAGGCAAGGTGCTGGTGCATGAAGCACACGGCTCCAACGTGCTGCTCGACAAGACCTTCACCTGGGGCGAGGTCGACAAGGACTTCGCCGCGGCGCCGCGCAAGCTGAAGCTGCGCGTGAAATGGGGCCGCTCGTCCACGGTGCCGATCGAGACCTTCGGCGTGGTATCGAGCTGGGACCCCTGGCGCGAGATCCTCGACGTCTACGCCTCGATCCAGATGCCGCGTTATGCCGACCAGATCGGCATCGCGCTGAAAATCCCGGTGTCATCGGTGCGCGTGCATCACGACGTCGACGTGGGCGGCAGCTATGGCGTCAAGCGCGGCATCAAGCACACGGTGCTGACCGGCTACCTGTCGCGGCGGCTCGGCTTCCCGGTTCGGCTGATCGAGGACCGGCTGGAAAACATGCGCGGCGGCGATGCGCACGGGCCGGAGCGTCTGTTCGACGTCGAGGTCGCCTATGACGACGAGGGCATCGTCTCGTCGATGAAAATGCGTGCGCTGGAGAATGTTGGCGCCTATGCCGGCCGCTCGCCCTTCCAGCTCGGCAAGCCGGTCGGCGCCATCGTCGGCCCCTACAGAATCAAAAGCGTGCAGTACCGCGCTGTCGCCGTGGTCACCAACAAAACGACGCAGGAAGCGGTGCGCGGCTTCGGCCAAGCGCCGACCAATGTCGCGCTTGAGCGTACCATGGACGAGATCGCGAGCGTGCTCGGGCTCGATCCGCTGGAGGTGCGCCGGCGCAACCTGATCCGCGCCGGGGATTTCCCCTACACAATCCCGAGCGGCACCACTTACGACAGTGGCGACTATCAGCTCGTCATCGACAAGGTGTTCAAGCACACGCCTTACGAAGAACTGAAAAAGGAGCGTGACGCGCTACGCGCGAAGGGTCTGCTCGCCGGCATCGGCCTCGCGGCGGCGCTGGAGCCGTCCGGTGGCAACGCCATGTTCGAGGCGTTGCTCAACCCGAAGATCACCACCACCACCTTCATGGATTCCTGCCGCATTAACGTCGACGGCGTCGGCTGCATCACCGCCACCATGCACACGACGTCGTCCGGCCAGGGCCACGAGACGCTGGTCGGCACGGTGATCGGCGAGGTGCTGGGCCTCGACCCCGACCTCGTCCGCGTGACGCGGCCGGATTCGCTCAACTCGCTGCCGAGCGGCACGCCGGTGGGCAGCCGCATGGCCATCATGCTCGGCGGCGCGGCTTTTCATGCGGCGAACAAGCTCAAGGACAAATTGCTGGCGATCGGCGCGCACGATCTGGGCATCCCACGCGAGCGCGCAGTCTACGAACGCGGCGACGTCTATGACCGCGGCAACCCGGAGCATCGCCGCGCCTGGGCCGATCTGGTGCAGATCGCCTACCGCAACTACCACCGCATGCCGGCCGACATGGAGCCGGGCCTGGCGACCAGTCACGTGATGCAGGTGCCGACCGGCGGCAAACTGCCCGACGCCGACGGCCGCGTGCAGATGTATCCCTGCACGTCGTTCGAATTCCATCTCATCCTGGTGAAGATTGATCCCGCTCTCGGCCGCCCGGAAATCGTGAAATATCGCGTCGGCCACGACTGCGGCGTGATGATCAACCCAAAGATCGTGCGCGGTATGACCATGGGTGGCATCGCACACGGCATCGGCGCGGCTCTGCTCGAGGAATTCGCCTATGACGGCGAAGGTCAGCTCATGGCGCAGAGCTTCATGGACTATCTCCTTCCCTCGTCGCACGAAGTGCCGGCGGTCGAGATCATCCACCACTGCACGCCCTCGCCCAACACGGTGCTCGGGCAGAAGGGCTCCGGCGAAAGCGGCTATCTCGGCGCGCCGGCCGGTATCGCCAATGCCATCAACGACGCCATCCGGCCGCTCGGCATTTCGGTCAACACGCTGCCGATCAGAATATCGACGCTCGGCGACATGATCGCCGCGGCGCAGGAGAAAAAATAATGATCGTTGATTGCCACGCACACTTGGTGCCGCCCGAGCTGCTGGCGGCCATCCGCAAGGACGCCGCCAAATTCCCCAACGTGAAGCAGATCGAGCAGGACGGGAGCCTGGCGCTCGCCTTTGCCGGCGGCAAGCCGACACGGCCGGTGTCGAAGCCGCTCTCCGACATGGCGGGCCGCGTGGCCTGGATGCAGAAGAACGGCATCGACAAGCAGGTGGTCGGCGGCTGGGTCGACATGTTCGGCTACGATTTGCCGGGCGCCGAAGGCGAAGCCTGGGCGCGGCTGACCAACGACGCGTTGCTGGCGGCCGCCAAGGCCGAGCCGCATTTCGTGCCGCTCGCCACCGTGCCACTTGGCGACGGCGCGCGCGCCGGCGCTGTGCTCAAGGATGCGATCAAGGCGGGCTTTGCCGGCACCATGATCGGCACGCTGCCGCGCGGCGTCGGCTCGACGCTCGATAACAAAGACCTCGATGCCTTCTGGCAGGCGGCCGACGAGACCGGCGCGGTGGTGCACATCCATCCGAGCTACGACGCCGGCGACGTGCGCGTGAACGACTTCGGCCTCGCCAACGGCCTCGGCCGCATCACCGATGCAGCGGTGGCGGTGGCGCGGCTGATCTCGGCCGGGCATGTCACCAAGTATAAGAACGTCAAGTTCTTCGCGCCGATGGGCGGGGCCGCCCTGCCCTTCGTGCTCGGCCGCCTCAAGCGTAACCACGCCATCACGCCCGGCATCGGCGACCCTGTTGCGGCGCTCGCCGCAATCTACACCGACACCATCCTGCACGACGTGCGCGTGCTGAAATTCGTGGTCGAGATGATGGGCACAGAGCGCTTGATGATGGGGTCCGATATGCCCTTCCCGATCGGCGACCTGGAGCCGCTGAAGATCGTGAACGAGGCCGGTCTGTCCGCTGCGCAGGTCGCCTCGATCAACGGCGGGCTGGCGCAAAAACTGTTCAAGATCGCATGAGCCGACACACATGAAGCTCGACATCGGCGGCGAGGAAAAATTCGACACTAGCATCGAGGCGCTGTGGACGGCGCTTAACGATCCCGCCGTGCTGGTGAAATGCATCCCCGGCTGCAAGGAGATGATCCCGGAGGGCGAGGACAAGTTCAAGCTGGTGCTCAACCTGAAAGTCGCTTCGGTCGGCGGCAGCTTCGAGGGCGCCATCGCGCTCTCCGACAAGCAGCCGCCGGCGCATTGCAAGGTCGTCGTCTCCGGTGCCGGCACCCTCGGCCAGGGCGAAGGTGCGGCAACATTCACGCTGGAAGCGCAGGAAGCGGGCGCGCTGATGCGCTATAGTGGCGAAGGCGAGATCGGCGGGCTGGTGGCCGGTGTCGGCCAACGCATCCTGAAAGGCGTCGCCAAGCACCTGATCGGGCAATTCTTCAAGGCACTGCGAAAGGAAACGACGGCGCAGCCGGCACCGCCGCCGGCGTCATAAAAAGAAACGACGAGGATATTCATCTCAGGGAGGACATGATGATCGGATTTTCGGCACTGATGCGCACGGCCGCTTGCGCCGGCGCCATCGCGGCAATGGCACTCTCTCCCGCGGCTGCGCAAGCCCCCACCAAGGTCACGATGGTGACCTTCAGCTTTCCCTCGCTCGGCGCCTTCATGCCGCCGGTAATCAAGGGCAAGAATCTCGATACCGCCAATGGCATCGATCTGGAATTCGTCGAGCGGACGCCGGACGCCTATGCGACGCAGTTCAATGCTGGCGAATTCAAGCTCGGCGGCAGCGCCTCGCTCCTGCAGGTCGCGCTCGCCGCCTCGCGCGGCGTAAAGGTGCAGTATCTGTTCAACCTGTTCGACTTCTGGGGCGCGGTGGTGACGTCACGGCCCGCCGTCAAGACCGTCAAGGATCTCGAAGGCAAGCAGCTCGCCGCGTCGCGCTCGACCACCAACTATGTGATGTTCGAATTTTTCGCCAAGCAGCAAGGCGTCGACATCGCCAAGATGGAGGTTGTCAACACCGCGCCTCCGGGCCTCGTGGGTTTTGCCATCGCCGACCGCGCCGACGCCGTGCAGTTGTGGGAGCCGGCCTATACGCTGTTGAAGGCGAAAAAGCCCGACATCCGCACGCTCGACATCGCCATCACCAAAACCTGGCAGAACTTTGCCGGCGGCGACCGCATCCCCTACCTCGGCGTCGCTGCGCACACCGACTGGGTCGAAGCTAACCCGACGCTCATCCCGAAGCTGTACAACACGTACAAGCAGGCGGCCGAGTTCATCGCCAAGAACCCGCAAGAAGCTGCGGCGCTGATCGCGCCTAAATCGACGCCGGAAGATCGCGCCGCACTCGTGGACCTGATCAAGGCCAACGACCGGCTCGGCATGAGCGTCGTGCCCGCCGGCGAAGTCACCAAGCAGATCGAGGCGGTCTACAAGGCCGGCATCGACGTCGGTTATTTCAAGACGATGCCGTCGAAAGACACGATCTACGCAAAGCCGATGCAATGATCGCTTGGCGCACCACGCGCGTCCTGCAAGCCTCCGTCGGCCTGGTCGCGCTGGCGGCGGGCTGGCAGGTTCTGGCCATGATCTTCCCGCCGTTCCTGTTTCCACCGGTAACGGAAATCATTACCCGCACGATTGAAATCCTGATCACCGGCTCGTTGCTGTACGATGTCCTGGTCACCGCCTTGCGCATTTTCGCCGGGCTGCTCGGCGCCTTCATTCTCGGCGGAATTCTGGCCATGATCCTCGGCCGGTCGAAATCCGCGGAAAACATCCTGGCGCCGGTGCTCATTTTCTTTCAAGGCATTCCGGCGCTGTCCTGGGTGGTTTTCGCCATCATCTGGTTTCACGGCACCGAATTCCGCATCTTCTTCATCATGGTACTGACCACGCTGCCGGCCTTCACCTTTCAGATCATCGACGCCTTCCGCTCGATGTCGAAGGACCTCTACGAGATGACGATGTCGTTTCGGCCGTCGCGCTTGACGCTGTTGCGCTTTTTGATCGTGCCGACCATCGTGCCTGGCATTCTGACCGCCTGGAAAGTCAACCTCGGCAGTGCCGCGCGCGTCGTCGTGGTGGCCGAGCTCGTCGGCGCCACCGGCGGCGTCGGCTATCAGCTTCTGCGCCAGCAGCAATTGTTCGACATGGCCGGCGCCATGGCCTGGACGCTGCAACTCGTATTGTTCGTGCTGGTGGTGCAGCAGACCATCAACGCCATCGAGGCCTGGGTGCTACGTTATCGCCCGGTGTCGGAGCGGGCGATGTAGTCGCATGACCGATCCCGTCATCCGCTTCAACAATGTGAGCAAGGTGTTCGCTCGTCCCGACGGGCGCGGCGATTTCGTGGCCGTCGAGAAGCTTTCGTTCGAGATCGCCAAGGGCGAGATCGTCGCTGTGCTGGGCAAAACCGGCTGCGGCAAGTCGACCATGTTCAACATCGTCGCCGGCCTGACCGAGGCCACCTCCGGCGAAGCGCGCGTGGTCGGCCACGATCCGTTTCGCGACTTCGAGTTCTTCCGCGGCAAAATAGGCATCGTGTTCCAGGGCGACCGGCTCATGCCGTGGCGCACCGCGCTGGAAAACGTGCTGCTGGGCTTGCAGATCCTCGACGCTCCGGCTGTGCAGGCGGAAGCGACGGCACGGGCCTGGATGACGCGGCTCGGCCTGGCCGGCCACGAGCACGACTATCCGCACGCGCTCTCCGGCGGCATGCGCCAGCGTGTGTCGATCGCCCGAGCCTTCGCGGTCGATCCGGAAATCCTGCTGTGCGACGAGCCCTTCTCGGCACTCGACGAAATGACCGCGCGCGACCTGCGTGCCGAGTTCGTGCGGCTGGTGCGGCAGAGCCACAAGACGGCGGTGTTCATCACGCATCAGCTCAACGAGGCGATGGAGATCGGCGACCGCGTGATGGTGTTTCACCGCCCCGCGCGCATCGCCTATGAGACGCGGCTGACCGATGCCGACGAGGCCCATTGCGCGCGGGCGCGCGAGGAAATCATGAAAGTGCTCGGCGCGGAGCCAGCACCGGCGCGAGACGCTTGATGCAGACGCGCGCCGCCGTTTTCCGCGGCGTCGGCGCGCCGCTCGCCATCGAAGACATTACCCTAGACCCGCCCTCGCCTACCGAGATGCTGGTCAAAATTGGCGCCGTTGGGCTCTGCCGCACCGATCTGCACGTGCTGCGCGGCGAGCGGCGCGTGGCGATGACGCCGATGGTGCTCGGCCATGAAGCGGCAGGCCGGGTCGAGACAATCGGCAGCGCGGTCACCGGCATCGCGGTCGGCGACCATGTCGTGCTCACCTTCATTCCCGGGTGCGGGCGTTGCCGATGGTGCACGCAAGGCCTGCACCATCTTTGCGCCGAAGGCCCACGCATTACGCACGGACCGCAACTCGATGGCACCTACCGGCGGCGCGACCGCGACGGTCGCGACGTCGGCGCATTCTGCATGATCGGCGGCTTTGCCGAGCGCACGGTGGTCGATCAGGCGTCGGTGGTCGTCATCGACAAGGATATTCCGCTCGATCTCGCCAGCCTCGTCGCCTGCGGTGTGCCAGCCGGTGTGGGCGCGACGCGCAACCGCGCCAAGGTGAAGCTGGGCGACAGCGTGCTGGTGGTCGGTTGTGGCGGCGACGGCATGAATGTCGTGCAGGGCGCGCGGCTCTGCGGCGCCACCACGATCATCGCCGCCGACATCGTGCCGGCCAAGCTCACCTGGGCGAAAGAGTTCGGCGCGACGCACGGCGTCAATGCGACCGGCGAGGCCTTGACCAAAGAGGTGCTGGCCCTGACCGGCGGCTTTGGCGTCAACCACGCCTTTGTCTGCATCGATCCGCCGGCGACGCTGTTGCCCGCCTTCCGCGCCACCGCCAAGGCCGGCAATGTCATCGTCACCGCGCTGACGCCCGACACGGTCACCGAGATCAAGATTCCCCCGCTCGAGCTGTTCGTCACGCAGAAGGCGATCATGGGCGCCGTCTACGGCTTCCAGAGCCCGCGGCTGCAGATCCCCGAGCTGTTGGCGCTTTACCGGCGCGGGGACATCAAGCTCAAGGAGCTGATCACGCAGCGCTATAGCCTCGACGATATCGCACGCGGCTATGCCGACCTCGAAGCGGGCCTAAACCTCCGCGGCGTCATCGTCTTCTAGCGCTTGCGGGGCCGCGGCGCCGGTGCCACCCTTGGCGAAACAGAAAGAGGCGCGAACGCGCCCTCAGGGAGAACCGATGCGATTTTTATTTCACGCGCTCGCGGGACTTCTGCTGCTGCTCGGCGCCGATAGCGCGCTGGCGCAGGGCTATCCCAATCGCCCGGTGAAAATCCTGGTCGGCTTCACGCCCGGCACCGCACCCGACATCGCCGCCCGCATCCTCGCGGCCAAATTCACCGACCTGTGGAACCAGTCGGTGGTGGTCGAGAACGTGCCCGGCGCCGGCAGCAACATCGCCACCGACCGTGTCGCCAAGTCGCCGGCCGACGGCTACACGCTGCTGATGGGCGGCAACCCGTCGCTGGTCATCAGCCCAAGCCTCTACGACAAGCTGCCCTACGATCCGGTGAAAGATTTCGCACCGATCTCGCAAGTGTTCGTCGCCGCCAATGTGTTCTGCGTGCCGACAGACTCGCCAGTGAAAAGCATTGCCGATGTCGTTGCCATGGCGCGCGCGCAACCCGGAAAACTGACCTACGGTCATGCAGGCATCGGGACGTCGCAGCACCTCGGCGTCGAATTGTTCAAATACATGGCGCATGTCGATATCGCGCCGGTTGCCTATCGCGGCACCACCGCGCTGATGCCCGATTTGCTGGCCGGACGGCTGACGCTCGCCTTCGCCAATATCGTCAACGTCGTGCCGCTGGCGCGCGAGGGCAAGTTGCGGGCCTTTGCCGTCACCTCGAGCAAGCGCTCGGCGCTGGCGCCCGAACTGCCGACCATGGCCGAATCCGGCTATCCCGGCTTCGAAGCGGTGCCGTGGTTCGGCCTGCTGGCGCCGGCCGGCACGCCGCCGGACGTCGTCGACAAACTGCACACCGAGACGGTGAAGGTGCTGGCCATGCCGGACGTGCGCAAGCAGTTCGCCGAGACCGGGCTCGAGCCGATCGGCAATACGCCGACGCAGTTCGCCGCCGTCATCCGCACCGAAACGCCGGCATGGGCCAAGGTGATCAAGGACGCGGGCATCAAGTTGGGAAACTAAGGCAGACGCGCGATGTATGTGAGTACGATCGGAGCGCGGCGCTATGCCTTCGCCGATCTCAAGACGTTGCTCGCCAAGGCGACGCCCTTCCGCAGCGGCGACGCGCTGGCGGGCCTCGCCGCTGAGAGCGCGGAAGAACGCGTCGCGGCGCAGTTCGCGCTCGCCGATTTGCCGCTCAAGACGTTCCTCAGTGAGGCGGTGATCCCCTACGAATCCGACGAGGTGACGCGGCTGATTGTTGATACGCACGACAAGGAGGGTTTTGCGCCGATCGCGCATCTCACGGTCGGCGGCTTGCGCGATTGGTTGCTCTCCGACGAGGCGACCAACGACGCCCTCACCCGTCTCGCCCCCGGCATCACGCCGGAAATGGCGGCAGCGGTGAGCAAGATCAGCCGTCTGCAGGATTTGATGATCGTGTCGGCGAAGTGCTCGGTGGTGACCCGTTTCCGCACCACGGTCGGCCTGCCGGGGCGGCTGTCTGTGCGGCTGCAGCCGAACCATCCGACCGACGACGCGCGCGGCATCGCCGCCTCGATCCTCGACGGCCTGCTGCTCGGCTCCGGCGACGCGGTGATCGGCATCAATCCTGCGACCGACAGCCCCGAGCGCGCACACGCGCTGCTGTCGATGCTCGATGAAATCAGGATGAAGCTCGACATTCCGATGCAGGCCTGCGTGCTGGCGCATGTGACGACGACGCTGGCGCTCATGGGGAAAGGCTCACCGGTCGATCTGGTGTTCCAGTCGATCGCGGGCACGCAAGCCGCCAACAAAAGCTTCGGCATCGACCTCGCGCTGCTCGCCGAGGCGCACGACGCGGCGCTGTCGCTCAAGCGCGGCACGCTTGGCGACAACGTGATGTATTTCGAGACCGGGCAAGGCAGCGCGCTGTCGGCCGACGCGCATCACGGCGTCGACCAGCAGACGGTGGAGGCACGCGCCTATGCGGTGGCACGGGCGTTCAAGCCGATGTTGGTCAACACCGTGGTCGGTTTCATCGGCCCGGAATATCTGTTCGACGGCAAGCAGATCACGCGCGCCGGCCTCGAGGACCACTTCTGCGGCAAGCTGATGGGCGTACCGATGGGCGTCGACGTCTGTTACACCAACCACGCCGAGGCCGATCAAGATGATATGGACGCCCTGCTCGCGCTTTTGGTCAGCGCCGGGGTCAATTTCGTGATGGGCGTACCGGGCGCCGACGACATCATGCTCGGCTATCAGAGCACCTCGTTCCACGACGCGCTGGCGATGCGCGAGCTTTACGGCAAACGGCCGGCGCCGGAGTTCGAGGCGTGGCTCTCCCGCCAGGGGCTCATGGACAAGGCCAACCGCGTACGGCCGGGCGAACTACCGGCGCGTTTCAGGGCTTTGCTGCCCGCATGAGCGAGATCGAACGCAGCGATGATGCTTGGGCCGCGTGGCGGCGGCTGACGGTGGCGCGCATCGGGCTTAGACGTAGCGGCGCTTCGCTGGCGACCGGGCCGCTGCTCGACTTTCAACTGGCGCATGCGCGGGCGCGCGACGCAGTGCACGAAACACTCGATGCGCCGCAGCTTGCCGCCGATCTCGGTACACTTGGCCTGCCGGTGGCGGTGCTGCAAAGCGCCGTGCAGGATCGGCAGCAGTATCTGATGCGGCCCGATCTCGGCCGTCGCCTCGCCAAAGGGACAACGCTGCCGCCGGCCGACGCCTACGATCTCGCCATTGTCGTCGTGGACGGACTGTCGGCGCGCGCGGTGCAGGCGCACGCCGCGCCGGTACTGATCGAAGCATTGCCGAAGCTTGAAGGCTGGCGGATTGCGCCAATTTTGGTGGTTATGAATGGCCGTGTCGCCATTGGCGATGCGATCTCGCAGGCGCTTGGCGCTTCCTGCGTCGCCGTACTGATCGGTGAGCGGCCCGGCCTGTCGGCGCCCGACAGCATGGGTGCCTATCTCACGTGGCAGCCGGGGCCGCGCACCACCGATGCCGAGCGCAACTGCATCTCAAACATCCGCCCGGATGGCATCGGCTACGCCGACGCCGCGAACAAGCTGACGCACCTGTTGCAGGCGATGCGGTCGCGGCGGCTGTCGGGCGTGGCGCTCAAGGACGAGTCGGAGCAATCGCTTGATGCGTTTCCCGGGCGCAGTGCAGCACAAAGTGATGCACTGCAGACCCGGGATCCATAAGCAAATTAAGATGCTGCTCTGGGTCCCGGATCTGCGGTGCACCGCTAACGCGCTGCACCGCGTCCGGGACACGAGACACTACATAAACGCCTGGATTCCCGTCTGGGCGCGGCCGAGGATGAGCGCGTGGATGTCGTGCGTCCCCTCGTAGGTGTTCACCGTCTCGAGGTTGGTGAGCACGCGCATCACGTGGAATTCCTCCGAGATGCCGTTGCCGCCGTGCATGTCGCGCGCCAGCCGCGCGATGTCGAGCGCCTTGCCGCAGTTGTTGCGCTTCATCAGCGAGATCGACGGCGGCGCCGCGCGCCCCGCTTCTATCATGCGGCCGAGGCGGAGAGCGCCGGAGAGCCCGAGCGCGATCTCGGTCTGCATGTCGGCGAGCTTCTTCTGAATGAGCTGGTTGGAGGCCAGCGGCTTGCCAAACTGCTTGCGGTCGAGCGTGTATTGCCGCGCCGCGTGCCAACAGAACTCGGCCGCGCCCATGGCGCCCCAGGAGATGCCGTAACGGGCATTGTTGAGACAGCCGAAGGGACCGGCCAGCCCCTGCGCGTTCGGCAGCAGGTTTTCTTCGGGAATCACGCAATCCGACAGCACGATCTCGCCGGTGATCGAGGCGCGCAACGACAGTTTGCCTTCGATCTTCGGCGTCTCGAAGCCTTTGGTGCCGCGCTCGACGATGAAGCCGCGGATCACGCCGTCGAGCTTCGCCCAGACGACTGCAACGTGGGCGACCGGCGCATTCGAAATCCACGTCTTGGCGCCGTTGAGCTTGTAGCCGCCGGCGACCTTCTCCGCCTTGGTCACCATCGATCCCGGATCGGAGCCGTGATCGGGCTCGGTCAGGCCGAAGCAGCCGACCATCTCGCCGGTGGCGAGCTTGGGCAGATATTTCTTGCGCTGCGCCTCGGTGCCGTAGGCATAGATCGGATACATCACCAGCGACGACTGTACCGACATGGTCGAGCGGTAGCCTGAATCGACGCGCTCCAGTTCGCGCGCGATCAGGCCGTACGACACGTAGCCGAGCCCTGCGCCGCCGTATTCTTCCGGGATGGTGGGGCCGAGCAGTCCGAGCTTGCCCATCTCGGGCAGCATGTTGGCGTCGAATTTTTCATCGCGGTACGCCGCGACGATTTTCGGCATCAGATAGTCCTGCGAGAAGCCGCGCGCGGTGTCGCGCACCATACGCTCGTCCTCGGTGAGGTCGTGCTCGATGTCGAGCGGATCCTCCCAGACGAAATCCTTGTCCTTCAGAATTGTCGGCTTGCCCGCGCGCTTCTCTGCTGGCTGCGACATCGTCTCCTCCATGCGAGGCGCGTTCAATGCACGCTCGTGGTGTTCCAGGTATACCCAGGCTTGCCGTAGAAGAAACCGTTGGCGAAGCCCGCCTCCGGCTTCATGACCTCAAGCATGGCCGCCGCCTCGTCACTGGCGAGCTTGCCGCCGACAACGCCATCGAAAATCTTGGCGACCCCGACCATATCGAGCGTATGCGGCGACAAGCGGAAGCGCGACACACCCATGTCGCGCAGGCTCGGCACTTCGCGGATCAGGTTGAGATACTCGTAGGACAGCGTCTGGATGCCGTTGACGGTCAGGAAGTTGCGGCCGTCGACCGTGGTCAGCGTCAATCCGTCCGGGTCTTCCTCGCAAACATAGCGACAGCTATCCTTGGTGCGGCCGTGCGCGCGCGCGTGGTAGCAGCGCGCCGATAATGCCAACGACTGGCGGCCAAACACCTGCACCTCGAGGGAGACATCGACGTCGCGTGTGGCGATGCACAGCGCAGCGAGCGCCTGCGCCGGCATCTCGACCGGCAGGCAGATGTTGGTGGCGCCGTTGCCGACCAGAAAATCCACTGCCTGCTCGTTATAGGCGTTCATAAATGGGCCGATGTGGTGCGGGCGGCCCTTCAGATGCATGAGCGCCGAGCCGTCATTGGCCTCGATGGTGAAGCAATCGGCAGAGCAGATCTGCTCGGCAAGCTTACGGTCGATCTTGCTCACCACCTCCGACAGCGACGAGAATACCACCGCCTTGCCGGCGGCGCCCAGGCGCTCGGCGACGTCCTGATAATATGGCTCGATCAACGGTGCGCGCTTGGAGCACACTGTCTCGCCGATATAGACGGTCGAGACCGGCGCCTCATCGGCGATGCGGAAATAGAAATCGCGCCATTTTTCCGGCTGCCAGTTGAACAATACCGGTCCGAGGGTGACGCTAGGGGTGCGGTCCGCCACGGGTCACCTCCACGTCTTGCTGCGATACGCGCCTTGCGTCTCGCGGTGGCCTTCGGTGAGCGCCAGCAGGTTGGCGAGCGCCGGCTCGCGGCCCTCCATCACGTCGTCGACCGCCTTGCGGAAGGCGGCGACCACGGCTTTCACGTAGGCGCGGCTGCGCTGGCGGCCTTCGATCTTGAGCGCGGTGACGCCGGCTTTCATCAACTCCGGCAGCAGCGCCGACAGGTTGAGGCTGACCGGCTCCTCGAAGGCGTAATAAGGCTCGGCATTGGCCGTGCAGGTGTAGCGGCCCTTGCAGATGGTCGGGTAGCCGGCATTCTCGCCGCAGGCGAAGCGGTCGATCGTGAACGGCCCGAGCTTGGTGGTCAGATTGCCCTCGCCGTCGTCCTCGTAATGCACGTCGGCGGCGGGCGAGCAGACCCCGTCCATGTTGGTCGACAGCCCGGTGGCGTAATTGGTCAGGCTGCAACGCCCCTCCGCCATCATGCCGATATTGCCGAAGATGAAGGCCTCGATCTCGCACGGAATCTCGCGATGCAGCTCGGCGATCTCGGAGACAGTAAGAATACGCGGCAGCACCACGCGCTTGATGCCGAAGGACTGGCAGTAGAAGCGGATCGCCTCCGGCGAGGACGCGCCGGCCTGCACCGACAGATGCAGCCGCAGGTCGGGATAGGTCTTCGCCGCATAGGCGGCAACGCCGATATCGCCGACGATCATGGCGTCGACGCCGACGCGGGCGGCGAGGTCGACCGCGTCCTTCCACATTTGGAACTTGCCGGCGGGCGGGAACGTGTTCACCGCCAGCAGCACCTTGGCCTTGCGCGCATGCGCGTAGGCGAGCGACTGCTCGAGCTCGGCGGGCGAGAAGTTCAGGCCGGGGAAGTTGCGCGCGTTGGTCTCGTTGCGCAGGCCGCAATAGACGGCATCGGCGCCGGCATCGACCGCGGTACGCAAGGAGGCGGGCGTTCCGGCCGGGCAGACCAGTTCGGGGCGCGTATAGCTCTCAGGCATGACGTTGGCTCGCTTGGAAGGATCGCAGCGCCGAGACGGCAAGCGCGGCGGGCTTGGCCAGCGGGCCGAACGAGTCGACCACGCTGTCGAGCGCCGAGCCCTCGAAATCGTCGAGCGCGTTGCGTAGCGCGACGACCGCCTCGGTGTCGCCGGAGACGCGCAGATCGCGGGTGAAGAACAAGGCGTCCCCGTCGAGCGAACCGTCGATCATGTCCATCAGGATCATGAACTTGCCGGCGATGACCGCGTCGTGCGCGGGCTTCTCGTGGCGGCGATAGGCGCGCAACTGAGGACGGTTGTTGTCGGGCGACAGGATAAGCACGAAGGGCAGATCGGTCGGATCGATGAGAAAATGCTTCTGCGCGTGCTCGCCGAGGCGGGCGAACAGCTCCGGCCGGTTGGTCGCGACATGCGCGGCGATGTGACCGAGCACCGGCTGGATCACCGCCAGCGGGGCGGCGGTGAGCAGCAGGTTGGGAATATTCGACAGCAGCGCCCGCACGGAAGCGGCGAGCGGCGAAGCACCGGACGTCCTTGGCATGGCCGCAATCTAGGGCCTGCACGGGCGCGCACATTTGACCGAAATCAAGGTTTTACGCGGGCTTAGGAGGCCTAGAAATCGAGGCCGAGCAAGCGATCGAGCGACCAGGCGCCGCCGCCATGCACCAGCACATAGAGCGCGGCGATGGTCCACATCAGCGTGTATTCGAGACCGAGCTGATTCCAGAAATAACGGCCGACCCGCCAGCGCTCGACATTGGTCACCAGCAGGAAGATCACGATCGGCACCATGGCCGGGCGGGTGAACAGGCCGAGCGCCACCAGGGGCCCGCAGACGAGCTGGGTGAGCGAGATGGCGATGGCCAGAGGCTTGGCCGGGCGATAGCCGCGCCGGTCGAGATACTCGGCGATCATATTAACGTTTTGCAGCGGCTGCCCGGTGGTGCCGAAGAAGCCGAAAGTCATGCGCAGGCCATGCGGCACCAACGCGAGACCGACCGCGACGCGCAGGAGCGCCTCGGTGAGCGGAGCGAAGGCTTCGTAGAGCGCGGGGAACACGCCTACAGCCTGATCTCGCCGAGGGTGACGCTGGCGCCGAGTTGCGCCTTCACCTGCTTCTTGGTCTTGCCCGACACGATCTCGACAACATAGGCGCCGGAGTTCTCCGCCAGCCGGTCGAATTTGAAGTCGCCGTAATTGTCGGTCACCGTCTTTGCCACCACGGTGCCGTCCTTGACGAGCCGCACCTTGGCGCCCTCGACGCAGTCGACCACGCCCTTAGCCTTGGCCGACACCGAACCGGCGATGAAGCAGGTCGTGTAGCGCCACAGGTTCTTGTAATAGACGCGCGGGTGAGTGCCGAGCTCCGGCTTCATCACGTCCAGCCCCTCATCGCGGGCAAGCTGCGCCATCTCGTCGTCCTCGACGCAGACGGCGCGCATGGCGCCGGTCGGGCACGACTGCTGGCCGCGCGTCTGTTTCCAGCCCTGGTCGATCAGGTGCGCGTCAAAGGTCCAGGCCTGCGGCAGCGACAACTCCTCGTTCCACCAGATGTGGCCGTAAGGACAGGACTCGACCAGATCGCGGCGGCCTTTCGCCTTCACCGGATCGATAATCACGATTCCGTCGGCGCGCTTGCTCACAGCGTCGCCGCCGCGCTTGAGACAGGGCGCATCGTCGCAGTGATTGCACATGGTCGGCACGTAGGCGATGTCGATCGCCGGGAGCTGCCCCCGCTCCTTCTGCAGAATGTCGATCCACTTGTGTCCGTGCTTGGGCATCGGCGCCGAGTAGCCGGGAAACTCGTTACCGACGTATTCGTCCATGGCGGCGAGCGTGCACAAGTTGCAGTTGGTGCACTCGGCGACGTCGATGATCATGTTCCATTTCTTCATGACACTCTCTCCCCGCTACTTCGCCGGAACCAGCGGTGCAGGCTTGCGCCGTACCCGCGGGTTCTTCGCTGCCGCCTTGCTTTGCGCCGCGCCGGCAAAGGCCGCGGAGATGAACGCCGTCTTGCCGTCCCACGGCACCACCTCGACCAGCGCGTTGGCGCCGGCGAGCGAATGCGTGGTCTTGGTCTGCGTGCGCTCGGGCGTGAGCAGATTGAGGCAGCCGCCGCGATCGACCGACCGGCCCGGCTCACCCATCGGATCGTAGACGGCCGAGGATTCATAACCGTGGCAGACGCCGCGCGACAGGCGCTGCGTCGGCAGCGCAGCGCAGATCACCGCGCCGCGGTCGTTGAAAACTTTAACCAGGTCGTGCTTGCCGATGCCGCGTTCCTTGGCGTCTTCGGCATTGAGCCGCAGCACCCAGTAGAAATAACCGTCGATGTTGACGCGGTGGTCCTCGATGTTGAGCAGGAACGAGTCCTTGCCGTCGCCCTGCGTGTGATACGAATACTTCGAGTGCGGCGTGAGGAGCTGCAGCGGGAATTTCTCGAACATCTCGCCGGAATGCGGCCCCTCCCACGACGGCTCGTATTTGACGATCGGCGGCCGTTCCGGATCGGGGAAACGCTTCAGGCTGTTGCACTCGAACTCGAGCTTGCCGGACTGCGTCTGCAGCCCGCGCAGGAATTCCTCGGTGTAATCGGAGGGCAGCGGCTGACTTTCCGGCACGTCCTTCTTGCGGTTCTCCCAGAACCAACGGAAGGAGACCGGCGCGCGCAGATGCTCCTTCTCCGCCGGCACCACGAAGTAGCCGCGTTTAATGAATTGCTTCCAAGACATATGCTTGGGCAGGTCGGAGGCGTCGAAGTGGCGCTTGACCCAGTCGATCTCGTTGCAGCCTTCGTTGAAATAGTTGGCAAGGCCAAGCCGCTTGCAGACCTCGGTGAATATCCAATAGTCCGTCTTCGACTCGCCGAGCGGCTTGATCGCCGGCGCCTGGAAGATGATGACGCGGTGATTGAGCTG
>Ga0134124_10001261_pt1 | contig 20265 bp, 17 predicted proteins | sample KB304_FD_96880 | JGI IMG/M metagenome (GOLD analysis project Ga0134124, IMG submission 96880) | Terrestrial soil microbial communities without Nitrogen fertilizer from Kellogg Biological Station, Michigan, USA - KB3-0-4 | ecosystem: Environmental > Terrestrial > Soil > Unclassified ... | reverse complement strand
GCCCGGCGCCGCGGACGGCCCTGAGTACCTCGAGTGGCGAAAGAACGCCGACGAAGATCATGATTTCGGCGTCGACGCGATCGGCCGGCAAGCGACCGTGGTGGAGGTTCACGACGCGCTTTTCCGCACGAATAGCTGCGTGGTCATGCCGGAAGGCGAGACGCCGAGCGGCGACAAGCACGACGCGCTGACGAGCGTCGGTATCTTCGCCTCGATCTTGCGCTTCAACGACGAGCACTCAAAAAAGAGTTTGTTCGTCGCCGGACACACCGACACGACGAACACGATCCCCTTCAACCAAGCGCTCAGTAACGAGCGCGCCAAGTGCGCCCTGGCGTTGCTCGAGGGCGACCGGGATAGTTTCGTGAGCCTGGCTCAGAACCGACACACCCCGGGAGACTACAAACAGATTCTGTCGTTCTTCACCAAGTCGTTCGCCGATCTCGATCCCGGCTCCGGCGGCTTTGCCTGTGATCCGGGGGTCATCGACGACAACGCCAACACCGGCGGAGCGGCCGTAAAGAGCTTTCAACAGCAATACAACGCCAACAAAGTTGCGATCGGCGCGAGCAGCCAGAGTGATCTGAGCGCGGACGGCGTGGTCGGCGATGCCACCTGGGGCGCGATCTTCGACGTGCTCGACTTTGCGTTGCAGCGCGAGCTGGGTGAAGACCCCGCAGGCCTCGCCGCGTTGCGCGAGCAGCTCGTTTTCGCAGACGAAAAGCGCAAGGCGCTCGGCTTCAGCGAATACTACCCGGTCGACCACGTGGGTCGTGACAACGTGCGCAGTCAGGCCAATCGGCGTGTCGAGGTGTTCTTCTTCGACCCTGGTGAGGAGCCCGACCTAGTGCTCGCCGAGAGCGACCCGGACGTGTCGGAGTTGTACCTGCCCGGCAATTACCGACACGTCACGATGGACGTCGATCCCACGGGCGGCAAACGCATTCGCATCGCCGCCTTCTTGCACGACTTCCGCCACAACCCGATGCCGGAGAAGACTCCCTATGAGCTCCGCATTGGCGATCAAATCCGCACCGGCACCACCGACAAGGACGGCCGCATCGAAGAACGCGGCTTGGTCGACGCACCGTCTTGCGTGATCGCTTGGGAACAAATCAGCGCGTTGCATCCGCCGGACGGCAACGCCTCGCGAGACGCGATCGCCGACGGCGATAAGCTCGTCTTCCTGTACCGTCGCACGTTCGATCTCACTTTCAGCCCGAACGCGAGCACCCCCACGCAACCCGAAGCGCAGATTCGACTTTCGAATTTGGGTTACCTCACCGGGAGTTTCGCAACCGATTGGGCCTTGTTCGAGCGCGACTACGAGCTCGCGCCGTCGGCTCCGCTGAGTCCGGACACGTTCACCAAGTTGGTCGAGGTTCATGCCGCCGGGCTGGGCGTTGGCGACGAACCCGCCGATCCAGTGCCGTCCACGGACGATGCCACTCCAGACGATTTCGAGGAGGATGATTTCGAGCTCACGTCGACCACGATCGAGCTGCTCAACCCAGACGGCACGCCAGCCGCCAATGAGCGCTTTCAGATCAGCTCGCCGGAGGGCGTGGTGGCCGAGGGAACGCTGGACGATCAGGGGCAGGCAACCGTGGGCGGGCTGCCGACGGATCAGAGCCTAGAGGTGACCTTTCCCGATCGGGATGCAAGCGCGTGGGCTACAGCCTGATCGGCTCGAGATTCGACGAGGGAGAAGCAAATGGCAGACGGAACCGCAGGACCTGGCACGGGCAGCGACGCTTTTTTGAATACGTGGGAGCAAACCACGACCAGTGACGTTCACCTCTTTCAGAAGGCCGCTGGCCCCTACGAGAAGGTGAAGTTGTTCAACTTCATCTTCCTGGGTAGGAACTTCCGCACGGCGAACTACGTCGGCCGAGTGGGTGATGCCAAGGGCGCTCTCATCGACGGCGAGGCGCACACGGGCGGTGGCGTCTGCGCGGAGATGAGAGACGTACTCTTCAAAGCCCAACGAGACATCTTCAAAGCCTATAGCGCCGAGGTGACGGGGCAAGGCCAGGTTCCTTCGGAGAAGGGCTTCAAAGCTTGGTGCGACGTAACCGACTTGGTCGGATGGCAATTCCGCGGTGGTCAGCACCGCCGAGGCTCTGCAATCGATATCGACGCCAACCTGAATCCGTACATCGCCACCAAGACCAAGAACGATTTCGGCGGTGAAGCCTACGAGGCCAACGGCATGAACGGCAAAGACCCGCGGCTCAAGGACGAGCCCAACGGGGTGCGACCAAGGGCGTTCGTCGCCTATCAACACGCCATGGACGTGCGCCTCGGCAAGGGAGCCGCGTTCAGCATCTCGGCATTTCGCGGCGAAAACTCAGCGGAAACCGTCGGGGATGCCTACGACCGCTTCTTTCAGCTGCACACTACCCTGGTTGCCTACCTGGATCTTGCCTACCAAAATCCGAATCCCAAGAAGACGAACTTGCTCGCGAGCGACCCCGGAGCCGAGCGGCCTTTCGGCAAAGACAGCAGCGAAGCCGGCTCCTTTCTCGAACGCGTCGAGTTTTATCGAGCGAAATCGTTCCTCACCAATCTGCCCAAGACGCCTGCGGAGCTACAAACTCTATTCGATCAGATCAGGGACGACTACGCACGCTTGCGCCTGGTGATGGTGACCGGCGATCTCAAGGACGTTGGAGCCGGTAAGGGGTTTGCTGGGACCCAGATGCACCTCGACGCTTCGCGCGATCCGGCGCGCGGATTCCTCCACATCCGCAAGCAAATCGTGGTGATTCTCCGAGACCATCTGGCACGCTGGGGTGCGATGGATTTTGGCAACTTTGCCAGTGGCGACATCATGCATTTCGATCGAGGGCTCGATTCTGCGGCGCCCGTAGCGACCACGCCGGATCCGAACCCGAACAACATTTTTTATGCAAAGAAGTAGCTGCGGCGCGCTCGCCTTTGCACTGCTGCTGCTCGACGCCTGCACGCGTCCGCCCGCGCGTCCTGCCCCGGCACCACGCTCCGTTTCCGGGGTGAGTCGCCCACGACCAGCTGCGACCGCTCTGCCCGGCCCTTACTCGCCGGTCTTGGCGAGCTTCGTTGGTGAAAGATCTTATCGCGACGCAGCCGGCCAATCCTGGAGCCTAGCGGATCAAGGCAAGCAGCTTGCGCTGAAACGCACACCCGAGCTGGATGGCCAGAGACCGTGGCTTCAGGGCACTCCCTTCGAATACCAGCTGCGACAAAACGGCCAGGTGTTCGCGAAAGGGGTGATAACGGACGGAACACCCCGCGCGGTCGTAGACCTGAGCGAACCGCAGCGCGTCGAGGGGCTCGATGGCGTGCGAGCGCTCAGCACGGGGAGTGGTGGCACGTGCGCGTTGCTCGAGGGCGGGAAGCTGAGATGCTTCCGAGACGACACGGTCGAACAAGAAGGCGAAGAGTACGCGCCGATCGGCTTTTCACGCTCCAAGTTCGTGACCTTGGCTGACAGCGGCGTAGTCAAAGTGGCGGATGATTGTTTCCTGCGAGGCGGGCGCATCAGTTGCTATCGGTTGGTGCAGAACCAATCCGGAGAAGTGGCGCTCCCGAAGGAATACCAGCGCACGATCCCTCTCGAAAACGTGACTGATTTTTGTGTGCACTCCTCGAGCTTGGGCTGCGCCCGCGTGGGTGACGACCTCTGGTGTTTTGGTCGAGACGCGCCAAACGCGGAGTCGCTGCCGGCAGGCGCGGATCCGGCGACCCCGCGACGCGCACTGCCAGGCGAAGCCGTGGAGAGCCTTCAATGCAAGGAGTACGCGGTGACGGTTCGCACGAGGACGGGTGCCCTTTGGAGCTACTATGGCCTGCCATCCAAATTCCAACCCCCCGTGGGCTTCGTGCGAGAGGAGCATTTCCCGACCGTCACATCCTTCCAACTGACGCTAGACGGCCTGTGCGCACTCGACAGCCAGGGCGGCCTGCGGTGTTGCGGATTCTTTTTCGGCAGGATCAAGGTCGGCGTCGGTAGGGCCGGCGTGAACTGTGACCCCGCACTGCTGAACGCGCGCCCTTCGACTCCGTAGCCTTCAGAGCCGAGACCATTGGATAGCCGTCTCGTAGCGTCGCTCGTCGTCCTGCTCGCGTCCTGCTCGCGCGCGCGCTCAACGCCGCAAACTGAAGCGGCTTCCACCGTACCTGGCGCGCCCGCGCCGCGCGCAGCAGGTGGAGCGAGCGCGATCCCCGCGCTGGCTCGCTCGATCGGCGCGCTCGACTTCGCGGACGACGCTGGCAAGACCTGGAGCGTCAAGGTCGAGCGTGAACATCTCCGCCTCGCACGCAATCCGCAGCTCGACGGTGTGAAGAGCTGGTCGCAAGGCGACCCCTTCAAGTATCTGCTGCGCGAGAGCGGTGAAGTGTATGCGCAAGGCGTCATCTCCGCCGGCTCGCGCACGCTCGTCGATTACAGCACCCCTCAGAAAGTAGCGGGGCTCACCAACGTGCAGGCGTTGAGCGTCGACAGCGCGGGCGTTTGTGCGCTCTCCGCGGGCGGCAAGCTCGACTGCTTTCAAGATACCGTGCTGCAAGTGCCGGACGAAGAGTACGCGCCTCGCGGCTTGGGGCGCTCGCCCTTCGTCACGCTGGCGTCGAGCGGCGTCAGCGCCGTGCGTAACAATTGCTTCGTCAAAGACGGCCGGCTCTCTTGTTTTTGGCTGCAAGGGAACGATCAGACCGGGCAAGTCACCTCGCACCCGCAGACTACGGTACCACTCGAAGGCGTCGCAGACTATTGCAGCGCAACCAATTTCGCGTGCGCGTTGGTGCATGATGAGCTGTGGTGTTGGGGTGAGTCAGGACCAGGCGACGTGCAGTCTGACGCAGCGCCGAGCGAGCGGCCGCGACCAGGACTTCCAGGAAAGCAGATTGCCAGCCTCAAGTGCGCCTACGGCGCGGTTGCGGTGCGCACGCGAGAAGGAGAGCTCTGGCGTTACTTGGGCAAGCCCCCCTGGGACCAACCGCACGCACCAAAGCGTGAAACGCACTTTCGAGCGGTCAAAGATTTCGCTTTGGACGACCGTGCCATCTGCGGCATCGAAGTCGACGGGAGCCTGCGTTGCTGCGGCCAGTTCGGTCAGACGCTGATCGGAGGCACCCCACTACCCGACTGCGACGCTGCGTTGGTGCGCGCCGAAACCGCAGCGCTTCCGCCGTCGTCCGCCGTCGCGCCGAGCCCGAGCAAAAGCCCTTGATACCGGTCACCAATCCCATACCCTAAGACGAGCGGTCCAATGCCCGAAACACACACCGTCGCCCAAGGCGAGAACCTCTCGACGATCGCGCAGAAGCACGGCTTTCAGGACTGGCAGACCGTGTACGACGCGCCCGAGAACCAAGCATTTCGCCAGAAGCGCCCGGACCCGTCGCTGATCTCTCCCGGGGATCAGATCGTGATTCCGGACAAGAAATTGCAAAAGGTGGGGGTGAAGCTCGGCGCACAGCAACAATTCAAGGTCAAAGCGCCGAAGCCGCTGAGCCCGCAGATCCAGTTTGGCTTCTTCAGCAAAGACAACCCGAGCGTAGGGCTGAGCAATCTGCAAGTTCAGATGCAGCTCCCTCCGGACGGCACGGCGTTCAAAGCCGTTACGGATTCGGGCGGGCTGATCAAGCTGGCAGCCCCGCAGCTAGCGGAGGGCACCGTTCGCATCACGCAGATCCGCGATCCAAGACCCACTCCCGAGCTAAACTTCGACAAGTTCGGTGGGGATTTTCTGACCGGCAGTACCTACAGCATCGAGCTGCCGGCCGATCCGATCCAAGCGGCGTTACCGATCGCCTTGGCGCGCTCCAGCCGCAGGCCGCGCCTAGCGGATGACGGCTCGCCCGCGCGCGACATTCTGCATGGGGACTACACCAAGGCCCAAATCCTCGACATCCGTTCGATGTTCGCGGTCGACAATTTTGGCCGCGATCTGGATACGGTGACCTCGGCTGAACTTTTTGCCGACTTTCGCACGATGGCCACCGACTTGTTCTCCACGGGTGATCTGGAGGCCAATATTTTGCGCATGATCGCGCAATTCGAAGCCAACACCGGCGCGGACTACAGTGACCCCACGCTGACCACGGCCGTACAAACGCATCAGTCGACGATCAATTTCGAAAATAACGTACGTCGAGAATTGAAGCGCTTGATCGACGAAAAGAAAGGTGACGTCTCGTTGATCTCGAACAACGAGATGCTCCTGAACGGACGGCCGAAATACAACACGAATGCAGACATCGTGCGGGGTCTGACGATCGCCATCAACGACACGCACGCGTTCGACGTCGATCTGACGCAGTACAAGCTGCAAGGCAGCAACTACAACGGCGTCTTTCGAATCACGCTCTACGATCACTTCGGACTCGATCAGCCGGACGTCGAGAAGCGCTTCGGTCTGCTCGTCGGGTTTCGCGCTTGGTTCATCCTGCAGCACCTCGAACGCCTGAATTTCAAGCCTTTCGTCACGAAGATCGTCATGGATCACACTTTCTCCGGCACGGTCGGTGCGTAGGGCCCTTAGCTGGGTCGTGCTCGGTTGCGCGCTGCTGACCGCAGCGTGCAGTGCTCGGCCGCCCGAATTCTTCTTGCTCAAGGGGCTGACGAAGGATTTCGTTTCCCTTGGCAGCTACGTGAAAGAAGAGACGTTCGTGGTTGCCAACCCGCCGTCAGACCCGAGCGTGCTGAAGCTCGCGGTGGAAGGCTTCAATCGGCGCACGCTAACCCAGGCGGATGTGCTGTCTCGAACGCGCTACACGCGCTGGTTTTTCCGTGAATCCTGGAGGCTCCCGCGCACGTATCAGCAAAGCCCGGATGCGCTGGGCGGCGACACGATTGAAGACCACATGGACAACCTGCTGCTGGCGGTGACGTGGACCAAGGATCTCGCCTCGGCTCGCTACACCTTTTACGACAAAGGCGTGGCCAAGTAGCCGCTGCCAATAGCTCGTCGGGCTTGGTCTTTTGTCTGAAATGGTCGTGAATGTCTTGGGATCCCCCGACGGAAGCCAGAACGCCCGAAGCCGCATCGCGCTCGGTCCCGCGCTGATCGTCGTCCTCACCGCCTGGTTCGCGCTGCCAGAGCAGGCGGGCGGTTATCGGTTGGCCAAGTGGGGCATGTTCGGCTTTGCGCTGGCAGCGACCAGCCTCGTGCTGCTCGTGCGGTTGTTCGCGCCCGAGCGTCCGGTGGGGTGGCCACGCCCGGGGTGGGCGCTGGGACTGTTCATGGTGGCGAGCATCGGGCTGCCCGCATGGTCGCCTGCGCTCGAGCCCACGCACTGGCCCGGCGCGCTGGGGCTGCTCTCCGGGCTGGCGTTCTTTTTCGTCACCGGCCTAGCGCTGAACACGGACGCCGAGGCGCGGCGCGCCAGCCTGGCCGCGCTCACCATCTCGGGTGCGGCCTGCGCGCTCTTGGTGTTGGCGCAGGCGGCGGGGCTGCGTTGGCTCACGGGCGGGCTCCCTACGAGCCTGGAGTTCCGCTCGCCGGGAAGCCTCGGCAACCCCAATTGGGCGGCGGCCTTTCTCGCGCCGCTCGCGCCCATGTCGCTCGGCCTGGCCGTCACCACTGCCACGCCGAGTCGACGCAGGCTTCACCACGCCGCCGCCGCACTGCTGATGCTAGCCACGGCGGCTACGCTGTCCAAGGGCGGCGTGCTCAGCCTCGCGGCGGGCGGTGTGATGTTTGCGCTGCTAGACCCCCGCCTGCCACTCCCACGGCGACGCGCGCTCCGGGGCGCGGTGCTGGCGACTGTGCTGCTCATGCTGCTGCTCGGGTGGCAGTTCGACTGGTGGACGACCGCGCCCTGGCTGCGGGGGCGGCTGTTTCTGTGGCGCGTCGCGCTTTGGCTGGCGAGCGAACATCCGCTGACCGGCGTCGGCCTGGGCGGCTATGTGTCAGCGTACGGACCAGCGGCGGCGACCTTGTTGCACGACGCCCCGGCCCTGTTCATGCCGTGGTCGAGCGTGGATTTCACGCACGATGACGTGCTCCAGTTCGCCGTCGAAGGCGGCCTCGTCAGCGCGGTCGCGTTCGTGCTCGTGGGCGTGCAGGCATTGAGCTGGGCCACTCGGCATGGGGGTGACGCACTGGACCGGGCCGCAGGCGCGGCGCTCTCGGCAATCTTCGTGAACGGGCTATTTGACTCACCTTTGCGCGTGCCCGCCACGTTCGCGTTGTTTTTCTTTTTGCTCGGCTGGCTCGCGCCCGCCACTCGCGCAACGCCAGCAACGCGCGCGCCATGGACTCGCCGCAGCGTGGCCGCGCTGCTGGTGCTGGTGGCTCTGCTCGGTACTCTGCAAGGAATTCGTTACACAGTCGGTGATCTGTTCTGGACGCGTGGTCGCGATGCGCTCAGAGATGACCGCTCTGCCGAGGCAGCCGCGCTTGCGGTTACCGACTTGGCCCGCGCGCGCGTCTACCTGCCCGAACAGGGGCGCATCGCTTCGCACTACACTCTGGCCCTGGCCCGTGCCGGGCAGCGGCACGCCGCGCTAGAGGCATCCAAGCTGACGAACGCCCTGCACTTCGACTTGGACGACCAGATGCTCCAGCGCGACCTGCAGGCCGATCTACTGCCGCCCGATGAAGCCATCGGCTTGTGGCAAGACTTCGCGGCGCGCTACCCGCAGCTCTTGACTCCACAGCTTCGTCTGGGCGACTTGTACCTAGAACGGGGCGATCTAGCCGCCGCCACCCGTGCCTACGAGAGCGTCATGGCCGCGCCGCAAGATACCCCCCGCGCTAGTCAAGTGCGGGAGCAGGCACGCCGCAGCCTGCAAACCTTGAAGACCCAATAAATCGCGGGAAACGCAGCGGCGCTGAGCTGCACGCCCCGCTCAATCCGCGTGCGGACTCGTGGTGAGCGTGTAGTCCAGCTTGCCGGTGCCGCGCCTCGAGCGGGCCTCGAAGGTGACGGTCTCCGTCTGTTTGTAGTCGGGCGGCGAAAGGTAATGGAAGGTGGCGTCGGCCGGCACCTTGTCGCCCAATTCGACGATGCTGCCGCCCGCGTTCTTCTTGAACTTGGCTTGCACGGTGCCGCGCGCGGTGACACCGCTATTGCTGAGCTTGGCGCGCGGCTCGGTGAGCAGGTCCACGTTCGCGGACGGCTGCAGATTCATGGGGCTGACGCTCGGCTCCACGGTGATGGTCACGCAGCGGCCAGCGTCGAGCATCTTCTGCAGATTAGGCAGCAATTGATTGCGGTACAATATTCCTGACATCAGTCCCATACTCATCCACCCAATGGCCTCCTGCTCCGTCGTGCCCTTGTAGGTGCTCTTGCCATCACCAAAGTGTCCGTCGGAAAATTGGGTGATGGAGATGTCGACAGACCCGTTGGTCGCCGCGTAGCCGTTCTTGGAATCTTCAGTGTGGGTCTGAGTTCTCGACTTGAGCTGGTTCTTACCGGTGAGGTTCGCGTCCTCGTCCACTTCCGCAGTCAGCTCGAAGGTGAACCGGGCTTGCTGAATAGCGTCGCCGGCGCGCCCCGTGACATCCAGGTACGAGTTGACGGTCACCAGGCCGTTCACATCAGGACAGGGGATTTGAGAGTGGGTCTTGATCGTCGCGCGCAGGCCTTGCAAGCTAAAATTGGCAATCGCGTCGAGCTGCACCGCGGTGTCTGTCAGCGCCGCCGTGGCAGCGATATCCCCAGAACTGGTCGAGTTCGTAACCAGCCCGCTTTTGCCACCGCTATAGTCGTTGATCACCGACTCGACGAAGAAGGCGTTGAACAGTGAGCCACCGAGCCAGCCCGCGCCGAACGCTTCCCCCAAGCTCCCCCCTCCGTCAGCCTGCACTCGCGTCCCGGGCCTCTGGATGTAGGACATCGTCTTCGTGTTGGCGAACAGCGTCCCGGCGGCGAACTCGTCGCTCGCGGTTTTCATTTGCGTTCCAATGCCGGCCCATGTGGCGCGCGCGATCACTTCGCTGCCCAGCTCCCTGACGAGGCCTGACGGTCCCGCCAGCGCCACTTCAGCATCGAGGTCCGCCGCCGCGATGGCAGCGCTCAGATCTTCATCCGACAGAGCAGCGGCCTGGTCCGCCGAGTCGAGCACCGTGGCGGAATCCAATTCCACTTCTTCGGAGCTACCGCTGCCCCCCAAGCCACGAAAGCCACCACCACCCGCGGCGTTGCGAGCATCCCCGCTCCCGCCACCACAGGCGTTGAGCGATAATGTCGCGCCCAGTAACGCAAAGGGGAGTAGCAGCCCTGTCGAGCGCTGCCTCCAGAGAATGAATGTGTGTGCTCGGGTCTGCCCAGTCTTTTGCTTCGCGCCAGTCATGTATGACCGGATAATGTAACACGGGCTCCACGGACAACTCAACGACAGTCGTGGATACGTGCGCTGGAGAATCCGATGCTCCTTTCGAGCGTTGCTTATTGGTCTTGTTGGTTTGTTGGCTTGTTGGCGCAGCGGCATACTCAATAGTGCTCCTGAAATGCGCAATTGCTCATGAAATGCCTGCGTGGGCCATTGAAGGGGATAGATTGCGTATTGCTCGTTGTCGCCCGGTGCCAGGGAAGGAAAGCGTGCACTGAGATTCATGCTCAATAGTGCTCCCGAAATGCACGTGCGTGAGCCATTGAAGGGGATAGTTTGTGTGTATCGCGCGTTCTCGCATCGAGCCATGAAAGTGCAGACGTTGAGCTGCTTGGGGCGAGCATGGGATGCGAGCCTTTCCTGTGTCCGCTTTCTTCGAGCAAATTGAGCCGACGGCAAACGTCCAGCAGAGCGGCTGACTCCGTCGCCGAGCCGCGCGCCGTCAGATAGTACCGTCGCTTGTCTGGCTTCGAGTTCTTGCCCGCTCCCTCGGCGAGGTTCAGCACGATCGATAGCGACGCCCTGGAAAACTGATCCGAGAGGTGGCTTCGGCCGCGAGGCAACCCTTCGATGATCTCACTGGCGAGAACCAGAAAATCTAACGCGAGGTGGTAAAAGCAATCAGGGGCAGACCCTAGCCGTCGTCGGAGTGTCCGAGCCCGGGGAACCTCGGGTCGCCCGAAAAATCCTTTGCGCTCTTCTTGCGGCGGGGGTCTAACACCTGGAGGCGCGGGACGTTGAGGCAACACGGCCCGTGCGTGTAGACCAACAAAGGGGAACAGACGCAAATGCTTGGCCATCAAAAACGGATTCTGATGTCGGCGCTTTTCATTTCAACGGGCCTGGCTCTCTTCGGCGCGCGAACCGCGGCGGCCGAGACCGCGTATCACCTGATCTGCAGGAGCGGGGGCAATACGGTTGAAGTGAACCTTGATGCGCATTCTCTCGGGTTCGTTACGACCGACGAAAACCAGACCAGGTACTCGGGAACGTCGTCGGACATCCGCCACCGCTTGGCGCCAGGGCAGTGCAGCTGGGCGACGCGGCCGATCTACACCGGTGACTATGGGTGGGGCCCGGTCACCGGCTATTCAGGCCCGTCGCCATTTTTCTTCTACTTCCTCAGCAACAAGGACAGCGACCCGAACTATTTTACGACCACCAACACTCTCGCAAGACTCCAGCCCAGCGACGAGGACATCTTGGCCAATATCTACGTCTACCAACGCAAGTATAACGGGCGAAACTACCTCGTCGTCCGAAACGCCACTCTACAGGCGTTCTAAGGACTGGGGGCGGGGGGGCGAGGCTCCTCCCGCGTCCAGCACTCCAAGCTCGTCGTTCGCCGGGCCAGAGTTCATCGTTGCGCGCCGCAGCTCGTCCAGCGATGAACGTGTGGTTGCGGCTCGGGCTTGTCGTCAGTCCGAGTCCCGCCGAGAGGGCGCCGCCGGGCTCGGCTCCTCGTGGGCGCGGATTACGGCCCCGCGTCGCTCAAAAGCGCCCCATTGACGCGCTCGGCAAACTGCGGCGCTCGGCAAACTCGAGTTGTCTCGATCGCTGGTCGGCGACAGTTCGGACGGGCCGCGCTCGAGGTCCAGGGGGAAAACTCGGGAGCCGATTTTCTGAGCATCGTGCGGATGTGCGCACGATGTCGCTGGCCTGATGTCCAGTCTCGATGATCATCCGTTGCGGCGCCCGGCCCGATCCGGGCGCGAATCGATCTCGACGAATTCGAGCTTTTCATGACACTTTGCGGTCCTTCGCGACAGTGCGCGGCAGCGCTCGTGAGCAATCGATCAAGGGCGTTGACGGATCCGTTCGCCTCCTGACATTGCGATGCTTGAACGCGTGCGCGAAACGTTGCACCAGCACGCGCAATGAGCGATGGCGCCCTGGCGCCCAACAAGCGAAAGCCCTTCTATGACCCTCAAGATGCGGCGCGACAGTCGCCTCCTCCTGGCCGCAGTTCTCAGAGCAGTGCCGACGGCAATGGTGTTCGCGCCGACCTCGGCGCTCGCCGCACCCTCCGTCGACAAGCTCCAGGCATTCCCGCTGGACCAGGTGCAGATCACCGACGAATATCAAAAAAACCTGTTCGCGAAGGACATCACTTACCTCATCACGACGCTCGATTCCGATCGCTTGATGGTCGGCTTCAAGGCGGTTTCGCAGGGCAGCAACCCGACGAACCTCTACGGAGGCTGGGAGAACACCAATATTCGCGGACATACGATGGGGCACTGGCTGTCCGCCGTGGCGCACGCCTACCGCCAGGCGCTGGGCAGCGATCCAACTTTGGCCGCTCAGATCAAAACCAAGCTCGACGACGTCATTGCGAAGCTCAAGACCTACCAGCTGTCGAGCGGCTTCCTATTTGCATCCCCCATGTCCGAGTTCGATGCCTTCGACAACGGGACCGGCGGTTGGGTGCCTTACTACACGCTGCACAAGATCTTCGCCGGTCTGCTCGACGTCTACGAGTTCGAGGGCAACGCCGACGCGCTGGCCATCGCAGGCAAGCTCGGGGACTGGCTCTACCTTCGGACCGCGGCTTGGAGCTCGAGTGCCAAATCGCGGGTGCTCGGCCAGGAATACGGCGGGCTCAACGACTCTCTGTACGAGCTCTACAAGTACACGAACAATCCCATTCACCTGACCGTCGCGCACGTCTTCGACGACACGGGACTGTTCACGACGCTAGCCGCCGGGACCGACAACTTGAGCGGCAAGCACGCCAACACGACCATTCCAAAGTTCATCGGGGCTCTCAATCGCTACCGAACCTTGGGATCCGGAGAGGCTTCGTATCTCAACGCCGCAAGCGGGTTTGTCGGGGTCGTGCTGAAAGACCACACCTACGTCACCGGCGGCAACAGCCAAGACGAGCATTTTCACGCCCCGAACGCGCTCAACCAGTACCGGGACAGCGTCAACAACGAGACATGTAACGCCTACAACATGTCCAAGCTCACGCGGGATCTGTTCACGGTGACCGGTGACAGCAAGTACGCGGATTTTTACGAGCGGATCCACATCAACGAGATCCTCTCTTCGATGAATCCGGACACTGGCATGACGACGTATTTCAAGGCGATGGGAACCGGCTTCTTCAAGGTGTTTGCGTCGCCGACGAACCATTTCTGGTGCTGCACCGGAACCGGCATGGAAAACTTCTCCAAGCTCGGCGACAGCGTTTACTTCCACGACGCCAAAGACGTGTGGGTGACCTATTACGTGAGTTCCACCTTGAACTGGAAGGACCGAGGGCTGTCACTCACGCAGACCACGGATCTTCCGCTCACGAACAAGGTCGCCTTCACCGTCACCGCAGCACCCACTGACGCCGTCGCGCTGAAATTCAGAAAACCGGATTGGACGTCGACTTGTCAGATGGCCGTTGCGGTCAACGGCCAAGCGGTCACCGCGACGCCATCGGACGGCTTCATCAGCGTCAGCCGGGTGTGGCAGGCGAACGATAAGGTCGAGCTCGCCTTCCCGCTCTTCGTTCAGGTGTCGAGGCTTCAAGACAATCAGAACGCCGTGGCGTTCACGTACGGACCAGTGGTGCTGAGTGCGGGGCTCGGCACCGACAGCATGACCACCGAGGCGCACGGCGTACAGGTGCTCGCCGCGACCAAGCCAACCGGACTTCAAGACACCATCAAGCTCAACGGTGGCACCATCAACGACTTTCTCGCCAACATCCAGAGCAACTTGGTGCAAACGCCGGGCAAGCTCGAGTTCGCGCTCAAGAATACGGACTCGGATGGCAAGCTCGTCTTCATTCCGCATTACTCCCGGTACAAGGACCGGTACGGCATCTATTGGCTACTCTCGGGTACTGCGGGAGCGACCACGCCAACGAACCTCGTCTGCCCGAGTGTCACCGCGGGCGGAACCGGCGGAACCGGCGGAACCGGCGGAACCGGCGGCACTGGCGGTATGAACGCTGGAGGGGGCAGCGGCACGGACACCGGCGGAGGAGCCGGAGGCGGCGGCTTGGGCACTGGCGGCAGCGCGACAATGAACGGTGGCAGCGCTGGGTCAGGAGTAATTACGAGCTCCGGCGGCAGCGCTACGAGCTCGGGCGGTAGCTCCAGTGGGAACGCGGGTCACCCGGCGACCGGCGGCGCAGTGGGCACCTCGGGCGGCGCCGGCGGATCCAACGGCAGCGCTCCTGCCGGCAGCACGGGCTGCTCGTGCAAAGTGGCCAACCGGAGCGCCACGGAGCCCTGGATATTGAGTCTGTTGCTTGGGCTCGGGCTCGGCGCGCGACGACAACGGCGTCGAGACCGTCCGGCACGCGCTTTCCCAGAATGAGGCGGTGGGGCCGAAGGCGGGGCGCGAGCGGGGGGTTCCGCTCTGGCCTCGCCTGGCCGAGGGACTGACCGAGGCGCTCCGAGATGGGGGCCGCGAGCATTCTGCGAGAACGGGGCCGGCGCGTGGCAGCGCCGCAACTCGCGCCCTCGCCGGCACTACTCTGAAGGGTTGGAGCTGTTGAGGCGTACGTTCATGGCCGCACCGGGAACGGGGGAAACTTCGACGAACCCGTGCGTTGCGTTGACGTAGAAAGGTGGCCGTGTTTAGTGCCGCAGCTACTGGCTTTGGGCGTGGAAAGGCATCTCTTGAATCGGGCAAATCTTGGCTTTCGCTTGCCACTAACGGGGTTCGTGCGTTTTGGCGGAATTCTCATGGTCACGCTTGCCGCATGTGGGCCGCGCGTCGAGGGGCACTCGGTGGCGACACACACGGCCATCGACGCCAAGCACATCGATGCCAGCCAAGTGCGCTTGTCAGCGGTCTCGGTGCCCGAGGGTGCGTCCGAGCTAGGCATCGTCCAAGCGCACACCGTTCAAGGCAGTATCGAGGATGCCGTCCCCGAATTTCGTAACCAAGTTGCCCAGCTAGGCGGGGACTTCGGCAAGATTGACAACGTCGCGACCAAGTTCGAGACGTACACGCAGACGCGCACCGAGAGCTACAGCTGCGGCACCGTGAACTCGCCCCGCACCTGCTCGCGTACCGTCACCGAAACCCTGGAGGCTGAGACGACGCGCATCATCGGCAAGGCGTATCGCCTCGGTGGAGCAACGGCCACGGCTCCGAACGCGCCTGGCGGCGCGGCGCCTCGATCCGACGGGCCACTCACAGCTCCCTCCGCAACGCCGTCCTCTCCCGAACGAGCATCGAAAGCCCCATGAAAGCCAAGTCCGTCGGTTTCTTTAGTTACTGCCTGCTGCTCGCCGCTTGCGGCACCACCACCACGCACAGCGTGTTGACCGGCGCCCCTGGCCGTCCACACGGCGGCGACATAGCAATTCTCATGGGCGACGACGCGGTTCCAGCTGGCCTGACCGAAGTCGGCCTCGTGCAAGCCATCGGCCACGGCACGAACGCGGATCTGGAGCACGTTGTCGAAGGCCTGAAAGAGAAGGCGCGAGAGCTCGGCTGTACCGTCGTTGCCAAGGTGAAGGTCGACCAAGGCTCTTCCACCGCCAGCGGCACCGGCATCTGCCTACGACCGTAGCCCTGCGCTCGCCTTTGGCTGCTCCTCGCGGTGGACGTCGTGCGATCTCGCGCTCATCTATCTCGATGGTCTGCGCGCTCGCTCCGCGGTGTCGCTTGCAGGAGGGGTTGGCGTTGGCCCGAACGACGCCGAGTTGCTGTATCTGCTTGGGCTGGCTCTTTGCGTGATGCGAACGTCGTTCGCCATTCTCGGCGATCCAGCCTAGTAAGGACTCTGTCCCACATAGTTGCCGGGCGGACTGTAGTTGCAGATCCAGATGTCTTCCTTGCCGTTTTGGCAGGTGGCAACGCCGCAGCCGACTGACGTGCTCTTGCGCCACACGATTTGCGTGTAGTGGCCGCAGCCATCACTGTGGAGCGCGGTGTAGCAGGCGGTGTCGCACTGGTCGGTCGTCATCAACTTACCGAACGTGTAGCAGGTCTTTTCTGATGCCCAGGCATTGACGGCTTGTTCCGCGGTGCTGCCGCCCGTCGAGCTGACGAACGCAGCCAGGTTCTCGCCGTAGCCGACGGCCTGAAGCTCCTCTGACGTGCGATGGTGTGGACTCGAGCATGACGTGGTGGCAAGTTCGTCTGCCCACTGCTGAGCGTACTGCGCGAGCTTGTCTGACCAAACCAGAGGCGGCAGGGCACTGTTGCTATCGACTGCCGCGCGGACGGCATTGTGCGCCGCTGTGATGCCCACGAGACGGCCCATCTCGACGTTCATGCCGGACATGCCCGCTGCGCCCGACATCCCGGAGATGCCCGACATCCCCGCGCCGGCAGCGGAACCACCGCCCGTGCTCATTCCAGCGCCGCCCGTTCCGCCGTGGCTCGGAGAAGAGCCGCCCATTCCGCTGGCGCCCAAGGACGAACCGCCCGCTCCAGCGGTTGCCACGGATCCACCGCCGCCGCCGATCGCGACTGCGCCGCCTTGACCGCCCGGCGGGCCGTTCCCCATTTGCGACGGCATCAGCATGCCCGAAGCGCCGGCTGAACTCGCGCCAGCAGAAGAACCAGCCACTCCCCCGGCTCCTGCTTTGCCAGCAGAGTGATCGTTGGCCGGCGGATCGCTCGCGCTACAGCCGACCGCGCTTAAACAGCCGACGGCACTTACGAGGAACAGGGTGCAAATTGAACGGCTTTGTCTCGATCGAATGCGCATCATTCACGTGAGCCGGCGTTTGGCGGTCCGCCGTATCGCCAGCGAGACGTCAAAGCACTAGAGCAGGCCGGTTAGCACGTGTCCAGCGGGTCCCGTCGCAGACGCTGCTCCCGCGAGCTCAATTTCGGCGGCAGGCTGTCACATCGGGGCCGCGGCATCCGTCATGGTGAGCAAGGAGCAAGAAATGCAGTTCGTTCTCATCATTTATCACGGAACTTCGCCGCTTCCCGGGTCCGCAGGCTGGAAAGCTTTGACGGAGCCGGAGCGGCAGCGCATGTACGCGGACTACGCCGAGATCAACCAAGAGCCGGGCGTCACCCTGCGACTACCGCCTCTGGCGCCCGGCAAAGTGACCACGGTGCAGGTGCGCGACGGTGGGGTCGAGTCGAGGAGCGCACCTCACCTCAGCGAAACCATCGGCGGAGCGTTCGTTTTCGAGGCCGAAAACATCGAATCTGCCATCGCGCTCGCCGCCCGCATTCCGCAAGCGCGAATGGGAGGTGCGGTCGAGATCCGACCTGTGGAAAAGTATTTTTGATGGAGCGATCGGACGTACTTGCCAGGAGCTTCGACGAAAGCCGGGCTCACCTACTCACGGTCGCGCTGCGAATGCTGGGCTCGTCGGCAGAGGCCGAAGATGCAATGCAAGAGGCGTGGCTCAAGGTGATGCGCTCGGACTCGCACGAGATCGAAAGCCTGCGCGGCTGGTTCACCACGGTGGTCGCCCGCGTGTGCCTCGATATGCTCCGTTCGCGCAAATCGCAACGGGAAGACTCGCTTCCGTCGAGCCTGGGTGACGTGACGGACGAAGCCAGAACACCCGAAACTGAATTCGGCTTGGCGGAAGCGATTGGCCCCGCTCTGCTGCTCGTGCTCGATGCGCTCAACCCTGCAGAGCGAGTCGCGTTCGTCCTCCACGATCTGTTCGACCTCTCGTTCGAAGAGATTGCACCCATCGTCGACCGCACCCCCGACGCCGCCCGACAGCTCGCGTCTCGCGCTCGACGTCGCGTTCAGGGCGGCCCCGCTCCTTCGAGCGAACTCGTGCACCACCAGCAGCTCGTGAGCGCATTTTTGACGGCCTCCCGCGAGGGCGACTATCGTCAGCTGCTCGCCGTCTTATCGCCTGACGTCACGCTGCGTGCGGATTCGGTCGCGCTGCGCGCGGCTGCCGAAAACCCGCACGGCGCGCCCAAACTGGCAGCGCGGGTGGACGGCGCAGCGCTCGTCGCCGAGGCTTTCAAGGGCCGCGCCCGCGGCGCGCTCCCGGCACTCATCGACGGGCAGCCTGGCGCCGTCTGGGCGGTCGGCGGACGAGTGCGCGTCGCTTTCAAATTTTCGGTTGATGCGCGCAAAATCGCCGCGATCGACGTAGTCATGGATCCCGCCGAGCTCGCCAAGCTGAGTGTCTTGATCGGGTAGCGTAGCGACGCACCGATGACGGTATCTCGGCCCGTCGCGTGCATGATAGTTGGGGTGCGCGACCGTCCCGGCCCGCGCAGGGAGAGATCCGCGCGTTTCGGGTCGGTCGTTGAGTGCAAACGTAAAATCCCAGCGTCGACCGTACGCGATTCCGCTCGCGAAGGCCTTCAGCTAACGTTCGAACGATGCACAAGATTCTGTTCTCGATTGGCTTGGCACTCACGGCTTGTGGAACCAGCTCGAATAACGACACGCCTGCGCTTGGCCACGGCGGTAGCGGCAACGGAGGAGCAGCGAGTTCCGGCGCAGGCGCAGGTACCGCGGGAAAGCGGGCAGACGACGCCGGTGCGGGCGGCACTTCCGAGGCCGGTGCGGGCGGCACTGTCGAAGCGGGTGAGGGCGGCAGCTCGGAGTCCGGCGCCGCTGGCAGCACCGAGGCGGGCGCGGGGGGTGACAGCGGCGCCGAGAACACGCCGCGCGCGGGAAATGCCAACGGCGGAGGGACCGCGGATGGGGGAACTGCCGGAACGGGCGGAACTGCCGGAATCGGCGGAACTGCCGGAGCGGGCGGAACTGCCGGAGTGGGCGGAACTGCCGGAGTGGGCGGAAACGCAGGCGCTGCCACGTGTCCGACTTCGCTACTCGTCGGAGGAACGGACCTCGGCTCGCAAGGCTGGTTGACGCAGACACAGGGCCCCACGGCTGTCAGCTACGGCGCGGACTACGTGCGCCTTGAAACGAATACCAACAGCGGCGCTTCGACCAGCGGGCAGTTGCTCGTGTACTATCCGGCGGCGTTCGTGGCCAATCACGCGTTCAAGGTCAAGATCGAGATGCTCGTCGAGACGGTATCGCCGCACAATCAGCTCGACAGCGGGGCTGCGATTCTCGGGTCCTTCACCAGCCCTTTCGGCAATTCGACGGATCGCAGCGAGATGGTCTATCTCGACAGCGCGGCGCTGGGTTGGTCAGACAACAGCCAGTCCGCGGCATTTCCCGTGACCGACGGCTCGTATCACTCCTACGAGTTATCCGTCGATGCGACCGGGAGCGCGACCTTCAGCGTCGATGGTAGCGTCAAGTTGAGCCGCTCCGGTTACGTCTCGAACGGTACACTCGCGATCGGCGATCAAACCAATGATGCCAAAGTAGACGGCGCACTGCGGATCCGCTCGGTCACGCGCGAGTGTCTCTGAAGCGACTGCTCGCGCGCTTGCACGCGATCATCGATGCGGACGTCCCAACTCGAAGCTCACCACGTCACGGCGACCGGCGTTAGATGAACGAAAGTATCGTTGCCGAGCTGCCCATCGTGATTGTCCCCTCGGCGTCTGAACGGCGCGATTCCGGACTCCGTCGTTCTGTCCCGCGCAACGGCCTCGAGACGGCGAACTCTAGGCGTCGCGCGGGTGTACGATTTTCGAGCAGCGGATCGTCGTGGTTTAATCCGCGAAGTGCTCAGCTCGGGTCGACGACGATTTGGATCTGAGCGACGACCTTGTTGCCCAGTTTGATTGCGGTGGCATGACGTCCGCTGTTCCCGGGCTCGTCCGCGGCCATCGCATTCGCGTACGCGGAGAGCGTGGTGCGCCGCTTGTAGGGCTCGGCGGACTCATGAATGGATTTGCTGAACTGCGCATCGAAATAGATCTGGTGGGCGCGTACCACGTTGACTCGATCGCCAAACGGGTGCGCAGCGGACGCAACTCAATGACTGGCCGGAGCGCGTGGATTTCTCCATGAGTCGAACTAGGGCGGACGTGTGTACCAATCCAATAGGGGAGCGCACGATTCTGGAGGGACGTCAGGCCATGGAACCAGTTCGCGAGTCTGCCGAGATTTT
>Ga0134124_10001260_pt1 | contig 20276 bp, 16 predicted proteins | sample KB304_FD_96880 | JGI IMG/M metagenome (GOLD analysis project Ga0134124, IMG submission 96880) | Terrestrial soil microbial communities without Nitrogen fertilizer from Kellogg Biological Station, Michigan, USA - KB3-0-4 | ecosystem: Environmental > Terrestrial > Soil > Unclassified ... | reverse complement strand
TTACTTGCCCTGGCGCGTGATTTCTCTTGGTCAATGGATGAAGCGCTTCAATGTTTCGATTTAATATTCAAATCGTGGTGATTTAATATGTATAGTCTGAAACGAATCAAATTAAGAATGCCGTGGGCATTCCTGATAACAATCCTGACTTTTCTGCTCTTTTCAACAATGTATGTAAAGCTTGTCGTACCTACATTTAATTTTGGAGGAATGACATACAATCCACGCGATGATTGGTTTATTGAACTGGCTCTTCTTATGTTCACACTGTTATTGCTGCCTAACAGGATTACTGTTCCAAGCAACTTTTACAATTGGTTATTCTTTATCATCTTGCTCATTCCTGCCGCGGTCTTGTCAGCTGTGCAGGGAAGTAATCGTTATTATCTGTTTTTGATGTTTGCAGCTCTCTGGCTTTCAATGGTGTTTCGCAGGATTTTTTCCCCCTTAATTCAATTACGAACGGTTGCTAGCGAAATGAACTACCGGCAATTACCATATTATTCGGTATTTGCCATTGTAATAGTTATACTTGTCTTTCTTGCTGTATCAGTACAAGGCGCCTTTAACCTCAATTTTGCCAAGGTATATGATATCAGATTTGATATCTCAGAGAATATGCCCCTGGCTCTCCGCTATTTGATGCCGTTGGCTTCGGGCACATTAATAGGATATTTAGCCGCACTAAGTTCGCATCGGAAAGAAGTAAAAGGCCTGATTCTAATTGCAATTATGGGAATTTTATTCTTTGGCTTTTCAAGTCACAAGGCGATGCTCTTCAATCCGGTGGTCGCGATGGCCGGTTATTTTCTCTTCAAAATGACACGACCTCATTTGCTGATTATGGCGGTTTTTTCGGTCATGACCATAATAACCCTTTTATTACCTAATGATGGGTCCCAACTATTAGGCGCTTTGTTTGCGAATCGAGTAGTTTTTATTCCCAGTCATATCAATTTTTATTATTTTGATTTTTTTACGGATAATTCTTTTATGCTGTGGGCAGAGAGTAAAATTAGCTTGGGGCTAGTGTCGTCGGAACTGCCTATGGCAGTAATGAATTATATTGGTGGGCTAATGACCGGTAATTACGACATTGGTGCGAACACTGGCTGGGTGGCCAATGCCTATATGAATGCCGGCGTTATCGGTATAGTCATATATGCCGCGTTTGTTGGCTTCATTTTTGCGCTAATAGACTCATGGGCAAAGTTTTATGGGAAACAACTCGTGGGTGCAGCTTTTCTGGTTCCAGTGAATACTATGATAATGTCGGCAGACTTGCTGATCGTTCTGCTTACGACCGGTCTTTTTTTTCTTCTGATGATTTTTCTGATAACAACTATGAGGATTCGTATGCGTAAACAAAATGGTTTTGGAAAGGAACAAATTACGGTGCTTCACAATGCATAAGGTGTTTGTAGCTACTACGGTTCATGGTCGCTATGATGTCCGTATTTTTCTCAAGCAGTGCCGTTCCATTGCCTCTCATGGTAACGACGTGACTTTAGTGGTTCAAGATGGCAAGGGAAACGAAAGCCGGGAGGGGGTTAAAATCCTTGATCTTGGGACTCCACCCGCCGACAGAATACGTCGGATCATCTTCTCGCCATGGAGGATGTATCGTTTTCTGCAAGCTGTTCCTGCCGACATTATTCATTTTCATGACCCTGAACTCTTGCCGGTCGGCTTCCTTTTGAGAAGCAACAAGCGACATCTAATCTATGATTCGCATGAAGATTTTCCACGGCAAGTGCTGTCCAAACACTGGATTCATCCCGTATTGCGCAAGTCAGTTTCAATCCTGTTTGAATTATTTGAAAATTTCATAGCAAAGAGGCTGGATGCGGTTGTCTGCGCCACACCCTTTATTGCCAAACGCTTCAAGCGCATTAACCCGAATAGTATTGATATCAATAATTTCCCGATGCTTGAGGAATTTCAGACGCCAGATCGCCAGCAAAAACAGCCATTTTCTCGCACTATCTGCTATATCGGTGCTATGACCAGGGAACGGGGTATTACGGAGCTTCTTGAGGCGCTTGAGATATTGCAGGACGTCACCTTGATCGCGTGTGGTCCTTTTGAAAGTCAGGCGTATGCCGATGAACTTATGGCAATGCCCGGTTGGAAATTCGTTGACTACAGAGGGGTTGTTGGACGGGTGGAGGTTGTAGATATTCTAGAATGCTCATCAATAGGAATGGTTACTCTGCTGCCTACGCCTAATCAGATTGACTCTTTGCCGATAAAAATGTTTGAGTACATGGCGGCAGGTCTTACAATAATAGCATCCGATTTTCCTTTGTGGAGAAGGATCGTTGAAGAGAATAACTGCGGCCGGTGTGTGGATCCTTCTTCGCCCGGGGACATTGCCGAAGCGATAGCAAATCTGCTATCGAACGAGGCGTTATGCCGCGACATGGGGAATACCGGGAAGGAAGCCATTGCCAACAGGTACAACTGGATAAATGAAGCCGAAAAACTTTTAGAGATTTATCGTAAAGTTCTCAAATAGGAGAAAACGAGAATGGATTATTTCACGCATTCCCACTCGCTGGTGGAATCAAATCAAATCGGTGAGAATACCCGCATCTGGGCATTCACCCATGTCCTCCCAGGTGCCCAAATTGGTGCCGACTGCAATATATGTGACCATGTTTTTATTGAAAACAATGTGGTTATTGGTGACCGGGTGACAATCAAGTGCGGTGTGCAGATTTGGGATGGTATTCGACTTGGGGACGACGTCATGGTGGGGCCCAACGCCACCTTCACGAACGACCTCTACCCCCGCAGCAAGCAACCGTTCGAACTGCGCCGCACCGTAGTCGAGCGAGGCGCCTCAATAGGTGCCAATGCCACTATTCTTTGCGGTATCACCATCGGTGAGGGAGCCATGGTCGGAGCCGGCTCCGTGGTTTTGAAAGATGTCCCTCCCCATGCGGTTGTAGTAGGTAATCCGGCACGGATAATCCGATTCGAGGCTCACTAAAATGGCGCTAATTAATTGCAGAATCATTGATCTCCCTAAGATATCAGATCCTCGTGGAAACCTGACATTTATCGAAGGTGGTAACCACATACCATTCGACATAAAAAGGGTATATTACCTGTACGATGTCCCAGGTGGAGCCGAGCGCGGAGCTCATGGCCATCGCAGATTGCAACAATTTATCGTGGCGATGTCCGGGTCTTTTGATGTGATTCTGGACGATGGGTTCGACACACGGACCATTCACATGAATCGCTCATATTACGGGTTATACGTTTCGCCAATGATGTGGAGGGACATCACAAACGTATCGTCTGGAGCGGTCTTGATGGTGTTGGCATCGGAGCTTTACGATGAGTCTGACTATTTCCGCGATTATAGCGAGTTTTTAACGGCTGCAAGGAGTACAAGATGACAAGAATCCCATTTCTGGATTTAGGGGAAACATATAAGGAGTTAAAGGCGGAACTTGATAATTCCATTCAACGCGTTATGAATTCCGGGTGGTACATACAGGGCGAGGAGCTCGATGCCTTCGAGGCTGAGTTTGCAGCATATTGCAGCGCTAAATACTGCGTTGGGGTTGGCAATGGACTTGATGCCCTTCACCTTGTATTACGTGCCTACGGAATCGGCACTGGCGATGAAGTAATAGTCCCTTCTCACACATTCATCGCAACCTGGTTGGCGGTGACACATGCAGGCGCCCGGCCTGTTCCCGTTGAGACGCCTGATGACGTCTCCTACACAATTTCTCCTGCATTGATTGAAGCTGCAATAACGCCGCGAACCAAGGCAATCATTCCCGTTCATCTGTATGGCCGCCCTGCTGACATGGCGCCAATTATGCAAATTGCAAGCAGGCATGGACTAAAGGTGATCGAGGACGCGGCGCAAGCCCATGGAGCCTGCTATCAGGGGTGTCGCACAGGAAGTTTGGGCGACGCAGCGGCGTTCAGTTTTTATCCGGGTAAGAATTTGGGTGCATTTGGTGATGGCGGAGCAATTACCACTAATGACGGTGAACTGGCGATAAAAATACGATCGTTGCGCAACTATGGTTCTTCAACTAAATATGTTCACGACTTTATCGGCCTCAATAGCCGGCTCGATCCCCTCCAGGCCGCCATGCTACGCGTCAAACTTTGCTATCTGGATGAATGGAATTCACGTCGTGTATCTTTAGCTGCAAGCTATCAACAACTCCTTGCCGGAACAAAGCTCGTACTTCCTGCCGCTTCCGCGGGATTTGATTCGGTTTACCACCTCTTTGTGGTTCGTACGCCTAATCGAGACATGCTGCAAGTTGAACTGAAAAAAGCAGGGATTGAAACATTGATTCATTATCCAATACCGCCTCACAAGCAAGGTGCATATCAAGCCATGCAGAACGGAGCCTTGCCGGTTGCGGAACTATTATCGAGTGAAGTACTCAGTCTCCCTATGGGGCCGCATTTGACTAGGGAAGACGTTGAAGAGGTTGCACATCAGATCACTCAAATAGTTGGGCTTAGTTAACAATGAACATACTCTATCTGTGTCAGGTTTTTGAGGTCGGAAACGATGCCGGCTCGGAGCGGCATTTCTTTTTCTGCAAATATGCGGTGAGTAAAGGACATCGTGCAACCGCTGTTACGAGTAACGTCGATTACAAGAACGCATGCGTAAAGATTCAAGGTGAGTCGGGTGCGATAAGCCGTAACATAGAAGGGGTTGACATACATTATGTCTATTCGTATTCGAACTTCAGAGGCAGTTTTTTAAAGCGGTTTTTTTATTATTTTACCTATTTTTTCTCGACAATCGTTCAATCGTTCAAGGTGAAAAAGGTGGATGCCATTTATGCGGTATCTACCCCCCTAACCGTCGGATTGTTGGGGTATATCATTTCACGATTGCGCGGCATACCATTTGTGTTTGAAGTAACCGATGTGTGGCCGGATGCGCCCGTAGCGTGCGGGGTGGTGAAAAACAAGACGTTGATCAGACTCGCCCATTGGCTTGAGATGTTTTGTTACAAAAAGGCCGTTCATATAGTCGGCCTTACTCGCGGCATTTGCGACAACATCATCGCCAAGGGAATAGCCCCTGGGAAAGTCTCTATCATTACAAACGGTGTTGACTTTTCGTTGTTTAATGCAGCGAAAGACGATTCGATAAGATCAGAAGTGCGGACAAAATACGGATTTGGAGACATGTTTGTTGCCATGTACATGGGTGCGCATGGTGCTTACAATGCGCTTGGTACGATTATCGATGCCGCAATAATCCTTAAGAATGATAAGCGTTTTTTGTTTGTATTTGTAGGTGATGGCGACGAAAAACCCAAGTTGCAGCAACGTATTGTCGACTGTGGCCTAACTAACGTAATGTTTTTGAAACCGGTTCCACGCGTAGAATCAGCCTCTCTGCTTTCAGCTGCTGATGCCTTCTTGCTGCCAAATCGGAAAGGGGACTTTTTTACAGGCAACCTTCCAAATAAGCTATTCGATTTTCTTGCTTCCGCACGTCCTGTTGTTGTTGCAGGTGCTGGAGAAACTCCAGAATTGGTTATGGCGGCTGAAGGCGGAAGAGTTGGCAGTGCGGAAGACAGCCAGGCCATGGCGGCTGCACTCATCGAACTGGCGTCGATGCCCGCTGAGGAGCGTATGCTGATAGGCGCAAAGGGGCGCAAGTATGTTTTGGAGCATTATGACAGGAACAGACTCAGCGAACGTTTTTTGAAAATACTTACCGAATCTGTAATGTGTCGATGAATCGAGATCACCAATGATAAGACCTATGAAAGCAGATGATGTAGCGGCGGTTGTAAAGGTACACCTGGCGAGCTTCCCTGGGTTTTTTCTTTCCTTTCTGGGCCCCGGATTCCTTTCGCTATTTTACTCGGGTATCTGCTCTGCCCATGAAGGGATAGCGTTTGTTTATCTGAATAACGCGGGTATACCAGCCGGCTTTGTGGCAGGTACATCGAACCCGGGCGGATTTTATTCACGCCTCTTGAAACGAGACTGGATAAAATTCGCCCTGGCTTCAATATTTCCCGTCTTAAAAAAACCATCTGTTATCAAGCGGTTGTTGCGAGCTGTTTCTCATCCTTCTGACAATCCGGTTGGTGATGACGTTGCTGGCCTGTTTTCAATAGGTGTACTCCCCGAACTTCAAGGAACCGGAGCCGGAAAAAAGCTTGTACGGGCTTTTCTGAATGAAGCTACGAAACGAGCCTGCAAAAAGGTTTTTTTAACAACGGACCGGGATAATAATGATTCCGTAAATTCTTTTTACACAAGTTTAGGTTTTTCTGTTGAGCACCAGTATGTGACTCCGGAAGGACGGAGAATGAATCAATACTGGATAACCTTATCCGAGGAAGTTTTATGATCCCGTTTCTCCCTTTTGCCCTCCCAGACATCGGTGAAGAAGAAATCAATGAAGTGCTGGATTCCCTTCGTTCCGGCTGGTTGACGACCGGTCCGAAAACAAAGCGATTTGAAGATGATTTTGCCGCCTTCGCGGGTGATGGAACGGAAGCAATTGCGGTCAATTCGGCTACTGCAGGTTTACACCTGGCTCTTGAGGCTGTTGGAATCGGCCCGGGTGATGAAGTTGTCACCACCCCATATACTTTTACCGCTACGGCAGAGGTGGTGCGCTACCTGGGGGCTGATCCGGTATTTGTTGATATTGATCCCGATACGTTCAATATTGATCCTGCACGGATAGAAGCCGCGATTACTTCGCGTACCAAGGCGATCATACCCGTTCATTTTGCCGGTTTGTCCTGTGATATGGAGGCTATCCAGGCACTTGCCCGTAAACATGGGCTCAGAGTGGTCGAGGATGCGGCTCATGCCCTTCCGACAACCTGTAACGGTCGCTTGATAGGCTCGTTGGATAGTGATGCTACGGTTTACAGCTTCTACGCCACCAAGACCATTACAACTGGTGAGGGGGGAATGATCGTTACACGCGACCCCGAACTTGCCAAACGCTGCCGGATCATGCGACTTCACGGCATCAGCCGCGATGCATTTGACCGTTATACCTCAACCAAACCAGCCTGGCACTATGAGGTTGTTGCTCCCGGATGCAAGTACAATATGACTGATGTTGCCGCCTCTCTTGGAATTCACCAGCTTAAAAAAGCCTGGAGCTTCCAGAAAAAAAGGGAATCCATGGCGGCATATTATGATGAAGCTTTCCAAGATCTACCCATCATTCTTCCGCCCAAGGCTCTTGCAGGGGATACACATGCCTGGCATTTGTACGTGATTCGATTGACGAATGATGCTCCTGTGAGCCGTGATCGCTTTATCGAGTTAATGGCGGAAAAAGGCGTTGGCTGCAGCGTCCATTTTATCCCCCTGCATCTTCATCCGTATTGGCGGGACAGGTACAATCTGAAGCCGGAAGACTATCCCAATGCCCTCGAAGCCTATGAACGCGCCGTGAGCCTGCCATTATTTACAAAAATGAATGACACTGATCAACAGCGGGTCATCGCTGCTGTTAGTGAGATTTTGTTATGATTGTCAAACGTTACTTTGATTTATTCTTTTCTTTGCTTGGGGTGCTTTTACTTGCACCCATCTTTTTATTCATAAGTCTTTGGATAAAGTTTGACAGTCCAGGGTCTGTCTTTTTTCGCCAGGAGCGGGTTGGACGTTTTGGTAACAGTTTCCGCATCTTCAAATTCAGAACCATGTGCCTGGATGCGGAGGCCAAAGGGCGGCAGATTACGGTTGGTGAAGATCCGCGCATTACCCGCTCAGGAAGATTTCTCAGGCATTACAAGCTGGATGAACTCCCCCAGTTGCTGAACGTTATTTTGGGTGATATGAGCTTGGTCGGGCCGCGCCCGGAGGTCCCCCGATATGTCGCGCTCTACCCGACAAATGTGCGCGATCAGGTGCTGTCTGTACCACCTGGCATTACGGACTATGCTTCAATCGAATACAAGGATGAAAATGCCATTCTTGGCAAGGCCGCTGATCCGGACAGGGCTTATATTGAAGAGGTAATGCCGGTGAAACTCGGCTATTATCAGCGCTATGTCGCCGAGCGCTCACTATGGATTGATTTCAAGCTGATTTTGAAAACCTTGAAGGCGATATTGAACTGATTAGAAAGAACGGTATGCCATCTAATAATCGAAGTCTTTACCCATCATGTAATATCAGTACTTATACTTGGTATTATATGCTTTTTATTTGCATCGGAGATGCAACACCTGTAGAATTGCGAGCTCTTAAAAATTCCTTATAAAAATAACGGGATTGATTATTATGTTCACAAAACGCCGCCTCATCGTCTTTCTCTGCGATACCCTGCTTATCAGTCTCGCCCTCTGCATGGCGTTCCTGCTGCGGTTTGATTTTATCATCCCGCCGCAGCAGCAGGAACTTTTCTGGGAATGCCTGTTGGTCGTCATGATAGTCAAACCTCTGGTCTTTGTCGTGACCGGGTTTTACAACAGCTTGTGGCGCTATGCTTCGGTTCAGGATGCCATAGAAATCTTCAAAGGGGTGACCCTCTCATCTGTACTGGCGGTCTTTGCTGTTTTTTTCCTGCGGCAGTTTACCCCGATCCCCCGCTCCATATTTGTCCTCGACTGGGTTCTGCTCTTTGCCCTGCTGGCCGCCAGCCGCCTTGTCTGGCGGATCTGGCGGGAATCGTACGTTGTCGGCAGAAGCTGCGAAGGCCCGCAGACGCTCATTGTCGGCGCCGGAGAGGCGGGCAGTCTTCTGCTCAAGGAGATCCGACGCCAGCCGCATGCCGCCTACAGCGTATGCGGCTTTATAGACGACGATCCCGAAAAAAAGGGGATGAAGCTGCATGGAATTCCGGTGCTGGGTAGTACGAAACAGCTTAAGTCACTGATTATAGCCAATGAGATCGAAGATGTGATCATCGCCATGCCTTCGGCTAATGGAAGGGCGATCAGAAACATCGTGGACTCCTGCAAGAATGCCAACGTGACTTTCAAGACGCTCCCCAGTATCGGCGAGCTGATCGACGGCACCTTGACGGTATCGCAGATCAAGAATGTGGAGATCGAAGACCTTTTGGGCCGGGAGCCGGTGGCGCTGGATCGAAAGCTGATCGGCGGCTATCTGACCGGCAAGCGCGTACTTGTCAGCGGTGCGGGGGGGAGCATCGGCAGTGAGATCTGTCGCCAGGTGGCCCTGTTTGTTCCGGAGAAACTGATCCTGCTTGACCAGGCGGAAACTCCGCTCTATGAGATAGAAAAGGAGCTGAGCGCCCGTTTTCCGGACGTGCGTATTTTACCGTTGGTTGCCGATGTGCGGGACCGTGACAAGATCATGCTGGCATTTGAAGAATATGCTCCCGAGGTGGTGTTTCATGCTGCCGCCTACAAGCATGTGCCGATGATGGAGTACAACCCGACCCAGGCGGTTCTGAACAATGTTTTCGGTTCGCGCAATATCGCCGATGCCGCTCACCAGTTCAAGGTGCGCAATCTGGTAATGATCTCGACCGATAAGGCGGTTAACCCGACTAACGTGATGGGGGCCTCGAAGAGAGCCGCGGAGATTTACATTCAGGCGCTTTCACGGGTCAGCAGCACCAAGTTCACGACCGTACGCTTTGGCAACGTCCTGGGGAGTAACGGCAGCGTCATTCCCCTGTTCAAGGAACAGATAGCCAAGGGTGGTCCGGTGACGGTGACCGACAAACGGATCATCCGCTATTTCATGACCATCCCCGAGGCGACGCAGCTCGTGCTTCAGGCGGGAAGTATGGGGAGTGGCAGCGAGATACTGGTGCTGGATATGGGCGACCCGGTGCGGATCATCGACCTTGCTGAAGAACTGATCAGATTGTCCGGCTTGACCCCCTATGAAGACATCGATATCGTAGTTACCGGTCTAAGGCCGGGTGAAAAGCTGTTCGAAGAGCTGCTGATCGATGGCGAAGGCATTTTGCCGACGGCCCACAAGAAGATAAAGGTGCTGGCACCGGTTAATATTGATCTTCAACTGGTCAGGGAGGAGCTTGAGCGGCTGTACGAAGCGGCGCGGTCAAATTCCGTCCATGAGCTGATGGAGTCCCTGAAGCAGCTTGTCCCTGAATTCAAGCCCGCCTACAGTTTTATCGGAGAAGCGCCCCTGACATTTCAGCGTGTGCGTCCCGACCTGTTTCCCCTCCCGCCATCCGGCTCTGCAAAGGTGCTTCCGCTGAGGAAATAGGCGGCTTTATACGGTGAGATGTTCCTGCCATGAAATAGTTTCCGTCAAGGAAACGGTCAGACGAGTTCTTTTGTCAGGATTGTTTTTGCTGACAATCGGTTTACCTGTACCCTGCCACGCTTTCTCCTCCACCAATATCCCTCTGGACAGTCCGATCTATGCGTACCTGGACAAACTTGCCGGCTTCGGCCTGATATCGGGTGATATTAAAGGGATCAAACCCTTCAGCAAGGCCGAGGCCGCCCGCCTGCTGCTGGAGGCGGAAAAAAACCTGTCGGGGGAGGGGACCGCTCAAGCCGGACTTGCTTCAGAGCTGACAGTACGGATACGTGAGCTTATCCCCCGTGAGATAGCGCTCCGGGAAAATCCCGATAAAAAAGCGCTGCCGCTTGACTGCAATCCGGTGTCCTCATTGCGGTTGCGTTACATCTTGCTGGATGGAGCCCCTCGCGATTATCGGCGCCTGGTGCATGATCCGGGGAACGACGGTGTCTTTGGCATCGGCTCGGGGCTGCGGCCGAAAAATCCGCCTGCGTTTACAGTGATGCAGCGGGGCGGCGAGGGAACACCGCTGCTTGAGAACAACAACGGTGTGGTCTATGGGGAAGGCAGCAGCGGCGAGCTGCGCTGGGGGTCGGAGTGGTATCTGGGTGACCGTGCCGTTGGAATGCTGGAACCTTATCTTCAGACAAACGGCGACGATACCCGGATCAGACTCAACCGGGGTTATCTGAAGCTGGGTGGCGGGAGTCTTGAACTTGAAGCGGGCAAGGATGAAAACTGGCTGGGTCCGGGGTATCGAGGAAATATCACACTGACAAATAATGCCGGGAACTTTACGCAGGTCAAGATCTCCAGCCCCGAGCCTTTTGACCTGAAGTATATCGGTGCCATGAAATATGCGCTCATAGTTTCCCGTTTCGATGACACGACCATCGACGGGGTGGAACGTCAGCCCTGGTTTTATGCGGTTAAACTGTCATTCAAACCGACCGAAAACCTGGAAGTCGGCTTCAATCTGGGGCGACAGGTGGGCGGGCCGGGGGTCAATAACAGTCTCGGCGATTCGCTGCGCGGTTTGATCGGCGGCACCAACGCCGATAACTCCAATGGTCTGGCCGGATTTGAAGCACGCTATCGCATCCCGTGGCTGCGCAATACGGAACTTTATGGTGAATTGTCGGGTGAGGATACGGCCCTGTTCTGGCCGATCGTCGAGAGTTACGTCGCCGGTCTGTATGTTCCGCGCTTGACCGATGACGGGCGAAACGACTTCCGTTTCGAGTTCTTCCAGGGCAATCAGATCCTTTATACACACAGCACCTTTCCGGGCGGGTATATTTACAAGGATATGCCGGTCGGCCATTCACAGGGGGGGGCAACACAGGATTTTTTCTTTCGTGCCGGTCACTGGTTCAGTGTACGCAACAATCTGGCCCTGGAATACATCTACACCACCCGCGGCATGGTTGGACGGGTGGCAGGTCAGGCTGTCGAGAAAAAGCGAGCCGGGAGGATCTTCTGGAATCTGCCGCTTTCCGCCGCTCTGGATGCCCAGCTTGGCTATGGGGTCGAGAAGGTAACCAATCTGAACCTTGTAGATGGGGAGGAGCGGACCAACCAGCTGGTGAAATTTGATTTGAGATACCGTTATTGAGTCGATCCGGCAAGGTTGCTGTATCACTTGACTGTGTTCCTGTCGTAACGTAAGATGCCACGGTTGGGCGTCTACACAGTACTAATCAAAGGAGTTTTTATAATGCAAACCGTTTCCAGGTTGCTGCTTCTGCCCCTGTTGTTGCTTCTGCTGGCTGTTGGCAGTGCGGATGCCGGTCCTTCAAGTGAAATGGACTCCTTGCCTTCCCGGATGACCGATATGGACAGCACTCCCGCACCATCCAGGCTGACCATGCCATCGATCGCAACGCAGGACAACGGCAGCCGTTTGTCGGCGCCAATGACCAAAGACGACCAGATGATCAAGGCGCTGGAAGAGCGTGAATTGCTGCAGGAATTGAAGCAATCGAAGGATACGGATCTTAAGGATACGCAGGACGAAGAGCTCAGGACAAAGGGAAGAGCTGTCAAGAAAAAGACCAGGAAACCATCGGTGGTAGTTAATGCCGAACCGGGAGATGGCCTTGTCAAGCTGAGCTGGAAACTGCTCGACATGGCTCCCAGAATCGATGATGAGCCCCTACGGTTTACTATCCGCTTTGGAATTGAATCCGGGAAATTGCCTAAGAGTGTCATGGTGGGGACCGGGACCGAGTTCGTCCTGAGAGAACTGCGAAATTTCCAGCCCTATTTCGTCCAGATAATTGCTCTCGACCGGGAACAGCAGCTTCTCTTTAAATCCGATGAAATTCAGGTTATCCCGCTGCCGGCCGATGAACAGGGTTCGCCCATAGAGAAGATTTTTTCAAAAAAGACCGCGACTCTGCTTGACAAAATCGAGGCTGTGCCGATGCGTCGCGACCTGAAACAGTTCGGGTATGATTTCTTTAAAAACAGTCTTCAGCTGACGAGCGCCATAGACGCGATGCCGGCGGCAACCGACTACCAGTTGGGCCCGGGGGATGTGCTTAACCTTAACGTCTGGGGCGCCGTAAATTTTCGCCAGGAATTAACCGTCGGCAGGAACGGTGAATTGACAATCCCGAAAGTTGGACCGGTGAGGGTGTGGGGACTCACCTTTGACAAGGCCCAGACAGCGGTTAAGGAAGCGCTCGGCCGCTCATACCGGAATTACGAGATGAGTCTGACCCTCGGCAAGCTGAGGAGCATTCAGGTGTATGTGGTTGGTGAAGTTGAGGCACCCGGCAACTATCCGGTCAGTTCACTGGCAACGGTAATCAACGCGCTGGCCGCTGCGGGCGGCCCTTCACGGAACGGCTCGCTGCGTGCTGTGCGAATAACCCGCGGCAGCCAGACGGTTGCCATAGTCGATTTATACGACATGCTTCTTTCAGGTGACCGCAACAAGGATGTGCAGCTGCAAAACGGCGACACGATTTTTGTCCCGGTGATTGGTCCGGTCGTGGCGGTGGCAGGCGAAGTGCGGCGTCCGGCAATTTATGAACTGAAGGGGAAAACCACCCTCCCCGAAATTCTGCAGATGGCCGGGGGAGTGGCTGCCAGCGGTTCGTTGGCGCGTATTCAGATTGAACGGATCGAAAATAACAGTTCGCGTATCGCACTTGATTACTCACTGAAAAGTAGCGACGATAAGGCATTAGGAACAATTGAGTTGAAAGACCGCGATATGGTCAAGGTTTTTCCGGTTCAGGCAGCGGTCCGGCAGGTTGTCGTACTCAAGGGAAATGTCCAGCAGGTGGGGGAGTACCAGTTTCGCCCTTCGATGCGTCTGACTGACCTGATATCTTCAACGCAGATGCTGCTTCCGGAGTCGTATCTTGACTCGGTGGAGATTACCCGCATGAATCCGCCCGATTATCGCCGTGAGTTGATTACCGTCAGTCTGCGGCGTGCTCTGGCCGGGAGCCAGACCGATAACCTTATTCTTCAGGAACAGGACACGGTCAAGGTCTTTTCGCGTTGGGATATGGAGGAAAAGCCTCGTGTCGCTGTCAACGGTGCGGTGGTCAACCCCGGTCAGTACGACTATTATCCCGGAATGGCGGTGCGGGATCTTGTGACTGCTGCCGGAAGCACCAAAAGGAACGCGTTCCTTGATCAGGCGGAGTTGAGCAGGATCGAGATTTCCGGTGACAAGGCCCAGTCGAAGAGGGTCCATCTGGACCTTGGCAAGGCGCTGGCTGGTGATGCCGCTAATAATCTGCCGTTGCAGAGTGATGATGTCCTGATCGTGCGTGGGGTGGCAAATTGGCAGGAAGCGACCGAGAAATTTGTTGCTTTGAAAGGTGAGGTCAGATTTCCCGGGGTTTATTCGATCGCCTCCCACGAAAAGCTGAGTTCTGTGATTGAAAGAGCCGGCGGCTATTCCGATAATGCCTATCTGCGTGGCGCGAAGTTTACCAGGCGTTCCGTTCGTGAGATGCAGCAGAAGAGAATGGATGAAATTATCGCACGGAGCGAAAAGGATCTTTTGCAGAAACAGGCATCCCTGGCGTCGGTATCTTCGTCCAAGGAAGAGCTGGATGCCACCAAGGCGGCTCTGGATAGTTTATTGAAAAGTCTGGAGCGCATGAAAGCACTCAAGGCGGAAGGGCGGGTCGTAATACGGCTCTCTGCGCTTGAAGAGATGAAAACAGGCAATTATGACCTGGAGCTTGAGGGTGGCGACCAGTTGGAGATCCCTTCAAGACCCGGCGTTGTAAGTGTTTTAGGGCAGGTATATAATCCAACATCGTTCATCTACCAGCCGGGCAAGGATATTAATGCCTATCTGCAGAAATCGGGCGGAGCGCTGGGCGATGCAGAACCGTCGGAGATGTATGTTATTCGTGCTGACGGCACGGTAATGAGCCGTCAACAGTTTTCGTTTGGTTTTTATTGGGGCGATGAGGGGGTGAGTTTCGGAAGCTTCCTCTCGGCACCTTTCGTAGCCGGGGATACCCTGGTAGTTCCGCAAAAACTCGAGAAGATCGCCTGGATGCGCGAGATCAAGGATGTAACGCAGATTTTGGCAAATGTGGCGCTGACAGCCGGAACTTTATGGACCATCATGAAATAGGGGTGAGTGTGAATAGTCCTCAGAATATTCAACCGAATACAGAAAGCGGGGGTGAGATCAACCTGCTGGAACTGCTGCGGATGCTTGTCCGAAACCTGCCGCTGATCGCCAGGGCCACCGGAGTTGCCGTACTGCTCTCGTTGGTTGTGTCGCTGGCCCTGAATAACGTCTACACCGCCAGGGCGACCCTTCTGCCGCCGCAGAAGGATTCCGGCGGCGGGGCGGCCGCGCTGCTGGCCTCGATCGGTGGTGGTGGGCTTGCCGGTTTGGCTGGCGGTCTGGGAGGCGGTTCTGCGGATCTGTACCTTGGGATCCTTAAAAGTCGTTCGGTATCGGATGCCGTTATAAGCCGGATGAACCTTCATGTCGAACTGGAATCAAAAAATGCCGACGATACCCGTAAAAAGCTGCAAAAACTCGTCAGGTTTCAGGTAGGCAAGGATGGCATCATCACCATCAGCGCCGACTACAAGGATTCCGCCAAGGCGGCCCTGCTGGCCAATACTTTTGTTGACGAACTTCAGAAAAAAAGTCTGCAGCTGAACCTGACCAAGGCCGGTACCGAACGGAGCTTCCTGGAAAAGCGGCTGGTTCTTGCCAAGCAGGATTTGAAGAGCGCCGAAGAGGAGATGAAGAGTTTCCAGGAGAAGAACAAGACCATCAAGGCCGACGATCAGGTCAAGGTCGCCGTTGAGGCAATAGCCCGGTTGCGCGCGGAGATCGTCTCCAAGGAGGTGCAGCTGGCAGCACTGCGTAATTCCATGACCGATGAAAATTCCGAGGTAAGTGCTCTTCTGGCGGGGCTCTCCCGGCTGCGAAAACAGCTGAACAGCATGAGCGGCACCGGTGAGCCGGGTGGGGTAATCCCTTCGGTCGGCAATGCCCCCTCAATCGGAGTGGAATATATCCGCCGACTGCGTGAACTGAAGATCCAGGAAGCGCTGTTTGAGCAACTTACCAAGCAGTTCGAACTGGCGAAGATCAACGAAGCCCGGGATTCATCTGCAATACAGGTGCTGGACGAAGCGGTTGCGCCGCTGCGCAAGAGCAAGCCGTCCCGGGCATTGATCGTGATTTTCTCGGCGATGACCGCCTTCTTCTGCGCGGTTATTTTCGTATTCATCAGGGAATATCTGTCCAGGCTGTCACCCGAAGACAGTGCCATCATGGCTGAAATGAGGGAAGCCCTGGAGAGGATGCTGCGGCTGCGCCGGCCGGAACAGTAACGTGATCGAGCGGCGCCCCGGTTCAACACCGGCCTGTTGTTTCCGCGCCGGTATGCCCGGAGCGCAACCTGAATGCATCAACGCAGAACTGCTCCGGAACCGTGACAATCCCCATTTCCCTCCTTGCCATCCCCGCCACAAACAGGCATAATGCTTCACATTTTACAAGCGGAGTTAACAAGAATGGCACTGCGCGTCTACAACACCCTCACAGGTGAAAAAGAGCTATTTATCCCGTTGATCCCGGGTAAGGCAGGGATGTATGTCTGCGGGGTGACGGTCTATGATTATTGTCACATCGGTCATGCCCGCGCCGGGGTCGTGTTCGACATCATCTTCCGCTATCTGAAATACAGCGGCTATGATGTAACCTACGTCCGCAACTATACCGATATCGATGACAAGATCATCAACCGGGCCAACCAGGAAGGTACCGATTACCGCACGATCGCCGACCGGTATATAGAGGCATTCGATGAGGATATGGAGCGGCTGGGACTGGCCAAACCGACGGTGGAGCCAAAGGCTACCGACCATATCGACGGGATTATCAGGATCATTGAAGCGCTGATTGCCAAGGGGCACGCGTATGTCTCCGAGGATGACGTGTATTACGCCGTGGAGACCTTTCCTGACTACCTCAAGCTCTCCGGGCGCAACCTGGAGGAGATGCAGGCGGGGGCCAGGGTGGAGGTGGGGGACAAAAAACGCCATCCGATGGATTTTGTTCTCTGGAAAGGGTCAAAGCCGGGGGAACCGTGGTGGCAATCACCCTGGGGCAATGGGCGCCCCGGGTGGCATATCGAGTGCTCGGCCATGAGCATGGAGTTTCTGGGTAAAACCTTTGACATCCATGGCGGCGGGAAAGACCTGGTGTTTCCGCATCATGAAAATGAAATTGCCCAGTCGGAAGGGGCCAACGGTTGCCGGTTTGTACGCTACTGGCTGCACAACGGTTTTGTCAATATCAACGCCGAAAAGATGAGCAAGTCGCTGGGTAACTTTTTCACTATCCGTGAGGTGCTGAAGAAGTATGATCCGGAAACGCTGCGCTTTTTCATCCTTTCGGCTCATTACCGTTCACCGCTCGATTTTTCCGATCAGAATCTGGATGAGGCCCAGGTCGGGCTGGAACGGATCTACAGTTGCCTGGCGGCACTGGACGAGCTTCCGGGCGGGAAATCTCAGCCGGCTGAGATAGCCGTGACGGGGAATCTGTCCCAGGTCGGGCTGGAGTTGCAGGAAAAAGTTGATCATTTCATGCCCCGTTTTATTGAGGCGATGGATGATGATTTCAACGCAGCGCAAGCCCTCGGCGTCCTGTTTGAAACGGTACGGGCCGCCAACCGTTTCCTGGCCGAAACCATGGAACCTGATGCCTCTGCACGGATACTGCTGGCCAAAGTTCGTGAGCTGTTTGCCGAGGCCGGAGGTGTACTGGGTCTGTTCACGACTCCTCCGGCTGTCTGGCTGGAGAGGATCAAGGCTGCCAAAGCAGGCCGGATCGAGATAACACCGGACGAGATTGAGAGGTTGATTGCCGAGCGGGCCGAAGCCCGCAGGGATAAAAACTTCAAGCGGGGCGACGAAATCCGCGATCTGCTGCTGGCAAAGGGGATTCATCTTCTTGATTCGGCACAGGGCACAACCTGGAACGTAAAGTAGTTTCCGTCCGGAAGGGGTGCTTTGGCGTCAATCTTCGTGATTGCTTGTGCGGCATACCGATGTACGCCTCCGCGCAATCTCTTGATTTCCTTGTCAGGGCAAAAAATCCCACCTTTCCGAATCGGAAACCGGCAGTTTCTCATCCGGAGTTTCCGGATGGAAACCAAGTAGGTTTTCGGTTCAGTCAGCGACCTCCCACGCACCCTGAGCTGAGTCGAAGGGAGGAGTCGAAAGGTTGTATACCCGTTTTTGACTGATATAATGTGATCCTACTTCATCTGACGAGGTTCTGCGTGGATCAGGAGTGTTGCTGGAACAGGGACGTGATTGAGCAGGGTGATTGCCCTAATGTAGACGAGAATGAAGAGGACCTGCTTGTTTCAAAACGGCAGAGGAATCTGGAAAAATGCTGTGAGTGTCCAAGATTTCTGAACGAACTGCAGCGCTTATATGATGAGGGCAACCCGTTGGCCCCGGTACTCGCCGGCTTTCTTGTCGAATACCGTCGCCAGAAAACCCAGATCCAGTCTCTGGTAAGTTTTCTCGATAACAAGACCCTTGAAATCCGCTTCCTCCACGAACTGGGGTATGTCCTGCAAAGCTCGGTTGACCTGGATGAGGTGCTTTCCGTGGCACTGACCGCCATTACCGCCGGCAAGGGTTTCGGTATGAACCGCGCCTTCCTGCTGTTATGCGATCGCGACGAGGGAGTGTTGAAGGGGTATCTGGGTCTCGGACCCAGAAATATGGAGGAGGCCAGCCGGGTCTGGAACGAGATCCTCCAGAGCGACATGGATCTTCAGACACTGGCTCAGAACTTCCGGCTGAATAAACTCTCCTCCGAACGTGCAAAATTTCACGATGTCCTGGAACTGTTGACGGTTCCGCTCTCCAACAAAGACCATATTGTCATCAAAGCGCTGGATGGAAAACGCCCGATCATGGTCGAGAACGCGTTTCAGCATCCGGATGTCCCGCCTGAGCTTGCCAACCTTCTGGGGGTCGATACCTTTTTGCTGATGCCGTTGATTTCACGCAATCGACAGGTCGGCATGATCGTAGCGGATAACTGCATTACGCACCGCGCCATCACCGAAGAAGACATGCATTCGCTGGAAACCTTCGGTTTTCCGGTTGCATTTGCGATTGAACGTGCCTCACTGTACGACAAGCTGCAGGTTGAACTCAACCGGGTTACCGAAGCAGGAAAAAAGCTGAAAGAGCAACAGGAACTGATTGTCAGAATGGAAAATATGGCTCTGGTCGGGCGGATCACCTCCAGCATCGCCCATTCAGTGCGAAATCCGTTGATGATTATCGGCGGGTTTGCCCGTTCGATGCTCAAAAGCAGCCCTGCATCCGATCCCAAGCGTACCTTCATGGAATCGATCGTCGCAGAAACTCGTCATCTTGAAGGGGTCCTGGATGAAATTCTCAATTATTCCGATTCACTCTATCCCACCCGGGACTTCTGGGATGTGAATCAGCTGGTTGAAACCGCGCTGCGTGACTCCGCCGATATGTTGACGTCGCTCGGTTATGCTATCCGTTACATGCCGGGCCATGCCCTGCCGCCGGTCTATATCGACTTCAAACAACTCTCCTATTGTCTCCGGACCGTGCTGCAGAATGATATCAACGGGAACGGCACTGACCGAACGATTGCGATCCATTCCCGGAGTGATGAAAATTGCGTCATCCTCCGGATTGAAGACCGCAGTCGTCTCATCTCCCAGGAAGAGCTCGACCGGTTGCTGGTGCCGTTTTCGGAAACCAGCGACCTGGGTGCCGGACTGGGTCTGGCGCTTTGCAAGACCATGCTTCAAAAACAGGGGATCCCGTTTGATGCCCAGTCAGACTTAAATGACGGAATCCGCTATAACATCACACTTCCCACCCTCAAGGAGGAACAACCGTGATCAGATTGCTGGTAGTAGACGATGAGGCCAATATCAGGTTGCTGTACACCGAAGAATTGAAGGACGAAGGGTACGAAGTAGTGACTGCCGCCAGCAGCGCCGAGGCGGTCGAAAAACTGCAGGGGAGCACGTTTGACCTGGCGGTCCTGGATATCAAGCTGAAGAACGAAAGCGGTATCGAGCTGCTGCAGAAACTGGTCAAGGAACGTCATAATATGCCGGTGGTCCTCTGCTCGGCATTTTCCTGTTATAAGGACGATTTTTCTGCCTGGCTGGCGGATGGCTATGTGGTCAAGTCGGGTGACCTGACCGAGCTGAAGCATGAAATTGCCCGGGTACTGGCCAAGAAGGCGCAGAAGGGCAAGGCTGGAGAAAAATAGCCCGCCCTTGTAACACATGCGATCCATATTTTTTGTCTGAAGGAGTGTTCACATGAAAGCAGTTATCATGGCGGGTGGTTTCGGCACCCGCATCCAGCCGCTTACCGGCAGCATGCCCAAACCGATGATACCGCTTTTCAACCGACCGATCATGCTTCACATAGTAGAGTTGCTGAAGAAGTACGATATCACCGAACTCGTCATGCTGCTCTATCACCAGCCTTTC
>Ga0134124_10001258_pt1 | contig 20293 bp, 18 predicted proteins | sample KB304_FD_96880 | JGI IMG/M metagenome (GOLD analysis project Ga0134124, IMG submission 96880) | Terrestrial soil microbial communities without Nitrogen fertilizer from Kellogg Biological Station, Michigan, USA - KB3-0-4 | ecosystem: Environmental > Terrestrial > Soil > Unclassified ... | reverse complement strand
CAGCTCGATGCTGCTGTTATTGGCTATTCCTGTTGTTACCGGAGTCGCAACCGGCTTGCCCTCCCTGAGCAGATACACCTGCTGGCTCCTCCCCTTCCCTTTGCCGGGACCTCCCTTGCCTCCACCTTTTGGTCCTACTTCACCGGCAGGACGCGGGGCGGAAGTCCCTGCGCGGTCAATGTTGGCCTTTTCCTTCATGTCATCACCCCTTGATTTCGGCTTGAAACGCAGGGCGGCGAGAGGCAGCTTGAGGACATCATCCTTCCTGGCCACTTCAACCGTTATGTTGGCCGTCATCCCCGGTTTCAGCTTCAGGTCGCTGTTGTCGACGTTGACGACGACAACATAGGTGACAACATTCTGGTTGATAATCGGTGCGCTGCGGATCTGAACGACTTTGCCGTGGAAGATCTGCTCCGGGTAGGAGTCTACGGTAAAGCTGGCGTTCTGATGAAGCCGGATACGACTGATGTCGGCTTCGTCAACGCTGACTTCGATCTGCATCTTAGTCAGGTCCTGAGCGATCGTGAAGAGGGTCGGGGTCTGAAAAGAGGCCGCAACGGTCTGGCCGACATCGACCGCGCGGGATATGACCACCCCATCGACCGGCGAGCGGATCGTCGAGTATTGCAGGTTTGTTTTGGCCTGCATCAGTGAGCCGCGGGTCTGGGCAACGCTTCCTTCAGCTGACTTTACCGCTGCTTTGGCCGATAGAAGGGCGGTTTCGCCGGCGTCAAAATCTCCCTGCGAGATGATGCCGGTGCTCAGTAGTTGTTTGTTGCGGTTGAAGGTGCGCTCCGCATCGGTCAGCGCGATTTTGGCTTTTTGCAGGTTGGCCTCGGCACTGAGATAATTCCCCTGGGACTGCTCAACAGAAGCTTTGAAAAGTGCCGGATCTATTTCTGCGATTGCCTGCCCTTTTTTGACCCGCGAGTTGAAGTCAACATAGAGCTTCTGGATCGTGCCGGACACCTGGGTGCCGACCTGAACGGTCGTTACCGCCGAAAGATTGCCGGTTGCCGCGACTGTCGAGACAACCGTGCCGCGCTCGACTTTGGCGGTCTTGAAGCTGACCTCGGGCGTACGCTTCGAGAAAAAATAGCCGGCAATGCCGGCTATAAAAATGATAACGGCCAGGATGATGAGGTATTTTTTCATTATAGTCTCTCGATTATGTACATAATGGCTGAAACGAACGGAAGACATCATAGCAGATAACAGCCGGTACGACAAAAAAAAAGCCCCCCGTCCAATGACAGGGGGACTTTCTTTTTTCCGAACGCCCGCAACCGGTCGGCGGCGGGCTAACTAGGGCAACCCTCTTTACAGTGGGAAACCGGACGAATTCTAAATCTTGCAGTCCACATTGGCAGGGTCTCCTTTCGATGTATATTTCCTAACATCCTAACAGGATAAATTTAATCTTAATACAATTCTGAAACTTGTCAAGCATGAAATTTTGAGGGCACTATTTGATTGCAATATCTGATGCTGATGGCAAAATGCCCTGCATGTCGTCACACGAACATATCATGGAAATAGCCTGTCAGCAGGTCATGGTGGAGGATGCTTCCGTTTTTTCAGTTCAGTGGCTCGACCTTCCTGTCACAATAGCCGGATCGCTTTCTGCAAAAGAACTGCTTTATCGCTACATGGTCTATCTCAATAAGTGCACTCTGACCCTGATTCGTCCGGTGGCTCTGGAGAGCGGCATCGAATTCCGCCTGCTCGGCACCCGGCTGAGTTTGATCAGTTTTTTGCCACCGGTATATGCAGAAGACTTCGCAACTTTGTCCATCAGTGGCGGTTTTCTTGTGCAACCGCGTCAGAGTGATCGGGGTGAATTCCGCTTCGGGGTTGAGCATCTCCCCGGAAACGTACGAATTTCACTCCAGCTCAGTGATTTTTGCCCTTTGATTCTTGGCAGCCGTTCTCCGTCACCGGTTCGCTGCTGGTTTTACCGCACCACCCAGGCCGCAATCCATCGCCTGGTGACGGTCCGCTTTCTGTCGCTGCTCTATCACATGCTATCCGGTCTGTCCGCAGGGGCGCGGGAAGTAAGGGTAGTAAATGTTGCCGTTCGACCCGGCAAACCTGTCTGAAGCTTTTCTTGTGGCTTGAAGTATGCTATAAATTAAGACTTACAATTACGGAATTATTTCTGCAAAAAATAATCGTGGAAATTGTTTTTCCGTACTGGAAACGCAGCAGAAAAACTTCTAACTTACTAAAAGGGATGCCAAAAAATGCCGTACTCAGCAATAGATTTGCCAGCAAAATTGCCGCTTTATTCTCAAAAAGAGGCTGTTGTTTTCCCCTATATGCTGTTTCCTTTGTATGTCAGCGAAAGAGATGCCAATATTTTCCGCGAAGCAGATAACTATGAAAAATATATTGCTCTGGTTTTCGAGCGGCCGGATGATCCGACAAGTGGACTTTCGGGAGGCAGGAGCGAGATTGGAACACTCTGCAAGGTTACCCAGATTACCAGGATGGATGACGGTCGCTACAAGATTTCACTGGAAGGGGTTACCCGTCTGCGGATTCTGGAAACCGAACCGGCCGGGGCACTAACCCTGGCCCATTGCGAAATCGTGCGGGAGTTCGTTGAAAAAAATCTTGTGTCGGAAGCGCTGGTCCAGAGCCTGAATGCCTTGTTAAAGATTGCGCTGTCTCACGGGAAACCTCTCCCTGACGATGTCATGAAAATGATCGACTATATCGACAACCCGGCTCGTCTGTCCGATCTGGTGGCGCTGTACGTCAATCTGCCGACGGTCGACCTCCAGGAACTGCTGGAAACGGTCGATCCGCTGGAACGCCTGAAAAAGGTCTATGTGCACCTTACCAACGAAGTGCAGCGAATGCAGGTCAAGAACGAGATAGCCGGAGAAGTCACCAAGCGGGTCGGCAAGAACCAGAAGGAATACATCCTGCGCGAACAGATGAAACACATCCAGGAAGAGTTGGGTGAGGAAGACCCACGCTCTTCGGATATGAACGAGCTGCGACGAAAAATAGAAGAAGCCGGCCTTCCGGAAGATATTAAAAAAATCGCCGATAAGGAGTTGAAGCGCCTTGAGCGGATCAACCAGGCTTCTCCGGAATACAACGTGGCACGAACCTACCTTGATTATCTGGCCGGTATGCCCTGGAACATAAGTTCGACCGACAGCCTCGACATGGTGCGGGCCGAGGAAATACTCAACGAAGATCATTACAACCTTAAAAAAGTCAAGGAGCGCATCCTGGAATTTCTTGCGGTACGCTCCCTTAAAGAAAACATGAAAGGGCCGGTTCTCTGCTTTGTCGGCCCGCCGGGGGTCGGCAAAACATCGCTGGGCAAGTCGATAGCCCGCTCGATGGGGCGTAAGTTTGTGCGAATTTCCCTGGGGGGTGTAAGGGATGAAGCCGAAATTCGCGGCCACCGCCGCACCTACATCGGTGCACTGCCTGGGCGCATCATCAAGGAACTCTACCGCTGCGGGGTCAACAACCCGATCTTTATGCTGGATGAGATCGACAAGCTGGGCAATGACTTTCGGGGCGATCCGGCCAGCGCTCTCCTGGAGGTGCTTGATCCGGAACAGAACTTCAGCTTCAACGACCACTACCTCGACGTCCCGTTCGACCTTTCGAAAGTGATGTTTATCACCACGGCCAACCAGCTCGACCCGATACCGGGGCCGCTCAAGGATCGAATGGAGGTCATCCGCCTGGCCGGTTACAGCAGCCTGGAAAAACTGCAGATCGCCAAGAACTTCATTGTCGGGCGCGAGCTTGATGAAAACGGGCTTGCCGACAGGGAGCTGACCTTCGATGACGATGCGCTGGAAAAAGTAATCGGCGACTACACCCGAGAAGCCGGCGTACGCGGCCTGCAGCGTACGATCGCCTCGATCTGCCGCAAGGTGGCCAAGGAAATAACCCAAAGCAAGGCCGCGCGGAACTGTATTACTCCTGAAGCGGTGTCGGAACTGCTCGGACCGAAAAAATTCCACAACGAAGTGGCGGCAGAAAATGATCGTATCGGTGTAGTGACCGGATTGGCCTGGACAGAGACCGGAGGAGATATCCTCTTCGTTGAAGTCACTTCCATGCCGGGCAAGGCGGAACTGATCCTGACCGGTTCACTTGGTGATGTCATGAAGGAATCGGCCCGAGCCGCTCTCTCCTATATAGAAGCACACGCCAGCGAATTCGGCATCCTGGAGGATGCGTTTGAAAATCGCACCATTCACATTCACGTCCCCTCCGGGGCCATTCCCAAAGACGGCCCTTCAGCGGGGGTCACCATGGTCACGGCACTGGTTTCTCTCCTGACCGGAAAGCCGGCACGCCGCAGTGTCGCGATGACAGGAGAAATCACCCTGACCGGCAGGGTGCTGGCGATCGGCGGACTGAAGGAAAAGGTGCTGGCAGCTCATCGTGCAGGGGTCAGTACAGTCGTAGCACCGGAGCGCAACCGTGACGACCTGGAAGACATCCCGGAAAACGTCCGCAACGAACTGCAGTTCATCTTCGTCAGTGAAGCGGCTGAAGCGTTGGCGGTGGCACTCTAACCAAACATGAAAATTGCCGCCATTGACAACATCCTGCTGATTTTTTTCCGCGAGCTGCAGAATTATTTTGCCCTTGCAGCGCGCGCCGGCACCCGGATGTTCCGCCGTCCCTTCTACTACCGTGAATTTACCATCCAGTTCGACAAACTGGGGTTCTCGTCCCTGTTCATCTGCACCCTGACCGGACTTTTCTCCGGCATGGTCATGGCGCTGCAGTCGCTGATCCAGCTCAAGCCTTTTGCGGCAACAAGCTATGTCGGTGGCATGGTGGCGGTAACGATGATCAAGGAACTGGGGCCGGTGCTGGCCTCACTGATGGTGGCCGGCCGCGTAGGATCGGCCATCACCGCCGAACTGGGAACAATGATGGTGACGGAGCAGGTCGACGCCATGCGGGTCGAAGGGACCGACATTATCAAGCGCCTGGTAGTTCCGCGGCTTAAAGCCATGCTGCTGGCACTGCCGCTCCTGACGATCGTGACCGACACCATCTCCATTCTGGGTGGCTACATCATGTCGGCAGGTTACAACATCAACCCGATCATGTACATCAGCGGGCTGCCCCAGTTCATGGTCTTCCAGGACCTGATCGAGGGGGTAGTGAAACCGGCGGTGTTCGGCGCCATTATCGCCATAACCGGTTGTTACGTGGGACTTAATACCAAGGGTGGTGCAGAAGGGGTCGGGGCTGCAGCCAAGCAGGCTGTTGTGCTCTCCTCGGTCTTGATCCTGGTCTGCGATTTCTTCATCGCAAAGATTTTTGTCGTTTTCAGGGGATAATATGGCGTACTGGCTGTTTAAGACCGAACCGGGCTGTTTCTCCTTCGAGGACCTGAAGAAGCGTCCCGACATGACCGAACCGTGGGATGGTGTGCGCAATTTCCAGGCGCGCAATTTCCTGCGGGATGAAGTAAAGGTCGGCGACCGGGTGCTGTTCTATCACAGCAATATACCGGAGCCTGCCGTGGTCGGCCTGGCGGAAGTCGTACGAGCAGGATATCCCGATGCAACCGCCCTGAACCCGGAATCCGGGCATTTCGACCCCAAGGCGTCGGGTGACAAGCCGATCTGGTACATGGTCGACCTGCGTTACGTCAAGCCTCTGAAAAAGATTGTAACGCTGGAGCGTATCAAACAGAACCCTCTCCTCTCGGGCATGCCCCTGGTCAAGCGCAGCCGTCTCTCGATTCAGCCGGTAACGGAAGAAGAGTGGCGGATTATTCTGGCCATGGGAGGCATGATGGAAGGGATAAAGGACCAATGAAGCCCGGCAACTCCATCCGCATGGAAAATTTATGCTATTCGGTCGGCGGCCGCAAGATCCTTGAGCAATTCGACTTTCACCTGGAGCGTGGTGTCAACAGGACTATCCTGGGGGTCAGCGGTGCCGGGAAAACGACCATTCTCAAGCTGCTGCTCGGCCTTCTGGAGCCCGATTCCGGCAAGGTATTTATCGACGGCCTCTGTATCACCGGTCTGCCGGAAGCAAAATTCAGGCAGCAGCGCAAGCGGATAGCAATCGTTTTCCAGGGTGGAGCGCTGTTTGACTCGATGACGGTAGGAGAGAATGTCGGCTATCGCCTGTTCGAGGAGGGACGTCTTTCCCAGGCCGAAATCAAGAATATTGTACTCGAAAAACTCAGTTTCGTGGGGGTGGAGGCGGCCCTTAACCTGTATCCGGCCGAACTGTCGGGCGGCATGAAGAAGCGGGTGGCCATCGCCCGCGCCCTGGCGGCCGACCCGGACTACATCTTCTTTGATGAACCGACAACAGGACTCGATCCGATCGGAGTCTTCAATATCTGCAACCTGATGCAGCGGCTGCAGGCGGAGGGAAAGACGACTCTGATGGTCACCCACGATCTGGCGACCGCCTTTGCAACCTCGCAGCGTTTCACCTTTCTGCACAAGGCGCGCATGCTGTTCGAAGGAAATGAAGAGGATATGAAGTCCAGCAGCATTCCGGAAGTGCGCGAGTTTCTGGAGCCGACGGACAGATCGCTGTTTTACGACATTCAAGTCACCGATGACAAACAACAGGAACAGGCGGATATATGAAACGGAGCAATCAGATCGGCTGGGCCCAGGTGCGGGGAGGAGTTTTCATCTTTCTGGCACTGGTCTTTTTTGCCGGCGGGGTCCTGCTGATGGGACAGAAAACCAAGATGTTTGTCAACAAGGGGGCCATGCGGATCGTCATGAGTGATGTTGTCGGCCTGAAGGTCGGCGCTCCGGTCTGGCTGGCGGGGGTGGACGTCGGTCTTGTCACCGATATCCTGTTTGCCGACCCGAAGAACAGCAATGATGTCAGCATCGATATCGAAGTCGATGTCGATGCCATGAAGAAAATCGGCGCCGATTCAAAAGCAACGATCAAAACCCGCGGTCTGATGGGTGAGAAATATGTCGACATACTACCGTCTAAACAGTACTCCGCCAAGCCTCCCGCCGTATTGCGGGGAACACCGGTAGCAAAACTGGATGACGTCATCCAGAAGGCTGGCGACGCCTTTGACAAGGTTAACGGCATCATAAACAACATAGAACAGGGGAAGGGGACGCTCGGGAAGCTTAACAAGGACGAGACGCTCTACAGCAACGTGGCGCGCCTGGCCGTTGAAATGAAGGATCTGGTAGTCACCATCAACCGCGGCGAAGGTACTCTCGGCAAACTCAACCGCGACCCGGAGCCGTACAACAAGCTGATCAGCATCCTTAACCGTGCCGACCGCACGCTGCAGGATATCCAGGCTTCCGACGGGACACTCAACAAGTTGATCTACGACAAGGCGCTTTACACCAAGCTGACATCACTTGCCGACAAAAGTATCCAGGCTGCCGATGATGTCCGCGACCTGAACAGACGAATCATGTCTAAAGATGGCACGGTCGGGCTGCTGCTCAACGATCGGGAATTTTATGACAAGGGGATATCTCTTCTGACGAGAGCCGAATCATCGGTCAAAGCGATCGAAGAAGTGACCGCAAAAGTCAGAGAGGGAGAAGGAACCGCCGGCAAGCTGGTGAACGACAAGGCGCTCTATGACAAAATGAACAGGATGGTCGACGATCTGAATGTGCTGGTAAAGGATTTCAGGGAAAATCCGCGGAAGTATATCAAGTTTTCGGTGTTTTAGTCAGTTGGAAGTTCTTTTCCGGCAGAAAATTACTTCGTTAACGCACTTGATCCTGTTTTAAGGGTTAAAGGGAGTTCGGGATATGAAGCAGATCTTGATTGCAGTCACGCTGGTAACAGCATTCGCCACATGCATACAGGCCGCGACGCTGGAAGAGAAGGTCGTCGAGTACACCATGAAAAACGGCATGAAACTGTTGATGGTCGAGCGACATACCTCGCCAACTGTCTCGGCCTGGATTCGGTTCAAGGTCGGCAGCGTCGATGAACGGAGCGATGAACGCGGAATTGCCCATATGCTGGAGCATATGCTCTTCAAGGGTACGACCACTCTCGGGACTACCGATTACGCCGCTGAAAAGCCGATCCTTGATAAAATCGAGAACGTTGCCCTGACGTTAACGGCCGAGAAAGCCAGGCGCGGGAAGGCTGATACGGGGAAGATCGCGGAGCTTGAGAAACAGCTGGCCGCTTTGGAAGCCGATGCGTCAAAATATGTCATCAAGGATGAATTCTTCGAATTATATTCAAAGAACGGCGGCACCGGCTACAACGCATTTACCAGCCGCGACGGCACTACGTACCTGATAAGTCTGCCGGCCAACAAACTGGAACTGTGGGCCGCCATAGAATCTGACCGACTGCAGCATGCGGTCCTGCGGGAATTCTACACTGAGCGCTCGGTCGTAATGGAGGAGCGCCGCCGATCATATGAAGCGGATCCCGAGAATAAGCTGTGGGAAACGTTTGTGGCCTCCAGTTTTCTGGCACACCCCTATGGTCAGCCGACAATCGGCTGGAAGACCGACATTGAAAATCTGACCCGCAGCAAGGCCGAACGGTTTTTCCATAGCTACTATGCGCCGAATAACGCCATCGTCGCCATTGTGGGGGATATCGACACGAAGAAGACGATCGCCATGGTCGAGCGCTATTTCGGAGCAATCAAACCGGGCAAGGAGCTGCCGCCGGTTACCACAGACGAGCCGATGCAGTCGGGAGAGAGGCGCATCGAGCTGATAGCCGAAGCCGAGCCGACCATAATGCTGGGATTCCACAAACCTGCTGTCGGCACTCCGGACGACTATGTTTTTGACGTAATCAGCATGATTATGAGCAACGGCCGGACCTCACGCTTTTATAAAAAGCTGGTGATTGAAAGGCAGATCGCCTCCGATGTCGGCGCATTCGATGCTCCGGGAAGCCGCTATCCGAACATGTTCGTCGTCAGCGCCAATCCGCGTGCTCCGCATACGATCAAAGAGGTCGAAGATGCCATTCAGGCAGAACTGGATCTGCTGAAAACCACGCCGGTCGCCGAGCGTGACCTGCAGCGGGTCCTCAACAAGATCGAGTTTGAGGAAGCGCGCAGGATGGGAACTAATGGCGGTCTGGCACGCAATCTTACCGAATACGAGGCCACAGCCGGCAGTTGGCGCTATATGACGGAGCATCGCGGCAAGATTGCCCTCGTTACTCCGGCCGACATTATGCGGGTGGCCAACACTTATTTCACCCGTGAGAACCGTACTGTCGGATTCATCTCCAAAAAAGGGGGTGACAAATGAGACAGCTTCTTGTTGCCATCTGCTTTCTGGTCATCTCGATTGCACCGGTTTTTGGCGAAGATCAACCGCTGGCGAATCCCCGCACCATGAAATTTCCCGAGTTGAACTTTCATATCCCCAAGGCGGAGCGGGTCATTCTGGAGTGCGGCATGCCAGTCTATCTGCTGCGCGACACCGAACTGCCGATCATTAATATGACGGCCATGGTGCGGGTCGGAGCGGTCTATGAACCGGCAGCAAAATCGGGGTTGTCGGACATGGTCGGCAGCGTAATGCGCAGCGGCGGTGCCGGAGGCATGGCGCCGGAACAGATGGATGACGAGCTCGAATTCATGGCATCTTCGGTCGAGAGCAGCATCGGCAGCGATATGGGAACAGTCTCACTGACGGCGCTCAAAAAAAATTTCAGCCGGACGCTGCTGATATTCAGTGATGTCCTGCTGCACCCCGATTTCAGCGATCATCGGATTGAATTGGCCCGCAAACAGACAATTGAAAATCTGCGGCGCCAGAATGACGATCCCAAGGAAATTGCCGGACGCGAGATCAACCGGGCCATTTATGCCGGCCACCCCCTGGGCGAAATTGCCACCTTTGAGTCGATCGGCGCCATTTCCCGCCAGGATCTGATTGATTTTCATCGCCGTTATTATCGGCTTGACAACATGATTCTTGCAGTCTCGGGCGATTTTGACCGGACTGCGCTTCTCAAGGAACTGAATGCGGTTTTCAGACCGGAGAAAAACCTTCCCCCCCTCGCTTTGCCGAATATACCCCAGCCGAAACAGCAGTATCAGGGCGAGGTGCTCTACGGTAAAAAAGACGTCAACCAGACCGTCATCCGCATGGGTCACCTGGGACTGAGCAAGGACTCTCCCGATATCTACGCCGTGCGCCTGATGGACTATATTCTGGGAGGAAGCTTCACGTCACGGCTGATGATGGAAATTCGCACCAACCAGGGGCTAGCCTACAACGTCGGCAGCCACTTCGACATCGGTCGCCGTTATACCGGCACTTTTATTGCCGAGACCGAGACCAAGGCCGAAACCACAACCAAAGCTATTACCCTGATGATGAAAATTATCGCCGAAATGACGAAAGAATCGGTCGGAGACGGAGAGTTGAGAGCCGCCCGGGAATACATGATCAACTCGTTCATGTTCGGATTCACGACTCCTGCTTCGATTGTAAACCAGCGAGCCCGGCTCGAATATTACGGCTATCCGGACGGCTATCTTGAACAGTATCGCGACAATATTGCCAGGGTGACGAAAGCGGACATACTGAGTGCGGCCAGAAAATATCTGCACCCGGACGCATTCAAGCTGATTATTATCGGTAACGCGGCAAAATTTGACCAGCCGCTCTCAACGCTTGGGCGGGTACGGGAACTTGATCTGAAACTGAATATTCCAGCGCCCAAATAAACAGGATAATACCTGATTTACTAGCCGCGATGATTTGGGTTAAATGCAATAACAACATTATTCTGGGGAAATTAAGGAGCTCTCAACCTCCCCGCGATGCTATCGGCGATTTTTATGCCATCAATGGCGGAACTCATGATACCACCGGCATATCCGGCCCCTTCACCTGCCGGATACAGACCTTTGACGCCAACGGATTCGAAACTGCTGTCGCGCAGGATGCGCACCGGTGATGAGGTGCGTGACTCGATGCCGATCAGGGTTGCCTCGGCGGTTACAAAACCCCTCAGTTTTCGCCCGAAGAGAACGATTCCTGCCCGCAGCGTATCAATGATAAACTGCGGCAACACGGAATCCAGTTCTGTCTCGCTGATCCCGGGACGGTAACTCGTTCTGGCCGCACCTTTTCCCGGAAGTCGTAAAAAATCGAGCAGATTCTGGGCCGGTGCCCGATATCCTCCCCCACCCAGCTTAAATGCCCGCTGCTCCCACCTGCGTTGCAGCCGAACCCCTGCCAGCGGACCTGGCCCATCAAAATCGTCCTCTCGAACATTGACCACCAAGGCGCTGTTTGCGTAGGGGGAGTTGCGCAGTTGACCGCTCATACCGTTGGTAACCACCCCCCCTGCCTCGGATGCCCCGCCGACCACAACCCCTCCCGGGCACATGCAGAAGGAATAGGCGCTGCGGCCGCTGGAAGCGTCGTTCCAGGCGACTGCGTAGTCAGCCACCGGCAGGTTTGGCTGGTTCCCGCTGCCATACTGGATCCGGTTTATCAGTTCTTGAGGATGTTCAACCCTGAGCCCCATTGCGAACGGCTTGCGCTGCAGCGGCACGTTCAGCCGCTCCAGTAGTTCAAACGTGTCCCGGGCGCTGTGCCCACTGGCCAGAATCAGATGATCGCACGGGATTTCTTCCATATCATTCAGAGTCACTGCCGCAATGCGCCCATCCTTGATGCCCAGATCGGTCATACGACAACCGAAGCGGACAGTAAAGCCCTTCTCAAGAAGTTCCCGCCGGATGGAACCTATTACCGTCCTCAATCGATCGGTGCCGATATGAGGTTTGGCAAGATAGCGCACTTCAGGCTGCGCTCCGAAGTCCGCCAGTCGTCCCAGCACCCACGACACGAGCGGATCTTTGGAGCGGCAGGTCAGCTTGCCATCCGAAAACGTTCCGGCTCCACCCTCGCCGAACTGGACGTTGGATTCAGGATCAAGGACGCCGTCTTTCCAGAAGCGTTGCACTGACAGCGCCCGTTGTTCCACCGGTTCCCCACGCTCGATGATCGTTGCAGTAAGCCCGTATTCTGCCAGACGCAGAGCGGCAAAAAGTCCGGCCGGACCGCTGCCGACGATGACGATCCGCTTGGGCGACTGAATCTGCCCGGGAACCGGAACCGTTTGTTCGTCATGCCACTCCAGTGCCGGATCAGTGTCCAGGAGCGGCCGGATCGCGTCATCAGCTGAAAAGGAGAGCGTGTAAACCAGTTTAATGTTCGGCTTTTTGCGGGCGTCGATCCCTTTGCGGATGATGCGGACGTCATTCAACGAAGTGAGCGGAACGGAAAGTTTCGCAGCCAGCAATGCAGGCAGATTTTCTTCACGTTCATGAGGAGTGAGATGGAAATTCCGATAGATAAAAGGCATGTCGTCAGCTTTTCTGGTACTTTCCGCGATCCAGGAGCTGTTCTACGATAATGACGATATCCAGTGGGGGTGTGGACTTGGGAATGTGGATTCTGGCGCCCATTTCAGGCACGTCGTGCTCATGAGGTGTTTCCTGGAACATGGACGTTAACAACACAATCACCGGTGGGGTATCTCCCGCCAGCCGCCCGATCTCCATGCAGGTGCTAACCCCCCCCATACGGGGCATCACAAGATCAGAGATCACAGCGTCAGGCAACTCTTCAAGATAGGCCTTCACACCTTCAACGCCGTCATTGGCGTTGAACACGGTAAATCCGTTCTCACTGAAATTGTCGGTCAGTACTTTCAGGAAAAATGGGTCGTCATCGATGATAAGAACTTTTCTGAGTGGAAGATCCATGCGGCACACACACTAACCGGAAGGGTAATTGACAGCTGGCGCATAGTACACCACCATGGCCAAAAAAGGAAAGGAAGAATGTTTTTTCAGCGGCAGACCGGAAACTCCAGACGGAATGTGGTTCCTTCCGGGGATGAATGCTCTACCTCCATACTCCCCTCGTACATCCGGGCAATACGCTGGGCAACCGGGAGCCCCATTCCGGTGCCGCGACTCTTGGTACTGAAAAAAGGTTCAAATATACTGGGGAGAACGTCCTCCACAATTCCGGTACCACTGTCACTAAACCTGACAATCACCCTGCCGTCCTTTTCAAAAACCTCAATTGCAATGCGTCCTCCGCGGCTCATTGCGTCCATGGCATTCAGAAACAGGTTGGTGAAAATCTGTTGTAAATCATTTGGATCGGCGGTTATGGACGGTATTGCGGGCACGCAATGATACTGCCGGTCAACCTGTATTTTTCTGGTTTCAATCTGGGCCGAAAAGGTTTCAATTACGTTATCGATCACCTGAGTAATCTGCACACTGGACGAAATGCTGCGTGTTCGGCGGGAAGAATCCAGCAGTTTACGGATAATGGAGTCTATCCGTTCAACTTCTTTCAGGATTTTCGCCTGGTGTTCAAGTTGATCCGGTTCAGTAGTTGTCTGGCGCATCAGCTGAACAAAAAGGGAAATGGAGTTGAGTGGATTACGGATCTCGTGAGCAATACCGGCAGAAAGGTAGCCCATTGCAGCAAGTTTTTCAGACTGGACAATCTCTTCGTGAGCAACCCGAAGCGCCTCGGTTTTTTCGCAAACCCGTTTCTGAAGTTCCAGATTCCAATGTTCAATTTCATAAAGCAGCTGTTCCTGCTGTTTTAACAGTTCCCTGTTATGAAGTTCGATTTCGCGGATTCTCAATACGTTTTCCAGCCTTTCGACCAGATTGTGATTGTTGAATGGCTTGAGAATATACTCGGAAGCGCCATTTTTCATCAATTCAACGGCGACCTCTTCACTCCCCCTGCCGGTAAGCATTACGACGTACGTATCCGGAAAGCCGGCCTTGATCCGCTGCAGCGCAGACAGACCATCCATTTCCGGCATCATATAATCGAGCAAAACCAGTTCAGGAGAGTGGCTGGCAATAAGCTCCAGCCCTTCCTGAGCGCGGTCCGCAACATATGGCAGAAACCCGTTCTTTGAGAGTATCAGCGAGGTCAGTTCAAGGAGGTTCCTGTCATCGTCGATAATGACGACAGAGGTTTTTGTGCCGGGATCTCCCGTTTCAGTCAGCATGGTGGAATGGATCTATTAATGGGTATTACTGTATTCATCGCTAGGCTGCCGGAAGCCTGACCGTCAGAACCGGGCAACCGGCAGAGCGGACAACCCGTTCTGCCGTGCTGCCGAAAAGGATACGGTCAAGGCCGGTTCTGCCATGTGTTCCGAGCACGATCAGGGACGCATCAATTCTGGCTGCAGCCGCCGTGATCTCATCGCTGGGAACTCCGGTCACGATAGCTGTTTTGTAATTTGAAAACGTCCCTAACTTTGTACTACAGAATGTTTCCATCATCTTGGTGGCGCTTTCCTCGATCTCTTTTTCAAGTTGCTCAAAAGAGATGTGCGGCACATAAAAACCGCGTAAATCAACCGGTTCATTTATGGCGTGCAGGATTGTAAGTTCGGCATCGAATTGAATTGCCAATGTCAGGGCGTAGTCAAATGCACATTCAGAGTTTTCCGAAAAATCGATGGCGCTCAGAATTTTTGTAAACGGCTTCATAAAAGTCCTCCTCTAATTGCTCTGGTCTGTTCAGATGGTTTTGAAAATCTTGTTTATGATTTTTTTGAGATCGTCATATCGGACCGGTTTGTTGATATATTCAAAAGCCCCCAGCGTCATGGCTTCCAGATACGATTCAACTTCGCCGTAAGCAGTGATCATGATAACATTGCTGGCGGGGTGAATGCGGTTGAGCTCGCGCAAGAACATCAGCCCGTTCATCTCAGGCATATTGAGGTCTGTAATGATCAACTCGACATCTTTGCTGCGCAGATAATTGAGAGCCTCCAGCCCGTTCGCAACCGACGAGACGTCATAGCCATCGTGGGCAAGAATCTTGGAAAGCGCTACCCGGGCGTTTTCCTCATCATCCACAACAAGTATTCTTTTGAATTCCTGTCCCACGGTTACTCCCCTGGTTTGCAACGTACAGGAATTCTAGCATGGAGCGATGGGCTGTCAAGGCCCCGATATTCATTTTTTGCCTGTGACTTGCGGGGAGAACATCCCGATTGGGGGAAACGGCCAGGAGCCAGATAAACAGGACACTAATTACTGTGAGACGCCTTCGCCATCAAATTCAACATAAGCTGGTTTACCAAGCCCTCCCAGCGATTTGTAAGGTTTGCCGTTCAGTTCAACTTCAACTCCACCGGCATTGCTTAATTCAAGAGTGACTTTCTTCTCCGCCTTCCACTCTATGACATCTCCGATGGTGAGCTCATGCTGTTGTGGCCCGGAGCCGTCTACGTTTGAGGTTAGCGTGCCGTTTTGAGTAACCTTGATTTTCAGAACGAACCCCTTTGCGGAATCTGTCTGATGATTCGGTGTTACCGTTTTTTCAGATTCGGGCGGTTCTTCGGGACGTTTTTCTTTCTTGGGAGCAGTAACAACCTGCTCAACCTTGATGTTTCGTACGGAGCTTTGTGCTATTTGTATCGCGCTTTCCTGCCGGGGAGGAACGACGACCGCCACCGGTTGCGGCTGACGAACAAGCGGGGGCGGAGGGCGTTTGAATATGGTTGCTGTAATCAAAATTGCTGCAAGTAAAAAAGCGGGGACCAACATTTTTTTGAGAGAAACGAAACGGCGCATCGGACGAGCGGGGGTGGCAGAAGTGCCGGCAGGATTTGGTTTCTCGCTTTTAACTCCGAAAAATTTGTCATACATCCGCGCTATATCGTCAGGATTCAGGCCTAGATAAGTTGCGTAGATACGAAGAAAACCCATGAGGTACGCACGATTGGCAAACTCACGAATCCGGTCGTATTCCAGCGCTTTCAAGTGAGAAATGCCTATTTTTGTGGTTTTAGAGGCTTCTTCAAGCGAAACCCCGTGAAATTCCCGGCAACGGCGTAAAATTGCCCCCGGTGACCCGCCGAGGGGTTCCGGCGCAGATGAAACTGTATCAGACACTCTGGCCTCACTCATTTGATAAGATCCAGATACCCGAGAGCTGCTCGACCCAGTTCGCTGTCGGGAATTAACCGTACAGCCTCCTTGAATGCGGCGCGGGCATCATTAATTCTGTTCAGCTTCAGCAGTGCCTGGCCCAGATAACAGTAAGCCGCGCCATAATCACGATAAATCTCCAGTGCCCTGGTATATTCGGCAATCGCCTGTTCACTCTTGTCCATGGCAAACCAGACCCGCCCCAGAGAAAGCCGCACAACAGGATTACGCGGGTTTTGGGCGGCTACAGCCTGAAGTTCCTCCAAAGCTTTCGGATAATCGCCTTTCCCCAGATAGGCCAGCCCCAGATTGATGGACGCATTTTCACTGTTATCGTAAAAAAGATCATCCTTAACAATTTTGAATTGCTGAATGGCGCTGTCCCAGCGTTTCAGGTCAAGATAAGCCACCCCCAGATCGTTGCGGGCAACAGAAAAACCCGGTTTCAACTGGATCGCTTTCAGGAGTTTTGCTTCGGCAAGATCGGGGCGTTTTTTCCCGATAAAAGCCATGCCGAGATTATAGAGGACATCCGGATTTTTAGGATCAAGTTTTTCAGCCTCGGTCAGTTCAAACAGGGCCGAGGAATAATTACGCTCCCCAAGATAAGAAAGCCCCATTTGATAATGATAAGACGCCGGATTTGGCTTGGCATTGCCCTGACCCCGACCCGATATGCACCCGGAAACGGTCATCAGCAGAAGCATTGCAGCTATCGAGCAGAAGACGCTTTTCATTTATATGTTTATCCCTGAACTGACAACTTCTCTAGCCCTGATACACAGGATCATAAAGTAATATCCCTGAAGTTCGTCAACGCCTTGAAGCTGCCGAAACGGGCTTGAATCTCTTTATACTCAAGTCGCTTCATGCGGTTCAGGCTGAAATCCTCAACATTAAAAGAGGCCATTACGCTGCCGAAAACGATCGCCTGCCGAAGCCCCTCCTCCGACAGATCGCCCGTATTTGCCAGATAGCCCATAAATCCGCCGGCAAACGTGTCTCCCGCACCGGTCGGATCGAACACCTCCTCCAGCGGATAGGCAGGCGCCGCAAAAACAGACTCCGCGGTGAACATCAGCACACCGTATTCTCCCCGCTTGACGACCAGTCGCTTGCAGCCAAGAGCAATGATCTGCCTGGCGGCCTTGACCAGATTGGCCTCCCCGGTGAACTGGCGCGCTTCACCTTCATTGATGATAACAATATCAACCTTCTGCAGCACCTTCTTCAGAGCTTCCGGCTTGGAGGATATCCAGAAGTTCATGGTGTCGCACGCCACAAGCTTCGGTCTCCGCACCTGTTCAAGCACCGTCATCTGCAGGTCCGGGTCGATATTGGCCAGAAAGAGATATTCCGCATCGCGGTAGGATTCCGGCAATTCCGGTTGAAAATCCATCAGGACGTTAAGCTGGGTGTCAAGCGTCTGGGCTTCGTTCAGATCATACCCGTAGCGGCCGCTCCAGTGAAACGTCTTGCCGGGGATGCGCTGCAAACCTGCGGTATCAATGTTGCGACTCTGGAGAAATTTGACATGTTCTTCCGGGAAATCTTCTCCGACAACGGCGACCAGAGACACATCGGAGAAAAAGCTGGCCGAAGTGGAAAAATATGTGGCGGATCCTCCAAGAACATTATCTCCACGCCCGAAAGGGGTTTCAACGGTATCAAACGCCACGGTGCCGACAACAACAATGCTCATGTGGTTCCTCCGGCTGTAAAATAATAGCGCAAGGTACCATGCAGCTCACAATGAGTCAAAAGGATTGTAGAACCGCATATAATATATGTCGAGACCCCGCCTTGTGCTACTCCCCCACAACCCCCATTGCCCAGAGATACACGACCTGCGCCACCCGGAAGTCGCGTTGAGCTTTTGCAAGATTACTCCTGGCCTGGAGCAGGTTCAACTGGGCATCGTCAACCTCAAGCCTGATCTTGACGCCGAACTCGTACCCCTTTTCCGCCATTTGAACCAGACGTTCGGCCTGTTTGACCGTGCCGGAGAGTGCCTTTAGTATCCCGGCGGCCTCCTGGTACGAAAATTCCGCCTGACGAACTTCAAGGGCAATCGAATCCAGCAGTTTGGCCTCCTCAATCTGTTTTGTGCGCAGATCGCTTCTGGCCTGGGCAACCCTGCCGCTTGTCTTGAGACCGTCAAAAAACGGAAACGTCACAAAGAGCCCGGCGTTCCATGCCGCCCCGGAGGCATTCAACGCCGGGCCCGGATCATTCAGGCTTGCCCAGTGCCAGCCGACGCCACCCTTCAGGTCAAGACGCGGTTTATCGTCCGCATAGGCGATGGTTACCAGTTCGTCATAGACGCCGAGACGTAGCCGCAGATCGTTGAGTTCCGGACGGCGCTTGCCGGCAATCTGCACCGCTTCTTCATAACTGGCCGGGAGAGGGCTATCAGCCGACGCTTCCAGGGATCCGGTCACATCGACCTCTTCGTTTCCGATGGCGAGAAGAAAACGGAGCCTCTCGCGAGCCAGACGGACACCGTTTTCGGAGCGGATGACTTCCGGCAGCGTATTTTCTGCCGCCACTTCAGCGGCCAGCACATCATAGTCTGTCGCGACTCCGGAGTCGAACTTGCGCGTGGCCTCGTCCAGATGCCGCAGCTTTTGCGCACGGTTTTCCCGGGCCAGCCGGTACAACTCCCTGGCCAGTTGAATATCGAGATACGCTGCCGTCACATCACGGTAGGCTGCCTGCCGATACAGCCGCAACTGTTCCGCGGCGGTTTTCAGTCCGACTTCGGCAGCACGAATGCCGGCTGTCAACTTGCCCCAGGTATAGAGCGGCTGGGAAAGTGTCAGATCGACCGTCCGGATAAACTGGCGCTGGGCAGGAAATCCGGCTATCTCCTGGCTGCCGTCCTTTGCGACAAGCGCTGAACCGGCAAGAGACAATTGCGGCAGCGCAGCGGCCCGCTCCTCGACATATTTCCCCTGAACATACATTGCATACTCGCGGGCTTTTTCGATATCGCGGTTCTTCTCCATCGCAATCGAGACAGCCTGATCCAGCGTCAGGGTTCTGGCAGCCGCTACGGCCGGCAGTAGAATAAATATCGCAAACAAAATCATTTTACGCACAACACTATCCCCCGGATTTGAATCTGTTTGTTTCAGATCGTAATAACCGCTATCGGAAGCTGACACGCAGCTCGTCATTCATGTCAAACTTCATACCGGGAACCTTCTTGATCATTTCCATTGCAGCCGCTTGATCACCAGGCTGCACTGCAGCCATTTTGGCAAGCAACTCCGGTTTATCCAGGATTTTCCCGAAGTCAACCTCGGCCAGGGTAATCGTGGAGCCGGTTCGATGGGTGGCGTTGGACTCGATAACCTTCCCTTTTATGACCAGTGTTGTAGAAATGCGCAGACCTTCGAACATCTGGCGCACCATGGCCAGATCCTCGGTGCTTGTTTCCCCGTCTTGGGGGGGCATGGCAGGAGCGTTCTCCCCAGTTACCGCACTTTTTGTCTGCTGTTTCACCACCAACGTGGTGGTTTTACCGGGCGTAAATACGAATTCGGCCCCTTTTGAAGCCGATTCGCTTCCTTGGCCGATCTGCTTCGGCATCCCCGGATTGGACTGGTCAAGCCTCAACGTATTTATATTTTTAAAAGAATATACAGCCTTATAGCCCTCATATTTATCGTTGGCTAAACGCTCCATCCTGACAAATCGGACATCAGCCCCGTAGTTTTCGGCCCGTTTCCTGATCTCGTCATCCTTGAAGAAGCTCTGCTCCCTGGGCGGAGACTTGTCATTGCCATCAGCTCCCGGCTGTTCACTCATGCCGGCGGCAAGGGCCGACATGGAGTCGGCGATCTTGCGGCTGATCATGAATGTTTCCTCTACGGTGCCGCTCCCATCCGGCGCCAGCGTGATAACCTGATCAACCTGAAAGCATCCCGCCAATCCGCATGTCAGCAACAACAGCACAATCAGCTTCATGATCTTCTTCATGTTATTTACTCCTTTTTCAAAAGGATCGCGGGGCGCCAGCCGCGCACCGAGTTGATCAGCCACATCTCTTCGACACGTTCGAGATCGTCAGGATACAGAATTCTCTCCGATATTTCGCCCCGTTCAAGCAGCTCTTCCCGCAGCACTCCCCGTAGCAGGCCGCAGGAGAGCGGTGGGGTCACGAGTTGACCATCCAGCTTTACAACCAGGGAATTATAGCTCCCCTCGGTCAGCTGGCCATTCTCGTTCAGCAGCAGTACCTCGTCGCAATCGGACCGGCTCGATCGGGCGGTGTCGAGCAGCTCGCGGCGGTCGGTTTTGTGGTAGCGCATT
>Ga0134124_10001257_pt1 | contig 20303 bp, 10 predicted proteins | sample KB304_FD_96880 | JGI IMG/M metagenome (GOLD analysis project Ga0134124, IMG submission 96880) | Terrestrial soil microbial communities without Nitrogen fertilizer from Kellogg Biological Station, Michigan, USA - KB3-0-4 | ecosystem: Environmental > Terrestrial > Soil > Unclassified ... | reverse complement strand
TACGTGCTGGCGTTGCACATGAACCTGTTGTCACAAAAAGACCGGGCAATCGCGGCGGAAAGACTAGTGGAGGACATCAAGGCGCACGACTGGCACCTGACCACTGGTTTCCTGGGCACGCCTTACCTGATGCTCGAACTCAGCAACAGCGTTCATAGTGATGTCGCCTACCGGTTGCTCTTGCAGAACACCTATCCCTCATGGGGCTACATGATTGAGCATGGCGCCACCACGATGTGGGAACGATGGAACGGCGATCAGATGATGGGCGACCCTTCGATGAATTCGTACAATCACTATGCGTACGGAGCCGTCGCAGAGTGGTTATACCGGTACGCCGCCGGCATTGACGAATTAAGCGAAGACCCGGGGTTTCATCGCATCGTCCTGCACCCGCAGTTCGACTCCACCCTCGGGGCAGTCAAGGCAACATATGATTCGCCGTACGGTCCCATCACCTCGAATTGGAAAGTTGATGGCAGTACGATCAAGTGGGACGTCGTAATTCCCCCCAATACGACCAGCCTGATCTACCTGCCAGGTGGTGTGGCCACCAGAATCCTCGAAGGTGGAAAAGATATCCGGCAGAGCACTGGAGTCTCGTTGGTTCTCAAAGACAGCCACAGCGCCATCTACCAAGCCGGTGCAGGCTCATATACATTCACGGTTGAGGAGTAGCTTTTCGATATTACTTTTGCTGAGGAGCAAACATGGACAGAAGATCGTTACTCCAATCTTTCCCCGCGGTTGCGCTGCTTCCAGCCGCAGTTTGGGTAAGCGCGCAACCAGACCAGCCGCGAGCCGCAGGTTCGTCATCCACGGTCTATGAACTGCGCGTTTACCATGCGAACGAAGGCAAACTCGACGATCTTCTGAGGCGCTTCCGCGAACACACAACGAAACTGTTCGAGAAGCACGGGATGAAGAACGTCGCCTACTGGGCTCCGCTCGACGATCCAATCAAGACGAACACGCTCATCTATGTTCTCGCTCATCCGAGCCGGGAGGCCGCTGCCACCAACTGGAAAGCATTTCAAGACGATCCCGAATGGCAGAAAGTACGCGATGCGTCCGAGGTCAATGGAAAGCTGGTCGATAAAGTTGATTCCACGTACATGGCGCTGACCGATTTCTCTCCCTCGGTGTGAGCAGCACTGAGTTCTCAACAGCGTATTCTGTACGTTCTTAAATCCAATAGGTAAACATATTCATTCTTCTTGACACCGTACGGTGCCCGTCGTTAAAGTTGCGCCCGCGATCTGACGCAGTGAATTTTCTTGTGGAGGAGTGCCTCTGGACATTTCGTCTGCAGCTTCGAAAGCGCTTTATAGGCGCGGACTCCTCGTTTTTTCTGGCAGTTTCCTACCCATGCTCCTAAGGACAAATTGATATGAACCGATACCGGACCTTGTTGCTCCGCGTGCTCGCAATTGGAACCGTACTGACCGCCATGACCGGTTTTACCAGCGGCCAGAGTTCGACTGACAGCCTGGAGCAGGGATTCCAGCAACCGCCCGATTCGGCGAAGCCGCGGGTGTGGTGGCACTGGATGAATGGCAACATCAGCCAGGAAGGCATCAAGCTGGATCTGGAGTGGATGCATCGCGTAAGGATCGCAGGATTCCAGAACTTCGATGCCGCGCTTGCTACTCCTCAGGTCGTGGATCACCGCCTGGCTTACATGACGCCGGAGTGGAAAGATGCTTTCAAGTACGCGACCACGCTCGCCGATCAATTGGGAATGGAAATGGCGATCGCGGGTTCGCCAGGTTGGAGCGAGACCGGCGGACCATGGGTCCCGGGTTCGCAGGGAATGAAGAAGTATGTGTGGAGCGAGACTTTGGTTGAAGGCGGCAAGCCCTTCACTGGAAAGCTGGCTCATCCGCCGTCGAACACGGGAGCTTTTCAGAACATGGGCGTACGTGACGCGCTCGCCCCGCCCGCAGGGGCTGCGGCGCCTCCGCAGTATTACGCTGACGCTGCGGTGATCGCGTATCGCAGGGTCGCAAGTGATGTGTCGGTGGAATCGCTGCATGCCAAAATAACCGCCAGTGCGGGCAGTCCAGATGCGACGATCCTCAGCGACGGGGACCTGGAAAAGACGACAAAGCTTCCGATTCCAAAGGCTGGCGAAAGCAATTGGATCCAGTACGAATTTGCCCAGCCGCAGACGATGCGTTCCCTGACCATCGTCACCAAAGGTGTGGACTTCATTACCGCCATGGTGGCCGGAATCTCCAACCCGGAAAAGTTGCTGGAAGCCAGCGACGACGGGCAAAGCTTTCGGCTGGTCGTGAAGGTGCCCGAGGAAGGCGCCCCCCAGCACACGCTTTCGTTCCCGCCGGTGACGGCGAAGTTTTTTCGAGTCATGTTCAAGCGAACTCCTCCGCCTCCCATTCCGGCGTGGGCCAGCGGTATAGATCCCGAATCCCTGGGAATCAAAATCGGTCCGCCTCCTACCGACTACGAGATCGCCGAGTTGGTCTTGCATCCCGGAGCACGAGTCAACCGTTTCGAGGAAAAGGCGGCCTTTACTCCGGTGCCCGACGTCTATGGATTCACTACACCTCAGGTGCCCGCGTCCGACGTCGTTTCAAAGTCAGACGTAGTTGACCTAACTTCGAAACTGCATCCCGACGGCACGCTCGACTGGACACCTTCGGCCGGCAACTGGGTCGTGCTCCGCTTTGGCTATTCATTGCTGGGCATCACCAACCATCCGGCGACTGCGGAAGCCACGGGTCTTGAGGTTGATAAGCTGAATCACGCCTACGTGAAGAATTACATGGACCACTATCTCGACAGCTATAAGGAGACGGTGGGTACCGACTACATGGGCAAGCGCGGCATCCGCTACGTCATCACCGATAGCTGGGAGGCTGGCTCACAGAACTGGACCGACGACATGGTGGCTCAGTTCAAAAAACGCCGGGGCTATGATCCGGTGCCGTGGATGCCCGTCCTCGCCGGGCAGGTCGTCGAAAGTGCTGAAGCGAGCGATCAGTTCCTGTGGGATTTCCGCAAGACCATTGGCGATCTGATCGCCGACGAGCACTACGGGCAGGTGCAGACTTCGCTGAAAGAGCGGGGCATTGGACACTACTCGGAATCGCACGAGAGTGGTCGTGCGTTCGTCGCCGACGGTATGGAAGTGAAGAAACTGGCTGACGTTCCGATGAGCGCGATGTGGACACAGGTCCCAGGGGTAAACAAAGAACAGTTCGGATACAACGCGGATGATCGCGAGTCGGCATCGGTGGCGCACATCTACGGCCAGAATCTTGTGGCCGCCGAGTCCCTGACAGCGGGAGCCGCACCGTGGGCGTGGTCGCCGGATACGCTGAAGCCAACGGCCGACCAGGAATTATTGAACGGGATCAACCGTTTCGTCATTCACGAATCCGCGCACCAGCCTTTGATTGACAAGGCACCGGGGCTGACACTTGGGCCCTTCGGACAGTGGTTCAATCGCAACGAAACCTGGGCTGAGCAGGCCGGAGCGTGGACAGACTATCTGGCGCGCAGCTCGTACATGCTGCAGCAAGGACACTTTGCCGCCGACGTGATCTACTTCTACGGCGAGGATTCGAACCTCACCGCGATCTTTGGCGATAAGGCTCCCGACGTGCCGGCAGGCTATGGCTTCGATTACATTAACGCCGACGGCTTGATCCATGAACTAAGCGTGGTCGAGGGGCGGATCACGACCAGGAGCGGGATGGATTATCGCGTTCTGGCACTCGATCCGTACAGCAAACACATGTCGCTGCCGGTACTGCGAGGCATCCACAAGCTGGTGGAGCAGGGCGCGGTCGTGACCGGCGAGAAGCTAACCGACACGCCCAGCCTGGCCGACGATGCGGCCGAATTCAGAAAGCTGAACGATGCACTTTTCGGCGATGGAACCGGCGTTCACTCGATCGGCAAGGGCAAGGTGTTTGCGGGGCAGAACGCAGAAGCAACCTTGAAGGCGTTGAGTGTGGCTCCGGACTTTGACCACACCAAGCCATTCAGCGATACACGGATTCTTTTTGTGCATCGCAAAGCAGGTGACACTGACATCTATTTCGTCGATAACCGCAACGATCGCGACGAGACGGTGGACGCGAGCTTCCGTGTGACCGGGAAGACTCCCGAGTTGTGGTACGCCGAGACGGGCCAGGCGCAACCTACTTCCTACAAAATCGCCGATGGCCGTACCACTGTGCCCCTAAATCTCGAGCCTTGGGGAACGGTGTTTGTTGTGTTCCGCAAGCCTTCCAAGTCCACATCCCTTACTTTGCCGACGCTCGCGAAGACTCAACTGGCGGTGGTGGATGGTTCCTGGAATGTCAGCTTCCAGCCGGGTCGCGGTGCGCCGACATCCGTCACGCTGAATACACTTACTGCGTGGAACGATAGCCCCGATAAAGGTGTGAAGTACTTTTCCGGGACTGGCACCTACACCAAGACCATGCAGGCGTCAGCGGACTGGTTCAAGCCAGGTGCGAAGCTCTGGATTGATTTGGGGTATGTCAAAAACCTGGCAGAGGTGACGGTGAATGGAAAGGCGCTAGGCGTCGTTTGGCATGCACCCTATCGGGTGGATGTGACCAGCGCGCTGAAGCCGGGAGCGAACGAAGTCACTATCAAGGTGACCAATGCGTGGGTCAACCGGTTGATTGGCGATCAACAACCCGACGCGACCACGAAATATACCTTCGCGGACGTGAAGCCCTACAAGGCAAATTCACCGTTGCTTCCTTCGGGATTGCTTGGACCGGTGAAGCTGGAGAAGGAAACCGCGCAACAATGAACCTTCTTGATCGACGCCAATTTCTGGGCAGTGCGGGAATCGTGGCGCTGGCTGTCGCCCTGCCGAAGTATGGTTTGTCATTGCCGTTTGCCGCGCCGGGTGGGAGTAGTTTTCCGCCTGGTTTCTTTTGGGGAGCATCGACGGCGGCAGCTCAGTCTGAAGGCTCGCCTTTAGCCGACGGTGGCGGTGAGAGTATCTGGGACGTGTTTCTGCGCACGCCCAAGGCCACGGCGGATGGCAGCAACAATCTGGTGGCCGACGATGAGTATCACCGTTGGCCCGACGATCTGAAGCTCATGCAGCAGATCGGCCTTAACGCCTACCGATTTTCTGTGTCGTGGCCGCGGGTGCTGCCGGAAGGAAAGGGACGTGTCAATGAGAAAGGACTCGACTACTACGACCGCTTGATTGATGCCCTACTCACGGCTAAAATTACCCCGTTCCTCACGACGTACCATTTCGACTATCCCGAAGCTCTGCAAAAGCAGGGCGGATGGCTGAATCCCGATAGCTCACAGTGGCTGGCTGACTATTGCCACCTGCTGTCGTCTCGCCTATCAGATCGCGTGAGCCACTGGCTCACCATCAACGAGCCTAATATCCTGTGGGCATTCGGTAGCGAAGCCGGGACCATGCCGCCACAGCAAAAACTGGGTGACGCGGAACTCGTGCTCGGCGCCCACAATATCCTGCTAGGACACGGCAAGTCAGTTCAGTCCATTCGAGCCGGCGCCAAGCGTCCCGTGGAGGCGTCCCTGGCCTTCGCTGGCATGTTCAGTTTGCCCGCGAGCAACAGTCCGGCGGATATTGCGGCGGCACGTACAGCATCGTTCCGGGTCACAAAGACCAAGCTCGGCCCCGATCTGTCGCCAATGATAATGCTCAGCACGGGCTGGTGGCTCGATCCGGTTTATCTGGGAACGTATCCGGAGGACGGTCTCAAGCTCTCTTCGGAGGCCTCCAAGTTGGCAAAGCCGGAGGACATGAAGACGATCAGTCAGCCATTGGACTTCTGCGCCGTAAATCTTTATTCTGCGCCGACGGTTAAAGCGGGGGCGGATGGGCAGCCGGAATCCGTTCCGGATCCTCCCGATATTCCGCGTTCTCACTACGGGTGGGCGGTCACGCCGGAGGTTTTGTATTGGGCTCCGAAGTTTCTTTTCGAGCGATATCAGAAACCAATTGCCATTACCGAGAACGGATTGGCCAACGATGATAAGCCGGCGAGCGATGGCAAAGTGCATGACCCCGAACGCACAGCATTTCTGGATTCCTATCTGAAGTCGCTTCGCCGGACGTCCGTCGAGGGTGTGCCCCTGAAAGGATATTTTCATTGGTCGCTTCTGGATAATTTTGAGTGGACCGAGGGCTTCAGACAGCGCTTCGGGCTGATCTACGTCGATTACAAGACTCAGCAGCGGATACTGAAGGATTCGGCTGCGCGCTACACTCAAATCATTCGTTCACAAGGCGCAATCCTGTAACTTTCCCTGACGGCAAGAACCTAGACTCGCCAAATGGTTGGCGGCTAGGCGTAAGTGGTTACGGAAACCGCATTTCGTTCGCGACGCTCGGCGGTGATTCGCTCAAGGTATCCACTTTCGCGGAATGCCTGCATAGGATCTTCGGGCAGACCGTGGCTGCGCCGCCAATCGCGCAGTACGGGCCGCACGTCATACCAGAAGGCGCCGCGCAGGGTCTCCTCGGCTTCCACCAGCGAGCAGCTCTGCTGTAGTGGTGCCAGGCGTGCATGGTCCACGATGGCGGCTTTGGCGTAGAGCTCCTGCGCCGTGCAGACCGTCTGGATCATTGCTTCCATTTTGCCTTTCAGATTGTGACTCTGGTCGACCATGTATGCGACATCGGCAAATGCGCCGGTTTCCCAGGCGTAGGTGTGAATCTCGTGGAAGATGCGGAAGATCTGGTAGGGATCGATCGAACCGAGCGTCAGATCGTCATCGGCGTATCTGCGGTCATTGAAATGGAAGCCTCCGATCATCCCGTGATGGAGAAGCCAGGCGACAATCTGCTCAATATTCTGGGCCTGATAGTGATGACCGGTATCTACCAGAACGTAAGCTTGCGGGCCGGCCGCGCGGGCCAGAAGAAAGGCCATTCCCCAGTCGGCAATGTCTGTGTGATAGAACGCGGGCTCAAACGGTTTGTACTCGACCAAGAGGCGCTGTTTGGGATTCAGTCCGGCGTGGACCTTTTTTAGTGCTTCCTCGAACCATCCAATTCTGTTTCGAATACTCTGGCTGCCGGGATAATTCGATCCGTCGGCAAACCACGGTGAAACGTCGCGACACTCCAGAGCCGTGGCAATGGCCACGCAATTCAGCATGTGGTCGGTCGCACGCTTGCGAATGGCAGGATCCGGATTACCCACGGACCCATACTTGTACTCCTGGTCCTGAAAGACATTCGGATTAATCGACCCGGGTTGTACCCCGTATTTTTCAGCCAGCCGTTTTACCTGTGTGACATCCTTCAAGTCGTGGGGCAGGTCCCACTGCACATGCAATGCCACGGTAGGACAGGATCCTGTCAAGGCGTGAACCTGCCCAGCGTCGCTAAACTTGTCTTCGAGCGTTACTGCAGCCGCGAGCTGGATGAATTTTCCGAAGCGGGTTCCAGTGTTGGCGAAACCCCAGGAGGGCAGTTCGATATTAAAGTTGTCGAGCGCACGATGTATCAGGACTTCCGGTTTCTGCGTCATGCGAGTGCCTTTCCATTGGGCCTTTGAATCTCTTCGACTCTATGAACAGGGATGGTGTTTCCGGGGACATCGCCCGGCGGGGCGGACAAAATGTCAGCCCAGTCGGCCACAGCATTCGCTGCTACCCCAACGTCATTCGTGTATTTTCCCTCTAGCGCGGCCAGTTGGATCGCGAAATTACCGACGGTCGCACTTTCTGTGGAGCCAGTGAGAACCTGAAGCCCGGTGGCACTGGCTGTGAGTTGGTTGAGCACGCGGTTCTTGCTTCCACCGCCGACGATGTACAGCCGCTTGAAAGTTTTTTCCGAGGTGCTGGCCGCGCTCTCGAGGACCGCCGCGTACCGGGCAGCCAGACTGTTAAGAATCAAGCTGGTCATTTTGGGCGCCATGCCCGCGCCGTCGGGAATGGCACTCAGGCCGGAGCGCTTCCGTTGCGCATTGATGCGGCCTGGCATGTTTCCCGGCAGCAGCAGGTCAGGATCGTCGACGTCGAGCAGACCTTCGGGTGCATCCAGGTTTGCGGAGGCATCGATCAGTTGCTCAACCGTCCAGATCTGACCTTGTGATTGCCAATGTTCGATGCATTGCCGCAACAACCACATCCCATTTACGTTTTTCAGAAAATAAATTCTGCCGCCCACGCCACCTTCATTGCTGAAATTATTGCTGCGCGCCGCCTTGGAAACGCACGCGGAACTAAGCACACAGCCCACCAGCGACCAGGTGCCGGAGCTGATTAAAGCCCAGTCGTCCCCCTGCGCCGGGATTCCCGCGATGGCTGATGCCGTGTCATGGCAGGCAGGGGCGATCAACCGGGTGTTGCGGAAGGCCGGCAGGGAAGCCAAAGGGCCTTGGAGTTGACCAATGTCGGTTCCAGGATTGACTAACGGCGGCGCCGTGTTCACATCCAGCTCGGCGGCTGCGAAAATTTCGGGACTCCAAGCATGATCTTCTGCGCCCAGGAGCTGGGTATGGGTGGCATTTGTATATTCGGAAACTCGCCGTCCGCCCAACCGGTGGAGTAGAAATTCGGGCAAATTTATCCAGGGAAGATTCTGTTGGGCATTGCCGTCTGCGCGCAACTGGTACAGCGTATTCAATGCGAGGATCTGAACCCCGGTCAATTGGTAAAGGCGGTCAGGAGAAATCCTCGAGTGCACCAGGTTTTGCGATTCAACGGTGCGCTCGTCGCGATAGCAAAAAGGGTTGGCGACCGGTCGGCCCTCCGGACCCAGGCGCACATAGTCCACAGCCCAACCGTCCACACCAATCGCAGCGATCCCTGCGGGCGCAAGCTCGGCGCAGGCGCGCAGGCCCTCTTCGACGCCTGCTTCGATCGCAGCAATGTCCCAACGGAGACCGTTCCCCTCGTCGCGGGCTGAGTTGGCGAAGCGATGAACGAGGCGAATTTCCGGTTGACCGTCCATCCAGCGCAGCAGGGAAACACGACAGCTCTCCGCGCCCAGGTCTACCGCCACCAATACCGGCTTCTTCTTTGCTTTGGCCGCAAGTTCATCGCCAAATGCCGGGTCCCGGTCGTGCGAGCCCTCGGTCATCGTAGGAACGCCTCGGTCAAACCCCCGTCCACCGGAACGATGTGGCCCGTAGTACAAGGGGATTTTGGTCCCGCCAGGAACAGGATTGCTTCTGCACAATCCTTCGGATCGATAGGGCGATGAGTAAGGGTGCGCCGGGCGTAAAACTCGCCGAGCAGCGTTCTCAATTCTTCGTCGCTGGCCTCATCACTGTAGGCGATCTCATATTTCTTAAGAGCCATGATCACGCGATCGCGTGGAAACATGGTAGACCCTTTGATTACGGTGGCAGGGCTGATACCGTTGACTCGAATCTTCGGAGCAAGCGAAATTGCCAGCTCGCGTACCAGGTGACTGAGCGCTGCCTTACTAACGTCGTAAGCTTCGCTGCCGCGCTTGGGCACAACCGCGTTGGCAGAACTGGTTAGCACGACTGAAGCGTCGAGATTCTGATCTTTCAAGATGCGCGCGGCTTCATCTGCCAGAAGGTAGTTTGAAGTAACGTTGATGTCGAGCGTAACTCCCCACTGTTCGTCGCTGATCTGTCCATCTTTCGACGAAGGAAATAGCGCGGCGGTGTTGATCAGAAGATCCAGCCCGCCGTAAGCTGCAACCAGTTCGCGCAAGCTCTGCCGGATGACGTCACGACGACGAATGTCCACGGCGACGGAAAGGCCCCCCTCTTTTCCAGCGATTGCCTTGGCCTCCTCTGCTACTCTCTTCGCGGCTTCGTGATCGCGGTCAGCGACCACGACGTGGGCTCCGCGTTCTGCCGCAAGTAAGGCAGCTTCGCGACCGATTCCGCTACCTCCGCCGACAATCAGAACCACGTGACGACTCAATTCTTTTTCCGGAGGCTGGCGGCGAATCTTGGCTTCTTCCAATGCCCAGTATTCGATACGAAACGCCTCCGAAGGAGGTAAAGCTACGTAGTTTGCATGGACCGTGAATGCACTGGTCGGCGCGGCAGCTCCGGCCTGGGGTAATGTCGCGGGCGTTTTCCCCGTGTCCAGCGAAGTCGCGCCTTCCATCACATGGATGGCGTTCACGTAGAACTCGCCAGTGAGCCGGGCTTCAGTTTTACTTTTTCCGAAACTGAACATACCGATGCCAGGAATAAGAACTACGGTGGGATTCGCATCGCGCATGGCAGGGGAATCAGGCTGCGCGAACGAGTTGTAATATTTCGCGTACTCCTCGCGATAATTCTTCAGTGCGGATTCGATCTGCTCGCGCAGTCCCTGCACATTCCCGGCCGGCTGCCAGGGGACAAACAAAGGCCGGACCTTGGTGCGGATAAAGTGGTCGGGACAGCTGGTGCCGAGATGCGCCAACGCCTGGGCGTCCGCCGAATTTACGAAGCGCAGGACTTCCGGCAGATCGCTGAAGTTGCCGATCAGGCGCCAGGCGCCGGAGACTCTTCCCCGCAGGAAAGGAAAAATGTCGAGCGCAAGATCGCGCCGGTTGTCCAGAGCCTGGTGGCGCGGTCCGCCGAACAACGCCGCGCCCTTCTTGTCCACGTGGTCTACTACAAATTGTCCGAGCTGATCGATGATGGAGATCGTATTTTCGTAGCACTCCTGCTGCGTGTTTCCCCAGGTGAACAGGCCGTGGCCACCCAGCACAACGCCGTCGCAGTTCGGACTCTCCTGCACCGCGCGCCGCAGCATCATGGCCAACTCGAAGCCCGGACGTTGCCACGGCACCCAAATCAAATGGTGTTCATACAGACGATTGAATTCTTCCATCTTTTCACTGCCGTTGGCCGAGGCCGCCAGCGCGATACCCCAGTCCGGATGCAAATGGTCAATGTGGGGAAAGGGCAGAAAGCCATGAAGCGGCGTATCAATCGAGGCAGCTACAGTGCTCTTGCCGAAGGCGCACAGCGGATACATGTCCACCATTTCATCTTCGAATTCAGTGCCGCGATATTTTTGTTCCAGACCGTGCAGCTTTTCTGAATACAACGCGGCGAGTCCGGACAACTTGATACTTCCCAGATCGCCGCCGCTACCCTTGATCCATAAAACTTCTTCCTGTTTGCCGCTTAAGGGATCGGTTTGCTGTATTTTCGAACTGGTGTTGCCGCCCCCAAAGTTGGTGATGCGAAGGTCGGAGCCCAGCAGGTTCGAGCGGTAGCGAAGCAATTCAGGCTGGTCGAGGCCGCGGGCGACCTGATGATCCCAACGATCTTCCAAATAACGCAAACTGGTTTTGAGCTGCATGGAGTGCTCTCTGAGGAAAATTAGGCGGAACCCGGAGGCGCTCGATGCTGCCTAAACGCCCGCCGCGCCTATGAAGTCCGACCTATCATACTCCACTGATGCAATAGGGCAACAATTTCTGTACGAGAACTTCCCGGTACCGGTTCTAGTCCGGAGGGCGCCGACGGCTACGCTAACTTGCCTCCCGACGATGCCCACGATCCCGTCACCAGTTTGTGCTCAACATAATTGTAGGGCGCAACGCGGTGGCCACTGAGAATCGAAAGTCCGAGATGAATCAGCCTCGGTCCGTAGCTTTGGGCTTCGTGAGAAACCGAGCCGATGAGCGGGCTGTCGCTTCGTGAAATCTCTTCCAGGGCTTCCGGAATACAATCTTGCCCGACGATGGCCACATATTTCTCGCGCTTTAATTCTCGCACTGCCTGCACCGCTCCGAGAGCGCTGGTGTCGGTCGCGGCGGCAATCAGAATGCCGCGATCTTTAGGGTGACGTCGCAGGAAGTCGAGCACCAGCTGGCAGCTCTTGTCGCGTAGGCCGCGGGCGTTCATGCGGACTAAAAATTCCGACGGAATTCCCGGCAGCCGCGCACGAATGGCCTCGAAGGCTCCGGTTACCCGGCTCTGCACCAGCGGACCGGCTTCGTCGATGTCCAGTCCCAAAGCCCAGCGCACCTTGCCGTCCCAGATCTTCCTGGCATACAGCGCCAGGCACTCGCCGGCCTCAAAGCCAACGCGGTAATTATTGACCCCGAAAAAAGTAGCGTGAGGATGCGGTATGTCCACCGCAATCAGAGGGATACCAGCGGCATCGATCTTGTCTGCCAGGACCGGCGCCACGTGCTGATCGATCTGGAATTCGATCACCAGGTCCACCCGGTTGCGCACGAATTCATCCGCGTTGTTTAAGGCGGTGGGGCCGTCGTAACGATTGTCGAGCACGATCAGGTCAACCCCGGCGGCTGAAGAGGCAGCCTTCAGGCTGTCGGTCACAGCTTCGGAAAAAGGCATTTCTGCGGACTCGCTACCAAAACCGAAGCGTGCCTTTTTGGGGTGGGACACCAGCCGATACAGTCCGTCTTGCGACTGGGCCACATAACCGCGGTGCACAAATGTTTTGAGAATACGGTAAACCGTGGTCTTCGAAATACTCGTCCGCTGGTAGATGGACTCGAGCGCGAGCGGACCCTTCTCGCTCTGCAGGAGCTCGAGAATGTCGAGCGCCTTCGAGAGCACGGGGATCAGGTAAAGCCGCTTGGGAGCTGAACGTTTCAATTCGAGCGGGCCTCTACACACGATGATAACTGCGTAAAGACTATAACTTGGACTCCGGCTTTTCGCCTATAGAGCCGCGTGTGGGCCGCGAGGCGGCTCGAAAAAATTTTTGCGCGCCGGCAGGACCCAACTTTCGAAAAAGGCGCGATACTGAGCCCGCTTAATTCAATAGAGAAACAAGTTCACTATTTTCTTGACAACGTTTATCGCGGCTCGCTAGAGTGCGGCCAGTTCGTGGGCTGGAGAAAGTCGGCACGGAATTTTCTATGCCCGGTCTATGTTGACCGCTGGTGTCCGAGAGACACAGGAGAATGCGACCATGAGAGTCCACAGTCTGGTGGTATGTCTGTTTGTAATCGCGACGGCAGGGCTGCTGCAGGCCCAGTCGACTGGAACCATTCTAGGAACCGTCACCGACAATTCTGGCGCCGTGGTGGCCAAGGCGAGCGTCAACATCACGAACGCTGCCACCGGCAGTGTTACTCACACCGAGACCAGTTCCTCGGGAGACTACACTGCCCCATTCCTGCAAGTCGGAACCTACAAGGTAACGGTCGAGGCCCCTGGTTTCCAGAAGTCCGTGGTGGACAACATCAGCCTGGTAGTGGCGCAGCAGGCTCGCGCGGATGTCACCTTGAAGCCGGGTTCAGTGAACGAATCGGTGCAGGTGGAGGCGACTGCAGTCACACTCGATACCGACAGCGCTACGGTTGCGCAAACCGTCAGCCAGAGGCAGGTGGACCAGCTACCGCTAAGTGGCCGCAACTTCATTAATTTGATATTTCTCACTGCCGGTGCTGTAGAGACCAACGGAGAGCAAGGCCAGATGAGACAGGGGGCCGGCAATGCCATCAGTATCAACGGCAGCCGCCCGGAATCGAACAACTACACGCTGGACGGCATTGCCAACGTGGATACAGCGTTGGGCACGCCTGCTGTAATTCTGTCGCAGGACGCGATCCAGGAATTCAAGATTCAGAGTGAGACCTACAGTGCGGAATACGGTTTTAGCGCCAACCAGATCAACATCGTGAGCAAGAGTGGAACCAACCAGCTGCACGGTACGGCGTTCGAGTTTCTAAGAAACGACGCTTTCGATGCATTGCCGGTAAGGCCTAACTCAACGCCGGTAACCAAGAATCCCGAGTTGCGGCAGAACCAATTCGGCTATGTTCTTGGAGGTCCGATCTACATTCCCAAGTTGTACGATGGAAGAAACAAGAGTTTCTTCCTGGCCAATTACGAGGGCCAGCGAACCATCCGCGGATTCAACAGCACACCCATCGCCGTACCACCACAGGCGCTGCTCGGAAATGGTACGCCGGGGGGAGATGCGATCTTCGCCGGGGCCACGATATTAACCGGACCGAATGCCGGGCAACCGTTACCCGCCGTGGGATCGGCGGCCTGCACAGCTGAGCTTAATGCGGGCCGAGGTTGCCAGCCCATTGACCCCTTGACGGGTGCTCCCTTCCCAGGGGGGGTCATTCCCGCGGCCCGGTTCTCCCGCATTGCGAATGTGATGAAGTCTTTTTATCCGGTGCCCAATGCCGGAGGCAATGACTTTGTGCTATCCACCGGCATCCCCAACAATATTGACCAACAAACCTACAAGTTCGACCAAAACTTCGGTCGCTGGGGTTCTGCCAGTTTTCGGTGGTCCAATGTCGACTACGTGAATTCAAGCACTGGGTTTGCCCAGAACGGAAACATTTCGGCGCCAGCCGGGGTAGCGAATTTTATACAGAACAACGAGAGTTGGACGGTATCTCACACCATCTCGCTCGGCCACAATATGCTGAATAACTTTCGCTTCGGGCACCTCGAAGCGATTGCCAATCAAGGCGGCTTTGCGGCGTCAACGGCCGACGTCTCGGCCCTGAACATTGCAGGGACCTTCACCAATCTGACCAACACGACCCGGCTGTTCCCGACCATCTCGCTGCAGGGTGGGCTGGCTACGGTCGGTAGTCAAGGGAACGACGTCACGACCAGCGACGTGCCGATGTGGGATTTTGCAGACTCCTTCACCGTGATTCGCGGAAAACATACCATCGGAGTGGGATTCGATTACCGCCGCTGGGTGCAGAAGCGGAACCTGTCCAATGATTTCCTGGGAAATTGGGGCTATAACAACGACCTCATTCTGAGGAATGGAAGTGCGACCGGGTTTGATGCCGGCGCCGGAGCTCTGCCGGCGAACGGCTGTCCGACGGTGACTTGCGGCACGGGCAATGCTGTAGCGGATTTTCTGCTCGGCTACTACAACAATTCGTCCACCTTCCAACCCGGTCCGTTCGCGGACCCGAAACTACCTCCGGGCAATCTGAACCAAAACAACTTCCTGTTCTTCGCTCCTTATGTGCAGGACGACTGGAAAGTAAGCAACCGGCTCACTCTGAACCTGGGACTGCGTTGGGACTTCCGCACCGTGCCTTACGAAACCAACAACCAGATGTTCTGGTTTGACACAGCCAACCCAGGCGGCGGATTGTGCTATGCCAAGAAGGCGTTGGGAACCCAAACTATCCCCGCACTCGGCGGCCCGATTGCCCCTGACGGAAATGGCTTCTATCGGGACTGCGGCCGCCGTAATCCGGCGGACGGTTCCAAAAAACCCTTCGCTCCGCGGATTGGTTTTGCCTATCGGTTGACCGACAAGACGGTGGTCCGGGGCGGATACGGGATCTTCTTCGATGCCTCCGAAACCCGCGAGATTGATAATTCCGGCGACCAGTATCCCTTCGTGGTCCGCGCAAATTTCGATGCTACGACCAATGCAGCCTTGCCGAAGTTGACCGATAACATGTTTGTTCCGGTGACGCTGCATGTGGTAAGTCCCGCTACCGATGGCGGTAACTTCTTCGCCGTAATCATTTCAGAGAAGCCCCGCAACCCGTATGTGCAGCAGTGGTCGCTGTCGGTGCAGCGCCAACTCGCGCCTAACACCACTCTGGAAGCCAACTACGTAGGCAACAAAGGAACGCATCTGCTGAACCGCACCAACATTAACCAGCCTTTTGCGGCGCCTGATCCAACCCTCTGTACTCCTCCGACCGGCAGCCCGGCCAATTGCCCAGCTCAGGCTCGCAGACCGTTTCAGAACATCACGTCAGCAAATGGATTCCTGGACAGCGAATGGAATGGGTATTCCAACTACAACGCCGGCAACCTAAAGTTGGAACATCGCACTTCCGACCTTGCGCTGCAGGCCGTCTATACGTATGCCAAGAGCCTGGACGACAAATCGGCCGCGGCCGGTGTAGGCGCGACCAACTCTTTCTCGGGGCATTTGAACGATCATGATCCCGCTTCGGACTACGGACGCTCAGACTTTGACGTTCGCCACCGTTTTGTGGCGAGCTATATCTACAGCCTGCCTTTTGGGCGCAACAAGCGTTTTGGCGGAAGTATGAACCGGGCTGCTGACGCAGTGGTCGGCGGATGGCAACTGGGCGGCGTAGTCACCTTCCAAAAAGGTTTTGCGTACTCGGTGATGGCACCCATTGATCCGCTGATCAATGCATTCGTTCAGCGAGCCAACCTGGTGCCGGGCTGCAATCCGAACGGCGGCTTCCACAAGAGCATTACGCAGCAGTTCAACACCGCATGCTTTGTGCAACCGCTGAATGGCCAGTTCGGGGACAGCGGGCGCAACATTATCACTGGGCCGGGGATCAGCAATTTTGATATGAATCTCGGCAAGACTTTCAAGTTCACCGAACGCCTTGCGTTCCAGTTCCGAGTGGAAGCATTCAACGTCTTCAACCATACGCAATACGGGTTGGACCTCACCGATCCCAGCGTCGGGCCGGGGCAAAGTCCGGTTTCCAACAACGTCGCCAACAATTCAGCGATACCTTTCGGCGCGATTTCAAATGCCCGGGCCGCTCGTGTTGTGCAGTTTGGCGGGAAAATAGTTTTCTAAGGCTTGTTGATTAGCACTATCCGCCGCCAAGCTTCGGCTTGGCGGCTTTTTGTTGATGGCGTCACGGCAACGGCCTCGACGGGCGGGATGCCCGTCCGCCATTCGTACATAACCTAGGTTTCGGTTTTGAGTAGGGTAAACTGCAAAAATGGCAGCAGCCACCAGAGCGTTTCTTGTCACGGTTTGCGTCTGCCTGATCGCGTACAGCGCCGGCGCGCAATCGTCCGGCAACAGCGCCACTGAGCGCTACGCAGAAGAGGGGCAGAGCGCGCTGGCGGCGGGACGCTTAGACGATGCGGAAAAGGCCTACGAGAAACTTCGCGAGCTGGAACCGGGCGTCGCCGAAGTGCATGCCAACCTGGGCATGATTTATTTTCAAGAAGGACAATACGAAAAGGCCGTGCCGGCCCTGCGTCAGGCTCTGAAGCTTAAACCCAGCCTGACCCGAACCGAAAGCCTTTTGTCCGTTTCGCTGTCGGAACTGGGTCGTTACAAAGAGGCAGCGCCGGGGCTGGAGAAGTGCTTCCATCGGGCTGCTGATCCCGAGATCAAGCGAATGTGCGGTCTGCAACTGCAGCGTGCCTACGGTGGGCTGGGGCGAGACCGCAACGCAGTGGAAGTGGCTCTGGAATTGAACCGGCTCTATCCCGACGATCCCGAGGTCCTGTACCACACAGGAAAAGTATATGGAAACTATGCCTTCCTGACGATGCAGAAGCTCGCCCAGGTGGCCCCCGCGTCGGTGTGGCGGCACCAGACCCTGGCTGAAGCTGATGAAAGCCAGGGATCGTATGAAGCGGCGATCACCGAGTACCGCCAGGTGCTGGCGCTTGATCCGCGCCGTCCGGGGATCCACTATCGTTTAGGACGCACCCTGTTGGCCCGTGCCCGTGAGACGACTTCCGCCGAAGATTTAGCCAGCGCCCAGAGAGAATTTGAACAGGAGTTGGCTTTGGACCCGTTGAACGGCAATGCGGCTTACGAGATGGCCGAGGCCCGGAGAAACGGAGGGCAGTTCGAGGAGGCGCAGAAGCTTTTTGAACAGGCGCTGAATTCGCATCCCGATTTTGAAGAAGCCCAACTGGGGCTGGCCTCTGTGCTGATGTCACAGCAGAAGCCGCAACAGGCGCTGCCGCATTTGCAAAAGGCCATCGAGCTTAATCCGGAGAATGAGGTTTCGTGGTATCGGCTTTCGCAAGTCCAAAGGTCTTTAGGAAACAGCAAAGAAGCGCAGAACGCGTTTACGAAATACCAGCAACTCCACCAGCAGAAAGCCAGCCTTGACGAAGCGGGGAAGCGTTTCCTTTCGCCGAGCGAGGTCACCCGGCAGCAGCTGGATTCAAACGCCCCGCAGTAGATACGTGTAGGCATGAGTGTCCCGCTTGGGCGGGAGCGCCAGGAATGCCGCAGCACGAGCGAGGACGCTTGTGCCCACATGTGCTTCCTTCTCAGCCGCGGTGCGCAATAATTCCGGCACCCTCCTTTATAGTAATGAGCTGATTGGCTTGCACCGGCGGCACACTCTCCCAATCTCCGCTGGGCCAGCGAACTTTGATTTCCGCCTTTTTCCCCGCGCCCAAGCCGAAGTGCAAGCGGAAGTCGTTGCAGGAGACGAAGCTCGACTGGCTTTGTACTTCTTGTGTCTGGATGATGTCACCGCTTTTGACTACGACTCGGCCTCCGATGGCGCTGCGGTTGGATTTAGTCCCAATCAGCTTTACCTTGAGCCAGGAATTCGTGCCGGTGACATCGTTTCGCAGCAGAGAGGGTGGTTCGTTGAGATTCACAATGAGAATGTCGAGGTCGCCGTCATTGTCGAAATCTCCGAATGCGCAACCACGGCTGTTATGGGGTTCCGCCACCGCGGGGCCGACCTCGTTGAGAAGCTCCTCGAATCGTCCCCTGCCCAAATTGCGAAACAGAAGGCGGGGATTCCTGGCGGGGAAGCCGGGATAACGCTTTCCGACTTCCGGAAACGTGTGCCCGGCTACGATGAAGATGTCGGGCAGTCCATCGTTGTCGAGGTCGGCGATGCCGGCGCCCCAGCAGACGAAGCGATTCTCAACCGCCAGGCCCGCGCGCCGGCTGGCCTCCTCGAACTCGGCCTTGCCCAGATTGTGATACAGATTGTGGGTATCGCCTTCGAAGTTGGTCTTCAGGATATCCAGTCGGCCATCGAGATCGTAGTCGGCCACAGCCACTCCCATGCCGGCTTGCTCCTGGCCGTCTTCGCTATAGGCCGGACCCCGCAGCGCCGCCTCTTCGCGAAAGGTTCCGTCATGATTGTTTAGGAAGAGCAAGCTCGGCGTCGAATCACATGCCAGATAGATATCCGGCCAGCCATCGTCGTCAAAATCAGCGGCGACCGCAGTCAGGCCGTAGCCGCTCTTCGAGGCGGCAATGCCGGAGGCAACACTTACGTCGCTGAAAGTGCCATCTCCATTGTTGCGATACAGGCTGTGCTGGCCGTAAGGAAAGCCGCGAGGTCCGCAAGCCACTGGCATCTCCATCCACTGGCAGTTAGCAGTCTGACCTTGCTTGGGAGCGTTTTTCAGATCGAACTGCAGATAATTGGAGACAAACAGATCCAGCACGCCGTCGCGGTTGTAATCCAAGAACGTACAGCCGGATCCCCAGCGGGTTCCCGGGGATGCGAGGCCGGCGGCCTTGGTCACATCGCTGAAAGTTCCGTCCCCGTTGTTGCGATAGAGAACATTCTGTCCCCAGTAGGTGATGAACAGATCGTCGAAACCATCGTTGTTGTAGTCACCTAGGCAAACACCGCAAGCCCAACCTGACTTCAAGAGTCCCGCTCGCTCGGTGACATCAGTGAAGGTGCCGTCCCGATTATTTTTGTAGAGGCGATTGCTGGTGCCCTCGGGGGAATTTGAAAGTCTGCTCCCGGATAGGAGGAAAACATCCAGCCAGCCGTCATTGTCGAAGTCCACGAAAGCGCAACCGCAGCCGAGGGTTTCGACAATATATTCCTTGTGCTCGCTTTCACCGTATACCGTGATCGCCTGCAATCCCGCCTTGGCGGCAACGTCGGTGAAGTGGGCGTTGAAGGGAAGGCCAGAGGGTTTGCCCCGGGGTTGGACTGCTGCCTTGTGAGGCGCGACGCCTTGACCCAGACAGGCCGTAGCCGAGGCGCTGAACAGTCCAGCGAGGAATACTCTTCGAGAAGTCGCCATGTAGGGCCCGCTACTCCATTTATAAAACTTCCTTCATCATAGCGACCCATTCGTAGCGTCGCCGGTTATGGAAGTGTGACCACCGCCACTCCCAGCCCGTTCAGTGTGATTTTTTCACTGGTCAACTTGACCGATCCTGGAGGATCGAAGCCCGTGGTCTGATCCACGTAATCCTCCTGGCCGCCATTTGCTCCCGGAACCGTGATTTCGAAGGGACGGTCCCGCTTGTTGACCAGCAGAATTCGCCTTTTGCCGTCGGGCTTCACAACCGCCATGGAATAAAGGTAGGAATCTACGGACCGATCGAAAGGTTCCGTCTCCACAATCTTGTCACCCGGCCCGAAGTTTTCCCGCAGCAAGCTGAGAACCCGAATGCGCGAATTGGGTTTGCCGGTGTTCCAGTCCACCATGGAAACCGAAGGAAATTGCGTCGGGTACCCAACCAGTTGTGACTCGCCCGCGACATCGATTCCCATGCGAGTGAGTTCGCCGAAGATGTAGGCGTACAAGGCGCACGTCAAATTCCAGTAAGAACTCGGGATTGGCTGGGTGACATGTCCCGGCTGGTCCTGCATAACGTCATCTGCCGAAATGGCGCCGATTTCGTCAATAGTGGTCTTGGTCTCCGGAGACAGCCGC
>Ga0134124_10001253_pt1 | contig 20350 bp, 20 predicted proteins | sample KB304_FD_96880 | JGI IMG/M metagenome (GOLD analysis project Ga0134124, IMG submission 96880) | Terrestrial soil microbial communities without Nitrogen fertilizer from Kellogg Biological Station, Michigan, USA - KB3-0-4 | ecosystem: Environmental > Terrestrial > Soil > Unclassified ... | reverse complement strand
CGAACAGATACCAGCGATCACCGAGATAGACCTCGACATAGGCATGGAAGTCGGTCGGCCCGAGCGCCGGGTCGGCGCCATAGTCGATGCCGGTCGTGAAGCGAGCGGGGATGTTGACGGCCCGGCACAGCGCGATCATCAGATGCGCGAAGTCGCGACACACCCCCACGGTCTCGAGCAAGGTGTCGACCGCGGAGGTGTTGGAGTCCGAAGAGTTCGACCAGTAGCTGGTGCGCTGGAGTACCCAGTCGCGAATGGCTTGGACACGGCTGTAGCCCTGCCATTGCTGACCGAACTCGCGCATTGCGAACCTGTGGAGCCGGTCCGACTGGCAATAGCGGCTCGGATAGATATAGCTGAGCACCTGCAACGGCAAGGCGGCGACCGGCACCTCGGCGATCCCTTCGGGCTCGGCCATGTGGTGCAGCAGGTCGATCGTGGCGCCGTACGCGAGCTTCAGCGGACCCGGCTGCGCCTTCAGGCGCAGGAAGCGATTGCGGGTCACGGAATCCGTCTCCACCACCGACTGCACGTCTTGGCTGAGCGTGAGCCTTTCTTCCACCACGCGTTGCCGTTCGGTGTGGGCGGCGTGGACATTGAAGATGAAATCGCTGCCCGGCTCGACGATGTCGTAGTCGAGTTCGAGTTGCAGCCGCAATCTGATCATGGTGTTTGCGGCAGCAGGATGCCGGCGATGGCGCTCACCATGGCATCGATCCGCGTGGGCCGTGGCTTCATGTGCACTCCGCTGGCGCCCTACCTTACACCCGACCCACCCGCCTCCGTGACGCTCGCCAGGGGCATTAGGGAAACCTCTCGCGCGGGAACTCGCTCAGAAGGTCATCTATCGACTCAGACGAAGCGAAGCAAGGCGGGGCGCAGCGAGCAGTGAAATGGACGATGCCGACAAGCTCGAGGCGGTGCTGCGCTATCACGAGCGCACCAAGCACCGGTTTGGCCGCTATGCGGCCTCCGCCGGTGCGCTGGATTGGGTGAACCAGCCCAACCCGTTCCGGCGTTACGAGGGGGCGCAGCTCGTGCAGTTGCCCATCCTTGGCGCGGACGAAGAGCCGTTGTCGCCTCGATACGAGGATCTGTATCGGCGGGGCTCGGTGCCGAGCGCGCCAGTCACGCCCCGTTCGCTGTCGCGGTTGTTCGAGTACGCGCTTGCGCTGTCGGCGTGGAAGCAGGTGGGCAGCACACGTTGGGCACTGCGAAGCAACCCTTCCAGCGGCAACCTGCATCCCACGGAGGGCTACCTGCTGACGGGTGCGCTCGACGGGCTGGCGAATGCACCCGCCCTGTACCACTACGCCGCAAGAGAGCATGGTCTTGAGCTGCGCGCGAGCGGCAGCGTCGAAAGCTTCGCCGCATTGATGGAAGCGTTTCCCCGCCAGGCTTTTCTGATCGGGCTCTCGTCCGTTCACTGGCGCGAGGCATGGAAGTACGGTGAACGTGCGTTCCGTTATTGCCAGCACGACATCGGCCATGCGGTCGGCACGTTGCGCATCGCCGCCGCGACCCTGGGATGGAGCGCCGTCGTATTGCACGGCACGGCCGACGAAACCACCGAAACCTTGCTGGGGCTGAATCGCACCGTGGACTTCGCAGGCGCCGAACGCGAGCAGCCCGGGCTCGTCATGCTGGTCTGGCCGTTTGACTCGACCGCGCCGCGGCACGCAGGTTCGCAGCAAGCGGTGCCTTTGGCGCTCGACGCGCGTCCGGTGCGCAAGTTCGCGAAGCAGAGCTGGCACGGGTGCGCGAACCGACTCAGCCGCGACGACCCGCTCGCGTGGGCCGCCATCGACGAAGTGGCACTCGCCTCACGCAAACCCATCGACGCGCGGCATCGCCTGGACCTGTTCGATGCGCCCGTCCCACATCGTCATGGCGCGTCTTTGCCAGACGGGCCGCTGGCCGGGCGAGTCATCCGCCAGCGGCGCAGCCTGCTGGCCTGCGACGGCCGAACCTCGATCGAGGCCGAGCGCTTCTACGGCATGCTCGAACGCGTGATGCCGAACCTTCACAGGCACGTGAACTGCCGGCCGATGCCATGGGACGCCCTCCCTTGGGAGCCACGCATTCACCTGGCCCTGTTCGTTCATCGGGTGGAAGGGCTCGAGCCGGGGCTGTATGTGTTGGTCCGCGACCCGGCCAGGATGGCCAAGCTCAAGGACGCCATGCATGAGCGCTTCCATTGGACGGCGCCGTCCGGTTGCCCCGCGGGGCTTCCCCTGCGGATGCTGGAACTCGGCGATGCGCGGCGACTCGCGAAGCAGGTGAGCTGCTTTCAGGACATCGCTGGCGACGGGGCCTTCTCGCTCGGCATGATCGCCGAGTATCGGGATGCCTTGTTCACCCACGGCCCCTGGTTCTATCGCGCGCTCTTTTGGGAATGCGGGGTGATCGGGCAGGTGCTGTACCTGGAGGCCGAAGCGGCCGGGATCGGGGCCACGGGCATCGGGTGCTTCTTCGACGACCCAGTGCATCAAGTATTCGGTCTCAGTGACCTGGAGTTCCAGTCGCTCTACCACTTCACCGTCGGTGGCCCGGTGCCTGACGCCCGGCTTGCCACATATGCCCCTTACTCGGCATCAACCAGCCTCTGAAACTCATGAGTGCCCATTCGTTCAACGAGAGCAGTGGCCAGCAAGAGGTGACCATCGCGTCCATCAGCGCGGTGACGCTGGCCACGCACGACATGGCTCGTGCGCTGCGCTTCTATCTGGCTTTGGGATTTCCGTTGCGCTACGGGGGCGAAGCCGCATCGTTCACCAGCCTCAGCGCCGGAAACGCATGCCTGAACCTGACCACCGAAGGAAGCGAGCGGACGTGGTCCTGGTGGGGGCGGTTGATCTTCCACGTGACGGACGTCGATGCGCTGTACCGCGCGGCGATCGCTCGCGGTCTGCAGCCGGATACCGCGCCGCGCGACGCCAGCTGGGGCGAGCGCTTCTTCCACATCACCGATCCGGATGGGCATGAACTCAGCTTCGCCAAGTCCTTGGACACCCCGGCGCAAGCCGGCGTCCCGTGCCCCCTGCCCGCTGATCAATAAGGCGGATTGATCACGACGTACTGACCCGCTTGCGGCTGATACCAGGTGCTGCCGCACTGCTGATAGACCATGCCACCGTAGTTGACCGGCACGCACCCTGCCGGCACGGTGCGCACCATCGAGCCAACGACGGCAGAGGTCACGGCAACCGTCGCCGTCACCGCTGCTGCCGTTGCAATGGGGTGATAGTCGTTATCCCATCCGCAACAGCCCCCGTGGCCCTCGACATTGACGTTGACGTTGGTGTTGCGGTTGACGTTCGTGTTGACGTTGGTGTTGTGGACGTTGTTGACGCTGCTGTTGCGGACATTGTTCGTGCGCACGTCCGCGCCGCTGTTGTTGACCCGCGCACCACCCCCGCCCGCGCCGCCACCTCCGCGACCGGCCGCCTCGGCCCCTGGGGCCAGGGCAAAGCTGCCCACCGCGAATGCCGCCAGCGACGCCAGAAACGCGTCTCTCAATGAGCGTGCCATGTGCGTGCTCCTCTACTTGGACTTGCGCGTGACGATGTCGATCGCCTTCGATCCCGCGGGCGGCTTGAACGTGAAGCTCGCGTCGTTGAAAGACGGCTTCAGATTCCAGTCGATGATCGAGACCGACTGCGGACGTGCTTCGTCGGAGCGGTTGGTGATCACGAGCTTGCGCGGCAGCGGCTTGCCGCCGGTGCTGATCCAGATCTGCCAGTCGAGCATGCCTTGGCGGAAGGCGTAGTGATCGCACAGGTCGCCGTCGACGAAATCCTGGCCCGCGTTCATTGCCGAGTCGATCTTGTCGATCGGTGCAGCGGAGCTGCCCCAGACAAACAGGTCGGAAAGCGGGAGCTCGACGCCATACCCGTCTTCCAGCTTGTCGACCAGCTCCCCGAGCGTCCCGGTGAATGCGACCGTCGAGTAGTACTTCTGTGCGGGCGTGAACAGGGTGACTCTCTTGCCGTCGTAAAAGAGCTCGCGCTCGGCACGGGGGCTTTGCATGCGCACCCGAATGCGATTCGGGCGATCGACGTCCATGCTGGCGCGCGCCCCATGCTGCAGCTTCTGGCCATCGCTCAGGACGCGCTCACCGGTCAGCTCGGTCGACACGTGAAAGCGCTTCAGTGACAGCAGGTGCGCACCCATGTCCTTCAAGGCCTGTATCGAGGCTGGATCGACCGCATTTGCCGTCGGGGGAGCGGCTTGTTGCGCGGGCTGCGCGTGACCGCCGGATGCGCAGAGCAAGAGCACCAGCGATGCCAGGGCGAGCAGGTAGCGTTGCATGGATGGCTCCCATTCACGTCGAATGACCACGCGGTTGAAGGCAGACAACGACTGTCGCGCCAGGTACGCAGTGGCTGCATGCCCCAAACGACTCGGCGCGACGGATATTCCGAGCAATGCGAACCATTGGGCAAGTAGGGGGATGCGGATGGCGGACCGGGGTGCGGGTGCAGCTCGCCGTGGCCGACCTGACGCAATCAATGAATCGCAGTCGCTTCCCACATCCGTGTTTCAGGGGTCACTTACAGCGGCAGCGCAATGCGACTGCCGCGGACCTCATTGCCAGAAAGCTGTGTGCGTGAAGCCGCCGCTCGTGCATTGAATCGGCGTGGGCTCATGGTGCAGCCACCGTGCGTGTCGACTCCCAGGCCGGGCTTAGCGACGCAGCACGCAAGGAACGCCGAAATCCCGCCCGATCAGGGTGCGCGCATAGAAGTAGTTGCTGCGCGCGCAGTCGCTGAGGTTGTCGAGATCGACTCGCCCGTGTGGATCGCAGGGAAAGACGAAGCCGCGTCCCGAATTGAAGAGCGAGGCGAACCTGAGCTCGTATTCGGTGCGATGCGTTGCGAGGGCACTCGAGGCATTCATGGCGGGTTCCTTGGAAGGCGTCTGATCGGGTGTTCGCGCATCGCCGCCCGCAGCAGGTCGATCGGACCCGGCAGGCGGCGGTGCGCTCGCCTGCGGGGCCTCAGATGGGGCGGTCCGAGGGGTAGTTCTCGTCCGAGTTGAGCTTGTGCTGCTTCGCGGCCTGCACCGCCGCGGCGTGCACCTCGGCACGGGTCAGGGACGAGTGCGAGGGCTCGGGAGGCAGCGAGCCGTAGAGCTCGTCGGTCTCGCGCGCCAGCTGGCCCGAGTCGCGGGCTTGCTTGAGCTCTTCCTTGACCTCGGCACGCGTGACCGTGCTGGCGTGGGCCTGCGGCAGTTGCGCGCCGTAGAGCTCGTCGGTTTCGCGGGCCAGTTCGCCGGAGGCGCGCGCCCGCTGCAGCTGGGCGACGACCTGGGCCCGGGTGAGAGGCCCGGTGCTGGACTGCGCGCTTGCAACGCCGGATGCCGCGAGGGTGGTGAGCCCGGCGAGAAAGATGGCCGAGCTGGAGATGAAGCGTTTCACGATGGACTCCTGGATGAAGGCTTGTTCGAGGCCATGCCGGCCTCGTGTGTCATACCTGCGCAGCGCTGCAGAAATTCGGATTGGCATTGAAGCCAGCGCCGCTGCCAATGGCTTCAGCCGCTTCGGGGAATAAAGGCGTGCCGGAGTCAGACGGCATTCACGCGTCGAACACGGCTTTGATGGAATCCAGTGAAGCCAACGCGACCACCGGCAGCCGCGCCACTTCGTCTATCTCGTCGATGTCCAGCTGTGCGAGCACCGCCGGCTGTGCGCCGGCCTGGTGAAGCGCATCGATCGACAGAAGAATGTGCGCACCTTTCCTGCGCGCGGCGGCGCGCAGGCGCTGCGCCGTGTCGACTGCGGGGCCCGCCGCGGTGAATCGAAGCGACGCGTCGGTGCCGACTTCACCAAGCGCTGCCGATCCGACGTGCATGCACAGCGCGAAATCCGCTACCACACCGAACTCGGACTTCCATCGACCGGCCAGATCGGACAGCGCACGGTCGACCCTGCATGCCGCCGACAGGGCGCCGCGGCATGCGAGGGAAAGATCCACGCCGACGCCGAACACGGCGACTGTGCCGCTGGCGCTCGGGTCGCACTCGGTGCCACCTGCCGCATGCACGGTGGCTGCCACGGATTCGCTGAAGAGCCTGGAGAGGAACACCGCGTCTTGCGGCAGCAGCGTGCGTGCGATGGCGTCGCGATTGCGCCAGTCCACGCAGACCAGCACGACATCCTGCTCGAGCGCCGTCGGTGGCTGCGAACCCTCGCACGGGTGAGTGCCAGGTCCCAGCAGTGGCACCACAGCGATGTCTCCCAGGGGCCGCAGTCGGCAGGCGAGCCGCACCCCGTCGCCGGCGCGGATGCGCGCGAGAGTCGCCTGTTCTGCCGGCTCGGGCGGGGGGCATCGTTCTTCGCCCCGCGTCACGCGGACCCGGCAGGTTGAGCAGCGCGCTCGACCGCCGCACAGCGAGAGGTGCGCCAGGTGATGGCTGCGGCTGGCCTCGAGCACCGTCCACCCGCGTGGTACGCGCAATGTGCGTTGCGGATATTCGATGCTGATCAGGGTGCGAAAGCGGCGCTCGACCCATGCCCGGATCTCACGCGCGGCGAACACTGCCGCGATGGCCGAGAAGTAGGCGGCAAGCAGGGCCTCGCGCACGTTCAGCAACAAGGCGCTCCCGTGCGGCGGCAAGGCGATGCTCGCGTCGAGATGGCTGCGGTTGGACAGGTCGCCCGCCAGTTCCCTGCCCATTGCGAGAAAGCCCAACCCACCCAGTACCGGCAACAAGAGCGCCGCAGCGAACAGCACACGATGCAGGCGCCGATACAGAGGACGCTGTCCGAACGCGAGGTGAATGCCGAAGCATCCGTGCAGCCAGCCGGGGACCAGCAATGCCAGTTGACGCCCCTGTCCGTCTGCGGCCCAAAGCGACCAAACCACCCGTGAGTACTGCGGCGACTGTCCATATAGCTCCCATGCCAGTCGCGTGCCTACGGCATGGCCAATCAACAGCGTCGGGATGCCGAGCCCCAGCACGATCCGCAGCATGTCGAGTGGCGCCATGCGCAAAGTGCGGCGTCCATATATCGCGTCGAAGGCCAGCGCAAGGTGGATTCCTGCGGCTGCGTACAAGGTCACCGTTCCCGGCACGCTGTGCCACAGCGCAAGCGTCACCCGCAGCCCGCGTTCGGCGAACGCGACCGACACCAGTCCGAGAGAGTGGTTGACAAGGTGCACCGCCACGTAGGTGAACAGCACCAGTCCGGACGCCAGGCGCAGATCGCGTCGCGATGAAGGGAAGGCGATCACGATGGGCTGATGACCTGCAGGTGTGGGTCATGTCATACCGGCGCCATGCGCGAAACATTCCCCGAACACTCCACTGAACCAATGGGGTCTTGGAATAAAGCCGGGCTGCGATGGGTATCCCCGATCAGAGAGGATCCGCAATGAGCAATGACGAGAGCGCGCGGCGCTTCGAGCTGCTGGTCATGCCGCACCTGGATGCCGCCTACAACCTGGCGCGATGGCTGACGCACAACGACCAGGACGCCCAGGATGTGGTGCAGGAGGCTCTCATGCGTGCGATGCGCTACATGGGCGGGTTCCATGGCGAGAGCGCGCGCGCCTGGCTGCTGCAGATCGTGCGGCACAGCTGCTTTTCCTGGTTGAAGGAGAACCGACCGGCGCAGAGGACGTTCCTCGACGACACCGACGATTCGGTGCACGAAGTCGCCGCGCCCGCCAGCGACGAACCGCCATTCGTTGCAATGCGCAAGGCTGACCGACTTCAGATCAATGGGGCCATGGCCGCTCTGCCTGTCATCTACCGCGAAGTGCTGGTGCTGAGAGAACTCGAAGATCTCTCCTACAACGATATCGCTCGCATCGTGGACATCCCGGTGGGTACCGTCATGTCGCGCCTGGCCCGTGCCCGTGGCCTGATGCGAGAGGCCCTGATGCCAAGCGCCCGGCCCGCGTTGCGCACCGTGCCGCGCTCTACGTACGGCGGAGAACAGTCATGAAGCCAAAAATCGAAACCCGGCAAATCAATGCGTTCGTCGACGCAGAGCTGGACTTGGCAAGCCAGCTCGAGATCGAGGAGCGGATGCGGCTGGACGTGGGTTTGCGCGCACAGGTCGAAGGGCTGCGCCAATTGCGAGAAACCATTCGCGAGGGTGCCGACTATCACGCGGCGCCCGCTGCGCTGCGCCGGCGCATGACGACCCTGATCGCGCCGAAGCCGGCCGAATCGACCCGCCTGCCGGGTGTGGCCAGTGCGGTTCAGCGCTGGTTGGGGTGGCGCCCGATGGTGGCTTCGTTCGCTCTCGCGGCCGTGATGGCCGTGACATTGAATCTCGCGGGGTTGCGCCCGTCGCAGGACGACCGATTGCTGGACGATGTCGTCGCGAGTCACGTTCGCTCGACGCTTGGACAGCACCTGGTCGATGTCGCGTCATCGGACCATCACACCGTCAAGCCGTGGCTCTCCTCGAAGCTCGATTTCTCGCCGCCCGTCAATGAACTTCAGATTCCCGGCTCCGTGTTTCTGGGCGGGCGAGTCGATTACCTGAACGGCCGCCCGGTCGCCGCGCTGGTCTACCGGCAGGATCAGCACATCGTGAACTCCTTCGTGTGGCCGAGCGCGGGGAAGGACAGCAAGGCCGAGTTTTCCGAGGAGCGTGGATTTCAGACTGCCCACTGGACGCACGGTGGAATGAACCATTGGGTGATTTCGGATGTGAACCCCGAGGAATTCAGGGCCGTCGTTCGCGCAGTCCAACTGGCCGATCACGATGGCCAGGCAGCCGGGGTCAGGTGAGCCTGGAAGTCACTCTGCGTCTTCGGGCATCACAGTGCGCGCCATGTGTCGATGCAGTGCGCCGCGAGGGCCGTCACCCAGGCCGGTGACCGCGGGTCGAAGGCGAGGCCGTACTTCGGGCTCACCAGGAACCCTGCCCTCTCGAATGCGAGCGGATCGTGCGCGCGCACGAAGGACTCGAGCGCACCGAACGGCACGACGAGCGTGCCGAATTCCACTGTGCGCGCCTGCCGCGTGACCTCTTCCAGGCGCCCGTTGTCCTGGAAGCGAAATACGACATCGTCGTAGTCGAGCTCGTTGAGGCCCACTGCGTTGCGGCACGTGCGATTCGGCTTGCCGAACGCGTGCCGAACCTCCTCCCATGTCGCGGAGAAAGGCGTGTCGTCGACGCTGAGGTAGGGGCGCAGCTTCACTGGGGTGAAGACGTGACGTCGATGGCAGTGCCGCTGGCCGACAAGCTACTGCGGCGCAGCGAGTGATGCATCACCCCTTTTCGGGGAAGGAGGCCTCGAAGCGGCGAGCGCCCGGTGCGGCGGCGCGGCACGGGGCATTCCTGTTGAAGGATGGCGGGAACCCGAGGACACTGGCGGCCCTACCCGATCAAGCCTTGATCGACGCCGTGCAGCGCCAAAGCTTCCGCCATTTCCGGGACGTGGACGCCGCCAGTGGCCTGGCCCGCGGCAGCCGCACGCTCGCCGGCGGCCCGATCGACCACAAGGCAGCAATCGGCAAGTCGGCGGTCTCACCCCGCCAGACTGCGCGCCAGCAATGAGCGCATCGCCGCCGAAGCGAGCCGAGCCGGCAGTGAACACCGGTGTCGTCGGGCAGGTCCGCCTGTTGCTCGGCGCCTTGCGAGCGTCCGTGGTCGGGAAGAGGCTGGCCGCGCTGTCGGGTGCGATCGTCGCGGTCATTGCCGTGACCGCATATGCGCAGATCGCGCTCAATGAATGGAACAGGCCGTTCTACGACGCGATCTCGCGTCGCGACCTGCGCGACTTCTTCGCGCAGCTCGGCGTGTTCGCGGCGATTGCAGGCGCACTGCTGGTCTTGAACGTGGCGCAGAAGTGGCTCGTCGAAACCTTGCAGATGAAGCTGCGCGAGGCCCTGGTCACCGACCTCGTGGGCTTGTGGCTGCAGCCGCGCCGTGCGTTCTGGCTCGAGGGCAGCGGCCCCATGGGTGCGCATCCGGATCAGCGCATGCACGACGACACGCTGAAGCTGTGCGACCTGTCGGCCGTCCTCGGCGTGGGCCTGCTGCAATCGGCGATGCTGTTCGGCAGCTTCGCAAGCGTGCTGTGGGTGCTGTCCAAGGACTTCAGCGTCTTCTTCAACGGCCAGGACCATCCCGTGCCGGGCTTCATGCTGTGGGCCGCGATCCTCTATGCGGTGGCGGGCTCGCTGATGACCTACTGGGTCGGCAACGGCCTGATCTCGCGCAACGCCGAGCGCTACGCGCGCGAAGGCGAATTGCGCTTTTCGCTGACCCGCATCAACGAGCATCTCGACGGCATCTCGCTGGCCGGCGGCGAAGCCGATGAGAAGCGCCGCGTCGCAGCACACCTCGGCGAGGTCCTGCACGCCACATCGCGCGTGGTGCTCGGGCTGACCAACCTGACCTGGGTCACCGCGGGCTTCGGCTGGATCACCGTCATCGCGCCGACGCTGGCTGCAGCGCCCCTGTACTTCTCGGGGAAGGTGTCGTTCGGCGGCCTGATGATGGCCGCCGCCGCCTTCACGCAGGCGCAATCGTCGCTGCGCTGGTTCGTGGACAACTTCGGCAGCATTGCCGACTGGCGCGCCACGCTGCTGCGCGTGGCCGCCTTGCGTCAGGTGCTGGCGTCCGATCTGCAGGCACAGCAGCATGGCAGTCGCATCGGGCATGTCGAGGGCGAGCCGGGAACGCTCGCGATCGAATCACTCGAGGTGCGCACCTGGACCGGCCACGATCGGCTGGACACCGCGGATCTCGTCGTGCACGCCGGCCAGCGCCTCTTGATCCTCGGCGCACCGGGCACCGAGAAGACCTTGCTGTTCCGCGCGCTGGCGGGCCTGTGGCCCTGGGGCTGCGGCACCGTGCAGCGGCCCCGCGGCGAAACGATCCACTACATGCCGCGCGGAACGCCCTACCTTCCCCGCGGCACGCTGTCCGAGGCGCTGTCCTATGCCATGGAGCCGACGAGCTATCCGAAGGAAGCCATGGCGGCAGTGCTGGCGCGCCTGGGCCTGCAGCGGCTGGAACCCCTCCTGGACAAGCCGGGGCGCTGGGAGCGCGAGCTCAGCATCGACGAGCAACTGCTGCTGGGCTTCGCGCGCGTGATGCTGCAGGCCCCGCCCTGGCTGGTGATGGACCAGGCCTTCGGCGCATTCGACGACGACACGCTCGAGCTCATCATCGACGTGCTGAATGGCGAGCTCGCGCACACGGGCATCGTCCACATCGGCTCGGCGGGAGAGGCGCACGACCGGCTGTTCACGCAGGTGGTGCATCTGGTCAAGGCGCCGCACGGCAAGCCCGAGGACCTGCAGCCATGAGCCTTCGTGCACGTCGCGCCCTCGTCCTCCTGGTGCTCGCGCTGCCGGCCTGGGCCTGGGCACTGGACTTCGGCTTCCGATCACCGCGAAGCCCTGACGATGCCGCCGCGGTCGACGTCATGCGCGATCTGGCGCAGCGCATCGTGCCGGTCTACCGGGATGCCGACGCCGATGTCTTCCTGGCCAACATGACCGCCCTGCAGATCGTCAGCGGCGCCTACGGTGCGGCCTACGACAGCAGCACGTCCCTGCGCAGGCGCCGCCAGGGCAAGCCGTTCGACAGTCTGGTCGAGGGCTCGATCGTCGACGGCATCTATGCGCGTGCGCGTGCGATCGAAGCAAACGAGCGCGTCGGCTTCGCCACGGCCTACGCGCGCTCGTTCCGCGAGTTGCTGCCACCGCTGGACAACGCGCAGGCCGCGGCCGTCGTGGCGCGGCTCGAGACCCCGCTGGCGGCGTACCGGGAGCCGGTGCGACAGGCCTTCGATCGCTGGCGCGCGCAGGGCAGCCTCCCGCAGGCCGACGCCGTGCTGCTCGTGCGCGCCTGGCTTGCGTACGAATCGCGTCGCAGCTTCGCTGTCCTGCTGCCCGGGCTGATCGCGGCGGAAAGCCGCGAGCGCTACGTGGCAGGGGTCGACGTCAGGATCCCCGTGCGTGCGGGTGTCGTCATTCATGCGAGCGTGGTCCGGCCCGGCCGTGCGAAAGGCGCCCTGCCGACACTGCTGCGCTTCACGCTCGATCCCACCGAGGACGACGCGCCGCGCAGTGCGTTCAAGGGCTACGTCGGCGTCACGGCCTACGTTCGCGGACGCACGCCCGACGGCGACGGAGCCGTGTGGCCGTTCGTTCATGACGGCGACGACGCTGCGGCCGTGATCGACTGGATCGCCCATCAGCCATGGAGCGACGGCCGCGTCGCCATGCTCGGCGACGGCTACTCCGGATACGCCGCGTGGGCCGCCGCGCGCAAGAAGCCCGCGGCGCTCAAGGCCATCGCCACGATCGCACCGATGGCGCCGGGCATCGACTTCCCGATGGCCGGACAGATCTTCCGCAACTCCATGGTCCGCTGGGCGCAGGAACACGCGACGGGCGCACCCCGATGAGATGAAGTCGATGCGGGTGCGGACGCGAAATGGCAGGCACTCGACGCGACCTGGTACGGCGAGGACCACCCGTACTGGGACGTGGACAGCATCCTGCTGGGCGACCGCAGCAAGCTGATTCGAACCTGGCTGACGCACCCGAGCCGCGATCGCTACTGGCAGAAGCTCCTGCCGAGCGCAGAGCAGTTCGCGCAGATCGACATCCCGGTGCTGACCATCGCCGGCTACTACGGCGCCACGGCCGGGGCGCTCTATCTCTACGGCGAGCATCGTCGCAACCGGCCGCAGGCCGACACGACGCTGCTGCTCGGCCCCTACGACGCCGCCTCGATCCGCCCCGGCACGGCGGCGACGCTGCGCGGCTACACGCTCGACGCCGTCGCACGCGTCGAGCTCCCCGAGCTGCGCTACCAATGGCTCGACTCCGTCTTCAAGGGCGCGCCGAAGCCTTCGCTGCTGCAGGGCCGCGTCAACTACCAGGTGATGGGCGGCAACGAATGGCGCCATGTGCCGGCACTGGACGCCACGCAACGCGCGCCGCTGCGCCTGTACCTGGACAAGCTCAAGCGCGACGGCTCGCACCGCTTGTCGACATCGCCGTCCGCAGACCCAGGCAGCGCGCGACTCTCGGTCGATCTCGCCGATCGCAGCGACGCGGACATCACGTGGCCGCAAGCGCTGCTCCTGAAGCAGCTGCCCGTGCGCAACAGCATCCAGTTCGTCAGCGATCCGCTGCCGAAGGACACCGAGATCTTCGGCAGCCTGCGCGGTGCGTTCGACATCACGCCCTCGGGGCAGGACGCGGACCTCAGCGTCTCGCTGTACGAGCAGACGGCGAACGGCGAATACCTGCTGCTGTTCGAGCCCTACGACTTTCGCGCCAGCTATGCCGGCCATCGCGAGTACCGCCGGCTCCTTCGGGCCGGCGAGCGCCAGGCCGTCGCATTCACCGCCGAGCGCGTGACCGCTCGCAAGCTTTCGGCGGGCAGCCGTCTGGTGCTGGTGCTCGGCATCAACAAGCGCCCCGATCGGCAGATCAACTTCGGCAGCGGACGGGACGTGAACTCGGAGTCCAGCGCCGACGCGCAGGAGCCAATGCGCGTGCGCTGGCATGCCCGCAGCTACGTCGAGATCCAGACCGGCAAGCCCTGAGCGCGAGACTGGAGGACAGCCATGCCAGACCGCCGCCAGCTTCTGTTCGGGTCGTTCTGCACGGTCCTGGCGGCCCGCGCGAGTGCGGCGCCGCCTGAGCAGGAGACGGCCGATATCGATCGGCTGGGCAAATTTGCGCTCGTTCTCGGCCGACCCGGCGTTGTCGTCGGCGTGCCGCACGGGACGCCGGACGTCGGCACCGTGGAAGTCGGCCAGATCCTGCGCGAGCGCCTTGGCGCCGGTGGCGTCATCGTCACCGGCTTCTGGGACGCAAGGACCCGCCAGCGAATCAACGTGAACCGTCCCACCGAGCAACTCATCGCCGAGGAGTCGCAGGTGCTGCGGCAGTGGAAGAGCGATCGTGCGGCGGCCGCGAACGCGCGCTACATCGCCTTGGTAAAGGAAGCGGCGCAAGGCCCGCTCAAGGTCTTCTACGAGATCCACTCGAATCACAAGCCGCTCCTGGCGAACTCGATCGAGGTCTCGACGCTTGGCGTCTCGCGCGCCGAGGCCGCAAGACTCAAGTCGGCCTTCGAGGCGGCTCGCCAGCGCCTCGCTGCGGACATCCCGCAACTCGCCATCCACGTGTCTCCGCTGGACAAGGTCACCTATCCCAACTATCGCAACGCCTCGTCGATCTCGGCACTGTCCGAGAGGGGATGCGCGATCGAGAGCCCGGGGCACGTCCTCGCGAATCGAGCGTGGCGGCTCGCTTGCGGCGCGTGTCTGGCCGACGCGATCAAGGAGGCGCAATGGGGGTAGTGCGCTGGTCTTGTGCGGCTTGGAGCTGCGCTCTCCTGCTTTCAGTGCCTGCGCAGGCTGCGCCGCATGACAGGGGCGACCTGGAAAAGACCCAGGCCTATCTCATCGAACAGCTCGGGAAATACCGTGATCCGCGGGCGGTGGAGGCAAGCCTGAGCTTCGACCGGTGCAGCCTTCAATACTCCTACCGACGCGAGTTTCCGAGGCTCGAAGTGCGACTGCCGGGAGTGGATCTGAAGACGATCGACCCACGTTCAGTCAAGGTGGACGAATCAAGCATCGAGTTCGCAACCTTCGGCGAGCGCAATTCGATCGAATATCGCGAGGCGCTGAATGGGACGGAAATCAACCACGCGCTCGTGAGCACCGTGCAGATCCATCTCGCCGATATCCCGGGCCCCGTTCGCACGCGGCTGCAGACGAGCTTCGGGCACCTGCTGAAGCTGTGCGACGCCAAGGCGCCTCGCGATCCGCTGTCTGCGCCTGGCAGATCCTCACGGGCGAGCGGTCAAGAGACGGGGCGCCGATGACGCCGTGGCTGCGATCTCATGTGAAGCCCGCGCCCGACCTGTCGCGCGACGGATGCGCCTTCGAGAACCGATGGCCCCGGGCGGCACCGGCGGCGGCGATCGCGGCCGGCACCTGCCGTCGCAGCCACGCGTGCGCCGGATCGGCTGCATGGCGCGGATGCCAGGCCATGACCACCGTCTCGCCGCGCGGCAGGAACGGCAGCGGCACGACCACGAGGCCAAGGCCCGGCGCCATCGCTCGCGCCAGTCGCTCGCTGAGCGTGGCGACGAAGTCGCCCCGCGCGGCGACGACCGGCGCCGCGCTGGCGTGCGCCACGCTCAGCACGATGCGCCGCGCAAGGCCCAGCTCGGCCAGCGCGTCGTCGACCACCGATGGCGCTGCGGGGCGCCGCTGCACGTCGATGTGCGCCTGCGCTGCATAGCGGCGTGCAGTCGCGGGACGCGCCGCGAACGGATGACCGGCACGCACGACCGCGATCAGCGATTGGGGGAACAGATCGACGACCTCGATCTCCGGGTCGCGTGGCCTGAAGGTGCCGATGTCGAGGTCGACGCGACCGTCGCGCAGCGCACCGGCGTCGTCTTGTGCCTCGGTCACGAAGCGCAGCTGGGCGCGCGGCATGTCTGCCGCGAGCGCGGCGCCGAGCGCAGCCCCGTAGGCGATCGCAAAGCCGTCCGGCGCACGCACGACGAAGCTGCGCTCGCTGCTCGCCAGGTCGTCCCCCCGCGGCGCCTGCACAAGCACCGCGGCCTGCGCAATCCACTGCGCCACGGGTTCGCGCAGGCCCACGGCACGCGGCGTGGGCACCAGGCGCCGGCCAGCGCGCACCAGCAGCGGGTCGCCCGTGAGCTCGCGCAGGCGCGCCAGCGCGTGGCTGGTCGCGGGCACGCTCAGGTGGAGACGCTCGGCGGCGCCGGTGACGCTGCCTGCGCTCAGCAGTGCGTCCAGCGTGCGCAGCAGGTTGAGGTCGTATGTTTTCATCCGGTGCAATATTGGCTTCAGAACATTGCACTGGTCAAGCTGGCACCGCAGGCCGAGACTGGCTCCCTCGCGCCCTTCTCCCGCCGCCATGCCTCGCATTTCCACCTCGACGATCTACGCCACCTTGGCGCTCATGCTCGCGCTGTCGGGCCTGGACCAGACGGTGCTGTCCACAGCGCTGCCGACCATCGTGCAGTCGCTGCACGGGCAGTCGCTGGCGCCCTGGGTGTTCTCCACCTACCTGATGGCGTCGACCGTCGTCATCCCGCTCTACGGCAAGCTCGCCGACCGCGCCGGAGTGCGACCCATGCTGCTGCTGAGCGCGGGGCTGTTCACCCTCGGCTCGATGGCCTGCGCGCTCGCACCGAGCATGCCGCTGCTGGTGGCGGCACGCGGGCTCCAGGGCCTGGGCGGCGGGGGCCTGATGACGCTGGCGATGCTGGCAGTCGCGTCCCTGTATCCACCGGCGGAGCGCGGGCGCCGCATGGGGCTGCTGGGCGCCGTCTACAGCTTGTCGACGCTGGTGGGGCCGCTGGCCGGTGCCCTGCTGCTGCAGGTGGCCTCGTGGCACGCGGCGTTCTGGATCAACGTGCCCTGCGCGGCGCTGGCGTGGGCGGTGCTGCGACGCAGCCCGTTCGGTGCTCCGCACGGGCCACGCCACCGGCTGGACGTGGCCGGGGCCGCGCTGCTGTCGGCGGCGCTGGTGGCGCTGCTCCTGGCGACGCGCCGTGATCTCGCGCCGGCGACCTTGGCCGCGGCCGTCGCCGCCGGCATCGGGCTGCTGCTGGCGTGGGTCTTCGTCGAACGCCGCGCCGAGGACCCGATCCTGCCGCTCGCGTTGTTCCGCCGCCTGCCGTTTGCCGGCGCGGCCGCGATCTCGGCCGCAAGCGGCGTGCTGCTGTTTGCCGCCGTCGTGTTCCTGCCGCTGTATCTGCAGCGCGCCCTGGGCTTCAGCGTGCTGCGCTCGGCACTGCACACGCTGCCGCTCATGCTGGGCATCACCGTGGGCGCCCAACTCGCCGGGCGCGTGTTGCGCCGCGGGGCGTCGCTGCGCGCGTTGGGCGCCGTTGCGGCGGCCTCGGCGGCGCTGGGCTTCATCGGCCTGGCCGTCGTGCTGCAACTCGCGCACGACGCGGCATGGGCGCTCGCGCTGTCGCTGTCGCCGCTGGGCCTGGGGCTGGGGTCGCTGTTCCCGCTCGTCACGGTGGTCGCCCAGCGCAGCGCACCGCCGCCGCAGATCGGCATTGCGACGGCCACGCCGGTGATGCTGCGATCGCTGGGCGGCGCGCTCGGCGTCGCGCTTCTGGGCGAGTCGCTGGCCCAGCACATGGCCCGTGCGCTCACCGCCGGCGTCGGCTCGCAGGCCGAGGCAGCGGCTGCGATGGCGGCCGGCATCGCGACGATCTGCACATGGTGCGCGGCGACCGCACTGCTCGCGCTCGCGGCGACGCGGGCGCTGCCGGCGGCTCAGCGCGCGTCGGCCGCGTCGCAGGCGCCGGCCTGAGCGCAGCCCCTCCCCCACCCACTCATTTCCCAGGACAGGACATGACCCCCCTTTCACCACACGACTCCCCCATCCTCGTGACCGGCGCGGCCGGCGCGATCGGCGCCATCGGCCGCAACGTCACCGAGATGCTGCTGGCCCGGGGCCACAAGGTGCGCGCCATGGTGCGGCGCGAGGACGAGCGCGCGCAAGACCTGCGCCGCCTCGGCGCCGAGGTGCTCGCAGGCGACCTGACCGACCTCGCCTCGGTGCATCGCGCCGTCGAGGGCTGCAAGCGCATCTACTTCGGCATGTCGGTCTCCGCGGCCTATCTCGAAGCGACTGTCAACGTCGCCGCGGTTGCGCGCCACCACGGCGTCGAGGCCATCGTGAACATGTCGCAGATGACGGTCACGCAGATGAGCATCACCGAGACCACCGACAGTCCCCAGCACAAGCTGCACTGGCTCGCCGAGCAGGCGCTCGCGTGGTCCGGGCTGCCGGTCGTCACGATGCGGCCGACGGTGTTCATGGAGGGCTTCTTCCTGACGCTCGCCGCGGCCGGCGTGCGCGACAGCGACGCGCTCGTGCTGCCGCTCGGCGGCGGTCGCACCGCGCCCATCTGCGCGGTGGACGTCGCGCGCGCCGTTGCCCTGGTGCTGGACGAGCCGGGGCCGCACATCGGTCGCATCTACAACCTCACGGGACCCGAGTCGGCCGACCTCACGCACTTCGCCAAGGTTTTTTCCGAGGCGCTCGCACGCACGATCACCTACCGCGATGTGCCCGTCGACGCCTGGACCGGCAAGCTGCGCGAGGTCGGCGTTCCGGCGCACCTGCTGGCTCACTTCGCCGCGATGGCGCGCCTGCATCAGCAGGGCCGCTATGACCGCATGACGGACGACTTCACGCGGCTGACGGGCCGCGCGCCGACGAGCATGCGCGAGTTCGTGCATGCGAACGCCGCGCACTTCACGCGGACGCCCACGCCCGCCTGAGCGTGGCGCGCGCTCGAGCAGTGCATCCGCTCGCATTCGTTGTCTGCGAAAAATGCGAGGCCGATCGTGGCACCGCCGGCAGCGATCCCATACCCCCTGTGCAGGTACACGGGGTGATATGGTGAATCGCTTTAGGACTTATCCAATGACAACCCAACGCCCACCGCCCACCGCCGCCCAGCGCGGCTCCCACATGCCCGTGCCGCCGCTCTCCAGGGCAAATCAGCTCCATCGAGAATTCCTCACCACCGTCGATCTGCTGCAGCGCCGTCGAGCCGACCTCATCACCGAAGGCTTTGTCGAGGACTACGTCGCGCTCAGCTGGCTTCAATGGAATGGTGGCGCCCTGCGTTTGACCGCGACGGGCTCAAACGTCTGCGAGCAGATGCGCGCCGCGCTGAACTGAGCTTTCCCGGCAACGGTGCTGTTCACAAACCGGAAGCCGTCCTGAGCTTCAGCGCAGCGACCGCAGTCCGGCACGCACCTCCGTGGTGAACAGCGCGGGCTCTTCCCAGGCGGCGAAGTGTCCGCCCTTGTCCACCCGGTTGAAGTAGATGAGCTTGCCGTAGGTTCGCGTCACCCACTCCTTCGGTGGCCTGTAGACCTCGCCGGGGAAGATCGTCACCGCGACGGGGACCGAGACCATGACATTCGCGGCAGGAGGATTGGCGACGCTTTCCCAGTAGATCCGCCCGCTCGAGGCGCCGGTATTCGTCAGCCAGTAGAGCGTGATGTCGTCGAGGATTTCGTCGCGCGACAGCTCGCGTTCCGGCTCGCCCCGTGTGAACACCCAATCGGCGATCTTGTCGTAGATGAATGCAGCCAGTCCCACCGGGGAGTCGGCGAGACCGTATCCGATGGTCTGCGGGCGCGTCCCCATCATGGCGGCGTATCCAAAGCCCTTGTTCAAGAACTCCCGGGCCTCGTCGAACACCATCCGTTGATCGGCCGGCAAGTCCGCCGGGGCGGGCTCTCCAGCTCGCAGCGCCTTGGCGACTTCGGGCGGAAGGGTCGCAGAGCGCTCGACCCTGTTGACGTGCATGCCGAGCAGGCCCGAAGGCGCTTGACGCCCCATGGCGTCGCAAATGATGGCGCCCCAATCGCCGCCTTGCGCGACGTAGCGCGCATACCCCAGGCGCTTCATGAGCGTGTCCCAGGCACGGGCGATACGGTCCGGGTTCCAGCCGGTGCTCTTGGGCTTTCCCGAAAAGCCGAAGCCGGGTATCGACGGCAGCACCAGGGTGAAGGCGTCATCGGCGGATCCGCCGTGCGCCGTGGGGTCGGTCAGCGGGCCAACGACCTTGAGCAGCTCGAACACGGAGCCGGGCCAGCCGTGGGTCATGATCAGCGGCAGCGCGTTCGGATGCCGGGAGCGGACGTGAATGAAATGAATGTCCAGGCCGTCGACGTTCGAGATGAACTGGGGATGCGCATTCAGCCTTGATTCGGCCTTTCGCCAGTCATAGTCCGTGCCCCAATGGCGCACGAGGGCCTGGAGCTTTGCAAGCTGCACGCCTTGCGACCGGTCGCCGACGGTCTCCTGCTCGGGCCAACGCGTCGCGCCGATGCGCCGGCGCAGGTCGGTGATCTCCGATTGAGGGACCTGGGCACGGAAGGGGCGAACAGCATCTGCGCCCGAGTGCTGCGACGACTCGGGTTGGGCCGACGCCGTCATGGGCATGAACGCCGCCAGGGAGACCATCGCCGCCCCGTGGAAGAGCAAGTCGCGGCGTGACGGGTCGCAGGCCGTGACGGGTTCGCGTGCAGACATCGTCGCCCCCATTTCTCCAATTTCAGAATAGGCGCCCGGGTGACGACTTCAACTCATTCGAGACTCACAGCCTGCGGTTGAAAGCCGATTGAAGAACTTCGAGCGCACTCGAAGTCAGGGCCTTACGTGGATGCTTCGGCCGGCGACCTTCGGGCGGCACGTTTGACGGGGCGAATGTAGGACTGCAGTCCTGCTCGCAGGGCATCGAAGGCAGCACGGCAGCGCGCGTCGTGGCGCATGTCTTCATGCGCCACCAGCCACATGTCGAGCTGCAGCACGAACGCGG
>Ga0134124_10001250_pt1 | contig 20366 bp, 15 predicted proteins | sample KB304_FD_96880 | JGI IMG/M metagenome (GOLD analysis project Ga0134124, IMG submission 96880) | Terrestrial soil microbial communities without Nitrogen fertilizer from Kellogg Biological Station, Michigan, USA - KB3-0-4 | ecosystem: Environmental > Terrestrial > Soil > Unclassified ... | reverse complement strand
TTAACGGCGGTGAATCGATTCTGCCCGTGTCATTCTCCATCGTTGCGTCTGCCCTGGCTATCCGACCTGCTTCGTCCGCGATCAGTGAAACGGAACCACGTGTACTGCGGATGATGATCGGAGCGCCACCGCGGCCTATCCGGCCGTCGAGGCTATGCGAATTGACTGGACCGAATGCGCTCACGTCTATCTGCGAGTTGATCGTTCCGCCGAGTGACCTCAATGACAAATCGGTGTTTGCCGATTTTGGAAGTGAGAGCGAGATATCTCCTGATTCGGTCTGCACCGAAAGTGCATTCGTTATGCCTCGAATTGCGATCGTTTCGGAGTCACCCTTGACTGCCAGGCTGATTTCACGCGGGACGAATACGAGTAAATTGATTGGTCGTTCGTTTCTGTCGTCGCGAACCTCGATCTTCAGGTCTTTGTCACTCACCTCAAAATGAATCCGAGCACCGATGGGCCTGCCATCACCTATGCTATTGCACGAGGCGGAAACGCGAATACGGTTGCTGTTCCAGGTTTCGACTTCTGTGCGACCGTTCGCATTTTCGATTTCGATCGCGGCAAATTTTTGTGCGAATGTCTTTTGGTAAATGGTATCGCCGACCACCCGGGCGTGGGCTGGAATGGTTGAGTTGAAATAAATACAAAACTGCGCGGCGATCAAAAGCATCGGCAGGAAAGAGGTTCTTCGGTTTTCCATAAGGTCTCTTTCTTTTACGAACTTAAGAAGCGAGGCGTCCTGTTTCAGGGACCATCCCCGGTAAAGAAGCGTAGATTATGGTAGTGGTTCAATTTGAAATAACGCCGGAGGCGTTGGCTAATTTGAGCCCAGGGTTCGAGGAACGAGAACCCTGGGGACGAAACAAAAAATTATTTTATTAACCCTGAAAGGGTTCGCCAATCGCCTAACCCTTTCAGGGTTGTTCGTTTGTTTATGTCGGGATCCCAGGGTTGTCGCAAGCTCCAACCCTGGGCTGAAATTAGCCAACGCCTTCGGCGTATTTTCAAACTGAACCGGTACGTAGGTTTATTGGACCTCAAAGGCATTGACGCATACGTTGCCGAGAGTGTTAACAGGGGTAATTCAAGAATTTAAGCATGAGGGAGCATCGATCTGGCGCTGTATCGGTCAGGTATGTGTTCATTTCCGAGTTTGTGTGGCGCCATCACGAGGATGCTACGATACTTGAGTCGCAACACACCTGAATCCTCCAACTCTTTGAGAGTCTGCCACGTTTTTTGCCGGGACGCACCGATTAGATTTGCGAGATCCTGCTGAGTGATCTTTATTTTTATCGGCCGGTCTGGCAAGGCGCCTGACTCTTTGACCATCAGATCAACCAAAGTTGTCCTGACCCGGCGGGAGATATCGTGGCAGACGACATTAACCAATTGGGCCTCGGCGTGTTTTAGCCTCACCACCACAGATTTGAGCAACTGAAACGATAACTCCGGGTACGTGCTCAATAGCGTCTCGAATGACTTTCGACGTATTTCATACAGCAGCGAAGCCTCGAGAACCTGAGCCGAAGTGGTGCGCGGAATGCCGAGGATTAGACTCGCCTGCCCGAAAATCTCGCCTGGGCCAATTATGTCATGCAACACTTCGTGACCACCCTCAGCTAAGGCGGTGATCTTTATTCGGCCTTCCCGGATGATGTAGATGCTGTCAGCGGAATCGCCTAGCACGAAGATCCATTCACCACGCCGGCGTTTAGTTGTTCGCACCATTGCGTTGAAGTCATGCACTGCCTGTTGGCGCAATCCGTTCAGCAGTTGGAGGGGGCCTGTAAACGAAAGCCTGGAAGAACCGTAGGCAGCTTCTCTTTGGTGGGTCATGCCTGTTTCCCCTCAGATCTGAATCGATTAATGGAAGTGTTTGATCACATAGAGAGTTCAACGTAGCGGCACAGGCTCGTCACAGCACTCAACTCGGCGCGAAAAACACTTCCAGACGCACTCCTAAATTCATGAGGAACGAAATCTCTCGAGTTCTGGGCTTATGAGTTTTAAGTGTTGGCCGGGTTCTTGAGTATACAGTGTGGAAAAGGCGCTGAAAAATACACCGTCACAAAAATCTAATATCGAAACGAACCGTTCACGTCAAAGACTGATTCATCGCCAATTGTAACCTGGTTGCTATTTACGATTTGCGCTGCGGGGTATTCTGACTCATTCGGATTTGGAAGTCGCTTGACGATTTGATGGCGGCTCACCTGCTCGTCATCGCAACGTCATTCACACCACAAACACATCGGCTCGATCCGATCTAATCAAGGGTCGCGGTGTGGAAGTACCCCGCCATTCCACTGCCTGCGAAACCTCGAGACTTCTGCACTAACAAAGGAGAAAAGATGCCTGATCGAAACTTCTTTTTGTCGCCCAACGCTTCGAAAGCACGGTTGCGAGAAGCAGAGAACGCTCGAAAAAACCGTTGGGATATCATCAAATCAAATTCTCAGGGACAGGTCAGCCGGCGCGACCTGATCAAAATGGGATTATTTACTTCAGCTGGTATGCTGATCCCAATTAGTGGTCTCAGTCCCTTTGCCCGCAGCGCATTTGCCGACTCCAACATTCCGACCGGACTTCCGCCAAGTCCGTTGTTCGGAGTGCAGCCATTTTCTACGCCGATGCCACGTTTCGACGTGTTGCCGCGCAATCCGGTTTCGGTTTTGAATCCGGCGCCAACGGCCCAGGCGAACACCACACAACAACCGGTCGACCCAGCCCTCGGCGGCGGCACCGGTCCTATCGAGGGGCGTCCGCCGGGACCGATCTGGGCGCACCAACAGTTCACCCAACTCCCGCCGGTGATAGCCATTCAAGCTACGATGGAGGGAGCCAAGGTTAATACTGTTTACAATCCCGCCGTTCCATCGCTCCAGAATTCCGGCATCAACCCCGCCACTCCTATCCCGTTCAGATTTCACCCGGGTCTGCCCGACCAGAACGTTCTGAAGGATTGGACTTACAATGGAACCATTCCGCCCAAGCTAATGCTGGCCCGGTATGGAGAGCCCATCCTCTTCCGGCTTCGCAACAAGCTCCCCGTTAACCAAAACCAGAACGGGGGCTTCGGAATCCACACGATTTCTACCCACGAACACAACGGGCATCACGGTGCGGAGAACGATGGCTTCACTGGCGCCTTCTTCTTCCCGAACCAGTTTTACGATTATCACTATCCCATCGTCCTCGCCGGTCGCAACAGTATCAATACGACGGCGACTGATAATCGCGCTTCTGGTCCCACGGACGCCGGCGGCCTCAATAAGGTCCCCGGTGACTGGCACGAGACGATGAGCACCCACTGGTTCCACGATCACATGTTCAGCTTCACCGCGCAGAACGTGTATAAGGGCATGGCGGGAATGTTCAATATCTACAGCGGCCTGGATCGAGGCGCCGAAGACATTGTCGACGGCGTCAACCTGAGATTGCCGAGCGGACGCGCCAGTGTCAGCGGCAAATCGTGGGGCAACCTCGATTATGACGTGAACCTCATGCTTGCCGATAAGGCTTGGGACTCAGCCGGGCAGCTCGCCATGGATATCTTTGAATTCGACGGGTTCCTCGGCGACCGGATAACCGTAAATCTCACTTACAAGCCGTTCATGGAAGTCGAGCGGCGCAAGTATCGCTTCCGCATCCTGAATGGTTCAGTCTCGCGGTTCTTCAAAGTCGCACTGAGCGATGGCTCGCCGATGATCCAAATTGGCAACGACGGTAATTTGTTACCGCAGCCGGTGGTGCTCACCAAACTTGACGAGCAGGGAATCGCCGAGCGTTACGACATCGTCATCGACTTCACTCGTTACAGCATTGGCCAGAAGGTGTGGATGGTGAATCTGGCCGAACATCAGGACGGCAAGAGAGTGGATAAGGATCTTAGTATCTCGGAGGCGCTCTCAGGAAACTCGCCCGATCCTGGTGTTGGAAAATTCCTCGAGTTCCGGATCGTTCGCAATCCCGCACAGCCGGATATCAGCCAAGTGCCCGCAACACTGATTCCAAATCCCGACCTGTCTGCTATTCCGGTGGCCCGCGAACGCATTTTCGAATTCAACCGCGGCGCTAATCAGACAACCAACGATCCAGTCTCATCGTTTTTCGGGCCGTGGGGCATCGAGACTGACAATCAGAGTGGAACGCTCGCGGCCGACTTTGGCCGGATCTCAGCAGCGCCACGTTTCGGTACCCGAGAGATATGGACGTTGAAGAACGGCGGCGGTGGTTGGGATCACCCGATTCATATCCACTTTGAGGAATGCCAGACTCTGGCTCGCGACGGAAGCGCTTCTAACGTTCCCGCCTGGGAGCGCGGGCGCAAGGACGTCTGGCGGCTGAGGCCTGGCGGCGAAGTGAAAATCACGCTCCAGTTCCGCGACTTTGGCGGCATGTTCATGGAGCACTGCCACAACACTATGCACGAAGACAACGCGATGCTCTTGAGGTGGGAGATCGACGATGGTGGTCCACCGTTCCTGCGACCGCTGCCGACTCCGATACCCAAACCGCAGGGAGTCACGTTTGTGGCGCCGACCGAGATACTTCCGACCGCTTTCGATTAAGGAGAAAGGAGAGACAACATGAATACACACGTAAATATAAAGGCCCGGCGACTGCTATTCAGCCCGACCTTCGTAATGCTCTTGATCGTTGGCGTAGGGATTTTGGTCCTGGGTGGTCCTTCCGTTCAGGCGCAGACCGCGGCTGCTGTTGTCGACAGTAGCATCACGATTGCGACCAATGGCACGGTGACTGATACAGGGACCACGGTCAACGTCAATGGCAGCGTGACTATCAAATGTAGACGGGTGATAGATACCACCACGACTACTGCTGCTCCGCTGGTCATGCTTGATTTCGATTTTTCACAGCTCACGGGAACAACCGGGAGCGGAAAAAATCTTAAGACGTTTGTCACCGGAGGTAATCATGCTACCGAACTGAGGCCGCTCCAGGCATCAGACACAATCGTCGTCACCGTCCCCTACTTCGACAGCACTAAGGACGCGCTGTCGGCTAGCTCATTCATGGCGACGGCTACTCTAAACTTCGACATCAGCACGGGGAAACTGACGAGTGGAAGCCTCAGTTATGGGACCAACGTCTTTGCTTCCTCGGGTGTTGGCACCTTCCCTGTCAATTGATCGCGCTTCGCGGCGCCTGCGATTTGAGACTGAGCAATCCTTCGAGGGTTGCTCAGCTCAACGCGGTCTAAGAAAGGAGAATTAAACATGATACGCAAGTACGCGAAGGTGCTTTTGCTTGCACTGCTGATGTTCAGCATAGGTCTATTAATCAATTCACAAGTGCCGGCCGGCGTCAGTTTCGCCCAGCAGCAAGCCGACGAATACAGTTGCCCGATGCATCCGGAGGTCAAGTCGAACAAGAAGGGTTCCTGTCCCAAGTGCGGCATGACGCTGAAGCAAAAATCGGCTGAGCGCGATTCTGCAACCAGCAGCGATGTGAGCTCGAGCTCGAGTCACTTTCCCAATGTCGAGTTAATTACTCAGGACGGAAAAAAGGTTCGTTTCTACGACGACTTGATCAAGGGCAAGGTCGTGGCGATCGAGCTCATGTACACCAGTTGCAAATACAACTGTCCGCTTGAGACTGCGCGTTTGGTCCAGTTACAGAAGATGTTGGGCGATCGGATGGGGAAAGATGTCTTCTTCTATTCGATCACGATTGAGCCGGAGATAGACACTCCCCAGGTACTTAAGGCCTATGCCGAAAAGTATCACATTGGACCCGGGTGGACGTTCCTGACGGGAAAAGAAGCGGACATAAAGTTGATCAGTAAGAAGTTGGGACTGGACTCTCTCCCGGATGTGAATGACCCGGACGGTCACACTCCACACTTGCTTATTGGCAACGACGCGACCGGACTCTGGATGAGAAACTCGGGGCTGGACAATACAAAGTTCCTCTCTATGAAGATCGAACAATTGATGGGTTATCGCGCGGAGACGGTGGACGTAGCGACCGCGAATCAAGCCGGTACGGTCAAACTCAATCTTGATAAGGGAGCATACCTCTTCGCTACGCGCTGCGCTGCCTGCCACACAATCGGAAACGGCGACAAGATTGGGCCTGACTTGCTCGGTGTCACCAGCGTGCGGGATCTCAACTGGCTCCGTAGAACCATCAGCGAGCCGGATAAACTGATAGCTGAGAAAGATCCGATCGCCATGGCGTTGTTCAAGCAGTACAAGGAGGTGCAGATGCCTAGACTTGGTTTAGCCGAAGCCGACGTCAACGTGCTGATCGATTTCATGAAAAGAGAGACCGCCAGCTTTCGTGAACGAAAGAAGGTGGGAACGCAGAACTAAGGTGTGGACAGGATTTACAAGATTTTTCAAGATTAACGAAATAGGAATCTTGTTAATCCTGTCTAAGTTTTATCTCGGAACTCCGACAGGTATTTTCAGTGTCCTCTACTGCACTGTTGAAAGTGCGAGCAGGTTAGTCTCAAAAGGCCTCAGCCTGATAACGCCTTACCCGACGCGGCGGCTTGCATACATACCAAGTCGTCATACTCTTACCCGACGTCGGGCGACTTTCACGTGAAACATATTTGAGAGGAGATATTCGGGAATGACAAGACTTTCGTTTAACTGGTTAGTGGCGGTCGCCGCCCTCAGCCTATTATCCGTCGCCGCGCTCGCGCAGACGGCGGGACCCTCTGCCCAACTGTCGGTGGGCGTGACCCCGACCGTTGTGAGCGCCGGCGGCACGGTGACGGTGTTCGGTTCTATCACCAACACTTCCTCCAAGTCGGAGAAAGTGACCATCAATTACGACGTGGTCGGACCCTGCAATTACACGGATTCCTACACGGTTAGGGTCACGCTGAGGCCGGGCGAGACCCGCAGTAGCAGCAACAGCCAAACGGTGCCCGCCTGTGCGGGAGATTACATCATCACGGCAACTGCCGTCTCCGGCGCGGCGGTGCTGGACACCGAATCAGTCACGGTCACGGTTCAGTAATCCTTTGCGGCCCTCTGCGTATCTCTGCGATCTCTGCGTCTAATGGCTATTTCAACGCCGAGGACGCGGAGATACGCAGAGAGCCACAGAGAAAATCAAAATTAGTTAACCGGCGAGGTTCATTCTTCGCAGGATTTCATCAAATCTGGCGTTGCCTTTTAAATGAGCAAGACGCGGCTCGACTTTGAGCCACATCATACGTTCTTCGCGCACCTCGATACATTTTTCCAGAGCCGCTAGCGCATCGTTAGTGCGTCCGAGTTCGGCGTAATTCTCCGCCAGAGCGTAGAAGGCCTTGGTGTCGGTCTGCGTTAATTCTTCCAGTTGTTTGAGTCTTTCGTCTCGCTTTCCAGTATGGCCGGAGCGATGGTGAGAAGTTATGAGGAGCGATAGCCAGACGAACTCCTGACTGTTCTTAGCCGTCAGCTCCTGTTCCGAGATTTCGATCACCCGCGGGTATTCGCCCAGATGAAACAGAAAAGTAGCGACGCCGCGCATTCCTCGACGGTATTCTTTATTAAACTTCACATTCTCCTCCGCCTGCGCGAGGGCTTCCGCGTATTCGCCACGACCTTCCAGAATGGTTAGGTAACCCGATTTAACGTCTTGCGAGAGTGGGTCGATCTCCATCGCACGTCTTATTTCGACCAGCGCTGCATCGCCTCGGCCGAGGCAAGAAAGCAGCAACGCATAACCCAGGTGCGCCCGAGCGTAATTCGGATTTAGCTCAATGGCGCGTCTGAAGTCGGCCTCGGCCCCCGCCCAATCCCAGTCGTAAATTCGTTTGACCGTGCCGAGCGCGGCATAAGCTTCCGGCGCTTCCGCGTCTAAGTCCAGGGCCTTCTGCGCCAACGCTTTCGACACCGCGTAGTATTCCTTCTGGCTCGCGCCCGACGTATTAAAGCCGCGCCGTGTAGAAGCGTCGGCGAGTCCGGCGTACGCCAATGCGAACGTCGGATCCAGCGCGACGGCTTTCTGAAATTCGTCAATCGCTTTTTCAAAGTTGTCAGGGTTCTTCGCATCAAGTATGGCGCGACCGCGGACGTAAGCGCGAAACGCCTCAGGGTTGTTGGTGTAGCGCCTGGTCAAGAGTTCGCGGTCTTTTTCCAGCAAGTCGGAGAGGAGCCAGCTCGTCACTCCGGTGGCGATCGCGTCCTGGAGATTGAAGAAATCAGCTTCCGTCGAATCGAACGATCCTTGCCAGAGCTGTGCACTGTCGCGGAGATCCCACAGCCTTACGTTAACCCGTAACCGATTGTCCGTTTGTTGCAGAGTGCCTTCCAGAATCACGTCAACCTTTAAGGTCTCGCCAAACTTTAGCGGGTCCTGATCCGTTTCGGCATAGCCGCGGACGGAACTCAGCGGGCGCACCGAAAACCGGTTCAAACTGCCTAGACGTGAAATCAGTGAATCAGTCAGGCCGAGCGACAATGATTTGCCGCCACCGTCTTCCGCCAACGTCTTCAGAGGCAGGACTGCGACCGTGCGGATATTTCTGTTCGTAACGCCGCTGGTCGAAAGTTTTTTGCCGTTGTCCAAACTCCGCCAGGCCACAAACCCCGTGACCAGGAACACGCTGAGCAAAACTATTCCGATCAGGCGCCAGGGAATCTTCGGTTTTGGTTGTTCGACTGGAATCGTAGCTTCGACGTTCTGAACCGCGTTTTCGGGATGTCCGTTGGCCGAGACCTCCAGTACACCGGCGACAAAGCGGTAGCCGCGTTTGGGCACGGTCTGAATGAAGCGTCCCCGGTCGTCTTTGTCCAGGGTCTTTCTGAGAAGTGAAACCGTGTAATTGATGTTTCCGTCTTCGACGAACGTGTCGCGCCAGACAGTCTCCAACAACTCCTCGCGGCTAACAATGATCTCGCGCCGGCGCACAAGCAGGAGCAGCATTTCAAGGGCTTTTGGCGGCAGCGGTACGAGACTCTCGTTGCGCCACAGACTGGGAGGTTCCGAGTCGAGACGGAAATCACCAAACTGATAACGGTGGCCATTTTTGCTGGACATTACGCCTGCGTCGCCAGACCTCACAGATTCCTAATCTTTTCCAAAGGACTTCTGACTTGTAGTCAAGATAAATGCCTCCCGACAGGGAAGCAATATTTTTGTATGAGCAAGTAAAGGGGAGAAAAAATGAGACGCAGCATCGCATCGGCGGTCACGCTTGCCGTCAGCATGATTCTACTGTTACTCGTAAGTTCCGATTCAAGTACGCAGGCTCAACTACGTGGCAAGTTATTTCATTGGGACACTGGTGTCGTTGCCCTCGGACCGAACCAGGTGCTTCGCATCACGGGTGATTGGAACGGTGATGGCGACACTACCGTCGGGTTTAGAGAGATCAAATATGGACAAGGCGCCTGCAACGGTGCAGTATGCAAGCTGGTCATCATAGGCGCAACAACCAGCGGCCCACATAATGTGCCAGCCGGCGAAGGGATTTCGCTTGATCTGGTTGCCACCACCTACGGGAGGGGTATTGTTACGAGCAACCGCCGGGACGCGCAGGTGACAGCTTCGATCATTAACACTCTGACGGGCGACACCGTTTCTCACATCATCATGGCCAATACTGAGGGCGACTTCCACTAAGCGGAACACTAAGGATGAAAAAAACAATCTTCACGGCCTGGATTGTCATCGCGGCGAGCTTCGCCGCCGCAGCCCAGGTTGGTACCAACAAAGCGGCGATTGAGTACGAGTCGCTCATGAACATGCGGTTCTATGAAGAGACCGGGGGCTTTCTGGTCGAAGGCCTCGAGGTCGTCTTCCCGCCATCCGGCGCTTCACCGGCGACATTTGTGATCACGAAGTCTAACGGAGAGGTCATTTCGAGTGTTCCGCTCCGTCTCGAACCGCTCGAAAAGTTTCCGGCATTCAGTGTTTTTCGCCCGGCGCCCGGCAATCCGGGAAATATACGAGTTGGTCAGTCCGGAGATTTTGTGATGGCAGTCAGGCTCGGCAATGAGACGATCACGACTCTACCGTTCAGCTTGAAGCTTGAAGTCAGTAGCGATCCGTTCAATCCCTCAAAAAAATTTGTGCGCGATGGGCCATGGAGCGATCTTGCCTTTTTCTCGGTCATAACCGACGACGCGAGCGCAATGCTGCATTTCAACTACTGGTTGAGTACGCGGGAATTGCCGCCGGGCCTGAAACAACCGAAGGTCACTCTTCACCTGCTCGCGAACGGAAAGGAAATAGCGACGAGTCGCGCCCCCGTAGTGCCGGATACGCTTGATTGGTATTTCTATGAGCGGAAAGAGTTGATAGTGGAGGCGACACCAAAGCAGCGTTGGCTGGCGCTGTCCGACCTGACGAAACAAGATGGCGAGATTACTATGATCGTGAAGGCGAACGGCCAGCCAATCAAATCCTACAAGACGCGAGTCGTCGGAGGCCGGCTGCAAACGCTCGAGCGAAACCGTCTGGACACTGAACCCCGCACCGCTTTTATTTCCCCACGCTACGTCGATCTAACCGACAGGTCACGCTCAGACTTTACGATGCGGGATATGTTTTGGATTAAGAAATCTCAATAACGGTAAGGCGAATTCTAGACTGAGCGGTTAAGGTTACGCTGTAGTTCTGCAATAGAATCCAGTATTGGTAAAAAATTTCGACCGAACTCCGTGAGATGATATTCGACGCGCGGAGGAATTTCCGGGTAGACCACTCGGTCCAGGATCCCCAATCCTACCATTCGCCGAAAATAGTAGGTCTGAACCCTCGGAGTGAGACCTTCCAGCGCACGTTCAATCGCCCCCGGTCTGCACACACCTTGCCGGATCAACTCCAAAATCCGCAAGGACCACTTGCAGCCAAACACAGCTTCCACGGTGGCCGCTACATCACGTGGTCCAGCTGAACTTTTTTCTGCAAGATTGCCCATTTCTAACACAAAAGTAACCACACTAACAAAAAAGTGCACTCTTGTTTTACCTTCACGCCGGTCGCATTATTCCCTTTGTGCGGTTGCAAATCAATTGTTCAACCGCTGGTCCATTAGACAGAAAGGGAAGAATACATGAGCTTAAAAAATAAAGTAGTTATCATCACTGGTGGCGGTACAGGCATTGGTGCAGACGCTGCGCGTGGCTTCAATGAAGCGGGAGCCAAAGTAGTGCTCAACGGCCGGCGGGAGGATGTGCTCGCTAAGACGGCGCTTCGCCTGGATCCGAGCGGAGAAAACGTACTTTACGTAGCCGGTGACATCGGCAATCCAGAGACAGTTCAACGCGTCGTACGGACTGCTGTTGAGCGTTTCGGTGGTATCGACGTGTTGTTCAATAATGCCGGCGTGTTTAAGCCGACATCGTTTCTCAGTGTGACGCATAGAGAGCTTGACGATTACTTCAATCTCATGCGCGGTTACTTCGCTCTATCTCAAAGTGTGGTTCCGGAAATGCGCAAGCGTGGGAGCGGAGCGATCATCAGCATCGGATCGATTTGGGCTTTGCAGGGAATTGGAGCCACTCCTTCAACTGCACCTTCAATGGCCAAGGGTGGTATTCATTCGTTCACCAGAGCGCTTGCAATCGAATTGGCTTCAGAAAAGATTCGCGTAAATGCTATTGCCCCTGCGGTAGTGGAGACGCCACTATTTGATCCGCTACTCACGACGGAACAACTCGCGTCTTTCAATGGGTTTCATCCCATCGGACGCAATGGTGTTCCTGAGGACATAACTTCGGCAGTACTGTTCCTGGCGGATGACTCGCGTTCCGGTTGGATCACGGGAGTTGTATTACCGGTTGATGGTGGTGTGACTGCAGGACGGAATTGAACCGTTGCGCTGGCGTCAACACTCGGTGTGCGCAACGCCGGGTGTTGTCCGCAATGTCGACTTAGCCCGGGTGTCTGAAAACCGTAGCAGTTAGATTTCGAGAGGGGTGAGTTAAATCTTAAGGGCGTGTTCCCAGGTTTGCCTTACCGAGGCACGATCAATTCGATTTGCTTTCATACCATCCGTAATAGGTCATTTCGAATTCGAAATATGCTTCGCCGCCTTCCAGGATGTCGCACTTTACTGACTGTCTCATAGCTCTGTCATAACCAGCATTTCTATTCCGGTCGTGCCATCTTGACCAATCATCAAATAGAAAATACCAAGCCACCGCGCACGTGAATCCCCTGAACACGCCGAGCACATACCAATCGAAGCTGGTAGTATGATGCCGCCAGGATGCCTCCATCAAGGCACTATAGCTAGCCGCCAGCATTTTCATATGCTCGACATTAGCTGATTTGAGTGTTTCTTCATCAGCATCTTCAAGGAGCTCTGGCTTTCTTGGTCCATCATTCAACTCTTTGAAAAACTCTGACTCTTTCGGGGAATAAGACTGGACATTGTATCTTTCATCACCGCGAGTTGCCTGGTTCTTTCGCTTCAGTACCACCCGCAACGAGAAGCTCGGTGTATGGGTCTCGTCGAACCCCGCTTCATTAATGCGGATCTCAGGCTGACAGTTTTCCTGGAAGTAGGCTATCCCTCGTTTCTCCAGTGCTGCCGCTGTTAGCGCCAACATCTCACTCGCATTCGATCTTAGTTTTCTTCGCTCATCGCGGCTGCATTCGAAGAATGGCTTAGAGTCCACCCTCGCTACTCTATTCAGGCAAAGCTGATGGAACTCCTTGAAACCCCACTCGAAGCCCATATCAGCGAGAATGGCAAATCCGTCCGGAGCCGACCCCACTCTTTCGACTGGCTTGATGACCTCGCTAAGAGTCCACAGAAAATCAGATCGTGGAATAATGACCAGGGAATCATCGGGATCGTTACTGAGTTTTGGCAGGGCAGGTATAGTATCAGGATCGATACTAAGGATCTGAGTTATCGAATGATCTAAACCTTGTTTGTTGTGTTCAAGCTCCGAACTGCTAGTTGAACTATCAAGGTTTCTGGTTTTTGACTCCGTAATGTCGCCGAATTCAATTGAAATGATATTGTCGGTGGAGTTGAACAGGTCCTTCAGTTTTTTGGTAATTAGTCTCAATCGCTCACTCACTCTCGATCGACGAGCTTTAGATTGTCCATTCCATTCCTGTTGACTGATCGAAGAGACAATTCGACAAAGTAGTGGCAGAGCAGTTTCCGGAATCATCCCATAAAGCCTGAGCACGGGAATCACCCGGCCATCAATGCTGAGAGTTTCATATCGCTCCTGCGTTGGTTTTATTCCATAGTGAGAAACCAGTATTACTGGTATCCCCTCGCGGTGTAAATCACTAATGAATGTCGTAAAGAAGTTACGTTCGACGGTTGGATAGGTGCCGGATTTGTATCCTTCTACCAGCACTGCGCGAATTTCAGGTTCGCTGTCGAGCATACGTCGTACATCGATGAAGGGAAACGACGGAGAGACCGCGACGTAGACTACGGTTTGTTTGAACGTAAATGTCTTAAGGATCTTGCCTGGCGACTCCTCAAACGGATTAGGTCTGACATGTCGCAAGTTAGCATGCTCCGGCTTGATCAACTCGGTATAGGGCAGGTTGCCAATTGGGTAGCAGTTATTGCAGAACACGCCATCGATTAATCTGAATAAGTATTGTTTGTTGATCGATGCATTTCGGAAAATGAACGGCTCGACATCCTGATGCGAAGCCCCGACCCGTTTTAGCGGCGCACTCTCAATTGAAGTCTTCCGAAGATTCATTCCATGGTGAATAGTGTCGCCAAAACAAACAAATGTCTCTGTGAATCTGTGCCCAATGCATTGCAGGAAGTACAGCGATGTTACCAGGTTTTTCCAAGTGTCTGACTTACTTAGGATAGCCACCTTTTCCCGCAACGACGATTCATCCGGTGGCCGGTTCGCGCCAGTCACGACAAGTGGAAACGGAAGATCATTCATACCGACGGCGAGCGCCGCCGCGGCGCTTGCAAGTGTATCCGTACCGTGAAGCACAATGATACCGGCGATATAACGGTCTGTAAGATCTTCCAGGAAGTCGGTTTCTGTTAGGTCGCCTTTCGGATATACCGATTTATATTGCCTCCGATCCCGTTCATAGATTGATTTCAAGCTAGGACCACCGGGCCTTGCATTGGACTCCTTCATAGCGATGCGACTCGGCGGCTTGGTGATTAAGTTGGGTCCTTCGAGATACTTGTAAACAATTTCTTCAATCTTATTGACCAGATTATTCCAATGCTCAACCGTGGCGTTTTCACTCAGTATTTGTTGAGGTTGCGGAATGATCTCCCACTTCAACTCAAATTGAAACCCGCTGGCGGTGTTATAGAATTGGCGGAACCTCTCCTGCAGGATATTTGATATCTTCTCCAGCCTGTGGTGAAAGCGTGAATTTATCTTATGCAGGTCAAGCTCATCTCCTTTTTCATGGTCACTTCGAATGGCTCCAATCGTGCCTCCGCTGTGCAGTAGAATTACCGTAGCCTTTTTCTTTATTCCGGGTGTGTTATATCGCCTTTCATATGCGGCGGGCGCGTGCAGGTACTTCAAGAACTCGACAAACTCGGCATGCGAATCCCCGGGATTCCTGTAGAAGATTGGACGAATTCCGGTTTCTTTGATCAAAGAAGCAATCTTTTTGTCTTCGCGCCGGCGCACTGAAGTATCGGGTTGAGGAAATAGCGCGAATGGCCGATGCGGTGCGGCCTTTTGAAAGTAAAGGGATTTATACAACTCTTTGAGGTACTGGTCTTCGTAACTGAAACCCAAAAACAAGACTACTGAAGCGGTATCCAGTATCTTAATTAAGACGTCACGAAAGTCCTTCCGCTTGTACAACTCCTCATATTCGTCTGTAGTCAAAACGATTTTCGAATGATCATCACGGATGTCTCCGTGAATCTTGAGGAGATATTTGTCATCGTCCCGAGTTGCCTTATCAAAGCGCGCTTGCCAGGGGTGATAGACTTTCAGTTCCTCTTTATATTCATTCTCATAAGCAAGTTCGATGAGTCGATCGTAGTTCGTCGTAATAATTCTTTTCCACTTAAGGGAGCATAACGTCCTGAGGGTATCGGGCCTTCTGGCAATGCATTGAGAATCCGTAAAGATCTCATGTAGTATTCTGCGCCATACGGTCTTATGGACCTTGTGATCGGCAAAGGCTTTCTTTAGAATTTCTCCTGCCTCTGCGAATTTTCTCTTCTCTAACTTGTCATCAAAACTAACGTCAAAGTCAGGCTTCAGCTTCACCAAGTCGTCAAACTCTTTTTTCAGACGAATGAGCAAGTCGGGCCAATTTGGAAAGCCCGCGCCAATCGATAATCCAGAGCCGACGAATAGTACTGGAGATGCATTTTCGTGATCGTAGTCTTCTTTGAAGACTCTAAAGTACTCCTGGTCGTACCAAAGGGGTTTGCGAGGATCTTCCTTCGTTGATCGGTACATTTTCTTCAATGCCTCCAGGGACCATCACGGGTCAATAGGGGATGCCCAAGTTAAGCCTTGTGCTCTTGATCGTAGTGAAAGTTCTAGGAATAAGCCGAGACGAAGATGAAACTGGAAATAAGGAACGCCACTCACAGGCTCAGAGGTCCAGCCATGTAAGTGTTATCGCGCCCACGATATGACAAGTGAGATTTGCAGTCAATATCCCGAGTTGCCTCTCTGTTGCAAACATGTCCTATTGCGGAGCATGAACTAAGTCCTTCGTGTCATGACTGGATGGGGCAATATCCCTAAGCTTGTTTAGCGTTTGGGTTCTCACAGTCTGCCCGATCTGCACGTGCGGCACTCCGTTGTGAGTTAGTTGTGTGACAGACTTCCAGGGTACGGTGAAACACCTATTTCTGTTCTGCAAGTTTGGTTGTTAGGTTGGCCCAGAGGGCGCGGGCAGGAGTGCAAGACGGTTCGAAACATGTGCTGCCAGTGCAATCGAGTGAGGCATGAACTTAAACCTGAAGGCGGCTACGCAGGTTCGCGATATCACCGTGTGGTGGCGCTCCGAAATGCCTCTTGTACTCCCGGCTGAAATGTGAAGGGTCCTCGTAGCCCACACGGAACCCGGCGCTCGCGGCATCCATGTCTTCACCTAACATCAAACGTCGTGCTTCCTGCAAGCGGAGGTGCTTTTGAAACTGCAAGGGGCTCATCGACGTGACCGACTTGAAGTGATGATGGAAACCCGACACGCTCATCCCGAGTTGGCGAGCGAAGTCATCGATCTTTAGCGGCTCATCGAAATGCTCGCGGAGGTGCCCAATCGCCTGCGAGATGCGTTGGGTGTTTCCCGACGGTAAGAGATGACCGAGCCGCGCGCTTTGGCCTCCGGCCAGGAGCCGGTAGATGATCTCTTTCACGATGAGTGGAGCCAAAACGTTAATGCTTGCTGGTTCCTCCGCGAGTCGAACCAGCCGCACGACGGCGTCGAGAAGATTCGCGTCGATCGACTGCACGTCCATGGCCTTCGCGCTCGCATCTCCTTTCTTGATCTTGATGTCAGCCTCCATCAGGACCGAGGCAACCAGCGAGGGGTCAAGATCGAGGCGTAAGCCAAGATAGGGTTCGTCCGGTGTCGCTTTCTCGATCTGGAAGATAAGAGGCAGGTCGACCGTGAATAACAAGTAATGCCCCGGGTCATACCTAAACACCTCCTCAGCTAGCAATGCCCTTTTCCTACCTTGCGCGATGAAGCAGAACGCCGGCTTGTAAACGGTATGCAACGATTCTGAAGTCCGCGACGAACGGGCGAGGAAAAAACCTGGGAACACCTCCTTAGCCGCATCTTCAGACACAGTTTGGCGGATCCGCTCAATGAGTTCTTCTCTGTTGGTCTTGACCCTCTCTGCGTCTCGCGGAGTTTCCCTACTGTTCATACGTGCATATTAACCTTTTCGTGTGCAACGCGGGACGTCAATGTAGCCGTTTTTGCAGGATCGTCCAATGATCCGCGAGTATCGTCTTATCGTGAGTTTGGCAACCGACATCAAAATCAAACCCAGAACGATAAGACGCGAGAACAGCTTTTCGCCAAACGAGAGATATGCAAAAGATTGGATTGAATAACGGAGTGGAGATGCCAATCCTCGGTTTTGGGGTTTTCCAGATCGAGGACCTGGCGGAGTGTGAGCGGAGCGTTCGTGATGCGATCGACGTAGGTTATCGCCTCATCGATACGGCGGCCTCTTACGGAAACGAGGAGTCCGTCGGTAACGCAATAAAGGCGAGCGGCGTACCGCGTGATGAGCTTTTCGTGACGACAAAGCTATGGATCGCGGACACCGGTTTCGAGAAGACGAAGAGAGCGTTCGACCGCTCAATGAAGCGTCTGCAACTCGACTATCTAGACCTCTACCTCATTCACCAACCGTATGGGGATGTTTTTGGCTCGTGGCGCGCGATGGAGGAACTTTATCGCGAGGGTCGGATCAAGGCTATCGGCGTCAGCAACTTTCATCCCGACCGTGTAATGGACTTCATGGTCCATAACGAAGTTGCGCCGGCTGTAGACCAGATCGAGACGCATCCGTTCCACCAGCAAGTGGAGACTCAGAAGTTCCTTACGGAAAACAACGTTCAGATCGAGTCATGGGGACCATTCGCGGAGGGGAAGAACAATATCTTCGGTAACGAACTGCTCGTTTCAATCGCGGAGAAGCATGGCAAGACGGTTGCGCAGATCATCCTCAGATGGTTGACGCAGCGGAACATCATCGTCATTCCCAAATCAGTTCGAAAGGACCGAATGGCGGAGAACTTCGACATCTTTAATTTTGAGTTGACACAGGAAGATATGGACGCGATCAAGCAACTGGACACCGGGACGAGCCTCTTCTTTGATCATCGCGACCCTGCGATGGTCAAGTTACTCAGTGAAGCAAAACGAAATACATAAAGACCGCGGCTCAGGGAAGAGAAATGAAAAATAAAGAAGCAATAGACCAGGAAAGTAATGGATTCGACCGGCGCAGCTTTATCGCGAGGACCATCTTTGCGGGCGTTGGTTCACTCGCGTTGGCTTCGCAGAATGAGGCAAGTGCCCAAACTGGAACACGGAATAATACGAAGAGCTCCGCCAATTCTTCGATCGGGCGAAGAAGGCTGGGCAAGCTCGAGGTCTCGGCGGTGGGGCTGGGCGTTCAGAACATGCATCGGAGGTACGAGACCACGGTACCGTACCGGCCGGAAATGATCAGCATTATCCGCGCCGCCTACGATCGTGGCATTACGTTCTTCGACTGTGCCGAGGCATACGGGCCATTCGAAAACGAGCGGATCCTCGGCGAGGCGATCGAGCTATTTCGAAATAAGGTCAGGATCACTTCCAAGTTCGGTTGGAACATAGATCAGCAGACGGGACAGCGGCTTCCGGGGCTTAACAGCAAACCAGATCATATCAAGCTAGTCGTTGAAGGATCGCTCAAAAGGTTGCGGACCGACCGCATAGATCTTCTCTATCAACATCGCGTCGATCCGGAAGTGCCTATCGAAGATGTTGCTGGAGCGATCAAGGACCTGATGGATCAGGGAAAGGTTTTGTATTGGGGACTCTCCGAACCGGGAATCCAGACTATCCGACGTGCTCATGCCGCGCTGCCGCTTACCGCGATCCAAAACGAGTACTCAATGGCGACCCGAGATCCGGAAAAGGAAGTGATACCGCTCTGCGAAGAGTTGGGAATAGGCTTTGTGTCCTGGTGGCCTCTGGACTGCCAATTACTAACCGGCTGGATCGACGCGAACACGCGTTTCGCACCTGGCGATCTGCGTGCAGCGACTCCGAGATTCTCGCCCGAGAACCTGGCTCACAACATGCAGTTGCTTGATCTGATAAAGACCTGGGCGGTTCGCAAGCGGGCTACTCCTGCTCAGATCGCGGTCGCTTGGCTGATGGCACAGAAACCATGGATCGTGCCGATTCCCGGAACAACGGTGATGCAGCACATGGTAGAGAACAGCGGAGCGGCCAGCGTTCGCTTTACGCCCGCTGAAGTCTCAGAGCTGAACTCAGCAGTAAGAGCAATCGAAGTCAAGGGCCAACGCCTGCCGGACGCAGTGCTTGCCTTCTCAGGTGTTGATGCTCCGATGAAGAAGTAAGAAAGCAAATTATGACGAAGGATGTCTCCATGAAACAAAACGCTATGAAAACGTCGATTCGGTCCAGAGTATTGCGGAGCGCGATCGTTCTGATTATCGCACTCGCTCTGATCGCCTTGGCGCCGATTGCCGTCTTGAGTCAGAGCAGTACAAACGACGCAGTCAAGCAGCAAAGCAGCATGGAACAGGAACTGATAAATCTCTCCAAGCAGAAATGGCAATGGATGTCGGAGCGCAAAGTAGATTCCCTCGACGCTCTTTTTCATGAAAAGGCGGTCTTTGTTCACATGGGCGCAACCATGACCAAAACTCAGGAACTCGAGGTCATCAAAAGCGGAGGCATTCAATACAAGACCGTAGAGATCCAGGAAGCGTCAGTGCGATTCATTGATAAGACTGCCGTCCTTTTAAACAAGATTCGCCTGGTTGCAGTCGTCGGCGGCAATGAGGTCACCAATCCCTTCATGGTGACGGAAGTTTATGTGCAGCAAAACAGTAATTGGAAGTTGGCTTCGCTCTCGTTTACCAGGCTGCTGACTCAATAAAGTTCGATGAAGGTTTTTGGGACGATAAAAAACATAACCGCTTTGTCGCTGACGATCGCGACGATCATTTGTCTTCTATCCGGTTGTTCAAAACCGCTTGCTTTCATGACATCAGAGAGCATCAGGTACCGCTTCGAATAACACTAGCTCACCGAATCAAAACCCATCGGACGAAACCGTTACGGAACCGGTGTAATAGCTGCCTCCCTGCGTAGTGCCTGTAGCTGTATCAACCAATTCCAGCCAAACAGGAATGTTAACGTTGCGCGGTGGACCGTCCATTAATGCCACCTGGAATCCTGCACGCACCTGTAGGCGTCCCATTACCTCCTCACCCACAACGCGCAGATCGTCGCGCTTGATCTCGACGGTATGCGCTTGGCCGGGTCGCAACTCGACTGGATCAGTTTGCGCCAATAGACGGCCCGTTGCGTCGTAGATGTACGCTCGTACGCCGACAGGTTGACTGCCCGGATCGTTTTGGTTGTAGAAGGTATATCGTAGGCTCTGTCCGGGTACGATGCCTATTGGATTGAACTGCTTGGCGCGTTTCGCAGGCAGGATGACGAGTCTGTATTTTGAATCAGTTGGTACTGAGTTTCCATCCTGGACCTGATCGGGAATTACTTCCAGCGAGCAAGGGTAATCATCCGGACTACCGCCCGCAGGGGCGACCCTGGTAACTTTCACTATCACCTGCACGCGTCCCGTGATCGGATCGCCGTAAGCGTGCAAATCACTACGCCGAACATCGGCGAAGCGAACTTCTCCTGGCGCCATTTGTATCCATTCCGATTGG
>Ga0134124_10001249_pt1 | contig 20368 bp, 16 predicted proteins | sample KB304_FD_96880 | JGI IMG/M metagenome (GOLD analysis project Ga0134124, IMG submission 96880) | Terrestrial soil microbial communities without Nitrogen fertilizer from Kellogg Biological Station, Michigan, USA - KB3-0-4 | ecosystem: Environmental > Terrestrial > Soil > Unclassified ... | reverse complement strand
GCGTCGGTTCGATGTGGACTTCCTTCTTCACTGACAGGGACGTTTTGGATTGGAGCACAGCGAATAAATGCGACAGAGAAAAATACGGGAAGTTCTTTCATGCAATGCTTGATGAAAGGGTCTATTTAGCCCCTTCTCAGTTTGAAGCGGCGTTTGTCAGCTTAGCGCATTCGGATGAAGTCATTGAGCAGACGGTTGAGGCTGCAAGGAAATCGTTTCAGAAAGTCGTTGAGCTTTGAACTTTGTTCTTGGAGCTTTGTTTTTTCTTTCAAGTTCAACGCGGCGCAACATGCAAAGACGGAAGCCCCACAAAAGTACAAAGCACCAAGCACAAAGGACCAAGTTCAAACCCTCAAAATCCCTTTTCAGCCTCTAACGGCAAATCGATTATAAACTTCGACCCCTTGCCCATCTCACTCGACACACTTATGCGCCCGCCGTGTTGTTCTACGATCTGTTTGACAATCGCCAATCCCAGGCCCGTACCTCGTTTCTTTGTCGAGAAGAACGGCTCGAAGATTCGATCTCGCGTCAACTTATCCATTCCCTTTCCGTGATCAGCCACCGTGATCCGAGCATAACTTTTTGCGGATTGAACGTTTGCGTCTGCACCATCCAGGTGGAGCCGTTCAGTGGCAATACGTACTGGAGCGTTCTCCTGACTTGCATCCACTGCGTTCGCAATTACGTTCACGAACACCTGCCGCAATTGATCCGCATCCCAGTTTCCAACCAGTGACTCGTGGCTGAACTCCTTCTCGACGATCGTATTTTTTTCCGATATTCGTTCACTCACCAAGTCGATACTGCGATTAAGTGAATCGTTAACGTCAACTCTTGAACGTTCCAGTTTCTTCTGCCGCGAAAACTGCGTGACGTCAACGACCAGTTTGTTGAGGTGTTTGATCCCACGTTCCACGAGCTCGATTGTATTCAGCGCATCCTGATCCGTAACACTGTCGCGCAACATTGAAACGCCAAGACGAATACTGCCGAGTGGATTTCGGATTTCGTGCGCAACCTGCGTCGTTGCCTGACCCACTGCCGCGAGTGATTCACTTCTGCGTATTGTCCTTTCTGACTCTGCAACTTCAGTCGCGTCAACGAGCGTAACAATCTGACCAGTTGTGCCGTCTATCGCCAGTGGTGACGAATACACATCGAAGGCCTTCTCTTCACCTTCGACTTGTGCGACCCAGCGGCCTCGATACGTCGCCTTATTTACTTGCGTTGATGTGGCGGCTGCCAACATCTTCATTGCATCATTGTCGCCAAGGCTTTCCAGAATGGAGGCTCCGATGCTTCCCCGGGGAAAGATCTTGAAGAACGCAGCGTTGGCGCTACGAATCCTATCTTCTTCGTCGATTGCCGACACTGCGCTAACCATGCCTTCGAGTAGTTGATTCGTAAATGTTCGCTCCCGACGCGCTTCAAGTGTGCTACGAAGCATTTGTTTGAAACGTCTTTGCACTTCCCACACAGTGCCGGCCGCCACCATTGCACCTACGATCAGCGCAATTACACTCCAGAGCAGAATCGAACGACGAGCCTGTTGTTGCATGTCCTGCACTTTGGCGAGCGTCTCATCCTGCTGTCGATCCAAAACACCTGCGATTCCATTCAAGTCTTCGTTGATCTTTCGAAACTTGGTGTAGCCGTCAAATCCGTAACGTCTAATATTTTCCGTAATCGTAACGAACTCATTGATGTCGTTTCGGGCCTGCTGCCACGCTGGATTTTCCGACAGCGGTGGCCTATCAAGCATTCCAACCCTTTTCTTCACTTCTTCACGTGCTGTGCTTAAACGCAAATCAAACGGCGGCTTCAGTTCACGCCGCGCTTCAGCTTCACTTTGTGTTCGCGCTTCGTTATCGAGTTTCGTGACTGCTAGTCGCAGGTTCAGAAGAACACTCTGGTGCGCGGAATTCTGCGAGACCAGGTCGCGAGCATTGAACGAAACCTGATCCATTTGTTTAGCGCTCAGCAAACCAAGACCCGTAATAAGTCCGAGTAAGACCAGGAAACCTATGATGATTGGTGTGATGGTTGGCGCAATGCTGCGAACTTGAACAGGCGGTTGGTCCACAGGCGGAGTGGAACTATCGGACAGATGTGTCCGGCGATAAACGAGTTCTGATTCCTTTCTTTGTGCTGCAGTCATAAAAAGCCCGAATCGGACCAGTTGCCTGAAGAGGAATAGTTACGGTTTGGCGTCCAGCCAATTGTCGCCCACACCAACGTCAGCCACAAGGGGAACGTCAAGCGATACAGCCGTCTCCATCTCGTGTTTTAGGAGTTTCACAAGCTCCTCGACTTCTCCCTCAGGAACTTCGAGAAGTAGTTCGTCATGAACCTGCATCAACAGCCTCGACTTTAAGTTTCTTCGTTCCAGTTCGTCTTCAACGTGCAACATCGCGATCTTTACGATATCGCTGGCCGTTCCCTGGATGGGCATATTGATCGCTTCTCGCTCAGCCGCCTTCCTAATATTGGCATTGCGATCTGCAATTCCCGGTAGTGGCCGTATGCGACCGTAGATGGATCGGACGTAGCCATGCTCACGTGCCCGAATGGGGACCTCATCCATGTAACGACGCACGCCTTTATAGGTGTTGTAGTAGTCCTCGATCACCTTCTTAGCTTCCGCGCGGCTGATACCTACCCTTTGTGATAACCCCCAGGGTTCGATTGCGTAGGCAATCGCAAAGTTCACGATCTTGGCGAAGCGCCTAGCCTCCTTAAGTTCTTCATCAGTCTTAGCACCGAACACCAGTCGCGCAGTTCGTGCATGTATATCTTCACCCTTTTGAAATGCCTCTAACATCACTGCGTCCTGGGTGATGTGCGCTAACAGACGAAGCTCAAGCTGCGAATAGTCCGCTGAAACGATCTTATTACCTTTATCGGCAACGAATGCCCTGCGAATGCGTCGGCCCAGGTCGGTTCGTATCGGAATGTTCTGAAGATTCGGCTCACTTGAAGACAGACGACCCGTCGCAGCTACCGTCTGATTCAGTTGGCAATGAATACGACCATCGCTGGCGATTTGATGAGGCAGCGCGTCGGTATAAACACTTTTCAGTTTATCAAGTTCACGATAATCGATTATTAACCGCGGGAGCTCAAACGATTGCGCCAACTCTTCCAGTACAGCTTTGCTGGTTGAAACTCGACCAGTCGAGGTCTTGCGATTGGAATTGATATTTAATTCGCCAAGAACTTCACCGACCTGCTTCGGTGAACCGATGTTGAATTCACGACCAGCCAGCTGATAGATCTTTACTGTTAGTTTGTGTAGTTCCTGACCGATGAAGCTTGAAAGATCAGCCAACACGCGCGGATCGACTTTTAATCCCGCCTTCTCCATCCGGTAAAGCAGTGGGGCAAGTGGTAATTCAACTTCGGAATAGATCGTCTCGAGTTTCTTATCGAGAATCCTGGAGTGCAAAACCTTCGCCGTTTGTGATGTCAGGTCAGCTGCGGTGGCCGTTTCCCAGGCCGACGATTGCCAGTTGGACGGAGGTGCAGAACCATCTTCAAAGCCAATTGCCTCACGCGCAAGATCCGTTAACTCATATTTACTTCGGTTCGGATCTAAAAGGTAAGCGGCAAGGAACGTATCGTCCTTGACTCCTTCAAGAGTGATATCGAAACGTGCGAGCAAACCGGTGGCTCGTTTCAAATCGTGCACCGATTTCTCTATGAGCCCGTTCGCTAAAACTTCACGCAGACTTTCAATCGCCGTCTGCACCCCGCCGGAAAATTTCTCCAGGTCGACATATGACGAGAGGCCCGCTTTTGTAGAAAACGCGATACCGCGAGTCATCTCGAGTTCGGTGAAACACTCCTGTTGTCCTGAACCGGCGGGTGAAGAATCTGCGACTGCGATTCCGATGGTTTCGGCATCAAACAAACTTTGCACCAGGTTATCGAGGTCAGCTTTAGTCTGTATGAGACGGTAATTTTGTTCTGTGGCAGAACTCGCAATTTTGACCTCGGCTGCATCTGCGTATTCGCGTGAAAGTGCGGCGAACTCCAATTCATGAAACAGTGCGTAGGTAGCGGCGCGATCGGGTGGACGCGCTTTGATCTCATCCAGCTTCAGAGGTACATCGAGGTTGAGCTGAATACGGGCGAGCTCTCGTGATTGTCTAATAAGATCCGCGTTGTCGCGCAACGACTCGCGATAAGTCTTGTGCTTCACTGATTCCCAACCAGCAAGTGCTGCTTCAATCGAACCGAACTGTTGGATGATCTGTACTGCGCCCTTCGAACCAATGCCGGGCGCTCCCGGAATGTTGTCGATCGAGTCGCCCATCAGACCAAGCAAATCCACAAGCTTGTCTGCAGTAACTCCAAACTTGCTTTCTACCCAGGCCTCGTCACACCACTCAATTGGAGGAACTGGTTCTTTTCGTTTGACGACCTGGGAGTTCTGCCTCATGCAGACGACGTACGGGTCTCGCACGAGTTGGCACATGTCTTTGTCGTTTGAGACGACGACGGCTTTTAGCTTCCGGTCGGCGATTTGTTTAGCAAGCGTTCCGATAACGTCGTCCGCCTCGTACCCCGGCGCATTGATCACAGGAATGTTAAAGGCCTCGCACAGTCTGATTATGTATGGAAGCTGACTAGCGAGGTCAGCGGGCATTGCTTCGCGATTAGCTTTGTAGTCCGCAAATGTTTCGTGCCGGAAGGTCTTCTCTTTCGACTCGAAAATGGCAGCGATGTAGTCGGGCTTTTCTTCACGCAACAACTTAATGAGCATGTTGGTGAAGATGTATACCGCCTGAGTAACTTGTCCCTGCGATGTGGCAAGTGGCGCTGCACGGTTCTGCATCGGCGCGTAAAACGCACGAAAGATGTGCGACATCGAGTCGATCAAGAACACACGTTCAGTTCGTTCGTTATTTGTAGAAGCCGATTTGGCAGGCATGTGAGGTGATCATAAAAAGGCAGATAGTGAGTGTCAAACTAGTGAGTAGCACAGACTTCAGTCTGTGGCTCTACTTCTGTAATTCAGTGACATGGCCACGCACGGTTTCACCTAAAGTATCCAGGTTGTATCCACCTTCAAGACATGAAACTAATCTACCGTTGCAACTCTCAGCTGCCCATTGCTTCACCGACCGTGTCAGCTCGATAAAATCTTGATCAGTTAGCAGCAACTGCCCCAGCGGATCGTCCCGGTGCGAATCAAATCCAGCGGAGATAATGATCAAATCAGGTTTGAACTTAACTGACATGTCTTCCAAAGCTGCTTCAAACGATCTTTTCTGCTCGGCCGCAGGAGTTGCGGCGCGAAGGGGAAGATTCATCGTGTATCCCAAGCCTCGACCAGTCCCCTTTTCTCCGCGCGTTCCTGTTCCCGGATACCACGGATACTGATGCGACGAAAAGAAGTAAACCGAGGGGTCGTCGTAGAAAATCCCCTGCGTACCATTGCCGTGATGAACATCCCAATCAACAATCGCGACTCGCTCGATCTCGGGATACTTTCGTTGGGCATAACGGGCTGCAACAGCGACGTTGTTAAAAAGACAAAAACCCATTGCTCTTTCCCCCGTGGCGTGGTGTCCCGGTGGACGAACTGGCACAAAGGCATTAGCGACCTCACCAGACATAATTAGATCGACCGCCTGGCACGGCGCGCCTGCCGCGTATCGGGCGGCATCGAGCGAACGCATTGAGACGGTTGTGTCTGAATCAAGATACCCGAGACCTTCGGCTACAACTCGTTCGATTTGTTTGTAGAGTTGGGGAGAATGCGCGGCCTGAATATCTCCGCGCGCAGCTTCCTTCGCCTCCACTTCGAGTAACGAACGCCACAGTTCCTGATCCCCGCGAAGCGCATCCATAACGACTCGGTAACGAGATGGAGTTTCCGGATGGTTTGGCCCAGTGTCGTGTTCCCGGAAGACTGGATGGTGAATGATGGCAGTGGTCATTGATTGTTTACCCCATGGTACACAACCGCAACACCATACGGAACCTGGCTCGAACATCCGAACAACTGTCTCAAACCAACACTCTTTCGTCTGCACGAAAAGTTTGGAACCGTACCATAACGAAACAACGTTCTCCCAATCTCACTAACACAAATTCACAGACAACTCGCTACTTTACTTGGCTTTTACTCCCTACATAGCAGTGGAATTCATAAGCGGAACGATGTTTGCCAAAACTGGGAGTGAAGTTTTCAGGGGTTACAAGCCAGGGTGTTAGAGGGGGGCGCATGAAGAGATTGTTGGTATTGATAGTTGTTTTGACCTTGTTGGTTCTCGGCGGAACTCTTGTTTCAGCCGAGGGAAAGACACGCCGACATAGGTCGAAGTTCGGACGTAAGGCCCGCACAGCTGCGATCGTTGCCGGCGGCGCAGGTGTTGGTGCGCTCGTGGGGGGAACGAAAGGTGCAGCGATAGGTGCGGGGGGCGCTGGCATGTACGCGTTCAATCGAAAAGCGGCTCGACGTCATTTTAAAGGACGCACACGCACCGCAGGAACTGTGTTGAGCGGAACATCATTGGGCGCAGGCGTAGGCGGTGTCGCCGGAGGTAAGCGTGCCGCGGCTGTCGGAGCAGCAGCAGGAGCAGGCGGCTCCTATTTGTATTCACGACATCGTCGACCTCGACGTTATTAATCATTTGACTGACACAGCAAACGATCACCAAGAACGGAGAAAATTTAATGTCATACGAAGAACAACAGACAAGAAATAGCCGAGTCGTAGTTGATACACCTACCGAAAGGCGTGAGGTTGTCAGCTCTCAATCTGTGCACACACCGGATCGAAGTGGAATCTCGGCCGGGTTGGTAGGAGTGCTCGTCGTAGTTGCGATTGCACTGGTCACTATACTCGTGTTGTTCTGGATGAACAGCCAACCGGCGAGCGATCAAAACGCGAACCTGGCGACCGCTCAACAACAACCGCCAACCGTCATCCAACAGGCACCGGCTCAGCAACCACCGGTGATCATTCAACAACCTGCTCCTGCAACACAGCCGGCGCCGATCGTCATTGCGCCGCCAGCGGGCGGAACAACCCAGTCGGCGGTTCCAGCTAATGACGATGCGACGGTTCAAATGAATATTGATAAGCAGCTGACCGACGATCCTACCTTCTCAAAGTTGGGGATAACTGCAAGCGTCATGAATGGCAAAGTCACGCTGTTAGGAACCGTAAAGAGCGACACTTTGAAGAATCAGGTGGAGAAGATGGTTCGACGTGTCAAGGGAGTTAAAGACGTAGACAATCAGATTACAGTGATAGCGGATTGAGGGCGAAGCACTGGTGGGACAGAAACGCCGCGCTCGTTTTGGCGCGGCGTTTCTGTGTCATCAGAGTTCAGTAACTCTCGGTGTGCTCACGCAACCATTCATCTAACTCTTCTGATGTTGGCTCGCGACCAAGCTCCTCCGCCAGGCGCTTGCGAACAAACTCTGCTTCTTCCTTTGCCGCATCAGCCAATTCCGACGAAGCTTCCCTTTCATCGCTCATAAATCTTAACCTCCGCATTGTCGAGTGAAGTTTCTACGACAAGAGTGGTTTCTTCACAAGTCAGCACCAGCCGTCTTAAGTTCTCTCTCAGCTCAAAATCCACAGTCTGAAGCGGAGAGGTCAAATTAGGCACGCTTAGCGCTTGCAACCTACCATCCGCAACGTCTTGGCTAATTGAATCGATATCTGACTTGATCTCGCGCTTGAATTCTTCGCTCGCTTCCAATTCTGCGATAGCCTGCGACTGGGGAACTAGTCCCATCTCACCGTCGAGATAGATGTTCCAAATGAAACCGATATCCAGTAACAAGTAAGCCGTTTCGTCCCAAACGAAATAACCCACGACTGTCGCGCCGATCACATGAGCAATAACGTGATCCTGGTGAGTATTTGTTTCTGCAACGGTCCACTCACTCATCAACTGTCATACTCCATCAAACTCTTCGATCGAAGAGCAGCGATACAAGCGCTCACAACTGAACCAAGACCGCCAACTATGACGGAAAGTGGCGCACCTATGACAGCGGCTAATGCGCCCGCTTCGAGTTCACCCAGCTGAGGGCCGCCCATGAAAAACATTTGATTGATTGCGGTCATGCGACCACGAATATGGTTGGGTGTAACCAGCTGTCGAATCGTTTGCCGAAGGACCGTGCTTACGGTATCAGCCGCACCGGTAATTCCCAGCATGAGTAACGACAGCCAGAAGACTGTAGACAAACCGAATCCTGCAGTGGCGAGACCAAACACGGCAACGGAAGCAACTACGAGTCGTCCTTGATTCCTGAAACTACCAATTCGTGCCATACACAACGCCGTCACCACTGATCCAATAGCCGGAGCCGCTGCCAGAAATCCGTACCCGCGAGCGTCCACGTGCAATCGCTCCTGCGCGAAGATTGGCAGTAACAAAGTCGCAGATGCGAAGAACGTTGCCGCGAAATCAAGTGTCATCGTTTGGACGATGATTGGTGTCTGCCAGACAAAACGTAGTCCTTCCTTCAATGCGCGAAGACTCAACGCTTCCCTGCGACCACTTTGAAGTTCTGGACTACCGCTAACTCGCATCGCTATCAGTGCCCCGATAACTGCCAGGAACGATGCGGCGTTAATGGCATAGATAATAGCCGGCCCGCTCTCCGCTAACATGAATCCCGCCAACGCGGGACCTCCGATTGTTGCTACGTTGAAGACAATAAGTCCAAGACTAACCGCGTTGGGAAAGTCATGCGCTGGAACAAGAGATGGCATCAGCGATTGTCTGGCTGGAATGTCAAAGGCCGTTGCTGCAGCGGCAAGCGCACTAAGCAGGTAAATAGGCCACACGCTTTTAAGGCCCGCAAGTGTCGCAGCGGCGAGCAAACCAGCCGTCAAGAGCATTACGCTTTGAGTGGCGATCATGAGCTTCTTACGGTTAAGCGCGTCCGCAACGACTCCGCCGAGTAGCGAGCAGATAATTATGGGCGCACCACGAAAGAGACCCACCAGTCCAAGTGCGAAAGCTGATTTCGTGAGCAAATAGACGTGCCAGTTGATCGCAACTGATTGCATTTGCGATCCAGTAACCGAAACGGCCTGGCCCAGCCACAGCAAACGAAAGTCACGATGTCTAAGGGCTGAGAATGAGGAAGACTTTAAGGGAGTGGTTGAATCCGGACGCACCGGATCTAATTCGAGTTGAGGCATCAAACCATAACTTACACGTTTGAGGAATCTGGTTCAAAGGCTCACAAGAGCAAACTTCTACTCAATATAATGTTCGCTCAATCGAGTCCTGAGAGAAGAAGGAAGCGATTTCCAGCTCGCTACGCAGAAAGCATGCGGTGTTAGATTGAATGAACTAACACGAGAGCATTGCCAGGTTTGCAGATGTTCGTCGTACAGCCACTGGTAGAAAGGACCTCCTCCTTTGCGACTGTAGAATGCGGAGTCACCGCCGTTGGCATGCGCCACGGCGGCAGGAATATAAACTCGTAATCCGTTCACGCTCCTGGTTCCTTAATCGGCTGGCGAGTTTTGTGCAGCCTTACCATTTTCTTTCCCGATAATCGTGAAATTAATCAGTCCACGTCGAGCTTCTTCAAGGGCAATGCTAATGTTCCTGCGCCGCGAAGGATCGGGCAGTATGCGTGGCGTGCCGCCCCTTAGCAGCTGTTTGCTCCTAAGTCCCGCAACCACGATCATTCTGTAGATTGAATCGATCGATCTGAGGTCTGCATTCAAACCGTTTCTGGTGCTGTTCGTTACTTTGTTCATAAGTGTTTTGAGCTTGACGCTAAACAATTCGCAGAAAGTAAATCAAAACCGGAAGCAGGACGACGACTATCGCGGCGACATGTAACCAACTGACGCTTCTCTTCTGACAGTTCGGACATTTGACACGCCACATCGCCAGAACAGTCCCGCAGTTACTGCAGAACCAAATCAATTTCGTGGGTAGCGAATCAGGGTTACTCATTGAACTCCCCGCCTTTGCGGTCAAGTATCAATTCAACGCAAAGACGTGATGTGAAGCTCATCCTCTCGATCACGACGCAGAAAAAGGGAGAAGACAAAAAAGCCTGTAATGCATGCCAACAGAGCAACGCACATGGCAATCACCAAGTGTATATATCCGCCATGACTTTCAAGCGTGCCATTCGCCCCCTTGAACGTAACGAACAAATAAAACTGCCATACCGCCAGTGTCAGGAAGAGCGGCAGCGCAGCGATTGCGTATCCAAGACCCTTAGCTTTTTTTGCAGCGTAGTTCAATTAATTCCTTTCTGATGTTGTGCGTGCAGATTCTGCTGAGGCAGAAGTGGACACAGCTATACCTCTTCGTCGGAAGACGACTTGAGAGGTTAGCAAAATGTTAAGAAGTATTTAGATGGAGACATCAAGACTCTCTCTTCCTCAGGCAGTCTCGTTTCGAAAAACAACAGACGGCATAAGGAAAGAGCGCATTGGGTGCGATCCCGATGTCGAGAGTGGGTTTTCTAAAGAACTAACTTCCAAAACTCAGTGTAACACAGATCGAACTACAGCACGCCTCAACGCCGACAAAGCTACCGGTTCGGTGCCAAGCTCAAATTGAACCACTACCCGCACGAAGGTCATACGTTGACGATCTTAACCTTCGTTCTCAACTGGGTCATAGAGATCGTTGAGCTTTCGAAAGTGATAACCCATGGCAGCGAGCCGTAATGATTCTGTCATCCGGTCATGGTGTTTACGAACCGCCTGAATTAGAAAGCGCCAAAACTCTTTTCGCTCACCATCGATGACACCAAGTTTGAGCACCAAGCGAGCCAGCGCTTTAACTTCTTGTATCAAATTATAGGGTGATGGTTCGGGGGTATCGTGAGGAGTTCGCTTAAGAGAATCAAGCGCGCGCTCATAATACTCGCGCGGCTTGTAGATGGTTTTCATGATTGATTGGTAGCCCTGAACCAACTTGTCGACATCCATCTTCGGGACGAAGTTCAAGGTACTGATGGTGTTATTACCGGTGGCATCCTCTCCAAGCAATCGACCTTCACGCTCCAGGCGTCTCCAAAGTTGCGTATCGGGCAGCGCATTCAACATTCCGACCATTGCCAGTGGAATTGCGCTTTCGCGGATGAACTCAATTTGTCGTTCGAAAATGTCATCAGGATCATTGTCGAAGCCAACAATGAAACCTGCCATAACTTCCATTCCATAGCTCTGGATCTTTTTCACTGAGTCGAGCAGATTCCCACGGTTCTGGCTTTTCTGCGCTTCCTTTAAACTCTCTTCAACCGGAGTCTCGATCCCTAGAAACACGCGACGGAAACAAGCTTCACGCATGTTGGCAAGGAGCTCATCATCGTCAGCGAGATTTACGCTGGCCTCTGTGAGTAATGAGAACGGAGTACCGTTTCGCTTCTGCCAGTCGACAAGCACCGGCAAGAGCTGTCTGACATTTTTTTTGTTGCCAATAAAATTGTCGTCAACAATAAATACAGGACCTCGCCAGCCACGTCGATTTAACTCATCAAATTCCGCAACCATCTGTTCGTTGCTTTTCGTTCGGGGTACTCGTCCATAGATCTCGATGATGTCACAGAACTCGCAGGAGAATGGACAACCGCGCGAGTACTGAACCGACATGCAACTGTAACGCTTGGAATCTATAAGACTAAAATCCGGAACTGGTGAGAGAGCCATCGAAGGGCGTTCTGGGGCTTTGTACACACGCTTTGCTTCGCCGCGTTCAAGGTCAGCGAAAAACTCGGGTATCGTCGTCTCAGCTTCGCCTTGAAAAATGTGATCGGCGTGCGGAAGTTCTTTAATCGTGCTCGTCACGTAAGGTCCTCCGAGCACTACGGTCTTCCCAAGTTTCTTGGCTTGCTCAACCACGCTGTGTAGCGATTCTTGTTGAGCCAACATTCCAGTTACAAACACCATATCAGCCCACTTGAGGGCTGAGACTGGAAGTGACTCCACGTTGAGATCGATCAGACGACGCTTACATGAACTCGGTAACAGGCTCGAGACAGTCAATAATGACAATGGAGGAAAGACGGAACGCTTCCCCTCAAAAGGGAGTGCGTGGCGAAAGCTCCAATAGGTTTCTTGAAATTCTGGATTAACTAATAAGATATTCATAATTCCTCCGCGCCTATGATGTTAGGTTACGGCGACCAAATGCACAGTAATAGTTCTGTAAAAAAGACTGAATTACTGGCGGCTTTGCCTGCTGCTTCAATGTTTTTAGTTACTAATGTCGATGGAAACCTTAATTTAACATGCCCGACGTTCAGCGCGTGTTCGTGGTATAAAGATCTTCGTCAACACAATCCTTCACTAAAGATGCGAGAAACCTGGGTTATGAGTATTGAAAGAGACATTGAGTTTCGCGTGGGCCGCAGAGCCGAAGATGGCACAATTCGATTAACAGCTTATCCACCGCAACTCGTGCAACTGAGCGTTAGTTACAAAGGAGAACGCTCAAGCTCCGTCGTTCTAACACGTTCACAAGTATCGTCACTGCGACAGACTCTCGAACAGTTCGAAAGAGCGATGGACGGCGCCGACAGTCACTCGGAAGTGTGGGATGGGAACGAACGGCGAGCAGGGTAACACGAATAGGCCACGTTTAGGCCTACCGGTACATCTGAGACTTCTGTAAGATCCAATAAGTACAGCAAAAGACTATGTTGTGAGTCAGGAAAACAACTTCTGAAGTTTCAATCCTTCTCTGGGAATCTGAACGAAAGGCATTACTAAAACCATGAAGACTACATTTTCTCGTGCTCTTGCCTCGCTCCTTATGTTGCTATTTGCCTTGTCTCCTGTTTGGGCCACGTGCGGTGGCGGTGGCGGAGGGGGCACGGGCGGCGTTAGTGGCGGAGGCGGTGGTAACGGCGGTCCTGCGCCGGTTGTGTACAACGTTCCCTGGAGAGTCTGGGAAGCCAAAACCGCACCAGCGAAAGGCCTGGTCCTCTACTGGTTTCCGGCTTCAAATGATGAAGTGAAAAAATCGCCGATGAAGGGATCGCGTATTCTGACCCTCTACTCTGCCCAGTGCGTCGCAATGTCTGTAGCCGATCCTCGCGAACCAGAGCTGCAAAAATTTGTTGGCGATTCAAAACCGCCTGTCGCAGTGTTGGCTACGGCAGATGGTTCACCAATTAATAAAGTCGAAAGCAATGCCGGCAAGTTAAAGATCGATCAAGTCGAGAAGGCGGTCGATGCCGCAATGAGGCAACGCGAAAACGCGCTCGATGCCAAGTTGAAGGAAGGCAAAGAAAAAGAAAAGGCAGGCGATAACACGGGAGCGATCGCTGCGTTGAAAGCGGTCACGGAGGAAAGCTGCCTTTTCCCAAAGAAGTCAAAAGAGGCTGCCAAGGAATTGAAGAAACTTGGAGTTGCAGAGGTTGGCAGCTATCCGGTAGTTACTCCAATCTTTGAACGACGCGCGAGCGCACGCATCGAGCAAGTGATGCGCAACGGTTTGGTTGCTGAGATTCGCGAACAGTATACCGTCGCGGAAAAATATTATTCACAAGCTCACAAAATGGATCCCGCGGACCCAACGCCTCTCCGATATCTGGGCGAACTTTATCGCCATCACATCGGTGAGTGGGAAAAGGCCCGCACCACATTCGAGGCGATCCTTAACATGCCCGCGGATTCAATTGCCCGCGCCGTTGCATTGCACGGTCTCGGGAAAATGACCATTCACGAAGGCCAGTTCAAGAAGGGACTTTCGTTGATGGAGCAGTCCGTCGCGGAGTTTCCGCTGGCACTTGCGTATCGGAATCTCGCCGTCTACTGGAATTCGGAAGGCGATTTGGAAAAGGGCAATGCGTACACACAGAAGGCCCTCGCACTCGATCCAAAGGATGAATACAACCTGGTCTTTGCAGCCGTGTTCATGGCCGCATCGGGGCATGGAGACGAGGCGCTGAAGATTGCGCAGAGGAATCGCGCAATGCTGCCGGCATCGTACAACCTCGCAGCGATTTATGCTCAGACCGGTCACAAGGAGGAGGCACTCGCCTTGTTAAAGCGACATTTCTTCCGCTACGAGCGTTATCAGAGCGTGCGTGCTAAGGAAATGATGGAAGCGCGTGTTGATGCAGTGTTTGATTCGATAAGGCAAGACTCTTCGTTCCTTGCCTTAACTAGCGGAGCGGATGGCAGGTTGCAGATGCCGTCGGGGAACATGAAAGGAATGCAGCAACAGTAAAGCGCTGCTACAACCTCTTTCACTTCAGGGTCGCCAACATCGGCGACCCTTTTTTGTTGTCCGATAAGCTTCAGCTTGTCGGCGAAGTATTTAAGTCAGGCTGCACGACAAGCTAAAGCATATCGGACATTGCCTATGCTATTCTGCGCGTCTTATTTCCACACTTTTCACCGAAAGATCTATATACGAGTTATGAAAGCAAAACTCTTGCTAGTGATCATCTGTTCGTTTTCACTGCTCTCGCCGTTAACCCTCGCGCAACAAACACCCCCAACGAAAAAGTTTGAGCTGACGATCGACAGCATCATGCGCGGGCCGCGACTTGTCGGCTACGCTCCAACTAATCCGTACTGGTCAGAGGACAGTCAAAAAGTTTACTTCCATTGGAAACAAGCCGATGAACCACGTTTGAAAGAAACAAGTCTTTACGTCGTCAATCGCGATGGTTCAGGTCTGCGTCGCCTCTCTGAAGAAGAGACACGCCTGGCTCCGCCTGCAACTGGAGAACTATCGAAGGACAGAACCAAGACTATCTTTGGCGAAGATGGAAACATCTTTCTGTACGATCACGTCAAAGGTGAACGTCGAACTCTGATCAAAACAAGTGACCCGGAAACCAATCCACACTTCGCCTTTGATCAAAAAAGTATCTACTTCACACGACAGAATAACCTTTACGTGATGTCGCTTGAGGATGGCGCGTTGGAACAGATGACTGACATCCGCTCAGCAACGTCGAGTGGACAAGGTGCTACTGCTTCCACCTCCACCTCCGGCGTTGGAATAAGCGCACGAGTCGGTGGCACGCAACAGACGGGTAATGAGAGTCAGAATTTTCTGAAGAAAGAAGAACGCACTCTTCTTGACGCCGTCCGAGAGCGCGCCGAGCAACGCGAGGAACAAGAAGCAAAACGCAAGCAACGCGAGACGCGAAAAGCTTTCAATCTTCCCAGTGGCCAGAACGTGGTAAGTCTGAACCTGTCGCCAGACAGAAAGTTCGTCATCGCATCGATTAGCGAGCCAATCACAGGGACTAAAACGACCGTTGTTCCAAACTTTGTCACCGAGTCGGGCTACACGGAAGACATTCCAGGACGGACCAAGGCTGGCGACGCGCAGAATCGCACACGGCTCGTGATTATCGAAGTCGACTCGGGTGAGACACGAAACGTCGATCACGGTCAGAAGCAAACCACGACTCAAACCACTGAACCGCCCAAACGCGAGCCAACCGAAGCAAGTACGCCTGAGACCCAAACGAGTCGCTCGCAAAGTGAACACCCTGCACAGCCAAGTGATCGCGACATTCAACTTTTCCAGTTGCAATGGTCTGAAGATGGAAAGAACGCAGTTCTATTGGCACGATCAGCCGACAACAAAGATCGCTGGGTCCTACTGCTTGATCCAAAAACGGGCAAGACGAAAGCGCTTTCAAGTCTGCACGATGATGCATGGATCGGTGGCCCAGGCTCATTCACTCTCGGTTGGCTTCCCGATAACAAACACATCTACTTTGAGTCAGAGGGAGACGGCTACGCGCATCTTTATTCGCTCTCGATCGATGGCGGAGAACCTACTCAGCTAACTTCCGGACAGTTCGAAGTCTCTGATGTAAGGTTGTCCCGCGACAAGAGTAAGTTCTACTTCACATCGAGCGAAGGCAGTCCATTTGAGAAGCATCTATATTCGATGTCGACGAGTGGTGGAGTCCGCACTAGAATCACTACGCTAGCCGGCAATAACGATGTCGACATCAGTCCAGATGAAACGACACTGGCAGACATCCGCTCCTACAGCAACAAACCACCCGAACTTTATCTGCTGCCTAACAAGCCCGCACAAAACTCTTCGGAGCCCAAGCCGATAACCACATCACCAGTCCCAGAGTTCTTTACTCACGACTGGATTGATCCGCCCATCGTCAGTTTCAAAGCCCGAGATGGTGCAACCGTCTATGGTCGAATCTATATCCCGACGACCTGGAAACGAGGAGGGCCGGCAGTCTTCTTCGTTCATGGCGCAGGCTACTTACAAAACGTGCATCGATGGTGGAGCTCGTACTATCGAGAGTACATGTTCCATCATCTGCTCATGGAACATGGCTTTTTGGTCTTTGATATCGACTACCGTGGAAGTGCGGGATATGGACGAGACTGGCGCACAGGTATTTACCGGCACATGGGAGGCAAGGATCTAAGCGATCATATTGACGCAGTTAAATATCTGATCAAGGAACACGGTGTCGATCCTAAGCGGATCGGTCTCTATGGTGGCAGTTACGGTGGCTTCATCACCTTAATGGCAATGTTTACAGAACCTGATACGTTCGCAGCCGGGGCTGCTCTGCGTCCAGTGACAGACTGGGCCCACTACGCCAACCAGTACACCGCGAACATTCTGAATTTGCCGCAACACGATGCTGAAGCTTATCGAAAGAGCTCTCCGATCTATTTCGCGAATGGATTGAAAGGTGCTCTGCTGATCTGCCATGGAATGGTTGATACCAACGTAAACTTTCAGGACTCTGTTCGCTTAGTTGAAAAGCTGATCGAACTGCGGAAAGAAAACTGGGAGATCGCACCGTACCCCGTTGAGGATCACGTCTTCGAGCGTGAAGAGAGTTGGGCTGACGAATACAAGCGCATACTCAAGCTGTTTGAAGATAATTTGAAACCGGCAACAACACCTACTCGGCCGGCATTGAAATCAGCTTTGGGTAGTTCGACAAAATGAATAGGAGCTGTTGGTCGATGAAGAGCAATCTGCACTCTGTAATTCCCAAAACAAAATTTTCAGGTCGGGAAGGGGACCCTGTCCCCGCGACCTATTTGCATCAGTCAGGTTGGAGGTTAAGAGATTTCAGGTTGGCGGGGACAGGGTTCCCTTCCTAACCTGAAAATTTGTTTGGGCAGTCAACCGAACACATGGTCCAAAAGATAATCACGGCGATCGTTCTAACCCTCAATATCTGCCTGTCGCAATTTGCAAATCAGTCGCCTGCATCAACAATCACGCGCGATCCTCGTTATCCATCACACTGGTGGACACCTGTGTCAGAGGTCGGAAAGCCTAATTGGGAGATACTCCCGCAGGAAGCCGGACCAGGCGAAGTTATTTTGTCGAAACGCAACGAATTAGGATTGCTATCTAACTTCGCGGCAACGCCATTCACGTATCGCGGAAAACGTTATGCGAGCCTCGAGGGCTTTTGGCAGATGATGCTCTACCCGGAAGGACCAAACGATCCGCGGGCGAAGTTTCCTGGGATCGATTGGAAATACACACGGGCGGCGGTTGCTCAGATGACAGCATTCGAAGCAAAGTCAGCAGGCACACTTGCAGAAGAGAACATGAAGCGAATGGCGATTGACTGGGTAACATTTGAAGGACGGCGCTTTAAGTATCGCTCCGCAATTCCGGGTACGCATTATCGGTTAATGGTGGATGCCACTTGGGCGAAAGTGCAACAGAATCCGCAGGTCAAGAAGGTCTTGTTGGCGACTGGCGATCTGATTTTGCGGCCTGATCATCATGGTGAGGCGAATGCCCCACCAGAGTGGCGATACTATGAGATCTGGATGCGCATTCGGAAGGCGCTACTACACGCCAAGCCAATGAGTAACCGACATTCCAACTCAGACGGCAAAGCCGATATGAAAATTTTCAAAAGAGAAACTGCGACTTTGCTCTAATGCACTCCAAAGTTCCGCAAACTACCCGAACGGAGAACCGCCTACTTGAAACAACACTTTTCCCCCGTCGCAGCAAATCAAATCCACGAATATCGCATCTGGCAGGTCATCGCAGCTTCCGCAGTCGGGACCATGATCGAATGGTACGACTTCTACATCTTTGGCAGTCTGGCAAGCCGAATCTCACCACTTTTCTATCCAAGCGGAAACGATACACTGGCACTCATCGCTTACCTTTCGACGTTTGCGGTTGGATTTGTTGTTCGTCCGTTTGGTGCACTCTTCTTTGGACGTATCGGTGATCTGGTCGGTCGCAAATATGCATTCCTGGTTACGCTGCTCATCATGGGTGGAGCAACGGCATCAATCGGCTTTCTTCCGACGTACGCAACGATCGGGCTGGCGGCGCCGATACTCCTTTTAGTTATTCGCATTCTTCAGGGCCTCGCACTTGGCGGTGAATATGGTGGCGCCGCCGTGTACGTCGCAGAGCATGTACCCGATCATCGACGCGGGTTCTTCACAAGCTTCATACAGATAACGGCAACATTGGGACTGTTCGTTTCCCTGGTTGTGGTCCTAACCGTGCAAAACTCCATGAGCAACGAAAGCTTCGGCGCCTGGGGTTGGCGCATTCCATTTGTTGTTTCGATCTTTCTCGTAGGCATTTCGCTCTACATCAGATTGCAGATGAAGGAGTCACCGATTTTTCAGCACGTGAAAAGTACAGGTATGACTTCGGCCCAACCCTTAGTTGAAGCCTTTACGAAATGGGTCAATTTGAAAAGAGTTTTGATTTCATTGTTTGGCGCAACTGCCGGCCAGGGTGTCGTTTGGTACACAGGTCAGTTCTACGCGCTCTTCTATCTGCAGACGATACTCAGTGTAAATGGGACATCAGCGAACTACATCGTAGCAATCGCTTTATTGCTGGCAATGCCGTTGTTTGTTTTCTTCGGAAGTCTTTCAGATCGAGTCGGACGCAAGTGGATCATGATGGCTGGTTGCTTGCTGGCAGCGGTGTCGTATCTGCCGATCTATCACGCGATGCAAAGTGCCGCCGGTTCAGATGTGGTAACAGCTACGTCGTTGACGAACAAGGTCACCGGCGCAAAAACACTCACGCCGCAAACGCTTATCGACGGCAAGATGCAACCAGCGAAACAAGTTCTGCCCTACACAAACTTCGCTTCGTTGATTTCAAACCCCGTCGCGTGGAAGTTAATAATGCTCGTCTTCATTCAGGTACTCTTCGTAACGATGGTCTACGGTCCCATCGCGGCATATCTGGTCGAGGCATTCCCGGCACGAATTAGGTACACGGCACTTTCACTTCCCTATCACATTGGTAACGGCATCTTCGGTGGATTGCTGCCGGTGATCGGTTTGTCGGTGGTGGCACAGACTGGAAACATTTATGCGGGACTTTACTATCCCATTGCCGTGGCGAGTATCACGTTCATCGTGGGCTCGCTTCTTTTGAGAGAAACTAAGCACACCTTGATCTGGGACGAGGTGAAGTAAGAAGGTCTTTGGGCTTGGGGCTTGGTCTTTAAGGAGTTTCTAATTTCTTGATGGGTCCAAGACCAAAGACTCAAAACCAAAGACCCATTTTCCTTATTGCTTGTAAACCACCCCATTCTTCATAACGAACACAACATTCTGCATCGCGTGAATGTCAGCCAGGGGATCGCCAGACACGGCAACGATATCGGCCCACTTTCCTACTTGCAGTGTTCCGAGATTCTTGTCCCATCCTAAAAGCTTCGCACCGTTGAGTGTTCCGGCAACAATCGATTCCATGTTGCTCAAGCCACCCCACTCGACCATTAACACAAACTCGTGTGCGTTTCTGCCATGAGGGACAACGCCGGCATCGGTTCCGAGAGCGATTTGCACTTTCTTCGAGGTGGCTATTTTGATGGAACGGCGAATCGATGCGGCGGCGGCCAGAGCTTTCTCGGCGCGCAGTCCTTTTAGCACTCCATTCTTAGCTGCTTGTTCCACGCCTTCAGCGGCTGACAATGTGGGCACGAGAAATGTTCCATGCTGCTTCATCAAATCCGCGCCTTCTTCGTCTAAGAACGAGCCATGTTCGATAGAGGCGACGCCAGCTTTGACAGCCAACTTGATTCCTTCTGTCCCGTGTGCGTGCGCAGCAACCTTGCGATCGAGTTTGTTCGCTTCTTCTACTAATGCTTTCAATTCTTCGAAGCTGTACTGGGTCGCACCGACGGCGTCACCTTCGGAGAGAACTCCGCCGGTCGCACATGTCTTGATCACGTCTGCGCCATACTTGATTTGATAACGCACAGCTGCGCGAATCTGTTCGGGACCGTCGGCAACGCCGTCTTCGATGCTTGGATCCATCAGGCCGGGACGGAAGCCGTTCTCGTCACAGTGACCGCCTCGAATTCCTAGCGCGTGTCCCGCAGTTTCCATTCTTGGTCCAGGCGTCCACCCTTCGTTTATGGCTTTGCG
>Ga0134124_10001246_pt1 | contig 20379 bp, 13 predicted proteins | sample KB304_FD_96880 | JGI IMG/M metagenome (GOLD analysis project Ga0134124, IMG submission 96880) | Terrestrial soil microbial communities without Nitrogen fertilizer from Kellogg Biological Station, Michigan, USA - KB3-0-4 | ecosystem: Environmental > Terrestrial > Soil > Unclassified ... | reverse complement strand
GCGCTTACATCCTGGCCCAGGACGACGCCGGTATCAACGTCCTCTCGCGCGAACCGTTTGCGCCGCTATTTCGCATCGACACCGAATTCGACACCTACTACGCGAACTTCACTCCCGATTCGAAAGAGATCGTCTTCTACTCCAACAACCTTCGCGTCGAGCGCTGGAGTGTCGCTGGGGCGCAGCGCACCGATGTGAAGGAAGTCGTGCTGCTGAAAGGCTGCTTACAAACACAACTGTCGCCTGACGGAAAACTGCTTGCGTGTTTGGATCCTGACTTCAACTTGAATCTGCTCCGCGTGGAAAATGGCGAGACGGTGTGGAGCAAGAAGGACTTCTACAAGCCGAATTATTACGAAGCCCTCCGGATCTATAACCAGTTGCGCCTGATTGATGAGGACAGCACCGATCTGAACCTGGGAATAACCCGCCTGAGGTTCTCGCCGGACGGCCATTATTTTGTTGCCGGCCATCATATTTCTCGAGGCTTTCAGAGCGCGAACGCCGGTGAGTATGCTGAGGTAGTTGATACCAACACGTTCGCCAAAGTTTCCATTCCCGACTCGCTTAAGAAATTAATCGCCGGCGGTTTTACTTTTGTCGGTAACGATCGAATCGCAGGCATCAACCCCGAGACTGTCAAGAAGTCGGCGGTCGTAAAGTTTCCCAGCGGCGAGGTGGTGGCGGAGATGGAGTTGTGGCGCAAAGGGATGACTGCGGCTACGCGCGGCGACTACCTGCTGATCCGGCCCGTGAAGGATTACGCGGTCGGCGTAATGGACATCAACAGCAAGCAGATCACAAAAGCTAACGAGCGCGCGGCACTCGACATCTACGAGCCGTTCTTCGTAGCTGAAATGCGTAACGGTCAAGTCGGGCTGTACAAGCTGGAAAAGAACGAGCTCGTCGCGACGGCGGTTTTGTCTAACGCTTCCCTCGGACGTTTACGAGTCGCCGAAATCTCGCCTGAGCTGAAATGGCTGGCGCTGTCTGGACGTTCGCGCGGCGGAGTTTGGAACGTCGAAAAAGGCGAAGCTGCTTTGGCGCTGCGTGATTTTCAGGGCGGCTACTTAAGTGATGACGGTTATTTCTTTGGCGAGTTTCCGAAGACAGAAGACGTCGAGCGCAACGTTGCGCGATTCAATCTAAAAAACGGTGAAGCCGTTGCCGGCCCAAAGATCGAAGGCGACAGCTCGCATCAATACGGCCAGTATCTGTTTACGATCAAGTCTGCGAAAGCGGGGGACAAACCGCCTGAAGGCGGCGACAACGCACCGAAGCTCAACCCGGCTGACTACCGGCGAAATGTGATCATCGAGATGTTTGACGCGCGCACGATGAAAAGCCTTTGGTCGCAGGCTTTCCCGAAAGAAGCGCCGCGCGCCTGGATCGCGCCGGGCAATCAGACGATGGCGTTACTGTGGAGCGTCACTGCCGATGCCGCTAAGTCTGAAATCAACGCCGATCCGCAGCTTACGCAGACGCTCGCCAAAATGAAGGAGAAGGTCGGAGACTACTTCCTCAAGATCGTCGACGCCCAAAGCGGAAAAGAAATCGGCAAGCTGCTCATCGAAACAGGCAAAGCATCTTTTCGCGTTTCGAACATCTTTGCGGCGGGCGATTCGGTGATCGTCACGGATACGCAAAACCGCGTGCTCGTCTATTCGCTCAAGACTGGCGAACAGAAGGGCCGCGTGTTTGGTGCGTATGCAGCGGTTTCCCCCGCGTCGAAACTGTTGTGCGTTGAGAACGAGAGCGGTAAGTTAGCTGTCTACGATCTCGCGACGATGGAAAAGCGTGACGAGTTTATCTTCACGAGACCGATCTCGATGTTGCGTTTTAGTCAGGACGGTAAGCGCTTGTTTGTGCTGACGGTCGGACAAACAGTTTACATTCTCGACATGTCGTCGATCGCCAAGACGTAAGTATTCTTCGAGGGATCCAAAATGCAGAGTAAATTAGCAGTCTTCACACTCGGTCTAATCCTTCTCACCGTGACAATTTGCACGAACGGTCAGCATAAAGCAGAGGAGTTTATTTCCGCCGTCGGCCAGTTCGGCATAATGCTTCCTCCAGCTTCACCGGATTTTCTTAGTTCCATAAGACTCAAGATTGGAGATGACAAGCTGATCGCATGGGTCTACCGTTGGGAACTTGACCACGAGCAGGCCGTAGTAATTTACGCGATTGGAAAGGCCGATTTGGAGTCCAAAGCAGATTTCTACCTTGAGGCACTCCGCGACAACTACGCGCCGGGCTCCATCAGGAACCAAAAGAAGACTTCATTTGCCGGACATCCGGGTCTGGTTTCGGTTGTCGACAGTAGCACTGGCAGCGCAATGATATGGACCTATTTGTTGAAGAACCGCTTTTATCTGATGTCATTGACGTTGGACGACAGGTCCAAGACCGAAGATCACCTCAAACTGATGTCAACCTTTAGGCTTCTGAATCCGAAAGACATAGAACCGCGGCTAACGGCAAGGGTGGACGAACTCACACCGAAACCCCTGGCTCAAGATTCTGCTCTTTCCCTTCCCACAACAGATGCTCAGGACGCCGCATTAAAAGGTCCAGTTAAGACTGTGATTTCCGAATCAGAACCATATGTTGATGGGTCGCTTTTCGGCGCAGTTGAAACAGTTTCCGTTGAGAATTATGACGAGCATGGAAACCTCGTAAAAACTGTCGATTATCGAGATTCTCTCCCTTGTAGGGTGCGTCTTTATGGATCATATAGCGGCGAACGGGCTTTCCGCGAAATCAGACAGGTCTGGTGGTGGGTCGACTTCAAAGACAAGAACGAATCCGGCATAGCCGGCATTAAGTCTGACCCTAGAATCTATACGGTCAAGTACAAGCACGATCCTAACGGAAAGTTACTTCAAACGCGTGTGCTTCGCGATGACGGCAAAGAGATGGAGACAGCAACCTATAATCTCAATGCGAGAACCGTGACGCGCCAATACGGCTCGGATTATCTATTCATCCGGAAGATGATGCCGCGCGGGAGCAGGAAGATGGTCTCCACACTGGATGCCAACGGACTCCCTATAGAGGATGCATACGAAGTTCGAAGCCCGACAACCTATAAGGAGCGTTTTCAGTATTCCCCGCTCTTCGGTTTCAGTTTTTTTGAGGACGCGTACGAGCATTCCAGAACGGATAAAAGGCGATACGAATACAAATTCGACGACCACGGTAACTGGATCCAGCGAAAAGCCTTCACCGTAAAGAACAAGCAAGCAGTGCCGATAGCGGTGACTTATCGGACCATCATTTACCAATAATCTTGTTAGGAGACATTACGCATGCGCCCTGCATTCCGCGGTTTGGTTGTCGTTTCCCTGCTCTGCTGTTTTCTCGTCCAGATTCCGGCACAAACGTCGAACCGAACTAACGGCGGTGGCAGATCCAAACCAGCCGCGACTGCTCCTGATCCAAACGGCGGCAAGGCTAGCGAGATGCGGAGCGCGATCGAGCGATACACACTCGACCGCGGCAGTCTCGCGCGAACTTATCCCGTCCAATATTCGAGCTCGCGCCGCGACCGCTTCAAGAAGTTTTATGAAGAGTGGCTGGCGTCACTGAAAAGTCTCGACTTCGACTCGATGAGCCAGGACGGCAAGATCGATTACCTGCTCTTCAAGAACCACCTCGAGTATGAGCTGCGACAGCTCGACATCCAGTCGCGCCAACTCAGCGAGATCGAGCCGCTCGTCCCATTCGCCGGCAAGATCATCGATCTCGAAGAAGCACGACGGCGCATGGAGCCAATCGATTCCGCGAAGATCGCCGCAACGTTGAATGACTTGAGAAAACAGGTCGACGAGCGGCGTCGCGCAGTCGAGCTCGGCCTGCGAAGCGAGGCGCGCGGCGGCGACACCAGCAACGATCCAACGCGGTTGAAGAAGACCGTTGCGAATCGCGCGGTCGCCGCAATCAATGCCCTGCGCGGCAACTTGCGCAACTGGTACACGTTCTACAACGGCTACGATCCGATGTTTACGTGGTGGAATGAAGAGCCCTACAAAACGCTCGACCAGTCGCTGACAAACTACGCTACGTTTCTGTCCGAGCGCGTCGTCGGCATTCGCTCAGAAGGAACTGCGCAAACACAATCGGGACCGAACCGTGGACCAGGTGGAGGTGGCCCAGGTGGCGGCGGATTTCAAGGCGGTGGTCAACGTCCCGGCGGCAATGCAGCGCGACCGGGAGACTCGAGCGACATCGTCGGCGATCCGATCGGACGTGAAGCACTTCTCGTCGAGTTGCGCTCGGAGATGATTCCCTACACGCCCGAAGAGATCATCGCGATCGGCGAGAAGGAAATGGCGTGGTGTGAAAACGAGATGAAAAAGGCGTCGCGCGAGCTGGGTTACGGCGACGATTGGAAGAAGGCGCTCGAACACGTCAAGAACCTTTACGTCGAACCCGGCAAGCAGCCGCAGATGATTCGCGACCTCGCACTCGAAGCGATCAAGTTTGTCGAAGACAACAACCTCGTGACGGTTCCCGAGCTGGCGAAAGAAAGCTGGCGCATGGAGATGATGACGCCGGAGCGACAGCTTGTCAGTCCGTTCTTCCTAGGCGGCGAAGTGATCCAGGTCTCCTTCCCGACTAACACGATGGCCCACGAGCAGAAGATGATGAGCATGCGCGGCAATAATATTTATTTCTCGCGCGCGACTGTGCATCACGAGCTGATTCCGGGTCATCACCTGCAAGGCTTCATGTCGGCGCGTAACAAGCCTTATCGCGCCATCTTCGGCACGCCGTTCTGGAGCGAGGGCAATTCGCTTTACTGGGAATTGTTGTTGTGGGACCTGGGCTTCGCCAAGACGCCGGAACAGAAGATCGGCATGCTCTTCTGGCGCATGCACCGCTGCGCGCGCATCATCTTCTCACTCAGCTTCCATCTCGAGAAGATGACGCCACAGGAATGTATCGAGCTGCTCGTCAACAAGGTGGGCCACGAGCGCGACAACGCGACCGCCGAGGTGCGACGTTCATTCGACGGTAGTTACGGCCCGCTCTATCAAATCGCGTATTTGATTGGTGGATTGCAGCAAATGGCGATGCACAAAGAGCTGGTCGACTCCGGCAAGATGACAAACCGCGCCTACAACGACGCGCTCTTAAAAGAAAACCGCATCCCGATCGAGATGCTGCGGGCGGCGATTACAAACCAGAAGCTGACGCGCGATTTCGTGACGAGCTGGAAGTTCTACGGACCAATCCAGTAAATCCTAAGTACCAGGCGGACTAGTGGATGAACCCGGCCTCGTGAAAGCTGAGGTGCCCTTTCCGACTGACTATTATGTGGTCAAGCACGCGAATCCCAAGGAGCTTGGCCGCATCATCGAGCTTGCTTTGCGTTCTCAGATCCTCGTCACTTGGCTGCAAATCGCCGGATGGATGATTGTGAGCAAAAATGACGGCGGCGGCACGATCGGTAATGACGTCAGCGAACACGTCACGAGGATGAACCAGGCTCTTGTCGAGTAGACCGATTGTAACAATTCGCTTTTGAATTACTTCATTAGCGCCGTTTAAGGTGATACAGACAAAGTGCTCCTGCGCTTTGTCTCGGATGTCACCAAGCAAGCGCAGCACATCTTCAGCGCATTCAATCTTCACTGAATCCGATATCAGATAACGTCGAGCAAGTTCAAAACCTGAAAGGATCTGGCTGCTCTTCGCGACACCCATGCCAGGAACAGATAGGAGATCCTCAAGTCGAAGTAATTCTCTGTGTTCGCGAACCAATGCCGCGACATTACGAGCGATCGTGCGCACATCAATTCCGGCAGTGCCCATTCCGAGGATAGCGGCAACTAATTCTTCATCGGTGAGCGCAGCTACGCCTCTCTCAAGTAACTTCTCACGAGGGCGATTGTGTTCGGGTAGTTCTTTGATTGTCCTGGGCATACGTGAGGCGCCCCTTCAGTTTATGGATTAAATCGTATTCGCACGCAGTCGTAATAATTTAGGCGTCTGCGGCTGTGAGCTTTGGATCGATGTATAACACATCCAGGAAAATCCCGTCCAAATGATCAAAGTCATGGTCCGTTGTGAGGAGCCGTGCTTTTAACACCGACGCTGTTGCAGCGATCCACAGGTCATTCTTACCCATGATTCTAGCAGTCTGACCTTTTGGCAGACGGCGCAAAGGATCTTTACTCAGGCTGTACGCGTCGATCTCAGAGTATCGTTGAATGATCTGTTCGTCGTTGATGTCAACCAATGGAAGCTTTCTCAAGAGGTCCTCAAGAATTTTCAACTTCCTTTCTCCCCATCTACGTTGAATTGCCAGGGAGTAAATTTCACCCTTGCTGACAATGGACATCATTGCGATTCTTGGCGGCTTGAACAGTTCAAACTTTTTCTCGACATACTCCGCGTAACTGGCCGCAGTTGCGTAGCCAAGAACAACACCCGTGTCGAGAATGAACTTTTCCATGCTGGCGTGAGGTAATTAAGCCGTTAATGAGGCCAGGAGTTCTTCTATGGATTCGTCCCCTGGCCATTTGCCCCATATTTCTTTTAGCGCAGGGCCAACGCTGAGCTTTTGCAAATCAGAATCGAATAAAGCGCCCGGTTTTGGTGCGACCGGCATCTTTTCAAACACTTCTTCACCCGCTTCAGCAGGCTTGATAGTCTGAGCTTCGAGCAGTCGCACCTTTCGGCCGGGTTTAAAATGAACGATTCCCTTGATTGTTACTTTCTTCCCCCAATACTCACGCATCTGCTCAACATTTAGAATGTCGGGGTCAATAGTGCCGGGAATCAACTGGCCGTTACTTAATAGCAACTGGAATTTACGGCGACTATGTTGAATCAGGTCGAATTCTCCTGAGATAACCAGCGCCACTGGTTCGGGTATTTCAGCCTTAAGTTCTCGTACCCGTTCGAGGTCCGTGTAAGTTAGTGAGAAGCTGTCGGACCTGCGATTAGGCGCCTCGACTACAAGTTTCTTACCATAAGTTTTGAAAAACGTTTCGAACGAGAGTAAACCATCAAGCACTCCCTTATCGTAAGCGTTACTCTCAACGTTCTCAGACACGGCATCTTTAACGGATCGGCTAACCAAACTAAGAGCAGTGTCTTCAGGTGTGGGCTTCGAATACCAAAGATCCTGCTGCTTGATGTATTCCGGCGCGGTGTCACCCAACTCCGGTGCGTCCAACAGAATTGTCGTAGAGCCCTTTTTGAGGCCAGTAACCGTGAAGTCAAGAGAACGCGATAACCAACCAGGTATTGGACCACGTTTGACGCTTTCACCCTGAATCGCCAAACGCAGACCCCGCTCACAAGCCTCCGTTAGGTCATCGACCAACTCCTTCAGGGCCAGAACGGAAATCGTTCCTGGTGGAGTGAGTAGTCCTTGTAGCTTTAGCTTGTAGTTCATAACTGAGTCGTCAGCCGCTCTGGCTGGGTTAATTCTATGTTTACCAGTGCGTCATTAACAAACGCTTCAATGCAAGCAGAGGGAACTTTTCATTCTAAGCACCCGTCGAGTGTTTATGGTTGGCGCTAGCGGAACCATTAGAACTATGTGCTTCTGTGACAGCGTCAAGCACGTGTTGGACCGCGGCATTCATGAGTTTTTCGCTCTCAGCCTCGGTTTGGCGGAGTTTAGTTTCGAGTTCGTCGCAGAGAGATATGAGTTGATTGACTTTGGCGACGATGCGCTTTTGTTCCGCAAGCGGTGGGACGGCTATTGGACACGCCCGTAATTGACGCATATTTATGGAAGCTAGGTTCGTAGTTTGTTTCGATGCCCTCTCAAAGTAGGTGCGTCCCGTCGCCGAATTCAGAAATGTCATGACCCAGATCGGTGAAATATCGGATCGCAGGAGCCGAGCCCTAAAAACATGGTTTTGGTGAACGCAATTTTCAATCTCATCATTCCAAATGGCGGTTCTGCCTACTTTATCCCAATCACCGCCTTCGGTAATCAATAGGTCGTTTTTCTTTAGTCGATACTTCTCAATCTCGTCTTCGAGAATCTCGATTTCTTTCATCACGCGTAGATCCAAAAACCAGCGTTGAACATTCGCGACGCGCAAATACGGATAAAGTGCGGTCTTTCTTCCATTAAGTTTCCTGCCCTTCGTCACCCCGCTGACGATTTCCGCTATTTCACCGAAACGCGCCCATACCCAATTTCGCGGAGACTGAAACAACATGTCTCTCGCGTCGGGGCTTTCTCCTTTTGCGAGGATCGCTTCGTCGTCGGGGTATTGTTCAGCTAGCTTTCCTTGCACCCCGAGTTCGAGAATTGTTGAGCGGAGTTTGCCAACCGTCTCGACGGAATCATAGAGTGTCGTGAAATTGTCTGCGAGTCCCACTGATGCTTGCTCAAACCCTTCGGGCGTGAGCGAAGCAGGGTTGTTAAGCGGTGCGAGTGTGACCTCATTGAGACGCACACAGCTCTTGCGTCTTCGTCGTTCACGCACTTCTAACTCATCGCAAAGCTGCATTAATTCATCAACCTTGGCGACGATGCGTTTCTGTTCTTCAAGCGGTGGGAGAGGAAACAAGTTTGCGAGAAACAACTTGTAGTGTCTACTGTAGCCTCGTTCCCCAAACTTGAAGGTTTGGGTTACTCTGAAAAAGTACGGTTCATAAATGTGGATCGGCCGCATGATCTTCACACCATCAGCTCCAGCCACAAAATCAAAATTAACAAGTTTTAGCTCGCAGGTATGATCTCCAAAAATGACCACGGGCCCGGGGATCTTAATTAACTTCGACGCATCATCGATAAATCCCGCTATGAACTTCTTTCCCTGATCTACAACAGGAAATCGTCCGCTCTCTCTTATCTCGCTTGATTTGATTTTGTTTTGGCCAGGTGAGATTGAATAGAAAACGTCCTCCACTCTTTGCCAAACCCACGTCTCAGGTAATGAAAACGGAGCGTCACCGAATTTCAACTCGCCTTTAATGGACCCGTTCTTATTTGCACCAGTCTTGTCTATGTAAGTTTTTTCCTGCGCGATGGCTGTGGCAAGTGAAGCTGCAGATTCATCATTTGGATTCTGAGGAACTAACTTTCCTCTCACAGCCAACTGCAAGATGAGTTGGCGCAACTTCACGATACCGTTCGGTGCGTCCGCCAGTATCGTCAGGTTGTCGAAGAAACTCTGAAGGTTAACTATTTCCAAGCCGGTAACCTATCATCACAGAAGTGTCTGTTCGCCTTTCCACTTTGCCTGCAGGAGTCATGCTTCTTTCTAGCAAGCTTTTGCCTCACCTAGTCAAAGTCATGATTAGCTCTTGCTTTAATCGCTCACGCATTTCCGCCACATCGAGCATTATTTGTTTGTGTGCGGCGAGTAGTTCTTCGAAGTCTCCATGATCCAGATCAGGTGAGTGTGAATTCTTAATGTCTAAGTTGAATTTGTTACCGGCAATCGTCTCAAACGAAACCTTCCAAGCTCGTTCATTTTCAACGCGGTTGGTCCACCACTCTTTCTCAGTGTCAAATTCTTCTATACGGATCGGCTTCGTCTTGTTGTACGACTTAGCACCCGGAGGATACGGGTGCTCGTAATACCACACCTCTTTTGTCTGTTGTCCTTTTGTAAAGAACAGCAGGTTCGTCTTAATGCCGGTGTAAGGACTGAACACGCCGTTGGGCAGACGCACAATCGTATGCAGGTTACATTCTGTCAAAAGCTTTTCCTTGATTCGCGTCTTTACACCTTCACCAAAGAGCGTGCCGTCAGGCAGAACGATTGCGCCGCGACCGCCTTCACGCAACAGGTGAATGATCAGCACAAGGAACAGGTCAGCGGTTTCTCGTGTGCTGTAGGTGCTCGGAAAGTTCTTCTCGATCCCATCCTCCTCCATTCCACCAAAGGGAGGATTGGTCACAATCGCATCGACTCGATCTTCGGGCTGGTAGTCACGATATGGACGAGAAAGCGTGTTGTCGTGGGCGATTTGATTTGGCGTGTCGATGCCATGCAACATCAGATTAGTCACGCACAAAAAATAGGGAAGTTGCTTCTTCTCAACGCCCCTGATCGACGCCTGTAGCACTTGTTCTTCTTCAACGCTGTGCACATAGTTTCGTCTCACGTGTTCGATGGTATTCGTAAGAAAGCCGCCCGTGCCGCAAGCCGGATCCAGGACTTTCTCCCCCAGCTTGGGATCTACCATCTGAACCATAAACTGGGTGACAGCGCGTGGAGTGTAAAACTCTCCGGCATTACCTGCGCTCTGCAAGTCCCGCAGTATCTGTTCGTAGATATCGCCAAATAGATGCAGGTCGTTCTTACGGTTGAAGTCAATCTCGTTGATTTTGTTGATAACCTGCCGCATCAACGTGCCCGACTTCATATAGTTATTTGCCTCTTCAAAAACATGCCGCACAAGCTGCGCGCGAGGATCAGGTGAAGTAAGACTCTTCAGTGTTTTAAAGAGATCGTTGTTGATGAAGTCTGCTAAGGCCTCACCGGTAATGCCCTCAGCATCAGCAGCCCAATTGCGCCACCGCAGGCGCTCTGGAATTGGCGAGTGGTAGCTGTCTTCCAATAGCTCCTTCTCGACCTCGCGGTCGTCAAAGATCTTAAGAAAAAACATCCACACAAGTTGATTGATGCGCTGCGCATCCCCATCGACACCCGCGTCTTTACGCATGATGTCCTGAATGGTTTTGACCGTTGTGCTAACTGACATAAAGTTGACGTTGTCTTAAGCTACTTGATAGAGATCCTGCTCGAGCTCTTTGACCGCTTGTTCATATTTTGCCTTGCCACCGAACGCCTTAACGATCTCGACCGGCGTGCCGTAATTGTCGAACGGCTGTACCTTTAAAACATTCGGGTCTTCCAAATTGGTTAATCCTTCATCAGCATACTTGTCGAGTAAAGCCTCAAGCACCGCGCGCGCTTTTCCCTCATACCTGGCGAAGTAATTTCGCTTTTTAACATTCTCCGCCCGCTCACGTCTCGTCAAAGGCTTTTGTCCGAAGGCAACATGAGCTACTAAATCGAATGCGTCGTAGTCTCTTCCCACCTCTTCACTGAGAGCTTCCAGCAGAATGCCTTCATTCTCCAGTTCTTCAATTATCGCCTGTTTTCTATCTGCATTAGTCCAACGGCTGAGGAAGTCGTGAAGCGATGCGTAGTTGCTTTGGACTGCGTTCTTCGTATAGTCAACAAGAGACTCAGTGATCAACTTGCCGTCTTTGCCGTAGTACTGCACACGCTCAGCGACGAGGTTAACTTCCACATCGCGGACATAGTACTTTGTCCGTCGTTGGCCCTTACCGACTGGCCCAATCTGCACATCATCATCACCCGGCGGCTCATCTTCGCCGGGCTCACCGGGCTCATCCGGAGGTACAACTGGCTCGTGGCCTTTGGGCTCGTAAATCTGGACAGGCTCGCCATCGAAACCCGGATCTGCAAAGAGCTCTGTCGCTTTACGGAAATCCATAATCGTAAAGTAGGCCTTGCCATACGCCTCGTTGATCCGTGTACCTCTGCCGATGATTTGTTTGAACTCAGTCATTGACTCGATACGTTTATCCAGGACGATGAGTTTGCAGGTTTGAACATCAACTCCTGTCGACAGCAGCTTTGAAGTAGTTACGATGACGGGATACTTGCTTTCTGGAAGAATGAAATTGTCGAGCTCCGCTTTGCCTTCATTGTTGTCTCCCGTTATCTGCATTACATACTTGCTGTTTTGCGAATAAAGATCACTATTCTCATTGATTAGTAAGCTACGCATTCGCTCGGCATGCGGTATGTCTTCACAAAAGACGATTGTTTTGTCGAATCGATTTGTGGCCTTGAGAAATTCAGTAACTTTTCTGGCCACGAGTTCGTTCCGCTTTTCCAGCACTAACTCCTGATCGTAATCGCTCTGATTGTAAATTCGATCCGGAATCTCTTTTCCGTATCGATCCTTCTTACCCTTTTCAGGTCGCCAACCCGTCAAATCCTTATCGATATCGATCCTGACAACCTTGTACGGCGCCAGGAATCCGTCTTCGATCCCCTGCCTCAGCGAATACGTAAAGACTGGCTCGCCAAAGTAATCTATATTGGAGACGTACTTAGTTTCCTTGGGAGTTGCCGTCATGCCAATCTGAGTTGCGCTCTTGAAGTACTCGAGAATCTCGCGCCAGGCAGAGTCATCTTCGGCACTTCCTCGATGGCATTCGTCAACAACAATCAAGTCAAAGAAATCCTTTGAGAACTGCTTGAAGAGCTTCTGTGATTCTTCCGGTCCTGTGATGGCCTGATAAAGCGCAAGATAGATCTCGTATGACTTATCTGCCTTACGGTTCTGGATCTTGGTCATTGCAGAACCGAAAGGTTTGAAGTCATTGGTGCGTGTTTGATCAACCAGAATATTGCGATCTGCTAAAAACAGGATTCGCTTCCTTGCTCCGGACTTCCACAGTCTCCAAATTATTTGAAAGGAAGTGAACGTCTTACCAGTGCCAGTTGCCATTACCAGCAAAATCCGATTTTGACCTTTCGCGATCGCCTCGATGGTCCGATTGATAGCTGTAAGCTGATAGTAACGTGGAGCCTTGTTATCAGGGCTGGGGTAGTAATCTTGTGTGACAATCTTCTTCTCTTCAGGATCTTCGATTCCCTTGTATTTGCAATAGCGCCGCCAAAGCTCTTGTGGAGTGGGAAAATCCTTTATCGATAATTCCCGCTCTACCATGCCCGAACTCACAGATCGATCATGCTCGATGAATCCATCGCCGTTGGAACTATAGGCAAATGGCACGTCCAACAGCTCGGCGTATTCAATTGCTTGCTGCATACCTGATCGGACTGTGTGCGTGTTGTCCTTAGCTTCGATCACGGCCAAAGGAATGTTGGGTTTGTGGTAAAGAACGTAGTCAGCCCGCTTCTGTTTTCCTCGACTGTAGAGCTTTCCTTTGACCCGAATCTTTCCTTTCGTCAGGGACAGTTCTTCTCTTAGCTGCGTATCACGATCCCACCCTGCGGTCTCGATGATCGCGGGAGTGATGAATTTGGTGCAAATGTCTCTTTCGGTAAGGGTCTTTTTATCGAACACGAGTTTTAGGTTGAGTGTTCACGAATGAGAGTTCGAATCATTAGTGATTCGTCCGCGCCTGCTGGCGATGGCTTAGTACAAGCGGCATCCTTAATTTGACACCTGACATTTCGTGGGAGAGCCCGAACGCCACCACCTGCAATGGGATATTATTTTGCCCTAATCGCGTGAGGTTTGCTAGTGGTATTACTAGAACCCTTCGCATTCATGAGTGAGGTTGATGACTCGGGAGCCGATGTGAAGCTAATCCTCACCGGCCATACGCGAGGCGTAATTTCACGAACATTGGCTCGGTGGGTTTGACGCTCGGGCGATAGAAGAGGAGTTGAGGGGGCGGCGCGCTCGCGGTTAACGCGCGGGTGCGCGCGTCCTTTTCTTCTTTGGTCCATGATTGACCGGCCATCGCCATCTCCATCCGACCGACACTCGAACCCCACGACTTCTCCCAGCTCGCTACCTGCGCGTCAGTCAGCTTCAGTGCCTTGTCCGTGATGTTAATACCTTCGAGTCGCGTGGGCGTGACGATCACGCTCATCACTTCCGCCACGTGATCCGCCCTGCTCTTCTTCATCACGAAAAACGGCGGGCTATCATCCTGCGCGGGAATGTCCAACAGCCTTCCGATCCCGACCTCATTATCACCACCGCCGGTGCGCTTCGTCGGAAAGATCAAATAAGGCTCGCCGAGCGATCCATCAGCGTACTGTTCGCGATCGATGATGTACACAAAACCCGCGCGCACTGCCTCCACGCTGATTCGTATTCGATCTCCCTGGCCCAGTCTCGTCGTCGCAGAGATTCGCTCGGGCATCCACTCAGTCGCCGCATTCTCATCATGAACAATCAAACGCTCGCCCGAATCAGTTCGACGCGGCGGGCGCAGTCGCCAGAGAGTCATCCCCACAACTGTTTCCGGCGCGACATTGTTGACGGGCACATTCGGTGTCGTGTTGCGATAAGCACGTCGCCGGCTCGTGGTTTTGTTTGTCGACGAGCTAAACGCGGTGTCCCAAAGCTTCCGCGTCATGTCTTCCGGTCTTTGTGCCGAGATCGACAACACGAGCAGGACCAGCAAAGCGAAACTCAACATAACTCTCATTTCCACTCTCCTTGCATCACGAACGGCGCCCAGAAGTACGGCGACTGCCATTGCCGTGTACGCAACATCTCGATCTGCGCCGCACGTAATGCTGCAGCCGGTGTTTTATTGCTGCGTAGCATTTCTGTATAAAGACGCTGCATCAGCGACGCCGTGGCCTTGTCGTTAACATTCCAAAGACTCACGACAACCCGCCGCGCCCCCGCGTACATGAACGCGCGCGTCAAACCTTCGAGACCTTCACCGGTTACTTCCTTTCCGAGCCCCGTTTCACACGCGCTCAGCACCACCAGCTCAGCAGGCAGCTTGAGGTTGTAAATGTCGTGCGTGCGCAGGAACCCATCCTGCGGCTTTCCATCTTTGTCGAACATCGAAAGCACGACCGCGGAAAATCCTGCGCGCATGGTGTCAACATAACCATGCGTGGCAAAGTGAAGATAACGATAGTGACTTAACTCGCCGCTGCCGGCCACAGCGCGATTGGCGTCAAAACCAACTGCTTTGAGCGTTGCGCCGGCAGGGGAGACGGCGAGTATCTGATCTGCTTCCCAGCGAGTGAATGGCAAACGCGGGATTGAGAGTTGACCACCTGGACCACCGGGCCCGTGCTCGATGATGCGCGTCGAAACGGATTCTTTGACTGCGGTTCCGCCGAGCCGCACATCGTTCGTCGAGAATACCGGATCCGCAATCACCGCCACAGCCTCGGGCGCGAGCGGACGATTCGCGAGTATCTGGCGCTGAAGCGCAAACGCTGACGCTGACGGCAAACTGACAAGCTCGTGATCGACGATCAATGGCCGATTCGACGCGACGGTCAAAGCCGCGAACGGCACGTATTGCAAGGCGCCATCCGCCACGACAACCAGTCGTTTCTTTCCAAACTCAGCAGCCGCTGGCGCCAGTATCATCCGGCTCAACTCGCTCGCTGCTTTCTCAAACTCCGCGTCGGCGCCCGCGATTCGTGCTCTACGTTGCGCGGGCGACTCGATTGCCGTAAGAGAGCGAGCGGCGAGCGATTCATTAACCCGGCGCACGATATTCTCGATTGCTTCTCGTTTCGGCAGCTCGTAAGTCTTCAACGAATCCGGCGTCACAGCCCAGGCGTAGCTCCGCTGCTCGCCTAATGAGTATTCGAGCAGCACCGTGTTTGGATCCAGCTGACGCTGAATTCCCTTCAGGTCGAGCGGCTGCGGTTGCGTCAACGCCGAATACTGCGGACTGCTCTTGCGAATGGCGGCCTGCACCTGCTGGTACTCATCTTCAAGCACGCTAATCTCTCGCTGTAATGTAGCGAGCTCTTCACTGCTTCCTTTGCGCGCTTTGAGCGCCATCTCGCGTTGCGCTTTCGCGTTCAGCACTCGCCTGAGATCGCGCTCTTTCTCGATCAACGCAGCATCGACTCCCTGTCGAATATCGATCCGTGCTTCGCTTAAATGTTCGAGCAAGCTGCGCGCACGACCCCGCTCACTTGCCTGCAGCGCTTCAGCATCGAGCTTCTGCTGCATCAACACGTCGATGTAAAACTCGTAAGCTTGCTCGACTGTCGCGCGATATGACGCGCGTAACTGCAAACTGCCCGAACGCGACCGCACCGTCTCTCTTAACGCCAGCGACTCTTCAATATATTTACGCGCCGCCGCAACATTCCCGCGCTTCTGCTCTGCACGAGCAACGCCTTCGAGCGCCATCGCAGCATGACGCAAATCGTCGATGCCGCGAAAGATGGTGAGCGCCATGGAAAACTGTTCGATAGCCGCGTCCGGCTTTGTGAGTAGATTGTAGACCTCGCCTGAATTAATCAGCGCGATGCCCTCGCGTCGTTGATTGCCAACGCTGTGCTGGATTTCGATAGCCTGCTTGTGAAGCTCTAGAGCCTTTTCATAGTCGCCCTCGGCTGCGGCAAGTGCACCCATCTCATCGAGTGTTTCTGCTTCCTGGGCGCGATTGGAAATCTCCTGCTGTCTGACCTGGGCCTGTTTGTAATAATCGTGGGCCTTGCTGTATTCACTCAGCCGCCTGTAAACGCGGCCAATATTCAAAAGCGTGTAAGCCTCTGCCCCCCTGTCTTTGCCGGCCTGAAGTAACGGAAGAGACTGTTGCAGATAATCCAGTGCTTTCAGATATTCGCCTGACTCGCCATAAGCGATGGCGATATTGTTGAGAGTGATTGCCGTGTTGCCATCACTATGAATAGTTCTGAAAATTGTCAGCGCCTGGTCAAAGAACTCCAACCCCTTCTGCCATTCGGCAAGTTCGCTGTAGATCTTGCCGATATTACTCAGCGCATTACCCTCCGCTAATTGCCATCCACCTTCGCGGGCAAGTTTTACCGCATTCTGGAAGTGGTCCACCGCTTTGCCAACATCACCAAGTATGTCAAGCATGCCGCCGACAAACGTTTCCGTTCCGGCTTCCAGCCTCCGGTCTCCAATCGTCCTGGCCACGAAGAGTGTTTGATCGAAATAAGTGAGCGCCGTTCGGAATTCATTTAACTGGTAATAAGCGATCCCGATCCCGATCAGCGTGAGCGCGCGCCGGTAGGTATCTCCCGCCGCTGCAAAGAGCGGCAGGGCCTGCTGACCCTTTTCAATGGCCGCACGCTTAGCTGCCGGAGACGTCTGAATCCGCAGTTTTCTCGCTTCGTCAAATGCCGCCTGGGCCAAGGCATGGCCTTCATCGACGGCGGTGGCCCCTCGTTGAGCAACGATCTTTATACGGTAACGCCCGGCTGGAGCCTTACTGTTTAAAGATCGAATCTCCACGCGGTATTCGCCCGGAGCCGGCGCGACGAAGAGAATGGGTTCCGTGCCCCACCTGTCATTAGGACTATTGCTCTCTGTAATTTGTTTACCGTCAGGAGCAAAAACAGCCGTGGTTACGTCGATGTCAATCTGCTCGACGAGGGCGTAAAGGAATTGGCCGGAGGTAAGTGAAACGCGGAAGGAGTGTGTTTCGCCACCTTTCAGATCGTGCTCGCCATCCGACAGCGCGCCAAGATCGTTCGGCGTTTGCGCCACGGCTGTTAGCAGAGCCACCGTGCCGCACACCAGCATCAGCACCAGAGGCCGAAATAGGTGCTTTTCGATCTCCTTCCGCATTGATGTCTTCTCCGTTGTCTCCAATGAGACTCTATGCCGAAGCCGACTCACTGGCCAATTCAGGGCCTCCTCCGGACTGGCCCTGGAACGTTCCAGTCTCGGGGTCGTCCTGGGCGATTTTGTCGTGAGCCTTCCAATCTCCGCTCGCAAACCAAATCGGCAGGGGAAATTCCTCAACCAACTCAATGGAAAGGTTAGTCATTGCCCATTCCAGTCCGCCAAGTTTGAAAGTGAAACCCTCACCATTCTTAAAGTGATGTGGTTCGGTCTTGATTTTTTCGCCTTGCGGACCGTGTAGATGGTACGTGCCATCGCCATGCTCTCTAAGCTGGAAATAGCAATTCAGCAGGTCATTTCCATCAATATCTCCAGGTTTTTTCCCTGGGGCGCTAAAGATTATTATCTGCGGATTGGGGTTCATAAATCCTCCTTTTCACTGGGCGGTGGATTTGCACAACCTTGAACGGCTTGTGCTTTGGGTCGCGAACCTGCAACCGCCTTCGGTAAGACGTTGCGTGCGTCGCACTTACCTTCTCAACTATTAACGCGAGAACTGCCTGGAATAACCACCATACGAGAGGGTTTCGGATGGGCGAATCATATGACGCCGATAAACGGAGGTCAATGCTATCTCTGCGGTCCTCTGCGTATCTCTGCGTTTCTCTGCGTTGAAATATTCCTAACGCAGAGATACGCAGAGGACCGCAGAGATATCTCAAATTAGATCGTGGTTACGCTGAAGCTGATGCACTGGCCTCGAGTTCATTACCAGTGCCTAGTCCGGCTTGAGCCTGAAAAGTTCCACTCTCTGGGTCTTCCGGGCCCTTTAGCCATACGGCTGACCAAACTCCCGCCCCGACGCCTGTGGGGTCCGAATAGACAAATGCTGCCGTCCAAGCGAAGCGTCCAAAGTTGAAAGTGAAGAAGGAACCGTTCGGTATGACTGTAGGCTCGGTTGTAATCGGTGACTTGTCCGGGGCGAAGAGCTGATCCGGGGCGAAGAGCTGAAATAATCCGGGGTCGGTCTCGAGGAAAAAGCATTTTTCTAAATCAACTCCGTCGAGGCCTCCGGTAAAGCCGTCGATCATTATTGGTGTATTGGGGTCCATAACTTTCTCCTTTCTGGGATAGATTTGTTTGTGCTCAATTATGAACGCGAGAACTCGGTGAAAAAACCACCACGACTAAGCAGGTTAATGATGTTCAAGCTTGATGGCGTAGACAAGGAGGTGACCGGCTGCTTTGACAGTGGTCAGTGTCTCGCCTTTTTCAACTGCTGGTTTGCTGGTCTGGGCATCAAGAAAGTCTTTGATTGCTTTGTTCCGTAATGGATCGGTGATGAGTCCGCGCGTTTGAGTGCCGGCGAATGGCTTCAGTGAATCGAGCTCTGGCAACGCGTTTTCAGAAAACACGAGCCACAGCTTTTCGACGCCCCGCTGCTCATCAAACCTCAACCACGACTTTTCCGGAATTTGAACCATCTGGCTGGCCTGCAACAACGATGAACCTTGGTTTGCACTCGGTGTCGGGAACACGATGTTGTATTCAGGGGCTCCGGCTGCTGGTCCCTCGTTGAGAATGTATAAGTAACCGGACTGCGGACTGCGCACGTTCACGCGAATGCGATAGCCCGCTTCGAAGTTGATCTCACCCGCGAGTGTAAACGGATCCTGGTAAGGATTTCCGCCTTTGAACTTCTGCACCGTGATCCAGTAAGTGAGTGTGCGTTCGACAGGCGTGACTGGCGTCGTCGCTACCGTTGCAGATCGCGAAGACCGCCAGACGTTCACTGCAAAGATCCCGGCCGTCACCAACAACATTCCAACTACCGCAAAGACCAGCACTCGCTTCTTTTGTCGCCCGAGATCGTCATGAGTCCGTGTTATGAGCGGCGAAGTCTGCTTCAACTCCGCGTCCATCTCGACGCGCTTCTGAAAGCTGCGCAGATCGATCAGCATCTCCTTCGCAGTTTGATAGCGCTCGACAGGCTTCTTCGCGATCGCCTTCATCACGATGCGCTCCAACTCCACGGGCGCTTTCACGAGCTTTGTCAGCGGCACGGGATCCCTTTCGAGAATCTGCACGATCGTGTGACTTGTCGTGCTCCCACGGAACGGCATCTTTCCTGTGATCATCTCGTACACGATCACGCCCATGCTCCAGATGTCTGTGCGCTCGTCAATCTCACTCGCCTGCGCCTGCTCGGGCGACATGTAGTTGATCGTGCCCATGATGACGCCGGGCGCGGTGCGAAATTCGGTTGCGGCTTCCGCGGTCGTGTATTTGTTCTCGGTGACTTTCGCGAGACCGAAGTCCAGCACTTTCACTACGCCATCACGACGGCGCAGCATCACGTTTTCAGGTTTGATATCGCGATGAACGATGCGTGCTTCATGTGCGGCATCGAGCGCGGCCAGCACCTGTATGCTGATGTCGACTATTTCGCTAAGCTTCAGGCGCTTGCCGTGCAGGTGATCTCGCAACGTCTCACCGTCGATGAACTCAGTGGCGAGGAAAGTCAGTCCATCTACTTCGCCAAACTCAAAAACGGTGAGAATGTTCGGCTGGTTCAAAGACGATGCGACTTTTGCTTCCTGGCGAAAGCGCTGCATGCGTCGCTTGTCCTGCGAGATGTCGGGCGAGAGTACTTTCAGTGCAACTGTGCGATCGAGCCTCGTGTCGCGCGCGAGATAAACTTCACCCATGCCGCCGGAGCCGAGTGAGTCGAGAATGATGTAGGAGCCAAACTGCTGTCCTTTATTAAGTATGTCTTGACGCGGCGCAATTTCATCATCCGTCAATAGCGGCGCGGCGGCTTCAGCGGCCATGCCATTCATAAACTCGTCAGCATCGGCCTTTCCGTGTGAATCGATCAGCTTCTCGACTTCCACACGCAAAGAATCATCACGACCACACTGATTCGAGACATACGCAGCGCGCGCTTCGTTATCGAGCAGGATGGCCGATTTGAAAATGCGACTTATCTGTTGCCATCGTTCAGGCGTCAATTCGCCCCGCTCCCGGTGAGTTGTTGATACAACCAGGCGCGCGCCATGTTCCAGTCGCGAGTGACGGTGTTTTCGGAAATGCGCAACACGCCCGCGATCTCTTCATTGT
>Ga0134124_10001245_pt1 | contig 20383 bp, 17 predicted proteins | sample KB304_FD_96880 | JGI IMG/M metagenome (GOLD analysis project Ga0134124, IMG submission 96880) | Terrestrial soil microbial communities without Nitrogen fertilizer from Kellogg Biological Station, Michigan, USA - KB3-0-4 | ecosystem: Environmental > Terrestrial > Soil > Unclassified ... | reverse complement strand
GAAGCGCGCACCGAGGAGCGCCACGGCTGGGCCGGGGCGCTCTGAGCCGTCGGGGGGGTGTGGGGGGCCATTTCGCGGCCCCCCACGGAAGCGCGCACCGAGGAGCGCCACGGCTGGGCCGGGGCGCTCCGAGCCGTCGGGGGGGTGTGGGGGGCCATTTCGGGGCCCCCCACTATTCATAGACCGGCCGGCGCTTCTCGCGGAAGGCGGCCACGCCCTCGCGGAAGTGCGCGCCCGCCCGCACCCGGTCCCCCAGCTCCTGCTCCAGCGCCTCACGCGCGCGCGCGTGCTCGGCGATCGTCGTGCTCACCTGCTGCTTCACCGCCTGCACCGCGCTCGGGCTGTTGGCGGCGATCTGCTCGGCGGTCTCCAGCGCCCACGGCATGAGCTGCTCGGCAGGCATCACGCGATTGACGAGACCGATACGGGCGGCCTCGGCCGCGTCGATCAGCTTGCCCGTGAGCAAGAGCTCCATCGCGTGGACGTGCCCGATCTGCTGGACGAGCTTGATGGTGGCGCCGCCGAACGGATAGATCGACCACCGCACCTCGGGCAGCCCGAAGCGGGCGTGCGGTGCCGCCGCCCGGATGTCGCTGCAGAGCAGCAGCTCGAGGCCACCGCCGGCGCAGTCGCCGTTCACGGCGGCCACGATCGGCTTGGCGTAGGCCTGGTACTTGAGCAGCGCCTGACTCACGACCCGCGCGGTCTCCGAGGACGCCGAGAGGTCGCCGCTGATGTCGGCGCCGGCGGTGAAGGCGCGCTCACCGGCGCCGGTGAGCACGATGCACCGGCACGGGCCGCGCTCGAGCTCGTCCCAGAGCCGCGCGAGGTCGGCCAGCATGGCGCGGGTCATGGCGTTGCGCCGGGGCTGGTTGTCGATGGTCACGATGGCGACGTGGGGGCCGTGGGACTCGACGCGGATCTCCATGGGCTAGCGCACCTCCGGGACGACGACGACCTTGCCGTGGGCCTTGCGGTCGGTCAGCAGCCGGATCGCCTCGACGGTGCGCGCGAGCGGCAGCCGGTGGGAGACGAGCGGTCGCAGCTTGCCCTCGCCGTACCAGCGCACCAGCTCCTCGACCGAGTGGCGCAGCTTGTCCGGCGCGTGGAAGCGAAAGTAGCGCAGCGAGGAGCCGAGCGCGGCGCGATGCTTGACCAGCAGCCGGTTGGCCGGGATCTGCTGCACGCCGCCGACGAAGCCGACGAGCAGGATGCGGCCGCCCCAGCCGAGCGCCGAGAGCGCGGCGTCGAAGAGATCGCCGCCGATCGGGTCGAAGCAGACGTCGGCGCCCTTGCCGTCGGTCAGGGCCATCACCCGCTCGGTCAGGTTCTCCGTCGTGTAGTTGACGCCCTCGTCCGCGCCGCGCTCGCGGGCCACCGCGAGCTTCTCCGCCGTGCTGGCGCCCGCGATGACGCGCGCGCCCATCGCCTTGCCGATCTCCACCGCCGTCAGCCCGACGCCGCCGGCGGCGCCCAGCACCAGCAGCGTCTCGCCGGCCTCCAGCCGCCCCTGCCAGCGGATCGCCACGTGGCTGGAGATGTACGCGATCGGGAAGGCGCCCGCCTCGTCGAAGCTCATGCCGTCCGGGATCGCGAAGGTCTCGGCCTCGGGCGCGATCGCCAGCTCGGCCAGCCCGCCGTACGGCAAGATGGCCATCACGCGATCGCCACGCCCGAAGCGCGTGACCCCTTCGCCGCACGCGGCCACCACGCCGGCGGTCTCCAGCCCGGGGCTGAACGGCAGCGGCGGCTTGGTCTGGTAGCGCCCGGCGACCAGGAGCGCGTCGGCGTAGTTGACCGAGGTCGCCTTCACCTCGATCAGGACCTCGCCGGCCGCCGGCGTCGGCGCCGGGACCTCCTCGAGCTTCAAGGTCTCGACCTCGCCCCAGGCCCGGCACATCACGGCCCGCATCAGGCCAGCTCCTCGCGCAGCCGCGGCTTCTGCACCTTGCCGGTGGCCGTTCGGGGAAACTGCTCGGCCGTGCGGAACACGATCCGCGCCGGCACCTTGTAGCTGGCCAGGCGCTCGCGGCAGAACGCCGTGAGCGCGTCCGCCGTCGCCGTCGCGCCGGCGTTCAGCTCGACGGCGGCCACGCCGACCTCGCCCCGCTCGCGATCGGGCACGCCCACCACGTACGCCTGCTTCACGGCCGGGTGCGTCAGCAAGATGGCCTCCACCTCCAGGGGCGCGACGTTGGCGCCCGACGTCTTGATCAGCTCCTTGAGCCGGCCCCGGAAGCGCACGCGGCCGTCGTCGCCGACGAGTCCGAGGTCACCGGTCACGAAGAACCCCTCGGCGTCGAATGCGGCCCGCGTCTGCTCGGGGTCGCGATAATACCCGGGCGTCAGATGGCCCTTCACGCGGAACTCGCCCACCTCGCCCGGCGGCAACGGGCGGCCGGTGGCCGGCTCCACGACGCGAAGGCTCGTGCCGGGCAGCGGCAGCCCCTGCGTGGTGAGGCGAAGCTCCAGCGGATCGTGGGCGTCGGTCACCGCGCAGTTGCCGTAGGTCTCGGTGGCGCCGTACACGTTGCACAGCTCACGCGCGTTGACGGCGTCGATCGTCATCTGGATGTCCTCGGGCAGCCCGATCGTGAGCCCGGTGCGCATGGCCGCCAGCGTGCGATGGCGGCGCTCCGGATGCTCCAGCATCGCCCGGGCCATGTTCGCCATGCCGTAGTAGACGCTGCACCGCTCGTCGTCGAGCAGCGCCAGGGCCTCACCCGGCTCGAAGCCTTCCTGCAGCACGATCGTGCCCCCGTGGGTCAGGATCGCCGGCAGCGCGTTGGCCGAGCCGAACGACCAGAAGAGCGGCACCGAGAGCCACAGGCGGTCGCGCGCGCTCAGGCGCTGGCGCTCGCCGATGTTGAAGCCGTTCTCGACGACGCCGCCGTGCGCCAGCGTCACCCCCTTGGGCGTGGCCGTCGAGCCCGACGTGTAGAGGATGAAGCAGACGTCCTCGGCGGACACGCTCGCCGTGGCGGCGGCCAGCACCGTCGCGCTGACGTCGCGGGCGCGGGCCGTGACGTCCGCCCACCGCTCGATGCCGGCGTGGCGGCGATCGTCGATGCCGATCACCGCGCGCAGCTCGGGGAGCCGCTCGCTCCGAATCTCGCCCGGCGCCGCGCGGGCCAGCTCCGGGCACAGGTCGTGGATCGCGCCGAGATAGCCGCGGCCGCGGAACGCCTCCATCGTGACGATGACCCGCGGCTGCGCGTGCTCGAGCGTCCACGCGATCTCGCGCGGCGTCGAGAAGGTGCTGATGGCCACGGTCACGGCGCCGATCTTGGCCGCCGCGAACGCGGTGACGAGCCACTCGGGGCGATTGGGTAACAGCAGCGCGACGCGATCACCCTTGCGCACGCCGAGCGCCAGCAACGCCCGGGCCAGCGTGTCGGCGCGATCACGCAGGGCCGGATACGTCAGCCGCTCGCCGCGAAAGACGACCGCCTCGCCGTCCGGCCGCGCGGTGGCGATCTCATCGAGCAGCGCGCCGAGGGTCCGGCTGCGCGGGGGCATCCCGATCAGCGTCCGGTGAACCGCGGCGCCCGTCCCTCGCGGTGGGCCGCCGCGCCCTCGTCGACGTCGTGGCTCCACTCGAACGCCGCGCGCAGCGTGTCGGAGAGCGCGCGCGCTTCGCCGAAGCCCGCGAGCAGGCGCGTGCTCACGATGCGCTTGGCGTTGCGGATCGCGAGCGGCCCGCTGGCCGCGATCCGCGCCGCCAGGGCCAGGGCCTCGGGCAGGAGCCGCCCGGCGGGATGCACGGCGAGCACCAGCCCCAGCCTCTCCAGCTCGACGGCGTCCAGCTCGCGGCCGGTGCAGATGATCTCCAGCGCGCGCGCCCGCCCGACCAGCGCCGGCAGCCGGACCGGCCCGCCCGCGCCCGGGGCGCCGCCCCACAGCGCCTCGGGCAGCGCCCACGTCGCGTGCGACGCCGCCAGCCGGATGTCGCAGGCCAGCGAGAGCTCGGCGGCGCCGGCGCGCGTGACGCCGTTCAGCGCCGCGATGACGATCTGCGGCAGCGCCTCCAGCGCGTCGAACACGCGGTTGCCCATCCGGACCAGCTCGAGGACCTGCTCCTTCGTGTAGCCGGCCCGCACCACGGGACTGAGAATACCCATGGAGAAGTACTCGGACCCGCTGCCGGTCACGACCACCGCCTGCACGCGGTCGTCGCCGGCCAGCTCGTCGACGATCTCGCGCAGCGCGAGCAGCACCGAGCGCGAGAGTCGGTTCTGGTCCGCGGGCCGCCCGAGGGTGATGGTGGCGACACGGTCCTCACGCCGGAACAGGACTTCGGGCTCGTCGTTCGACACGTCACTGTTCATAGGCGCGCGTGTGACGATTGTCAACGCGGCGCGCCGGGGTCAGAAGGTGACGGTCTGGGCCTGGCCGAAGTCGGTGCGGTCGAGCGTCGTGGCCAGCCGGCTCCGGTGACGGAGATCCTGCACGAGCGGGCCGCGGGGCACCTCGGTCGGTTTGCCGGTCTTGCCGCCGTGGACACCCGCCTGCGTCGAGAGCAGCGTCTGGAACGCCGCGGACGGCGCCGCCGTGTCGGCCTGGGTGAGGATACGCCAGAGCGTCTTCGGCGTGGCGTTCAGGCTGCCGTGGTGGCCGACCTTGTACACGGTGACGCCCTTCAGCAGCTTGCCGTAGGTCCGCAGCGCGTAGCTCCAGTTCTCGAGCTGGGCGTCGCCGGGAAACAGCAGCTTCTGCCCGCCGATCTCGAACAAGAGGATGACGCTGGTGTTGTTCATGACGTCGTCCAGCTCGGTGACGATGCCCAGCAGCTCGTCGGCGTACGCCTCGCGCATGCGGCCGATGAACCACGCCGCGTGGGCCGGCGGGCGGCCGGTCGGGCGCCGGCGCGCGCGCGGGAACAACGCGGGGTCGGCCGCGGGCACCCGATTCGGCGCGTCGGCGCCCTGCAGCACGATCTTGCGTCGCCGCAGCCAGTACTCGTCGCTCTTGTCGGCGTAGCTACGGATGTCGGGCGCCTGGTCGAGCGTGGGCGGGCCGAGCACGCGGATCTTCACGCCGGGCAGGAACGTCTCCAGACCCGACGTGGTACCGGCGTACACGTAGCGGGCCTTGCGCCGCCCCATCGTCATGAGGTTCTTCACGGCCGACAGGTTCAAGACGGCGTCCTCGCCGACGAAGCCCAGCGTCCGCCGCAGCTCGGGCGCGATGAAGCGCGGGAGCCGGTCGATCCGCGAGACCAGCGCGTCGGCGAACCGCTGCATCGCCGCCAGGGAGCGATGAAAGCCCAGCGCCGCCTCACGCATCGCCGGCTTGTGCGCGTCCTGGGCGGCGTCCGGGTGCTCCGTCCACGGCTGGACGACGATGTCCGGCTTCAGGGCCCGGATGATGTCGCCGCTGGCGGTGCCGTCGCCGTTGGTCATGAATCCGTTGATGTGGTCCGCGTGCCGGTGCGTGGCCACCACCGCCAGCTTGCCGCCCTGACAGCGCGTGGCGATGTCCCGGGCGATCGTCTCCATGTAGCTCTTGGGCGCGCCCTTCGGCTTGGGAAAGCTGCCGAAGTCGATGAGCACGTGGCGGTCGCCGCTCGCGTAGGGCACGGTGAGCAGGAAGCAGTCGCCGAAGCCGACGTTGTACATGCGGATCGTCGGTGGTCCCGAGGGCTTGGTCGTCGCCATGGTCTCCCCCGCTCAGCGCGCGCGCCGGCGGTGCAGGTCGGCGAAGTAGCCGCCCGGCGCCCTGGTGCGCAGCTCGGCCCGATCCGCACGATGGCCGCCGTGCGCCCAGAGATAGTCCAGCTTGGCCTGCTGGCCGCGGCCGATCAGGCGCTTGTGCACGTTGAACTTGAGCTTGCCGAACTCGTCGAAGACGAGCGTCCCGCCGCCGTGCAGCCGGATCGGCGTCCCCGGCGACATCCCCCTCGGCGACCGCAGTCCCAGCCGCCGCAGCTCGACGGCGCGGACGTCCATCATCTGCTCCCACTCGGCCACGGTCTCCCGGAGCATGAAGCCGTCGGGCGCGACGCGCACACACGGCCGGACCGACATCACGCGCGTGTAGGTGCCGGGATAGAGCCCGAGCGTGTCGCGGTTCTCCCACAGGAAGCGGAACACCTCGTCGGGATCCTGCCGCAGGGACTCGAAGTGGACGCGGTCGTAGACGAGCTCGCCGCGGCCCTCGATGGTCGGATCGACCTCGGGCGCGTGCCACCGCCCGCCGTCGCCGGCGTCGGAGGTCGGCCGGATGCCGTACGCCTTGCAGCTGTGCAGGAGCGCGTCGCGGAGCTTGAACCGCCGCTCCTGCGGATTGACCTCGACGTCGGCCGTCAGCATCGCGCTCAGGTAGTCGCCGAACAGCAGGTCCATGGGCGGCGCGTAGTCGAGCGCGCGCACGGCCAGCGTGAGCAGGTACGCGGCGGCCGCCGCGCCTTCCTCGGCGATCCGGCGCACGGCCGCCGTCTCGTCGCGGCCGATCTCGTCGGAGCCGAGCTCTTGCAAGCGACGCGACCAGGTCCGCACCAGCGCGTCCAGCACCGCCGCGACGAGGATCTCTCCGCGCCGGTGGGGCAGCTGGAACTCGTCGCGGTCGAGCAGGCTCGGCGACGGGACCAGCTCGAGCGACGTGCGCAGCGCCTTGCCCCGATGCTCCTGCAGCTCCTGGCCCATCTCCTCGGCGAGCCGGAAGAGCGCCGACTTCCGCAGCCACTCCTCCTGCACGTGGTGGGCGGGCCGCGCCGTCGCGCCGGCCTTCCCTCCCCGGCGGTTCTCCCGGATCGAGATGCGCACGAGCGCCTCGATCACCTCGGGAACCGAGAAGACCGACAGGAGCGCGACGAGATCGGCGAAGCCCTCGTGGAACGCCGCCTGGTCCGGCACCGACGGGTCGGTGTAGCGATCGCGAAGGCCGTCGAGGAGGGCGTGAGCCGTCTCGTGCACGACGACGTCGTGCGAGAGACAGGCAAAGATCGTCCGGTGCCGCCGCCCGGGGAAGTAGCCGAACAGCAGCCCCTGCTCCTCCTCGGCGTAGTAGGCGTTCGCCTCGCAGAACGCGTGCGGCGCCACCTGGAGCTGGTGTCCGTACGGAAACGACCACGACACGTGCCGGCCCAGCGCCGCCTCGAAGCGGGCCACCGAGCGCATCACCAGCGCGTACACGTTCTGGGCGTGGAAGCGCGGGTCGGCCAGCAGCCGATCGTCGTCGACCCGCGCGAAAGCGTCGCGGGCGGCGGCCGCGCGCCCGAGGTCGGCCGGCTCGTAGAGGACGTCGTGCGTGGAGTCGTAGTCGACGACGCTCACCCGGTAGCCGCGCGGGCCGGGATCCAGCTCCTCGGCCGGCACGGCGACGCGTGCGCGCACGATCCGGCCGGACCCGTCGCGAACCGCCGGGTCCTGGCCGATCACGGTGAACTCCCGCGTGCGCACATCCTCGGGTGGAGCCACGGCACCTCCCGCCAGTGCGACAGCCGCTGGCTCGACAATAGTACTCCGAGGCCCGACCGTGCGGGTCCGACGGGCTCAGCGCGTGGGCTGGAGGCCGTCGAACCCGCGTCGAGGAAGTCGAGGATCTCCGCGCGGGTACGAGGCAGGCTGGGGTGGCCGCCGCGCGGGGCAGCCGGAACACGTGGGGCGAGGTGCATCCTATCGCGAGGAGCGCGACCGTCACCCAGAGTCCGAAGGGCGGGGCCACGCCGAGATGCTCCGCGGCGCGCCGCGCCGACAGTGCCGAACGGGGAGGCCGCCCGGGCCCGATGGCACTGGACGACGGGCACCGAGACTCCCGATCCTCGGGTTATGCCGTGGATGCTCCTGGTGCTCGGGCTCCTCCTCGCGGCGCACGGATGTGCACCGACCCTCAAGGCCGGCGCCGTCCACACCGAGTCCACGGCCGTCACCGTCACCGACGGCACGTGGCTCGGCCGGCAGTTCGGGCCCCTTGCCCACGGCCATCCCGGCGAGTCGGGCTTTCGTCTCATCGACCAGGGCGGCAACGCGTTCGTGCTCCGCACGGCCCTGGCCGACCTCGCCGAGCGCAGCATCGACGCGCAGTACTTCATCTGGACCAACGACGCCGTCGGCACCATCCTGCTCGAACGCCTGGTCCGGGCGGCCGATCGCGGCGTGCGGGTGCGTCTGCTGGTCGACGACATCTACCTGACAGGTGCCGGCACCGCGATCGCGGCCCTCGACGCCCACCCCAACATCGAGATCCGGATCTACAACCCGGTCGGCGCGCGCAATCCGCTCCGCCTCGGGCGGCGTCTCGACTTCCTATTCGAGTTCGGCCGCCTGAACCACCGCATGCACAACAAGCTCTTCGTCGCCGACAACCAGGTCGCCATCGCCGGTGGACGGAACATCGCCGACGCGTACTTCGGCGTGGATCCGAAGTTCAACCTGCGCGACATGGACGTCGTCGCCGCCGGCCCGGTGGTGCAACAGCTCTCCCGGGGATTCGACACGTACTGGAACAGCCGCTGGGCGATCCCGTTCTCGACGCTGCACGCCACCCCCTCGGCGAAGACGCTGAACCGGGTGTACGAGCGGCTGCAGGAATCCACCGCCCGCCACCGCGAGGGATTCCCGTTCCCGATCGACGCGACCTCGCTCCCCGGCCGCGTGGCCGAGCTGCGGGACCACCTGATCTGGGCGCCCGGGAAGGCCGTGTGGGCGGATCCGGAGGCGGGCCCGACGGGCTCGCGGCCCGGGGAACCCAGCGAGGTCGGCCGCACGCTGGGCGCCGTCATCAACGCCACGCGCGCCGAGCTCGTCACCGAATCCCCCTACCTCGTTCCCGGCGAGGACCTCAATGTGCTGCGTTCACTCCGCGCGCGCGGCGTCAGGGTTCGGATGCTGACGAACTCGCTGGCGTCGACCGACGAGCCACCGGCGTACGCGGTGTACGCGAAGGATCATCGGCGGATGCTCGAGGAAGGTGTCGGCGTCTACGAGGTCCGTCCCGACGCCGACAGTCGCCGGCGGTACGCGACCCATCCGACGGCCCGCCTGGGGCTGCACGCCAAGCTGGCAGTGTTCGATCACGACGTCATCTACATCGGCTCCTTCAACCTCGATCCTCGCTCGCTCTTCCTGAACACCGAGGTCGCGTTGATCGTGTACAGCCCGGAGCTGGCCGCGCAGATGCTGGAGCTGCTGGAGCGCGACTTCAGGCCGGAGAACGCCTGGCGCCTCGCCCTCGAGGCCAACGGCGACGGGCGCAAGCCGGACGTGGTGTGGATCACGGGCGAGTCGGACGCGGAGGTTCGGTATCATCGCGCGCCCGAGGCCGGTTTCTGGCGCCGGCTCGGGGCGCGCGTCTATGCACTCCTGCCGATCCGCGGGCAGCTGTAAACAAGGCGCTCAGCGTTCCGAACCGGGCGGAGTGACCGTACGCGTGGCCGGATCGATCGCCACGACCCTGGCCGTCAGCTCGGCGGTGTCGACGACCATCGCCGCCGGCATCTCGCCCTTCGGCGCCACGCTGAGGGCCCGGGCCTCCCCGGCCTGGGGAGGCGCACCGGACTTCCGCACGAAGATCGCCACGGAGTGACCGTCCGCTTGCTCTTGTCGACCACCGCAACCGGGGCCGGCGATCATGGTCGGTACTTGATGGCCACGGCGACGAGCCGCCGTCCCGTGACCGCGTACACGTTGCGGTCCAGCCACCAGCCGCCGGTCGCGTAGACGCCGACGGGCTGCAGGGCGTCGTAGACGACGACGACCGCATCGGCGCCCAGCGTGCTGGCCTTCGTCCGGATCTTCTCCTCGACGTCAGCCATCGTCGGCGCGGGCGTGGTCGACGCGGTGAGCGACACCTCGCCGAGGCGCTCGTGCGGACGCGAGGGCGTCACGCGCAGGATCTCGACACCGGCCGGGTCGCTCGGCGGCAGGTGCGGCGAGCCCACATACTGCATGGACGTCGCCGAGACGGTCGCGCACGATGCCGTCACGCAGGCGGTCGCACAGGCGACGGCGACCGGCAGCAGCCATCGCAGCACGTGCGCGGGCGTTGGCTCCATCTCATGACCTCCCGGCCGAGGCCCCGAGGTCGATTCGGCCTCGCCCGATGGCGTCGGCCCGGCCCCAGCGGCCCGGTATGTCGAGCAGCTCGAGCCTCTCCAGCGTGGTCGGAATGGCCGGAGCGAAGAGCAGCCGCTCGCCGACGGGCTCCAGGCCCAGCAGCGTCCGCAGCAGGAGCAGCGGCGCCCCGGTGGACCAGGCCTGCGGGCTGCACGCCGTCGGGTACTCGACGGGGAACCGTGTCTCCGACCGTGGGTACCCCGCGAACGCCTCCGGGAGGCGCCCGTCGAAGTACACGGCGGCGTCGAGAATGCCGAGCGCGACGCGCGCGGCCTCGGCGTCGTAGCGGTAGCGGCGCAGGCCCCAGGCGATGAACGAGTTGTCGAACGGCCACACGGTGCCGACGTGATAGCCGATCGGGTTGTAGCCGCCCTCACTGGCGGCCATCGTACGCACACCCCATCCGGAGAAGAGCCGATCGCCGAGCAGGTGGTCGACGCAGGCGCGCGCCTTGTCCTCGTCGGCGATGCCGCTCCACAGCAGGTGCCCGATGTTGGAGGTGAGCGCGTCGACTTTTCGCTTCTTCCCGTCGAGAGCCAGGGCGAAGAACCCGCGCTCGGGAATCCAGAAGTCGGTGTTGAAGCGACGCTTGAGATCGGCCGCCTGGCTCGTGAGCTGCTCGGCCAGGGCATTGTCACCCCAGAAGTCTCGGGCCAGCCGCGCACAGCGGCGCTTGGCGTCGTAAACATAGCCCTGGATCTCGCACGTCGCGCGCGGCAGCGGGGCCAGGGTGCCGTCGGCGAACAGGATGGAGTTCCAGGAATCCTTCCAGCACTGATTCTCGAGACCGGTCTTGGTGTTGCGGCGCTCGTACTCGACGTAGCCGTCGCCGTCGCGGTCACCCCACTTGTCGATCCACTGCAGCGCCGCCCGTGCCTGGGGCTCGAGCTTGCGCACCAGGTCGACGTCCCCTGTCCACCGCTCGTACTCGTCCAGCAGGATCAGGTACAGCGGCGTCGCATCGGTGGAGCCGAAGTAGGGCGAGTGCGGCCGCTCCTCGAACGCCGTCATCTCGCCCGCGCGCGACTCATGCAGGATGCGGCCCGGCTCCTCGTCGCGAAAGTCGTCGCGCACCGTTCCCTGCCGCAACCCGAGCACCGTCAGCGTCGTCCGGGCCAGCTCGGGCGTGAACGGCAGGGCCTGCAGGCTCGTGAGGATGCTGTCGCGCCCGAACACCGCCATGAACCAGGGCAGCCCGGCCGCCGGCAGCGCCTGGCCGGGCGCCATCAGCGGAAAGAAGCGGAGCGCGGCCAGATCGACGAGGCTGCGACGATAGGTCTGCTGCAGCTGCGGCGACGACGTGACCAGCTTCGGCGCCTGCCCGAGCCACTCCTCCAGGCTCGATCCCGTGTTCGGCCGTGGCTCGTCTGTTGCGTGGGCATACTTCGGCCGCGTCGGCGCTCGGTCGGCGCCGGTGGCCCCCGTCGCAACGTCGACGCCGGCCTTCCAGGTGCCGTGCGGGTCGAGATGCACGCGGAATCCCAGCCCGCGCTCGTCAATCGTGGCGCTGGCGTCGGTCGAGATCCACGTCTCCCGGACGAATCGATCGCGGCGGTACCCGAGCACGAGCCGGCCGTCCTGGACGCGCCGGTACCGCTCGCCCTTCTTGGCGAGGGCGTCCTTCACCTCGAACAGGTCGGCGAAATCGCCGTCGGCCTCCAGCCTCACCTCGAGGTCCTTGGCGTCGGCGGTGTGATTCAGAATCGTGAGGTCCTCGTGAAAGCCCTGTCCCACCGCTCGGTGCCGCACGATCGACAGCGGCGAGTCGACGTAGACGGTGCCGGTGCCGGGCACCAGGAAGAACTGCGTGGCGAAGTAGTTCAGGCTGTCGACCGACAGCACGTTGGGCCGCTGGCCGTCGACGGTGAGGACCCAGCGTGACAGAAAGCGCGTGTCATTGTGGAACAGGCCGTGGGTGTCGGTGGGAGACGCTTCCACATCCCCCCGCCGATCGCTGACGACGAACGTGTTGCCCTCGAGGATGCTGATCGTAGATTCCGCCATCGTCCCCTCCTCAGGCCGCCCGCTCGCGCGGGCTGCGCACGAAGCCATGCAGCCTCTGGGCGAGGGCGTAGTCGCCCTCGACCTGCACGCGGCCCTGCAAGACCGCGGTGAACAAGTTCTGCTCCCCCCGAGCGATGCGCACGAAGTCCGCCTCGTCGCAGCGGATCACGCAGTCGGCCGGCCCCGTGCCCTCGGTGACCGCGACCGTTCCGTCGTGCACCTCAAGTCGCCAGCTCCCGACCCCCTCGACGTCGAACCGATAGCTGCCGTTGATGCCCTGCAGACGTGGGTCCTCGCCGCGGGGCTCGCGGCGGCGCTGGGCGTCGGCCATGATCGTGCGCGCTGTGTCCGCCATCGCTATGCCGCCTTCCCGAGCGGCTCCGCCATCTTTTGCAGAGCCTGGTCGATGGTGAAGCTGGCCGCCTTCTGCCGAGGCGGGAACGCCTTGAACGTCTCGATGAACTGCTCGGCGATCGTCTGGGCCGCGAGGATGATGTAGTCGTGGTCCAGGAACCAGTCGTAGTACGTGTTCGAGGTGATGTCGGCCCGCTCGAACGGATCGGTGCGCAGGTTGTAGAGCTTGGGCAGGCGCAGCACCACGAAGGGCTCCGCCCAGATGCGGAGCGTCCCCGGCGCCCGCTGCTCCATGAAGACGCACTTCCAGTTGTCGTAGCGGAGGGCCACCAGGTTGCCGTCGTCGTCGAAGTAGATGAAGCCCGGCCGCGGGCTCTTCTTCTCCTGGCCGGTCAGATACGGCAGCAGGTCGTAGCCGTCCAGGTGCACGCGGAACCGCTGGCCGGCCGCCTCGTGCCCGCGGAGCAGCTTGTCTTCCTCGGCGTTCAGGTGGTAGAGGTTTCCAAAGAACTCGTCGAAGCCGTGCGCCGTCGGCAGGTATTCGTCGCGGTCGCCCAGGTGGTTCTTCCCGAACTGGCCGGTCGCGTAGCCGTGGTTCTTGAGCAGCTCCGCGAGCGTGGGGTCCTCGGCCTGCAACCCCACCGGAGAGGCGGGGACGCCGACCTTCGTCAGCCCGGTGCGGTAGCCGCTCTGGCCGGTGATGAAGGAGGCGCGGCCCGCCGTGCACGACTGCTCGCCGTAGGCGTCGGTGAACTTCATCACCTCCTTGGCCAGGCGGTCGATGTTCGGCGTGCGATAGCCCATCAGGCCGTCGCTGTAGCAGCTGAGGTTGGTGATCCCGATGTCATCACCCCAGATGACGAGGATGTTGGGCTTGTCGCTGCGCTGTCTCTCGCGGGTTGCCATCGTCGTCTTCCTCGTTCGCGTTTGCTGATCCAGGCTCTCACATCGTCAGCGACCAGAAGGCGCGGGCCGGCGAGCCGTCGGCGTCCACGGTTGCCGTCGGATAGATCGCGTCCTCGCTCACGTTGGCCCCGGGGCCGAAGAAAGCGATGCCGGCCCGGGTGAGACGCTGAGCGCCCGACAGGACGCGCGTCACGGCGCCGGGACCACGACGTACACGAGGTTCGCGCTCTGGTAGTGCGGCTTGTAGAAGACGCCACCGCAGTTGTAGTACACGACCCCGCCGGCGGGACGCTCGCGCACCCCACCGGAAGGGCGGGCACGACCGAGCCGGGCGGCCTCCGGGCGCACGACGGTCTCGGCCGCGCCGACCGACTGGCGCAGGTAGCGGAAGACCTGGAAGATCGTGAACCCGAAGCCGATGAGCGAGAGCGCGGTGCGCACGATCGCCATCGGCGTGCGGTCGGCGCTCATCCGCGTGCGCTGGAACGACAGCCGCGGGCGCCGCGAGGCGAGCAGGAACGCCAGCTCGCCGGCGTTGCGGCCCTCCAGAGCAGGCTGCAGCGCGACGCTCATCATCGCTCCCCGCTAGGCCGCCTGGGGGGTGGCGGTCATCACTTTCTCCATCACCTCGTCGAGGCTGAAGCTGGCCGGCTTCTGCCGCGGCGGGAACTCCTCGAAGCTCGCGATCCACTGGCTCACGATGGCCTGGGCCGGGACGATGACGAACATGCGATCCGCCAGCCACTTGCCGTAGAGCAGGCTCTCGTCGCCGCGCTCGAAGGGATCGGCGCGGATGTTGAACGGCTTGGGCGCCCGGAGCGTGGTGAATTCCCGCTGCCAGACCTCCAGACCCGTGTGCAGCTGTTCCTTGAAGGTGATCTTCCAGTGCTGGACGCGGATCGCGAGGAGGTCGCCATCGTCGCTCCAGTAGAGGAATTGCGTCCGCGGCGGCTCCTTCGTCTCGCCCTTCAAGAACGGCAGGAGGTTGAACCCGTCGAGGTGCACCTTGAACGTGCGGGCGCCCAGCTTGTGCCCTTTGCGGAGCTTGTCCACGATGTCCGCCTCCCCGGCGGCCGCCGCCAGCGTGGGGATGAAGTCCTCGTGGGCGCACATGTCGTTGACGATCGAGCGGGGCTTGATCACGCCGGGCCAGCGAATCACGCAGGGCACCCGGAAGCCCCCCTCCCAGTTCGTGGCCTTCTCGCCGCGAAAGGGTGTGCTGCCACCGTCGGGCCACGTCATCACCTCGGCCCCGTTGTCCGTCGTGTAGACGACGATCGTGTTGTCGGCGACCCCGAGGTCGTCGAGGAGCTTCAGCAGCTGACCCACGTGCCCGTCGGTCTCCAGCATGCCATCCGGATAGACGCCGAGACCGGTCGTGCCCTGCGACTCCGGCTTGAGGTGCGTCCACACGTGCATCCGCGTCGTGTTGAAGTAGCAGAGCCACGGCGTGCCGGCCTTGTGCTGGCGCTCGATGAAATCCTTCGCCGAGGCGAGAAACTCCTCGTCGATCGTCTCCATCCGCTTGCGGGTGAGCGGACCGGTATCCTCGATCTTCTTCCGGCCGATCCGGCCGTAGTGCATGTCCTCGGTGGGATCGTCCTTGTCGGTGGCCCGGCAGCGCAGGACGCCGCGCGGCCCAAACCGCTGCCTGAACTCCGGGTTCTTGGGATAGTCCGGGTTCTCCGGCTCCTCCTCGGCGTTGAGATGGTAGAGGTTGCCGAAGAATTCGTCGAAGCCGTGCACGGTCGGCAGGAACTCGTTGCGGTCGCCCAGATGGTTCTTGCCGAACTGGCCCGTCGCATAGCCGAGCGGCTTGAGGATCTCGGCGATGCTGGGATCCTCGGCGCGGAGGCCGAGGTCGGCGCCCGGCAGGCCGACCTTCGTCAGCCCGGTGCGGATCGGCGACTGCCCGGTGACGAACGCGGCGCGCCCCGCCGTGCAGCTCTGCTGGCCATACCAGTCGGTGAACAGTGCGCCTTCCCGGGCGATGCGGTCGATGTTCGGTGTGCGATAGCCCATGACGCCCAGGTTGTAGGCGCTGACGTTGTACCAGCCGATGTCGTCGCCCATGATGAACAGGACGTTCGGCTTCTTCGCGTTCGCCATGTCAGCTCTCCTACCGTCGGTTCATCCTGCTCGATCTTCTGCTGCAGCGTCTCCGCCGGCGTCGGCGCGATGCCATAGCCAAACTCGAAGCGCCCCGTCTCGATCGTCCCGGTGAGCGCCGGGGGGGCCGCGACCTGCGCTGGCGGCTGCCATGGCAACCCCCTTCACGACGACGGACGTCATCGTGGCCAGGGGACGGCCGGCCGGGTAGAGCCGGTGGGCCCCGTCGGCCCCGGCAATGGTCGCCGGCTACAACAAGGTCCGAATGATCTTCAGGAGCGCGTCCCCGAGATGGACCTCCACCGCCACGAGGGGCAAGATCGGCAGCGCGATCAGGGCGATGATGCCGAGTAGCTTCCGCTTGCTGACCGGCAGCGGCCACATGGCCCAGACGGCGTCGTAGAGGCGAAGACTGTCGGGGGCGGATCCCAGTTCGCGCGCGGTGAGCATCGCGTCATCGCCGAGCGCCTCGCCAAGGATCCAGCGCCGGCGCAAGCGCCGATGGTGCTCGCCGATGAGCATGCCGTAGTCGAGCAGCGCCCGATGCCGGGCCACTCCCAGCGGCCTGACGAAGACCAGCAGCGGGACGAGCACCAGGACCGCGGTGACGACGACGAAGGCCCCCAGCGGGATCGCCAGCGTGCCCAGCTCCACGTGGTGGTAGAGCACGTCGTGCGCCCAGCGGCCGCTCAGCACCGCGGCGATCGCGAAGGCCGGCGCCACGAAGGCGAGTGGGACGAATTCGAGGAAGCCGAGCCCGGCGGCCCGATCGGGGTGCGTCGGCACCAGGGCCAGGTTCAGCCGGGCGATCCGCCACATGAGCGCGGTCGCCAGAAACAGACGCCAGAGCCAGACCAGCAGGAGCGTCTCGAAGATCGGCTGCGCGACGTAGCGGTACCAGAAGATCGCGAACCGCAGGGCCGGCATCGGTGGGTCGCTCCGCGTCCAGGTCAGCTCGTGCGCGTCCCACACCGCCGGAACGGCGACCGTCCAGGCGATGACGACCCCCGCGATCACCACCCACGGCCGCCACCCATCACGCCAGGCGGTGGTGCGCTGGACGATCGCGACGAAGCGCGGGCGGTCGGCGGCGGTGACGAGCCCGCTGCGGACGAAGTGCGGCACGATCTCGCTGAACACCGAGTGGGCCACCGCGTCGTCGATGATGAACAGCGGGACGGCCAGCAGAAGCCGGACGTGCACGCCGAAGTGCTGCAGGAGCGGCTCGTCCCCCGCGCCGGGCAAGAGCCGGTTCGCCACGGCGGCGGCGACCACCAGCGGCACCCAGGTCACCAGCACCGCGAGCACCGCGCGGCGGGCCACGCCCAGCCCGTGGGCGGGGATCAGCCTCAGGGCCCGCTGCGCGCGGAAGAATGCGTCGCCCCGAACCAGCGAGAATTCGAGGGCCGCTTCCTCGGTCTGCGTCATCCTGGACTCGCCTGCCGCCGAGCGTCATCCATCCCGGCACGCCCCGCCAGGGCCGTTCAGACGGAGTCCCCCGCCCGATGGCCTCTTTCACCGCCGCGCCGGCCGCCGGCAGATACAGCCGTAGCGAAGTCACGAGGCGTAGCGGGGGCCGAGAGATTGCGATGAACCGCCGCCGGGTGCTCGAGGCCGCGCTCATCGTCGGCGTCGGTGCGCTGATCCTTGGGGGCCTCCTGTTCTGGACGTTGCCGAACCTCGTCCGGCGCGTGGCCCTCGACCAGATCCACCGGCACACCGGCCGCGCGGTCTCGATCGAAGGCGTCGAGGTCAACGTGTTCACGCGCCGGCTGCGCCTCACGCGCATTCGGCTCGCCGAGCGCCAGGGGGCCCAGGCCTTCGTGGAGCTGGAGCGGCTCGAGGCGCGACTCGCGGTGACCGCGCTGTTCCGCTCGGACATCCGGCTGACGGAGCTCACCCTCGTCGCGCCCTCGGTCCGCGTGGTCCGCACGGGGCCCGGCGAGCTCAACTTCTCGGACCTCGTACGGCGCGCGGGCGCGGCGCTCTCGTCACCCGGACCCGAGGCCCGGCGAAGTCGGTGGACCGTCACGGTGGATCGGCTGGCGGTCTCGGACGGCGCGGTCCGCGCCCGTGACGAGACGGTCGCGCCACCGGCCGAATGGCGGGTGCGAGCGCTCGAGGTCGACGCCGGCGGCCTGACGACGCGCCCTGGCGCGGCCCCTGGGCGCGGCGCGGCGCACGCCCAGATCGACGAGGCCAGGCTCGACGTCACCGGCGAGGCGCTGGAGCTCAATCCGCTCGCGGCCGTCGTCACCGTCGGGCTCGAGGGCTTCGAGCTTGCCCGGCTCGGCCCCTACATCGCGCGGGCCGGTATCCCGTACCGTATTCGGGGCGGGCGGCTGGGGGCGACGCTCACCGCGGTGGTCGACCACGCGGGCGAGGAACTGACGAAGGCCGCGCTCTCCGGCACCGTGCGCGTCGAGGGGGAAGCCCTGGCCCGAGCGGAGCACGACGATGCGTTCCTCGACGTCTCCCGCATCGACGTGAAGGTGAAGGACGCCGACGCCATCACCCGCTCGCTCACGATCACGAGCGTGGCCATCGAGAACGCCACGCTTCGCGCCCGGCGCGACGCGCGCGGCGTCGTCGACCTGGTGGACATGCTCTCGCCGAGGGCGCCGGCCGCCGCGGCCCCGGGCGCCGCGCCGCTCCCGCCGCCGGTCGCGCGCCAGCTCCTCGCGGTGCCCCGTGCCCTCGCGCACGGCTTCACGCAGATCCTCGTCGAGCGGGTCACGCTCGGGCCGAGCACCGTCGCCCTGGTGGACGAAGCCGTCAAGCCGACCACCACGCTCGCGCTCGCCGGGATGCGGGCGACCGTGACCGATCTCTCGTGGCCTCCGAAGGGCCCGGCCCGCCTCTCGCTCTCGACGAGGCTCCCCGGGGGCGGCACGCTCGACGTCAAGGGACCCGTCGTGCCGCAGCCGTTCGATGCGGATCTCGCGACCGTCGTGCGCAACGCGCCGATCCGCCCCTACCAGGCGTACATCCCGGGCCCGGCACAGCTCCGCGGACGCTACAACGGCGACGGCCGTACCCGCATCGCGCTGAAGGATGGCCGCATGCGGCTTGCCTCGAAGGGAAGCAGCTGGGCCGAGGGCGTCGAGATCCGGGCGCCCGGCGCCGGGCGCCCAGCCATCCGCGTCGAGCGCATGGATCTGGTCGGCATCGATGTCGACTGGCCTCGGCATGCCAGCGTCGCGAAGGCCAGCTTCCACCGTCCCCACGCCGAGGTCGTCCGCGAGGTCGACGGCTCGTTCGACGTCAGGAAGCTGTTCGCCGCGCCCGACACCCCGCGGGCGAGAGGACGGGCCGACGCGTCGGCCGAACCCGCCGCCTCCCCCCGAAGCGAGAGGCCGAAGGGCCTGCTCGAGACGATACGGCTCGACTTCAAGGAGGTCCGTCTCGAGGAGGGTTTCGTCCGCTTTCTGGATCGCTCGACGACGCCGGCCTTCTCGAAGGATCTGTCCCACCTCAGGGTCGCGGTCGACGACCTCGGCAATCGCGCCGGCCACCGCGCGCGGCTGACGGTCCACTCGATCGTCGGCGGCGACTCGACCCTCGACGCCCGGGGCGAGCTCGGCCCGATCGGCTCGCCCGCCTTCGTCGACGTGGTCGGAGAGCTGAGCCGCCTGCCGCTCGCCACCTTCAATCCCTACATGGAGTCCGTCCTCGGGTGGGTCATCAAGCAGGGCGAGCTCGAACACACGATGCGGCTCACGCTCGATGGGGGGACGCTGGAGGCCGACAACGAGCTCGTGGTCGGCCAGCTCAGGGTGGCGCCGGCCAGCGGCACCGACGAGGTCAGGCGGCAGCTGGGCCTGCCCCTGAGCCTCATCGTCGCCCTCGCCAAGGATGGCCAAGGCGAGATCCGCGCCAACGTCCCGGTGGCCGCTTCGATCAGTGACCCGACGTTCAACCTTCGCGGGCTCATCTGGATGGCCGTCAGGCAGGCCGTCGCCGGAATCGTGCGGGCGCCGTTGCGCGCCATCAGTCGTTCCCGACGCGCCGGCGACACGGTCGAAGAGCCGACGACGATCGAAGCGCCGACGGTGGACCCCGTGACCTTCGCGGCCGGCAGCGCGGTGATCGCCCCCGACATGGCGCAGCACCTGCTGCGGGTCGCCGACTTCCTGCGCCGCTCGCCGTTCGTGAACCTCGCGCTGGCGCCGGCGCCGGGCGCCGGCGACGTCGAAGCGCTCAAGGTCCAGGCGGTGACCGCGCGGCTGCGCGCGTTCCAGGCGGAGCGCGGCCTTCCCGATGGACCCGGCGTCATCGCCGCCTACGTCGCGGAGCGATTCCCGCAGGTGCCGCCCCCGGCCACCGTGGACGACGGCCTGGCCCTGCTGCGCGAGCGCGAGCCCGAGCCCGAAGCCCCGCTCCGCGATCTGGCGCGACGCCGACTCGACGCCACCCGCGAGCAGCTGGTGGCCGTCGAAGGCATACCGGCCGGGCGACTGGAGATCGCCACGCCGAGGCCGGACGGCGCACGGGGGACGGCGAACACGGAGGGGCGGGTCGAGTTCACGATCGTCGCCGGCCGCGAATGAGCGTCACGATCTTCGGATCGACGCGCATCACCACGGAGCCGACGACGGTGCCCGCGGTCTGACGCCAGCGTGCTCCGCCCCGCCGTCATCGGGCCAGGGCCGTTTCACTCGTCCGCCGGCCCGTTGCTCCCTACTGCCGTCACGCGGTCCGGCGCCACATTGATCCGACCGCCCGCGTCCGTGCGACGCGACGGTGGTCCCGACGTAAAGCCGGGGGCGCACCGGGGCCAGGAGGTAGCGATTGGAGCGGGCGACCCATGCGGGCCGCAGATTCGTCGACCTGCTGCGCGTGGCCGGGATCGCGTACGAGCGTGACCGCGCGCGCTACCTCGCCGTGGCCATGATCTACTACGCGATCGTCTCGCTGATCCCGTTGCTCCTGCTGCTGCTGGCGACGCTCGGACT
>Ga0134124_10001244_pt1 | contig 20385 bp, 13 predicted proteins | sample KB304_FD_96880 | JGI IMG/M metagenome (GOLD analysis project Ga0134124, IMG submission 96880) | Terrestrial soil microbial communities without Nitrogen fertilizer from Kellogg Biological Station, Michigan, USA - KB3-0-4 | ecosystem: Environmental > Terrestrial > Soil > Unclassified ... | reverse complement strand
TCCGCTCACGTCACTGGACGGCGGGTGGAATGACTTTGGCGCTGCGCGCAGCTTCGCAGCCGCGTTCGACGCCGGTCAGGCCGTCTTCGGTCTTGACGACTTTGAACTCGACGCGGCGGTTCTTTTCCCACGCGGCGGGGTTCGAGGCGGCATCGAGCGGGCAGTACTCACCGTAGCCTTGCGAGACGAGGCGGTTGGCCTGCACGCCGCGCGACTTGAGTGCATCCATGACAGCTGCCGCGCGCAGACGAGTGAGGTTCAAGTTGTAAGCGTCGGTGTTGCGCTCATCGGCGTGGCCGGCCACCTCGAGCACGGTGAACTCGGGATGCCCTTTGAGCGTCGCGGCCACGGCGTCGAGGATGCCGTTGGAGGCGGGTAGGATCTTGGCGCTGCCGGTTTCGAACTGGACCTTCTCGAGGATCACGATGTCGTTGCCCTCGATGATGACCTTGCCCTTGTCGGGGCAGCCGTCTTGGTCTTGGAAGCCGTTGTAGGTTTCCGGCTCGTTCGGGCACTTGTCTTTCACGTCCGGGATCTGATCCTTGTCGTTGTCCGGATCGGGGCAGCCGTCAGAGTCCTCGAAGTTGTCTTTGTCTTCGGCGTCGTCCGGGCAGCTGTCTTGCTTGTCCGGGATGCCGTCGTGGTCGTTGTCCGGCTCCGGGCAGCCGTCGAGATCTTCGAAGCCGTCTTTGTCTTCTGGATCGTCCGGGCACTTGTCTTTCTTGTCCGGAATGCCGTCGCCGTCGCGGTCGCCGTCGCGGTCGATTTCCGGGCAGCCGTCTTGATCGTGATCGCCGTCGAAGTCCTCCGGAACGTTCGGGCAGCGATCGTTGACGTCCAAGATGCCGTCGTTGTCGTTGTCGGGATCTGGACAGCCGTCTTCGTCTTTGAAGCCGTCGAAGTCTTCCGGCTCGTCAGGACATTGATCTTGATCGTCTTTGTAGCCGTCACCGTCGCGGTCGCCGATCGAGGGCTCGTACACGAAGCCGAGCACCATGCGCACGTCAGCGGCTTCGAAGCCCGTGGAGAAGGCGCGGCTACCCGCGCCCATCATCAAGTAGCTGTTGCTCTCGATGAACAGCTTGATGCCGCCCAAGAACTCGTTGCTGAACTTTTGCTTGCTGTCTGATTTGCCGCCAAGCTGGTAGGTCGCGTACGACTCAGCCACCAGATCGAGCGCGTCGAGCACGCGGTACGAGAGGCCGAAGTTGTAGGTGCCCAAGTTCGAGTACTCGAACGTGCCCTCTTTGAGTTGGGACTGTCCGGTGGAGTCGTTCTCGAAGCGCGGATTTTTGCCGGCGTGGGCACGAAAGCCGACGTTCAGGCCAAGCTTGAACCTTCGCTCGGCACCGAATTGGTTCTCGATCACGAACTGCGGCCAGAACCACACCTTCGGGTCGGCGCCCAAATCACGCGGGGCGCCGGACAGGGGGATGCCCGCTTGGGCAACGACTGCCAAGCCAATGCCGCGATCGACCCGAGTGAGACGCAGCTTGCCGTGCAGCGCGAGGAAGCTGAGCTTCTGCGCGTCGAGCTTGGCGGAGTTATATAAGCCGGTGTCGTTGCGGCCGATGTTGTAGGTGGCATCGCCCGTCATCAAATTCACGGGGATGCTCAGACCGACGACGGCCATGTTGGCGACGCCGTAGTTGAAGCCGAAAGTGCCTTGAAACGAGTTTTGCACGAGCGCCTTGACGCCCGCACCTTCGCCCGTGGTCATGCAGTTCTCGTCGACGCAACCGACCGGATCTCCGTTGACGTCGACACCGGTCCCCTCGGGCACCTTGCTCGCCCGGGTGCGCATCAAGTTGTGGCCGTAGTCTAGGACTAGGCCGAAGCTGATGTTACCCGCGCCGAGGATGTCCGAACCGTTGACCGAGAAGAAGCCTTTGGAGTCGATGGCAGGCCGGAACAGATGCGTGTCCATGCCGTCGCCGTTGGTGGCGGGCGCACGCGTGGCCGAAGCGAATTGGGCCTCGGCAGCGCGAGGAACGGCAGTCACCAAGAACGCGAGCGCTGCGCTGAGGGTTGCAGCAGGCAGCAAGCCTGCCCGCTGAAGCCTGGTGATCCGCATCCGCCGCATGCCTCGTGGCCCTTTCGTGTCGCTGAAGTCTGGGAAATACTAGAGCTTTAGCGAGGAGCGACCGTAGCATCCTGGAAATTGCCGTGTCAACGTGGGACCCGCACGAAATGCCCAGAAAGAAACGAGATTCGGGCGCGCATGGGCTCTCGCCGCGCAGCGCGCTTGCTCGTCGACTCTCGTCAGCTCTCGTCAGACCACGCGACACCGCACCATGCGTCGAGCCATCACGCGCAACTCGACCATTGCCCACTCGCCCACTAGCCGAGCCATGGCTCGTGACGCTACTCTTGCTGCGCCCGCGCTCCGCAACGCGTCGATCGCCCAAAAGGTCAGAGCGCGCTGGATCAATGTCCCGAATGCGTCGAATGTCGCTGCTGAAGTTCCTGGTCGCATCGTTGCTCTGTGCACTCACAGGATCGGCGCGCGCACAGTCACCGACCCTTGCGGGACGTTGGAACGCCACGCCGATGCGCTCCGATTGGATCATCGGTGAGTGGGGCAAGGCCTGCGGCCCGACGCCCAGCGGCGGTGGTGCGCCGGGCGGAAGCGTGACCATCAGCAGCAGCGGCAACGAGCTGCATCTGAGCGGTGCCGGGCGTGACTTCTCCACGACCGAGTGCTGGGAACAGTTCCCGGGGTTGTCGCGCATCAGCCACAGCGCTGGCCCGCGCAGCTGGCGAAACACCTGCAAAACCAAGGCCGGCGACCCTCGACAAGCCACGCTCGTCACCACGCTGAGCGCGACGGATAATCTGATTTCGTTCGATGAAACGGGGCAATATCAGTTCGTCATCACCGGCCAAAACTGCACCGCGAGCGTGCGCCGGACCCGCAGTTTGTCGCTCCTACAACGTGAAGGAGAGAGCGCGCCGGTCGCTAGCGCCGCGCCCGCCGCGACGGCAGCGCCGACTGCGCCGAGCGCCGTCCCGGCAATCGCGGCGCCTCCGCCGGCACCTGCAGCAAAAGTTTGTAAGGTTCCTGGACCCCCAGAGCGGCTGGAGGTGCGCCCCGCGCGCAAGCTGCTGCGCCCCGGCGACACATTCGAGTTTCACACCTCGGTGCTCGACGCCTCTGGTTGTGCGGTCCAGCTGTCACCCTTGTGGAAGATTGTGGGCGAACACCCGCCGCTCGAACTGTCGGGCCCAGGACGGGTGAAGGTTCCCGAGGCTGCCGCGGAGTCGACCGTGGAGCTGCTCGCCACGCTCGCCGGCCACGCTGCCCGCGTCACCATCGAGATTGCGTCCAAGGATCGCTACGATGCCTTGCTCGCCCAGAAGGGCTTGAACGCGGAGGGTGAATCGAGCGAAGCGGCGGTGGCACGGATCGCCACCTCGGCCCTCGGCGGCGGCAGCGTCGTCACGCGGGACGACTCGCAACGCCGGCGCATCATCTTCGTGGGTGTGGTCGGAGGGACAGCGCTGGTGTTGGGCCTGCTCGGCTTTGCACTCGTGCAACACAGCCGCAGAAAACCGCTCGAGCCAGAACCGCGCACGCAGCGGTCACGCCTCCCCCCCGCGATCACCCCCAACAACCTGCCTCCGCTGGGCAAGGTCTGCCCGACTTGCCGCGAAGAGTACCCGCCAGAGGCCGGTTTTTGTCCGAATGACGGCAATCGCCTGGTGGCGATGCGCGGCAACGCCGAGCCGACCGGACCGAGCGGCGGAGTCTGCCCCGTTTGTGGCCAAGGGTACGACCCCGGCGTACTCGTCTGCCCGAAGCACGGCGAAGAACTGCTACCTGCGGCGATGCAGGCAGGGGTGCGCACGAATGACGCTGTCCCCACGAAAAAGATCTGCCCCGTTTGCGGCAAGCAATATACTGGTGACAGTCAATTCTGCGGTGGCTGCGGCGCCGCACTCGTGCCAGTGAATTGAACGATTGAATGCGAGCGAGGCCAGCTGGCGAAAGCCGCCGTTGTAGCTTCAGCTATGCAGAGTTTGCTAAGGTCCCGCCGCGATGAAGATAGCCTGCGAGGCGTGTGGCGCCAAATACACGATCGCTGACGATAAAGTTCGGGGTAGACGAGTCAAGATCCGCTGCAAAGGTTGCGGAACCCCAATCGTTGCCGACGGACAACCTAGTGGTGGATCCAATTTTCCCGATGCCGAGACTGATGCTGCCGCACTCGAAGCCGAGGCACCCGTGACCTGGTCCGTGAATCTGAGCGAGACCGATTCGCGCACGATGAGCACTGAAGAGATCGTGGCCGCCTACGCCTCGGGCGTCATCACCGCGGATGCCTTCGTTTGGAAGGACGGCATGGGTGATTGGGTGCCACTGCTCGACTCCGAGTTGGCGCCGCTCTTGGCGCCTCCGGCTCAACAGGTGGCCGCAGGTGGCGGACGGGGCGGCATCGGGGTGTTCAGTTCGCCCGCTCAGGCCGCACAAGTTTCGCGCCCCGCAGCGACCGCGAAGGCACAGCCGAACACTCATGATCTGTTCGGTAGCCTCGACACGGCCGGCTCGGAAGACGTGGCAACCAGCGCGCCCAGCGTGCCGCAAGCAGGCAGCAGCGCCTACGACGACGGCAAGCTGACCGGCGCACGCAACGAAAACTCGGTGTTGTTCTCGCTCGACGCGCTCAAGGCTGGGTTTTCTCCGAGCGCGCCGACCACCGCCAAGTCTTCCCCGAAGGCCCCGGGTAAGTCCGGCGGCGGTGCCGCGCGTCCCCAGCAGCCGTCGAATCCGGATGACCCGTTCGGCATGAGCGCCGCATCCGGTCTGATGGGCGGCGGCGGTGCACTGTTCGGCGCGGACAACCAGGCATTGATGAACGCGCCCGCGCCACCGCCGCCACCGGCGGCGCCGCCGCCCTCGGCCTTCGCGGCCGGCGCGATGCCCGCGTCGTACGCGACGCCGAAGAGCAACAAGCTCGTCTACATCGTCGCTGGCGTCAGCGGCCTAGTGATCATCGGATTGTTGATCGCCCTGCTCTCAGGCAAGAAGAGCGACAGCAGCGCCAGCGCGGACAATTCGGCGGCCGCCAGCGCTAGCGCAGCTCCGGCTGCCGTCGCCGAAAAGCCGGCGGCCGAGGAACCCAAGAAGGAAGAGCCCAAGCCGGCCGAGTCCGCCAGCGCAGCGACCAGTGCCAGCGCTGCGGCGAGCGCCGCCCCGAGCGCGAGCGCAGCCCCGACCAAGGTGGGGGCCACCACCGGTGGCGGCGCCGTCGCGACCAAAAAGAAGGAAGACGCGCCGCCGCCCGCGGACGCGCCGCCCTTCAGCAAAGCTTCGGCGATCTCCGCACTCACCGCCGCCGCCTCGTCCGCGGGCAGCTGTAAGAAGCCGGGCGGTCCGACGGGGCCCGGCAAAGCGACCGTCACTTTCGCGCCCAGCGGTCGCGTCACCACCGCCACCGTGGCAGGCGGCTCGTACGCGGGCACGGGCGTGGGCGGCTGTGTCGCCTCCGTGTTCCGTCGCGCGCACGTGCCTGCGTTCAGCGGCTCTTCAGTCACGGTTTCGAAGAGCTTTCAGATCAATTGACGGGAGTTCCAGCTCGCTCCGCCTGAGTGAGGTGGAGCGAGGGGACCGGTGGTTGGGCCTCTGCTAGGCCAGCTGCTATTGTCCGCCGTCGATGATCCGGGTCGAACGCCTCAACAAGTCGTATCGCGCCGGCGAGGCGGCGCTGCACGTGCTGAGAGACGTCGATCTGCGGGTGGAGCGCGGCGAGCTGGTCTCGATCATGGGCTCTTCCGGCTCGGGCAAGAGCACCCTGCTCAACATCTTGGGCATCCTCGACGACTACGACTCCGGCTCCTATTACCTCGGCGATCGCCTGGTGCGGGCATTGTCCGAGCGCGAGGCCGCTCGCTACCGGAACCGCTTCATCGGCTTCGTCTTTCAGTCCTTCAACCTGCTGGCCTTCAAGACGGCGCAGGAGAACGTGGCTTTGCCGCTGTATTACCAGGGGGTGGCGCGACGCACACGCAACCGCGTCGCGCTCGAGTATCTCGACCGCGTGGGCCTCTTGGCGCGCGCCAACCATCTGCCGAACGAGCTATCCGGCGGCGAGCGCCAGCGCGTGGCCGTGGCGCGGGCGCTGATCACCAAGCCGGAGTTGATCCTGGCAGACGAACCGACCGGCGCGCTCGACACGACCACGTCCTACCAACTGATGGACCTGTTCCGTACCGTGAACCAAGCCGGCATGACGGTCGTGATCGTGACGCACGAGCAAGACATTGCCGCACGGACCGATCGAGTGATCCACATGAAAGACGGCAAGGTCGCATAGTGACGCTGCCCGGCTCCGACGCGTTGCAAGAGATCTTTGCCACGCTTTCGCGCAATCGACTGCGCACGGTGCTGACCGCGCTGAGTGTTTCCTGGGGCATGTTGATGCTGATCGTGTTGCTCGGCGCGGGTCGCGGCCTCGCGCGCGGCGCAGAATACGAATTCAGAGACGACGCGGTAAACTCGCTTTGGCTGTACCCGGGCAAAACTTCGCGGCCTTTTGCCGGTCGTGGCCCGGGCCGCGAAGTGCGGTTGATGAACGACGACTACGAGGCCCTGACTCGTCACTTCCCGAGCATCGACCACATTTCCGGCCGATTTTACCTGTGGGGAGAGTTCACCGTCAGTTATCACGGCAAACACGGAGCGTTCGACATCCGCGGCACGCACCCCGGCCATCAATACCTCGAGAAGTCCGTGATCACTCGCGGCCGCTTCTTGAACGACTCGGACATCGAGCAGCGCCGAAAAGTGTGCGTGATTGGGGCGAAGGTCGAAAGTTTCTTGTTCGGCAAGCAGCAGGCAGTCGGCGAATACCTGAACATTCGCGGCTTGTCGTACCAGGTGGTGGGCGTGTTCGAAGACGTGGGCGGTGAAGCGGAGCTGAAGAAGATCTACGTCCCGATCACGACTGCGCAACTCTTGTACAGCCAACCGGGACGGTTGCATCAGTTGATGTTCACGATCGGCAACGCGAACCTCTCACAGAGCCAAAGCTTGGCCCGCGAGGTGACGCGTTTCATCGCCGAACGTCACGGATTTTCGGCCGACGACCGCCAGGCGCTGCACATTCAGAACAACGTGGAGCAGTTCGAGCGTGTCAACAGCGTGTTCGTCTGGCTGCAAGCGTTCGTGTGGATCGTCGGCATCGGCACGTTGCTGGCCGGCATCGTCGGCGTGAGCAACATCATGCTGATCTCGGTGCAGGAGCGGACACACGAAATTGGCATCCGCAAGGCTCTGGGAGCCACGCGCTGGTCGATCCTGTCGCTGGTCGTGGGCGAAGCCATCATCGTGACCTCGGTGGCGGGTTACGCTGGGATGATTGCCGGAATCGGCTTGGTCGAGCTGGCCGCGCGCTACCTGTTGGACGTGCCGTACCTGCGCCAGCCCGACGTGGATCTGTCGGTCGCGCTGCTCGCCAGCGCCGTTCTGGTCTGTTGCGGAGCCTTGGCCGGGTTCTTCCCGGCACGACACGCCGCCAACATCAGTCCCATGGAGGCCCTCCGTGCTTGATTGGGATACCTGGCAGGAGGTCTGGGCCACCCTGCGCAGCAACCGTCTGCGCGCATTTTTGACCGCGCTCGGCGTATTCTGGGGCGTGTTCATCCTGCTCTCGATGCTGGGCATCGGGAAGGGCTTGGAGCGCGGCGTGATTCGCAATCTGAGCGGACTTTCGACGTATGGGGTGTATGTCTGGCCGCAGCGCACGTCGTTGCCGTTCCAAGGGCTTCAACCTGGACGCTACGTGCGTTTGAACGACGCGGACATCGCCGCCGTCGCCCGCACCCCGGGCGTGGAGCGCGTCGCGCCGCGGCTCCAGCTGGCGAGCTGGCGTGGCCCGCAAAACGTCAGCTACGGCACCAAAACGGCCCCCTTCAACGTGATGGGCGACAGCCCGGAACTCGCCTTCGTCGAGCCGCTGATCGTGGAGAACGGTCGCTTCATCAATGCCCGCGACATGGCCGAAGAACGCAAAGTCGTGGTGCTCGGCCGAGAAGCGGACAAGACGCTGTTCGGCGCGACCGATCCAATCGGGAAATACGTGCAGATCAAGCGCGTGTACTTTCAGGTCGTGGGCGTGGTCGGAACCTTGCGCCGCGGTGACGAAGCGGACCGCGTGCACTCCAGCGTGTACATTCCGTTTGCGACCTTTCAGACCGCGTTCAATCAAAAAGACAAAGTCGGATGGTTCGCGCTGACCGCGCGGCGCGATGAATCGGCCGCGCTCGTCGAGCAGCGAGTGCGCTCGGCCGTGATGCGCGGGCACCGCGTCGATCCTCACGACTCCGAGGCGCTCGGCTCCTTCAACTCGGCCGAGAAATTCCAGCGGCTGCAGGGACTATTTCAGGGCATCCGCCGGTTCGTGTGGTTCGTGGGTACACTCACCTTGTTCGCCGGCATGTTGGGGGTCAGCAACATTTTGCGTATCATCGTCAAAGAGCGCACCAAAGAAATCGGAGTCCGAAAAGCGCTCGGCGCGACGCCCAATTCGATCATCTGGCTGATCGTCGCCGAAGGGCTGGTACTCACCACCCTCGCGGGCAACGTGGGCGTGGTGGCTTCCGTGCTCGGCCTGGAGACCATCGCGCGAGCGGTCGACCGAATTCCCAACGCGCCACTGGAGCAACCTGAAATCAGCCTGCAAGTTGCCCTCGCTGCGGTATTGCTTTTGACCGTCGCGAGCGTCGTGGCGGCAATCTTCCCAGCACGCCTGGCCGCGCGCGTCCAACCGATCGAAGCTTTGAGGGCCGAATGATCCGCCGCGCGGTGCCGATCCTGATCAGCGTCTCGGTATTCGCTGCGTTCGTCATGACGCTGGTATTCCTGTATCGAAAGTCGGAGGCTCGGCCGAACGTCTATCAAACCGTGTCGCCGGTGACCGCGGACATCGTGAAAAAGACCGTCGCCCCCGGCGCGCTCGTGCCGCGCCGGGAGGTGACGATCAAGCCACGCGTCTCGGGCGTGATCGAGAAGCTGTTGATCGAGCCGGGGCAACACTTGAAGCAGGGCGCACTCGTCGCCAAGGTCCGTATCATGCCGAACATGGTGCAGGTCGACGCGGCCGAAGCCAAGGTGCGCGGAGCCCAGATCAGCTTCGAGAGCGCCAAAGCCGAGGCCGAGCGCTTTCGACAGCTGTTCGCGCAGAGCCTGATCTCACAGACTGAATTCAATCAGTATCAGCTGGCCGCACAGTTGCGAAAGGCCGAGCTGGACGCGGCCGAGAGCAACCGCGATCTGCTGATTCAGGGCAGTTCCAAGAAGTCGACCCGCGTCTCGAACGTGGTGATCTCGACCGTAGAAGGGACCGTGCTCGACGTGCCGGTCAAAGTCGGCACTTCGGTGATTGAAGCCAACACCTTCAACGAGGGCACGACGATCGCGTCGGTCGCCGACATGAGCGATATGATCTTCCAAGGTCACGTCGACGAATCCGAGGTCGGGCGGATCCGCGTCGGCATGCCGGTCGCCATCTCGGTGGGCGCGCTGGGCAGCGAGCGCTTCGAGGGTCAGCTCGAATACATCGCCCCGAAAGGAGTCGAGAAAGAGGGCACCGTCGAGTTCGAAGTAAAAGCCGCGCTGAAGCTCAAGGAAGGCGTGATGATCCGAGCCAACTACAGCGCGAACGCAGACATCATTCTCGAGCGCAGGGATCGAGTGTTGACCATCAGCGAGAGCGTGGTCAGCTTCGAACAGGGTCACACCTATGTCGAGGTGGAGACCCGACGCTCGCATTTCGAGCGTCGCGAGATCAAACTCGGCCTTTCGGATGGACTCAACGTGGAGGTGCTTTCAGGACTCACTCCGACGACGCGCCTGAAAAAGCCGGACGGCGATCCGAGCAGCCGCTGAAACACCGCTATTCTCCGCGTTTCACCCGCGCAATCCACTCTTTCAAGATCGGCTGATTGGGGTCGATGGCGCGCGCGCGTTCGAGTTCGGCGAGCGCGCTCTCTTGCAAGTTGGCGGCGAAGTAAACGCGCGCCAGCGTGAAGTGGCACTTGGCGCTGTTGGGTGCCAGCGCCAAGGCTTGCTTGGCGAGCTTGCTTGCCTTGCGCAGATCGCCATTCGCTTCGAGGGTGTAGTGCGCCGCGCGTTCGAAGTGCGCGGCGTTGGGTTGACCGAGCGCGGCGCGCTCGTAGGCTTCTGCGGCCTCGGCGTGGTTACCCTCGACCGCCGCGTACTTCGCGCGCTCCAGATACGACTCCCACAAGCTCTCGGCCGCGCGCCGCTCGAGCTCCGCCAAATCACCGGCGAGCTCGAGGTTCTCCGGGGCGAGCGAACAGGCAATGCGTAGCGTATTGGCTGCGGCGACCAAGTCATTGCGGGCGGCAGCCTCGGCTGACAACGCAACGTAGTGCTTGATTTGGTCGTCGCGCGCCTGCGTCATGCGCTGCTCGTAGCGGTGCTTGAGCTCTTCCGCTGCGCGAGCGGCCTCGTTGACGGCAGCCATTTGCTGCGACGCGCTGGGCGGCATGGACGAATGACCGAGCTTGCGCGCCAGTGCGCGGCGGCGTGCGTCCTGATCGCTCGGCGGTACCGATGAAGCACGCCGCAGGCTTTCCACGGCGCTCTGTCCGGAAGCGGGCGCGACCGACGTCGAGGCGATTGGGGGCGGACTCGACGCCGGTGGATTCGACGCGGGCGAACTCGACGTCCGTGCGCGCGATTCCGCAGCCGATTCCTGAAAGTAGCGATCGAAGTCGACCGTACGCCGGCGCGCGCCGAGGTAGCGATCGTATTCGGCACGCGACTCGCTGCGATGCAACACTTCGTACGCTTCGCTGAATTTGCCGAACACGCGGGTCAGAGGGCCCTCGAACTCACCGAGCTGTTTGCCGAAGAAGCGATCGGGATGATAAACCCGCACCAGCTCGTAGTAAGCGGCGCGAATGGTCTTCACGTCTGCGCTCGGGTCGACCCCGAGCAGTTGGTAGTGATCGATCGAAGCCTGACGCCGATCGAGCTCCAAGAGCTGCTGCTGCTGCTCCGGCGTCCACTCATTCACGCCCTCGGAGCGGGCCGCGAGCGGAATCGAGTGCGACCCGGAACGCGCGACCGAACGCTCGGGGGGTGATTGAATCGGCGCCACCATCGAGTGCCGTTCGGCAGACTCGAGCGCACCGAGCAAGATCAGCCGGGCAACGATGCTCTCGACTTGCTCGGCGGCGAGCCCGGTAGCGATCACCAGTTCGGCCCTCGTGATCGAACCTTCCACACGCGACAATACGAATGCCTCGGCCGGACCGATCGGGAGATCGCGCATGCTGACGCCGCTGACGAGAGTCAGAGCGCCATCACGAATGCTTTCACCTACGGTTGATTCTCCCCGAACCATCGCGCCACCATCCTGGAACAGCGGGAGCAAGCTGTCGCCGGCAAACCGCCTCGTTACAAAACAGTCATCGCCGCCGCCCGTCGAAGCACGAGCGCGGCAAAGGCTGGGGGACCATGGGGTCCCGCCCGGTTACCCTCGAAATATCCGTTCTCCGCCGGCGTAAGGCTAGTAGTGAGATTCGATAGATCGAAAAAATCTCACCCTGCGCTTCATTGGCGCGCGCTCGGTCAGGCACTATTTACGAATCTGCAACCACTGAGCGTTGGCGCCGTGGCCCGATTTTTGGGCAAGAATCGCGCTGTTCGTGCTGAACTATCGAGCACGACAGCTGCCCGGGCGGCCGACCCCGGAAGTGCCTCAATTGCGGTCATACTGCACGGTGAAAGGCCCTAACTTCGGCGCAGGCGCTCGGCCAAGCGCGTCATCCGCTCCTCGCGACGCGTTTCGGCCAGAGCCGCGCGAATGGCTCGCGGATCGGCGGCGAGGACGCACAGCTTTTTGGCGCGCGTCACCGCCGTGTACACCAGATTGCGCGACAGCATCACGAAGTGCGCGGTCAAGAGTGGAATGACGACCGCGGGGTACTCACTGCCCTGACTTTTGTGAATGCTCGTCGCGTACGCCAGCGTGAGCGAAGGCAAGCTCGGGTCGTCGTACTCGACCTCGCGTTGGTCATAGCGCACGGTGAGCTTGCGATTCTCGGAATCGACCGCGGTCACCACGCCGATGTCACCGTTGAACGCCTCGCGTTCGTAGTCGTTCTTGGTCTGCATGACCTTGTCGCCCAAGCGTAGCTTTTGACCGCGAGATTCGAGCGCGGGGCCGTCTGGGTTCAAGGCCGCCTGCAGCATCTCGTTCAATGCAATCGTCCCGGCTGGCCCGCGATGCATGGGCGTGAGCACTTGCACGTCACGCTTCGGATCGAAGCCGAAGCGCCGAGGGATGCGGGCCACGACCAGCTCGCGCACGAGCTCCGCCGCTTCCTCGGGAGTTTTGCGCGGAACGACGAAGAAGTCGGCGTTCGGCGAGTCCGCGTCGACGCTTTCCGGCATCTCACCGCGCAAGATCCGGTGAGCGTTGAGCACGATCCGGCTCTCGCCGGCTTGCCGAAAGATGTCGTTCAAGCGCACCGTGGGCACCGCGCGGCTCTCAATCAAATCTCGCAAGAACGCGCCAGGTCCGACCGACGGCAATTGGTCCGCATCGCCCACGATGATCAAGCGAGCGGCCGTAGGTAGTGCGGCAACCAACGCCGCAGCGAGCGGCACGTCGATCATCGACGACTCATCGACGATCAAGACGTCTGCTTCGATCGGATTGTCCGTTCCGAGCTGAAAGTCATTTTGCCGCGGATCGAAGGCGAGCAGGCGATGAAGCGTCGTCGCCTCGAGCCCTGTCGACTCGCTCAAGCGTTTGGCAGCGCGCCCCGTCGGCGCGGCCAATTTGACGCGCAGGCGCGAGTGAGCGAGCACGTTCAAGATCGCCCGCACGATGGTGGTCTTACCCACGCCGGGGCCACCGGTGATGACCACGACCTTGTGCTGCGCTGCCGCTTCCACCGCCGCCCGCTGACCCGCCGCGAGCTGGATTTTGGCAGCCTGTTCGAACGCGGAGAGCGCTGCGTCGAGCCCGCCCAGGCTCGCGCCGGGGCTCTGCAGCAAGCGCGTCAGGCCGGTCGCGACCGCCACTTCGGCCGCGTGGAGCCAACTCAGGTAGACGCCCCCCGCTTCCACGACCACGCGCTCCGACGCCCACAATTTGTCGATCGCCGCGTGCACGTGCGCTTCGTCGATTTCCAACATGTGCGCGGCGCGCTCGGCGATCAGCTCGCGCGGCACGACCACGTGACCATGACCGGCGAGCTCGCCGAGTTCGTGCATCACCCCGGCTTGCGCCCGCTCCGGGTGGTCGCCAGCGATGCCGAGCGAACGAGCCAATTGGTCGGCCGTCTTGAAACCGACGCCACGCACTTCGAGCGCGAGGCGATAGGGATAGCGCTGCAGAATGCTGGCAGCCTTGTCGCCGTACTGCTTGAAGATTCGCGCAGCGAGCGCGGGCGACGCGCCATGCGTCTGCAGCAGCAGCATGATGTTGCTGATGGCGCGTTGCGACGCCCAGGTTTTCTTGATCTCCTCGATGCGCCGTTCACCAATGCCGCTGACCTCACTCAGCCGCTCGGGGTGCTCGTCCAACACCGACAAACTTTGCAAGCCGAAGGTTGCCACGATGCGCTTGGCAAAGCCGGGACCAATGCCCTGGATCAGCCCCGAACCGAGATACTTTTCGAGACCGGCGAGCGTGCTGGGCGCGATCGGCATCAGCGTCTCGACGCGAAATTGCTCGCCGTGCTTGGCGTCTTGCACGAACTCCCCGGTGATGCGCACGCGCGTTCCGGGACCTACCGCGGGGAACGTGCCGACCGCCGGCAAGGCTCCTCGACGCGCTCCTCCGCCTTCGAGCGACCCAATGCGGATCACCCGGAAGCCCGTCGCCTCATTTTCGTAGGTGACGCGCTCGACTTCACCGGTCAAGGTGGTGGGCACGCTCGAACCCTAGCGCGCCTCGCGCATTTTGGGGTGGGCGCGAATTGCCCGGCCTCGCCAGGCCTTGCGATAGGCCTCCGGGCAGCCTACAGAGTTCGATCAGCATGTCGAAACTCGCCCAACGCCTCCACTCAAGCTGCGCTTGCTCGAGCGCCGGTTCTCCCTTCGCGCTGGCTGGCACCGACCGCAAGTACGAACGGTCTCGCCCGTTCGCCATTTCGCACTTGGCGTTGGACCTGGTGTTGGATTTCGACGACAAATCCGTGTCTGGCAGTGCGACGCTCGATTTTTCGCGCGTCGCGGCAGACGCCTCCGAGTTGAAGCTCGACGCAATCGGCTTCGAACTAGAGAGCGTGCGTGTGAGCGCCGGCAAGGGCTTCGTCGACGCGCCGTTCGACTACGACGGCGATACGCTCAGCGTGCGCGGTCTGGAACGAGTCGACGCGGGCAAAGTGGAGATCCGCTATCGCGCCAAGCCCCGTCGCGGCATGTACTTCCTCGAGCCGGACTCCAAGGTCAAGCATCGCCCGAAGCAGGTGTGGACCCAGTGCCAGGACGAAGACGCTCGTCATTTCATTCCGTGTCACGACAAGCCGCACGTCAAGATGACGAGCGAGCTACGAGTCACCGTGCCGAACGGCTTCGTCGCCCTGTCCAACGGAGAGCTGCTCGATTCGCAAACGCCGAGCAACGCGAGCAAGAAGCCGTGGGCGTACCACTTTCGCTTGGACAAGCCGCACCCGAGCTACCTCTTGACCTTGGTCGCCGGCAACTTCACGATCATCGACGATCGCCCAGCAGAGCTGGCGGATTCGAGGCAAGTTCCGGTGCGCTACTACGTGCCGCCCGCGCGCAAGAAGGACACCGCGCGCAGCTTCGGCGAAACACCACGCATGATCGAGCTATTTTCGCGGCTCACCGGCGTGCCATTTCCCTGGCAGCGCTACTCTCAGATCGTCGTCAGCGATTTCATCTTCGGCGGCATGGAGAACACCACCGCGACCACCATGTACGAGCACGTGCTGCTCGACGAACGCGCCGTGCTCGACATTACCTCGAATGATTTGGTTGCGCACGAATTGGCGCACCAATGGTTCGGTGACTTCGTCACTTGTCGGGACTGGTCCCACGCCTGGCTGAACGAAGGCTTTGCCACGTTCATGGAACACGTCGAACGCGAGGATCGCCTCGGCCGCGACGAGTACGACTACGGCGTGTCGTCGGACAACGACACCTACCTGCACGAAGCCAGCGCGCGCTATTCGCGGCCCATCGTGTGCCGAGACTACGCCGAGCCGATCGACCTGTTCGACCGACATTTGTACGAAAAAGGCGGGCTCGTGCTGCACATGCTGCGGCGTGAACTCGGCGACGAAGTGTTTTGGAGCGGCGTGCGCAACTACCTCGGCGCCCACGCATACAGCGTCGTGGAGACGAATGACTTGCAGCGTGCGCTGGAAAAAGTGTCCGGGCGCTCGCTGGAGCGTTTCTTCGACTCGTGGGTGTATCGCCCTGGACATCCCGAGCTGAAAGTGAAGATCGGCTGGGACGATGGGCTGTTGTCGGTCAGCGTGAAACAAGGCCAGAAGCTGGGAGACACCGCCGAATTCCACTTCCAGCTCGAGATCGAAGTCGGCACGCGAGCGGGCGGAGTGACGCGTCACAAGAAGTCGGTCAGTGCGGCCACGGACACGTTCGTGATCGCGCTCGGCGAGCGCCCCGCGTTCGTCGCCTTCGATCCCGAGCTGCGTGTGCTCGGAGAGCTGACGTTCGATGCGCCGAGCGACATGCTGCGCGCGCAACTGGCAGACGCGACGAACGCCATCTCGCGCGTGCGCGCTGCTGACGCGCTCTCGCGACGTGATGACCCACCGACGATCGAAGCGTTGGCCAAGAGTCTCTCGAACAAGAGCGAGGCCTGGATGGTACGCGCCGAAGCGGCGCGCGCGTTGGGCAAGATCCGCTCCGAGCAGGCCTTCTCCGCGCTCGCCGCGGAGGCGGGCGCGGATCATCCGAAGGTCCGTCGCGCGGTGGCTTCCGCGCTCGGCAATTTCAAGACGGCAGAGGCCGCCAAAATCTTGGAAAAACGAGCGAAGAACGATCCGAGCTATTTGGTCGAGGCAGAGTCGGTGCGCTCGCTCGGGCGCACCCGCCAAGTCGAGGCGCTGCCGGTGATCGTCTCGTTGCTCGATCGCTCGTCGTGGGCAGAAGTTTCGCGAGCCGGCGCGCTCGACGCGCTGGGCGCCCTGCGCGACGAACGCGCATTGCCGGAAGTGCTGAAGCGGACCGAATACGGCTTTCCGACGCGCGGTCGGCGCGCCGCAATCGCCGCGTTACCGCAAATTTCGGAGGGTCGCAAAGTCCGCGAGCATCTCGAAGATTTGCTGGACGACAAAGATCCCCATCTGAAGATCGACGTGGTTGCCGCGCTGCAGTCCCTGGGAGATCTCAAGAGCCGTGGTCCGCTGCATCGTGCCAAAGAGCGCGAGCTGGACGGTCGCGTCGTGCGTCGCTTGCGCGAAGCCTTGCGGGACATGGGCGAACACAAGGCCGTCGCCGAGCGCAAACGCCTGACTGAGGAGCTCGATAGCGTTCGTGGCGAGCTATCGGAGTTGAAGGCACGCCTGTCCAAGCTGGAAGTCGGCAAGCCCAAGGCCGCGTCGCCGGCAAACCGACAAAAGTCCGCCGCAAAGCGCGCGACCCCGCTGAAGAAGAAGCCCAAGTCGAAGGTCCGACGATGAGCGAGCTGGTTCGTGTCGAGCGGCGCGCGGCCGTCGCAATCCTGACCCTCGATCGCCCGGAGCGCATGAATGCGCTGTCATGGGCGACCGTGCAGCGAATGGGCGAAATCGGCCGGGAGCTGGCCGCGGATCCGAGCGTGCTGGTCGTGATTCTCACCGGCGCGGGTGACAAGGCGTTCTGCGCGGGCGCGGATTTGAAAGAGCGGCAGGGCATGAGCCGCAGCCAAGTGCGGGAAATGCTCGGCGCCTACCGCAGCGAGCTCAGCTGGCTCGAGCAGTCTAATTTCGTGAGCGTCGCCGCGATCAACGGGGTGGCCCTGGGTGGCGGGCTCGAGCTGGCGCTGACCTGCGATCTCCGCATCGCCGCGCCGCTGGCCAGCTTTGGTCTGCCGGAGACCGGGCTGGGCATCATTCCGGGCGCAGGCGGCACGCAACGCCTGACGCGGCTGCTCGGTGAATCACGCGCACTGGATCTGGTGCTGACCGGCCGCCGCATCGACGCGAGCGAGGCGCTCACGCTCGGGCTGCTGAATCGCGTTGCGCCGAGCGCCGAAGAGCTCTTGGAAAGCACGCTGAAATGGCTGCAGCCCGTGGCCGAAGGCGCCCCGATCGCCCAGCGCGCAGCGCTTTCGGCGGTGCGCGCCGCGCGCCGCTTGCCGCTCGAGCAAGGCCTCGATTTCGAGCGCGCCGCCTATGACCGCTGCCTGGACAGCGCGGATCGCGACGAAGCACTGCTCGCGTTGTCCGAAAAGCGCAAGCCGCTGTTTCGGGGCAAATGAGCGCCGTCGGCGCTGCGCTATTTCGCGATGCCTTGCGGTGGTTCGACGATCGCGCGCGGCTTGCCCTTGTCGACGTTCATGCGCACGTGACAGAACTTCTTCACCGGTCGTCGCGAATCCTTGTCGCTGCCGAGGCCCCAGAGCGCCACTTGTAAATCGAGTGAATCACCCGCGCCGAGCACGCGCACGCCGTTGGCCGGCCAGGTCCGATTGAACTTGGTCGGAGCGTCCGCCGAGACCTCTTGCTCGCCGTCGCCGCTGCGCTCGTCGCCGAACGCGTCAGGCTCGGACTTGCCTTTGCGCGAAACCGAGCCGGCGAATGCCAATGGCCCGCTCTTGGGATTCGAGAGCGTGTGCGGTTTGCCATCCAGCGCAGTCGCCACCACGCTCAACTTCACCCCCCAACCGGAAGCCACCTGCACCGCGCTCGCGGACACCGCGAAGCGCACGCCAGCGACGCTGATTTTCAGCCCCTCCGGCACCACCACGTAGGTCACCTCGCGGGTCGCGTTGGGATCGGGCTCCTCCTTTTGAGGCGCCGGCGCTGCAGACGGCGCTTCGGCGCTGGCGTCACCCGGGGAAGGCTTCTCGGCACTCGCAGCGGGCTTCGCGGGCTCCGGCGCGGGCGCGGCGGCTTCCACCGCCGCAGGCGGCTCCGCGGGCGGCGTGGCCTGGGCACCACCGCACGCCACCGCAAGCCCGACAGAAACCGACCAAGCAAAGCGAGCGATACGCATAGCCGTCAGCCTACACTGCCGAGCTCGCCAACGGCAAATCAGCGAGCGGCGGCGAACTCTCGCTTGACCTCGGAGAACAGCTTGGGATCTTCGAGCAGGTCGAGCGCGGTGCGCGCCATGGCCTTGGCCGCGACGAGCATGGTCGACATGCCGCGATCACTGGCGGCGCAGTCAGCGAAGCGGTGCTCGTGGCACAAAGATTCGCCTTCGTCACAAATCGCGAGATAGGGGTGAATCGAGGGCAGATGTAGGCTCAAATCACCCATGTCCGTCGACCCGGCGCCGACTCGTGCGTCCGTCTCGCGCGCGTTGCGCCCGAGCGCTTCGAGCGCGGCCCCGAAGCGTCGAGCCATGGTCAGGTTGTTCTTCATCTCGCGATAACCGACCTTCTCCTTGAACGACACCTCGACGTCGCACGCCAGCGCCGCAGCGCGCGCGCAGCGCAGCACGATCGCCTTCACGCGTTCGAGTTCGGCAGAGGTCGGTGCGCGCAGCGTGAACTCCGAGGCAGCGTTTTCCACGATCACGTTCACCGCTTGGCCGCCGTTGGTGATGATGCCGTGCACGCGCGTGCCGTCACGGAAGTGCACGCGCTGCGAGTCGATCAGGCGAAAGGTCTCCATGCACGCGGTGAGCGCGCTCTTACCCGCGAACGGCGCCGCAGCCGCGTGCGCCGGCACGCCCTGATAGGTCATGGCGATGCGCATGCTGCACAGCGCTGGATGGGCCAAAATATCGCGATCGAATGGGTGAAACATCATCGCCGCGTCCACGCCCTCGAACACGCCGGCTTGCAGCAGCTTGATCTTGCCGCCACCCCCTTCTTCGGCGGGCGTGCCGATGATCTCGACCGAGCCCGGCAATTCAGCGGCCTGCCCTGCAAGCGCGAGGAACGCGCCCACGGCGCTGCCGGCGATCAAATTGTGCCCACAAGCGTGACCGATCTCGGGCAGCGCGTCGTACTCGGCCAGGATCGCGATCCGTGGCGCACCGCGACCGACGCGCGCGCGAAAGGCGGTCTCGAGACCGCCCACGCCGCGCTCGACGGAGGCTCCGAGCTTGCGCTCCAAACACTCTCCCAGCCACGTCGCTGCCTGCCGTTCCTCGAAACACAGCTCGGGGTGAGCGTGGATGCGTCGCGAGAGCGCCGAAAGCTCCGCGCTGAGCTCGTCCACGCACAGGTCCAATGCCTTACGATCGAGCGTCATGCTAAGGAGCATAGCCCAGAGATGACGGGATCTGCGAAGCGCTACCACCACGGTTGGCGAAACACCGGTAAATTCGCGTTCATGGCGCTGCCCGCGCTGTCTTGGCTGGGCTTTTCCTGCAATCGCCCCGCGACTGAAAAGGTCCCCGAACTGAGTGATGCGTCACACGCGCCCGCCCTGAACCCCAACGGCAACGCTGCGAGCGGCCTCGCTCCCTCAGCCAGCGCGGCGCAGCCAGCGCTCGCCGAAATCCCAGGTCCCGCTGCCCCTGCCCCGCTGGAGAAGGTCGACTTTCAAGACGTCGCGATGGGCACGAAGGTGCACTTCGTCGCGTACACGAACGCGCAAGTCGACAGCTCCAAAGTGCGCGCGGCCATGACGCAAGCGCTGGCGGAGATGCAGCGGCTCGAAGGCCTGCTCAGTGAGTGGCGTGACGATAGCGAAGTCGGTCAGATCAACTCGCACCCCGAGCAGTGGGTGCGCGTCGGGCCGGAAACGTTCGCGGTCATCTCGCGCGGCTTGGAAGAAGGCAAGGCCTCGGGCGGCGCGTTCGACATCACCTTCCAAGCCATGAGCGACATCTGGAAGTTCGGCAGCGCCGCCGACGCCACCCCCAAACTGCCATCCAAGGCCGAAATCGAGCACCGCCGCGCGCTGGTGGACTATCGCACCGTCGAACTCGACAGCGCGGCGCTCGCGGTGCGCTTGCCGAAGGCCCACAAGATCGGCCTCGGTGGCATCGCCAAGGGTTACATCGTCGATCGCGCCGCTGACGTGCTCAAAAAGGCGGGCGTGCAGACGTTCTTGGTGCAAGCCGGTGGTGATTTGTACGGCGCTGGGCGAAAGCCCGACGGCTCCCCCTGGGTCAGCGGCATCATGGATCCGCGCGGGCCGGAAGGCAGCTCGTTCGCCACCATCGAGCTCACCGACCATGCCTTCTCCACGGCGGGCGACTACGCGCGCTCGTACGTGATCGGCAAGCGGCGCTACCACCACATCATCGAT
>Ga0134124_10001243_pt1 | contig 20386 bp, 19 predicted proteins | sample KB304_FD_96880 | JGI IMG/M metagenome (GOLD analysis project Ga0134124, IMG submission 96880) | Terrestrial soil microbial communities without Nitrogen fertilizer from Kellogg Biological Station, Michigan, USA - KB3-0-4 | ecosystem: Environmental > Terrestrial > Soil > Unclassified ... | reverse complement strand
TCAGCGCGAAGGCGGCGTGACAGCAGCAGTAGTCGAACTCGATGCCCTGGCCGATGCGGTTCGGTCCGCCGCCGAGGATGACGACCTTCTTCTTGTCGCTCGGCCGCGCCTCGTTGGCCACGCTGCCGGCGAACGGCATCTCGTAAGTCGAATACATATAGGCGGTGGGCGAGGCGAATTCGGCGGCGCAGGTGTCGATGCGCTTGAACACCGGCCGCACGCCGAGCGCACGCCGCTTTTCTTGCACCGTCTCGGCAGAGGTAGCGGTGAGTTTGCCTAGGCGGGTATCGGAAAAGCCCATGGCTTTCAGCCGCCGGAAAGCGCCGGCGGTGGCGGGGAGGCCCTTAGTCTTGATCTGCGCCTCGGTGTCGATCAGCCCGCGCAGTTCGTTCAAGAACCAGGGGTCGATGCGACAGGCGTTGTGGATCAATTCGTCGCTGGCGCCGAGCCGCATCGCCTGCGCAACCTTGAGCAGCCGGTCGGGCGTCGGAGTGCCGAGCGCGGCGCGGATCGCCGCCTTGTTGTCGGCGTCCTCGACGCTCTTTGTCTCGTCGTAGCCTTCGATCTTGATCTCATCGAGCCCGGTCAGGCCGGTTTCCAGTGAGCGCAGCGCTTTCTGCAAGGATTCCTGGAACGAGCGGCCGATGGCCATGGCTTCGCCCACCGACTTCATCGATGTCGTTAGCGTGGTCGAGGCGCCGGGGAATTTTTCGAAAGCAAAACGGGGAATCTTGGTGACCACGTAATCGATGGTCGGCTCGAACGAGGCCGGCGTGGCGCCGCCGGTGATGTCGTTGGCGATTTCATCCAGCGTATAGCCGACCGCGAGCTTGGCGGCGACCTTGGCGATGGGGAAGCCGGTCGCCTTCGAGGCGAGCGCGGAGGAGCGCGACACGCGCGGGTTCATCTCGATCACCACCAGCCGGCCGTCGGCCGGGTTGATGGCGAACTGTACGTTCGATCCGCCGGTCTCGACGCCGATCTCACGCAGCACCGCGATCGAGACGTCGCGCAGGATCTGGTATTCCTTGTCGGTCAGCGTCAGCGCCGGCGCGATGGTGATCGAGTCGCCGGTGTGTACGCCCATCGGATCGACGTTCTCGATCGAGCAGATGATGATGCAATTGTCTTTCTTGTCGCGCACCACCTCCATCTCGAACTCTTTCCAGCCGAGCACCGATTCTTCGATCAGCACTTCGCTGGTGGGAGAGGCGTCGATGCCGCCTTCGACGATGTCGATGAATTCCGCTTTGTTATAGGCGATGCCGCCGCCGGTGCCGCCCATGGTGAAGGACGGGCGGATGATCGCGGGCAGGCCGATGCTCTCGAGCGCCTCCAGGGCCTGCGCCAGCGTCTTGACTTGACGCGAGCGCGGCGTCGGCAGGCCGATCTTGGTCATGGCCTCGCGGAACAGCTCGCGGTCCTCGGCCTTGTCGATGGCGTCGGCGGTGGCGCCGATCATCTCCACGTTGAATTTCTCCAGCGTGCCCATCTTGCGCAGCGACAGCGCACAGTTGAGCGCGGTCTGCCCGCCCATGGTCGGCAGCAGCGCGTCGGGGCGTTCCTTTTCTATGATCTTTGAGACGATCTCCGGCGTGATCGGCTCGATGTAGGTGGCGTCGGCGAGATCGGGATCGGTCATGATCGTCGCCGGATTGGAATTGACCAGGATGACCCGGTAGCCCTCTTCTTTCAGCGCCTTGACCGCCTGCGTGCCGGAATAGTCGAATTCGCAGGCCTGGCCGATGACGATCGGGCCGGCGCCGATGATCAGGATCGATTTGATGTCGGTGCGTTTGGGCATGGAACTCCGGACAATCGGCACAAAAAAAGGGCGCGCTTGCGCGCGCTCCCCCGGACCGCGCTGAGGGCATGAGCCCCGCGCGCGAGCGGTGCTTAGACCAGAATCGCCGGGGTGGGAAGGGCGCGGGCCGGATTACCGGTGGACGGTCCGCCGGCGGTGTTTCAGTGCCGATTTAGGTCGCACGGCCCTTCACCGCAATCCCGTATTCGTAGACGAGGCGGCCGCCCAGCCAGCCGCCGATGGCCATCACCAGAAAGCCGACCACCGCGCTGGCGGCGGCCGCCATCTGCGCCGTCGTGCGGTCGAGGCCGCTCGCGAACGACGCCATCACCGCCACCAGGAAGCAGACCCAGGCCGTGGCCATGGCCATCATGTGCCACGTGGCGACGCGCATCGCGGGGCTGCGGCTGTCGATGGTCCGCAGTTCCAGCGCGCCGGCGAGCATCGCCGGCAGCGCTATGATCAGGCCGGCGCCATTGGCGAATGCGGCGACCCGCTCCGCCTCGGTCACGCCGAAAACGGCGGCGATGGCGGCGCCGGTCGTCGCGGTCCACAGCACAATCGGGAAATGGACCAGCATCGGATGGATCGGATGACCGAACAGCCGCATCGGATGGCTCCTCGGCTAGAATGCGCCGAAGGCGGCGCCGACTAGCGTGAGGAAGCCGATAACTGCCGCGCCGGCGTGAATGACCACGACCGACTTTGGCGCCACCTGGCCGCGCAAATGCACCGAGGCCAGATAGAAGCCGCCCAGCGCAGCGACGAGCAGAATGACCAGCGCGGTCAGCGCGGTGCGCGAAATGCCGGTCGAGGCGGCGGCATAGATGACCAGCAACAGTCCGGTGGCGCCGAGCGCGGCGTGCAGCAGCGACACCGCCCAGGGCGCGAGCTGCCCGCGCAGGACGTAGGAGGCGAGAAACAGGCCGCCGAGAGCGGCGATGGCGAATACAACAACGGCATAGGTCAGCATTGCGGATCTCCTGTGAACGAAAGACCCACATTGGATGCAGCCGCCGCGCCGAGGTTCCCGCTGGCCACAAAAAATGTCCGCACGCCGGAAACCTTTTCCCTTGCGCTGCATCCAACGGGTCAGCACATGGGATGAAGATGAAACCGAAGCCTTTACTGAGCACCGCCGGCCGTTCCGACGACCTGGACCTCGTTCGCCGCGCGCTCGCGCGTGACGGCGGCGCGTTCCGCACTATCATGGAGCGCAACAATCGCCGGCTTTACCGGCTGGCCCGCAGTATCCTGCGCAATGACAGCGAAGCCGAAGACGCGGTGCAGGACGCCTACGTCAACGCCTTCACCCATCTCGACAGTTTCCGCGGCGAGTCGAGCCTGTCGACCTGGCTCTGCCGCATCGCCATGAACGAGGCGTTGCGGCGGCTGCGCCGCGCGCGCCCGACCGCGGATATCGATGTCGTGGATCAGCAGCGGCCCGAAGCGCAGATCATCCCATTTCCCCAGTCGGGGACATCCGATCCGGAACGAACGATGGCGCAACGTGAAATCCTGCAACTCGTCGAGCATGCAGCCGACAATCTGCCCGAGGCTTTTCGCATCGTCTTCGTCACCCGCGTCATCGAGGGCATGAGCGTCGAGGAGACCGCGCAGCTGCTGGGCCTGCAGCCGGAAACGGTGAAGACGCGGCTGCACCGCGCCCGCAAGCTGGTGCGCGACCAGTTGGATGCGCACATCGGGCCGGTGCTGATGGATGCCTTCCCCTTTGCCGGCCGCCGCTGCGAACGCCTGACCGACGCGGTCATGAAGCGCCTCGGCGTTCCCGACTGACCGGCCGCGCCGGTCCCCAGCCGGCACAAGCTTTGCCCCGCATGCGGCGAAACCATGATCGCGGTTCGCGGTTATCGCTCTATGTCGCTGGTGGGACGCACGATGAAGGCAGGGTGCCGGGCCAACCTGTCGAACTGGCTGGCTGTGGTGGCGCTGGTCGGAACTTATGCGGCGAGCCTCGCCTTTGCAGGCAAGTCGCCGCGCAGGGCTTTGGCGGCGCGCCGCGTGCGGCCGCGCAGCTGGGCGCGCTGGAAGCACATCCTCCGGCGCACCTATGAGGAGATCAACGACGACCGCCTGCTGGCGCTCGCCGCCGGCGTCGTCTTCTACGCTTTGCTCGCGCTCTTTCCCGCCATCACCGCGCTGGTGTCGAGCTACGCGCTGTTCTCCAAGCCGACCACCATCATGGGGCACCTCGCCGCGCTGTCGAGCATGATCCCTTCGGGCGCCATGCAGATCGTCGACGAGCAGGTCACCCGCGTCATTGCCGGCAGCACCGGCAAAGTGAGTCTCGCATTTGTCTTCGGCCTCGCTCTCGCGCTGTGGAGCGCCAATGCCGGCCTCAAGGCGATCATCGACGCGCTCAACATCGTCTACGGCGTCAAGGAGCGGCGCAGCTTCATCAAGCTCAATCTGGTCTCGCTCACCCTGACCCTCGGCGCCATCGTCGGCCTGCTGCTGGCAATGGCGGCGGTGGTGGCGCTGCCGATCGTGTTCACGCAATTGCGCATCGACGGCTTCGGCAACATGCTGATGGTCTGGCTGCGCTGGCCGGCGCTGTGCCTGTTGCTGCTGTTCGCGCTGGCGGTGCTCTACCGTTTCGGGCCCGATCTAGAGCATCCGCAGTGGCACTGGATCACGCCGGGCGCCGTGCTCGCCGCGCTCGCCTGGCTCGCGGGCTCGACGCTGCTGTCGTGGTACCTCAGCCATCTCGCCGACTACAGCGCCACTTACGGTTCTCTCGGCGCCGGCATCGGTCTGATGATGTGGCTATGGCTGAGCTCCATCGTTGTGCTGGTCGGCGCCGAATTGAATTCGGAGATCGACGCCGACGACGGCCTGCTCGAGCCGCCCGAAGAGCACATCGGCGGCGATAGCGCGTAGCGCCTGTTGTTCGGCCGGTATTCCCACTAAGATGGCGCAACGTGCGGACACCCGCACGCGATGCTACGCGCGGCCGCCGTGATCGAATTCGTCCAGATCGTCATCTGCTATCTCATCGTCGGCGCGCTTTCCCTGTCCTTTCTGCACGGGATAACGCTGCGCCTCGCCAAGGCCGGCGTGCCGGACGGCGTCGCGCCGGTCGCGGCCTTCATCGTCTCCGGCATCGTCGCCTATCCGGCGCTATTCTTGAACATCGCGAGCAAGCCGGCCGGCTACGCCTATTCGATTATCGTCGCGCTCGTTTCCATCGCCTGGTTTCGCCCTGCCGCGTTCCGCCCGAGCCCATTCCTGTTCGCCTTCGCCTGCGGGCTTGCCTATCTCGCCGCGCTGCATCTGTTCGACACGGAGTTGGCGCTGCGCGAATTGCCGGAGCACATCTTCTTCGAGATGCCGCGGCCGGGGGATCACCTGCTGCCTTACACCTACGCCTTCAAGGTTCTCGGCGGCGGGCCGGAGCGCTTCGGCATGAGCGGCGGCTGGCATTTCACCGACCGGCCGCCGCTGGAGACGAGCTTCCTGCTGATGTTTCGTCCGTTCGCCAAGCTCGTCGACCTCAGCGTGCTCTATCAGGCGGTCGGCACTATGCTGCAGGTCTCTTGTTTAGCTGCGACTTGGTATCTCTGCCGCGCACTGCGCCTGCGCGCCGGCGAGACGCGACTTGTTCTGCTCACGCTCGCCGGCTCCGGCTTTATCTATTACAACTCGGTCTATCTGTGGCCGAAGCTGCTTGCGGCCGCTTATGTCATCGGCGCGTTGGTGCCGCTGGCGGTTGCGCTTACCGAGCGGCGCAAGTTGACGCCGGGCGAGACCGGGGTCGCCGCCGCCGGCTGCGCGCTGGCGCTGCTCAGCCACGGCGGCGTCGCATTCAGCATCCTGGCGCTGGCCATCCTCGCCGCGGTGTTCGCCGCGCGCCTGTTCACATTGCGCGGCGCGCTCACCGGGGTGGCGGTGGCGGTCGCGCTTTATCTGCCGTGGCAGGCCTATACGACGTTTGTCGATCCGAACGCCGGCAAGCTGCTCAAGATGCATTTGACGAACGGCGATCCGGATTCGCCGGAGTCGTTCGGTACGCTGCTGAAGAAAGCCTATACGTCGATCACCTTCGACCAGTGGCTCTCCTCCCGCGCCAGCAACCTCACGGTGCTGGCCGGCGCGCCTTACGTCGATGCGGTCACCTTGCAGATCGCCAGGGGTCTCGCCGGCGGCGAACGGCGGCCGCTCGTCTCCAACGGCCACGACAATGCCATCCAGCCGCAAGGGCTCGACTACAGCATTGCCTCGCTGGCGACGGTGCTGCGCATTGACCAGCGCGAATTCTTCCTGCGCGCGCTCGGACCCATGACGCTCGGCCTGCTGATCGTGCCGTTCCTGCTGCTGCCGCGCTTGCGGCAACGCCTGTCAGCTCCCGGCATCGGCGCGCTCATCCTGCTGGAGCTCGTGACGGTCGTCGTCTGGGCTGTCGTCAATTTTAATCCGGGCGCCAACGTGCTCACGCACGCAAGCTACGCGCTGGTCGTGCTTGCATATCTTATCAGCGCGAGCTTGTTGTGGCGGCTATCGCCCGCGCTCGGCTGGACAATCGGCTTCGCCAGCATCGTGTCGAGTATCGTGTTGTGGGTCGTGTTCGTGCCCGGCCCGATGATCGCGCAGCCGCGTTTCGACTGGCTGGCGGCGGTGGCGCTTGCTACTGGCGCCGTCGCCGCCGTCAGGCTATCGCGCGAACCGTTGGCGTCAGCTCAGTAATCGTAGTAGCCGCAGACATAGACACGGCGCCAGGTCCATCCCCACGGCGTCAGCACATGCCGCAGCCGGTAACAGGAGTTGTAGCCGGTGTAGATGAACGGCGCGCCGAGTACGACGCGATTGTGGCGGTAATGACGATAATGCCGGCCGCCGCTCCACGCGCGCCCGCTGCTGAAGCGCACGGCACTGCCGCTGCTGATGCCCGAACGGAATCCGCTCGACCGCACACCGCCGCCGCCGCTGAAATGGCTGCCGCCGCTGTGAGCGCCGTGGGGGCGCGCCTGCGCGTCCATGGGGATCTGCGTTGCGCCCATAGCGAGCGCCGCAGCAAAGATGATGAGAGCCTTACGCATACATTTGTTCTCCTCGTTGTTGGACGGGGTCCGCCGTTTGCGTCCGCTGTCGTCGTTGCCCTTGAAGATTAAACGTCGCGGCGATGGTAAACCTTCCCGATCGAAAAAGATTTTGCTGTTCATCTAGCTGTATCGCCGTTCATTTTCGGCGCGGCCGCCTTATAGTGCGCCGTCTCAATTGCCGTGAAACGCGTGTCGCTTTCTCCGTCCATTCCGTTCGCCAACGACAAAGGCGCCATTCCGCGCATCGGTTTCGGCACTTCGCCGCTGACCGGCGGGCTGTCGGCCGAGACGGTGCTCGCCGCGCTGCGCGCCGGCTATCGCCATATCGATACCGCGCGCAAATACGGCACCGAGCCGGCCGTCGCCGAGGCGATGCGCGCGTCGGGTCTGCCGCGCGGCGACATCTTCCTCACCACCAAGGTCAGCCACGAGAATCTCAGGCCCGACGACTTTGCCCGCTCGGTCGATGCGAGCCTCGCCGCGCTCAAGGTCGACTTCGTCGACTTGCTGATGGTGCACTGGCCCAATCCGGCGATCCCCGTGCGCGAGTACATGCCGGCGCTTGCGCGCGCCAAGCGGGAGGGTCTGGCGCGCCATATCGGCGTCGCCAATTTCACCACGACTGCTCGACGAAGCGGTCGCGCTCTGCCCCGAGCCGCTCGCCGTGCTGCAGGCCGAGTACCATCCCTATCTCGATCAGACGAAGCTGCTCGCCGCCGCGCGCCGGCATGGCCTCGTCTTCGTCGCGCATTGTCCGCTCGGACGCGGACGTCTGTTCGAAGACCCGGTGCTGACCGACATCGCGGCTGCGCGCGGCCGCAGCATCGCGCAGGTCGCGCTGCGCTGGCTGATGCAGCAGGACGTCGTGGCGATTCCGTTCTCGTCTAACCCGCAGCGCATCGCGGATAACGTCAAGGTGTTCGACTTCGCGCTGAGCGACGGCGAGATGGGTCGCATCGCGGCGCTCAAAAGCGCCGGCATGCGCATCGCCAATCCGGCCGGCCGCGTGCCCGGCGGCTGGGATTAATCCTTGTCATTGCGAGGAACCCCGAAGGGGCGACGAAGCAATCCAGTCTAAGCTTGCGGCCCTGGATTGCTTCGCTGCGCTCGCAATGACGACCCAGCCGATGTGAATCGACTCTAGTCTTTTTCCTTCGCTGCGCGTTTCCGCGTCGCGCCCTTGGTCGGCCGTGCCAGGAAGGTCATGCGCCACTGGTTGTGGCCGACGTTGCGTGCCGCGCGCTCTGCCGAAAAGCCGGCCGCGGTCAATCTGTCGAGCATTGCCGCTTCTTCGTAGTGCGACAGACCGACTTTGCCCTTCAGCCGCAGATAATCCGACAGCGCGATGCGGATGAGCCCACGCACCGCTGCGATGAAAAATCCGTGCCGTGCCGCGAATTGCAGGAGCGACAGCGCCGCCGCCGGCGCGGCGTAGCCCGGCGGCACGATATCGCCGACCAGCAGCAGGCCGCTCGGCTTGAGCAGCCGTCGGAATTGAGCGAGCAGGCCGTCGAGCTCCTCGCCGGTGAGATATTGCGCCACCGAATGCAGCACGATGAGGTCGAAGGAGTTGGCGGGCTTGGCCGCCGCCTCCGCCGGCGTGATCACGGAAATCTTCTTGTTGTCGCCGTAGCGCGCCTTCAACGCGGCGAGCACGTTGGGCGCCGCCTCCACCATGGTGAGATGCGCGGCGCCTTCGGCAAGGTGATCGGCCGAGGTCGCCTCGCCGCAGCCATAGTCCATCACCGCGGCGGTGGACGAGGGCACCAGCGCGCGCAGATCCTCGGCGATGCGCCGGTAGTGCACGTCGCGATGCCGCGCATTCACATAGATGAGCGAATGCCGCAGGTCGTAGAAGCTGATCCAATTGGACATGCGCGACTTCTAACGTGCATGCCGGACGTCCGCTAGAGCCTGATGCCGTCATTGCGAGGGGGCGAAGCCGACGAAGCAATCCAGTCTTTTCTTTGCGGCCCTGGATTGCTTCGCGCTATGCGCTCGCAATGACGGATGTGGCGGCTGTCCGCGCGCTAGCCGCGCCACAGCGCCAGCAGCGGTCCGGCCTTGCCGGTGACCGGGTCGGCCTGCGGCAGCGGCACCTTGGGAATGCTCTTGAGTGCCTTGTCATGCTCGGCCTTGCTGCCGCGGCACTCGTCGTACTCGCCGGCAGGCGGATAGGCGCCGACGACAAGGAAATCCTCGCTCGCCATCAGATTTTCATGGCCGGTGCCGGCCGGCAGCACCAGCACGTCGCCGGCCGCGATGTCGAATTCCTCGCCCTTGTCGCCGCCGAGCCGCACGCGTCCGCGGCCGCGCGCGATGCCGAGCACCTCGTGGATCATCGAGTGATAGTGCACGTAACTGTAGATGCCGTTGCGCCAGGAACTGCCCCACCCGTTGGCGGCGAACAGCGCCTCGAAAATCGCGGCCGGATCCGCTGCGCGATCGAGCCGCACCGCCTCCCGGTAGATCACGACGGGCAATGGATTATTCGGAATGCTGCCGTCATCCTTGAAGGTGACGGTCTGCGGCTTGTGCAATGTCACGGCGGCTCGCGCCTTTCGCACGCTCGGCCGGCCGCGGCCGGTGACGCGCTCGAACGTCCGTTTCAAGGTCTCGCTAAGATACATGGCTCGCTCCGGCTCGTCCTGAGAACGGTTACCGGATGCCGGGGTTCCACGGGTTCGCTCAGGCGCTCTTGCGCTTGGCCTGCCGCATCATGTCGACGAAGCGCATGAACAGATAATGGCTGTCGCGCGGGCCGGGCGACGCCTCCGGGTGGTACTGCACCGAGAACACCGGCTTATCTTTCAGCGCGATGCCGCAGTTCGAGCCGTCGAACAGCGACACGTGCGTCTGCTCGACATTCTTCGGCAGCGTTTCCTTATCCACTGCGAAGCCGTGGTTCATCGAGGTGATCTCCACCTTGCCGGTGGTGAGATCCTTGACCGGGTGATTGGCGCCGTGGTGGCCCTGGTGCATCTTCATGGTCTTGCCGCCGACCGCGATGCCGAGCATCTGGTGACCGAGGCAGATGCCGAAAGTCGGCGTGCCGTTGTCGATCAGCGAGCGGATCACCGGCACCGCGTATTCGCCCGTCGCCGCTGGATCGCCCGGGCCGTTCGACAGGAACACGCCGTCCGGCTTCAGCGCCATGATGTCCTCGGCCGAGGTCTTGGCCGGCACCACCGTCACCTTGCAGCCGGAGCCGGCGAGCAGGCGCAGGATGTTGCGCTTGATGCCGTAGTCGACCGCGACCACGTGGAATTCGGGATTGGTCTGGCGGCCGAAACCCTTGCCCCAGACCCACTCGGTCTCGTCCCAGGTGAAGCGCTGGCCGCTCGTCACCTGCGGCACCAGGTCCATGCCGACCAGGCCCGGCCATTCGCGCGCTTGTTTCTTGAGGGCTTCGAGATCGAACTTGCCGTCCGGCGCATGCGCGATCACGGCGTTGGGCATGCCCTTCTCGCGGATCAGCGCGGTCAGCGCGCGCGTGTCGATGCCGGCGAGCCCGATGATGTCGCGGCTTTTGAGCCAGTCATTGAGATGCTTGGTGGCGCGGTAGTTCGACGGCGCGGTGATGTTGGAATGCAGGATGACGCCGCAGGCCCCCGGCCGCGCCGCCATGTTGACGCTCTCGATGTCGTCTTCGTTGGTGCCGACATTGCCGATATGCGGGAAGGTGAAGGTGATGATCTGCCCGGCATAGGAGGGGTCGGTGAGGATCTCCTCGTAGCCGGTCATGGCGGTATTGAAGCAGACCTCGCCGACCGCGTGGCCGGTGGCGCCGAGGCCAAAACCCTCCAGAACGGTGCCGTCGGCCAGCACCAGAAGGGCGGTGGGTTTGGGCTCAATCCAAGCGTCCGGAGCGGTTCCGGCAGCAGGTCCTGAAGGCTGGGTCATGGCCTCTTAGTTGCGTATTATATGTGGCGAAGCAAGGGGCTGACCTGCGCCGCCCCCAGGCACGTTTTGCATCAGGAAAGGGGCTCCTCCGTGATCCGCGACGACATCAATAACGCCTTGAAAGAGGCCATGAAGGCCAAGAACGAGCGCGCGGTTTCCACGCTGCGCATGGTCAATTCCTCGCTCAAGAACGCCGACATCGAGGCGCGCGGCGCCAATAAGCCGGCGCTCGGCGACGCCGAGACGCTCGCGCTGCTGCAGAAGATGATCAAGCAGCGGCAGGAATCGGTCGAGATGTACAAGAAGGGCGGCCGCGACGATCTGGTGAAGCAGGAAGAAGAAGAGATCGCCATCATCACTGCCTATCTGCCCAAGCAGATGTCGGAGGCCGAGATGACCGCCGCCATCGAGGCCGCCGTCAAGGAGACCGGTGCCGCCGGCATGAAGGACATGGGCAAGGTCATTGGCGTCTTGCGCGGCAAGTACGCCGGCCAGATGGACTTCGGCAAAGCCAGCGGCGTGGTGAAGGCGAAGCTGAGCGGCTGACGCGGATCACCGTCATTGCGAGCCCGAAGGGCGAAGCAATCCAGGGCAGCGCACTCAGCTCTGGATTGCTTCGTCGCCTACGCCTCCTCGCAATGACGAACGGCCTACTTCGCCAGCAGCGCGAGGCCGCTCACGATCAGAATGCCGCAGATCGTGCGGCGGAAGGCGACATCCGACAGGCTGGCGTGGATGCGGTCGCCGATAAAGATGCCGAGCCACATCATGGGCAAGGCGACCGCGAAGGTCATCAGCACCTCGCTGTTGTATTGGTCGACCGACCAGTAGCCGAGCCCGCGCCCGATCGTCAGCACCACCAGCGCCGCGCTCATGGTGGCGCGGAAGGCATCCTTGGCAAGCCGCGTCGCGTCGAAATAGATCGCGAAGAACAGGCTCGCCAAGGTGCCGAAGGTGGCGCCCACCACACCGCCGATGAATCCCATGACGGCGGCGAGCAGCCAGGCGGGTCCGTGCGGTTTGGCGATCGGGCGGTAGGTCGCCCACAGCGAATGGAGGCCGTAGAGGACCACCAGCACGCCGAGGCCGCGCTGCAGCCACAGGCCGTCGATGATGCTGAACAGATAGATGCCGAGCACGACGCCCAGCACGCAGCCCGGCAGGATCTTTGCCGCTTCCTTCCAGGCGATGTTGCGCCGATCGCGGCCGACCAAGGTGACGCCGGCGGTGATGCCGAGCAGCGTCCAGGCCGGGATCAGCACCTTCAGCGGCAGCACTAGCCCGAGCAGGGGGAACGCCGCGGCGGCGCCGAAGCCGGTCGAGCCGCGCGCCGCGTAAGCGAGCACGATGACGACGCAGCAGTAGGCGATCTCGAAATACGATAGCGACTGAATGGCGGGCTCCCGGACTGTGCGGCGCAAGTTAGCGGATGACGCGGCGGCGCCATAGCGGCGGTGGGCCCTTGTCCTCTCCATCTGCGTCTTGTTTGATGCGCGCGGGGCGCGCGGAGCGGAAGAACAAGACTTCGGGAGGATGGCATGAAAAAAATTCTGGCGGCGGCAGTAGCCGCCGGGCTGCTCGCAACACCCGCGCTCGCCGACGACTACCCCTCGCGCCCGATCCGCGTCTTCACCACCTCGAGCGCCGGCGGCATCAGCGACATCTTCATGCGCGTGCTCGGCGAGCAGATGCGTCCGCGTCTCGGCCAGCCGCTGATCATCGAGAACCACCCGGGCGGCGCCGGCAACATCGGCGCCCGCACATGTGCGGAGGCGCCGCCGGACGGCTACACCATCTGCATCATCAATGCCGATCCGCTCATCTACAACCAGTTCCTGTTCAAGAAGCTGCCGTTCGACCCGGAAAAGGGTCTGACGCCGATCGTCAACCTGTTCCACCTGATCCAGGTGCTGGTGGTCAATTCCGACCTCAAGGCCAGGACCGTCGACGAGCTGGTCGCCGTGTCGAAACAGAAGCCCGGCACGCTGTCTTATCTCACCGCCTCGGTGCCGCTCGCCGTCTATATGGACAGCCTCAAGCGCGACAAAGGCGCCGACTGGGTGCGCGTGCCGTTCAAGGGCGGCGGCGAGGCGACCAACGCCATCCTGTCAGGCTCGACGCCGATCGGGCTCATCGGGCTCGGCAACGTCACCTCGCAAATCAGCGCCGGCAAGATGACCGCGCTGGCGCTGGTCAACAATCTGAAGACGCCACTGCTGCCGAACGTGCCGACGCTCGCCGATACCGGCTACAAAGGCGCGCCGTCGCAGACCTGGTACGGGCTGTTCGCACCGGCCGTCACGCCGAAAGCCGTCGTCGACAAGCTCAACGAGGAAGTGCGCCGCGTTTTCGCCGACAAGGATTTCGTCGACAAATACGTCATCAACCGCGGCCAGGTGCCGGCGATCAACACGCCGGACGAATTCGCCGCCGAGATCAAGGCCGACCGCGCCGCCGCGCGCGATGTGGTGAAGCAGAGCGGACTGGAGCCGCAGTAGTGCCCAATCTCACGCCCGTCGACTCGCTCGAGATCCAGGTCCTGGTCGACAATTCGACCGACGGCCTTTCCACCACGCCGCCCAATGTCGAGAACGAGTTCGCCTTCGCGACCCGGCGCGGCTTGCGCGCCTCCTCGGCGCGCTGCCTGTGCTGCGCGGTGCACGGCTTCTCCGCGCTGCTCACCGCAACGTGCGGCGGCGTCAAGCGCAGCGTGCTGTTCGATTCAGGTCCGGAGGATTTCGCATTCGAGCGCAACACGCAGCGGCTCGGCGCCGATCTCGGGCAGGTCGAGGCCATCGTGCTGTCGCACGGCCATTGGGATCATTCGGGCGCGATGTTCACCGCGCTCAACGCCATCCGCGCGCGCAACGGCGGCAGGAAAGTGCCATACTACGCACATCCGGGCATGTTCGCCTCGCGCGCCATGCGGCTGCCGAACGGCACGCTGCGCCTGCTCGACGACGTGCCGTCGGTCGACGAGCTCAGCGCGCTCGGCGCCGACGTCGTTGCCACCACCGAACCGCGCATCTTTCTCGACGACATGTTCTATGTCAGTGGGGAAATCCCGCGCGTCACGCCGTTCGAGCGCGGTCTGCCCGGGCAGGTGCGCAAGACGGCTGACGGCCAATGGGAGCCCGACGAACTGCTGATGGACGAGCGCTGGCTGGCGGTGAACGTCAAAGGCAAGGGCATCGTCGTGCTCTCGGCCTGTTCGCATGCCGGCATCGTCAACGTGCTGACGCACGCGCGCGCGTCGTTCGAGGCGCCGCTCTATGCCGCGATGGGCGGCCTGCATCTGTCGGGCGCCAACGAGGCGATCATTCCGCAGACGGTCGAGGCGATGCGCGGTTTCGGCCTCACGCAGATCGCCGCCGGCCACTGCACCGGCTGGCGCGCCATCGCCGCGCTGTCCGCCGCTTTCGGCGACAAGGTGCTGGCGCCGTCAGCGGTAGGGAAGCGCTACAGCTTCTGACGTTTTGCCGAATGGCTGCGAGCCCGGCTGTCTGCGCTGGCGAAGTCTGTGCGCCCGGTGGATAACCCCCTGTGATCCGGTCGAACAGCACGCACTGAGCGCGGTCGCCGCTCGCCGGTATCGCGATGCCATTTATCGTTTGTGTACAGAGTATTAGCCGACACCCGTTCACAGTTATCCACAGCAATTCACAGGCATCCACACGCCCTCCTGTGGATTGTGGATAGCATACCACTGAAGGTTGTTAGTGGGGCATCGACCACCCGTAATGGCCGGTGCGTGTTTGGGGGGGTGCGTGATGCGTCGCGTAGCGTGTGTGCTGGCGTGTGTGGGGGTGGCCGTTGCCGTGGCGGGGTGCGATCCGGTGACGGAGCGCCGCTACATCACCGAAGGCGCCGGTGTCGATCTCTATACGTCCGATCGCGCCGGTCAGATCGAGCTGCAGAAAGAGTACGTCAAATTCATCTGCTCGCAGGCTGCCGATAATTGCTCGAACCTGTCGACCTTCGTGCAGGCCGGCATGAACGACATCGATCTGCGCTGCGACGGCTTCCTGACATGGCTCGATGCGAGGCGGCGCGACAAAGAACCGGTGCTGAACGAAATTTCGGCGGTCAGCACCGCGACCCACACCATCATGTTTGCGACGGGCTCGCCTATAAAATCGCTTGATATCGTAGCCGCTGCATTTGGGCTCGCGACCCAGACATACTCGAATTGGAATGCGCGGCTGCTGTTTTCGGTCAATCAATCGACCGTCCAAGACATCGTTTACCGTGCGCAAGGCAAATTCCGCGACAAGATCAAGACATACCCAATCTCGGATCAGCCGACCGCTATCTATTTGTTGCGCAACTATTTGCGCCTTTGCATGCCGACGACGATCGAAGCCGAGGTCAACGTCAGCGCGACGCTTGTGCAGCGCGACGTTCCGATCGGGGCAGCGACGCAAAATACGGTGGTGAAGTCCGTTACGCCTTCGGTGACACGTGTCAGCACCGGTTATGTCGCGACCGAGGCCGGCACTGCTTTGAACAACTGGCTCAGAGAGGGCGGCACCGTTCATCCGGATCGCATTGCAAAGCTAAAGGCGATGATCGCGGAAAAGAACTTCAAGCCGCAGCCGCAGGTCCAAACCTTCCTGATCGGCTCTGCATATACGCAAGCGCGTGAGGAAATCGCGCGCGAGCTCAACCTCATCCATTAGGCGCCGCTTTTGAACGGAAGCGCATCATGCCGATCCAAATCGATACGGTAACTGACATTCCAGAATCGAAATTTCTGGAAGTGATCCAGGGCTATCACGACTTCGACAATGCCGACATCGTCACCGCTTATCGTGACAGCAAAGGCACCTTCACCGTCGAGTCGACGATCTTCGACCGCACCGCCGGAGCGGCGGCCGGTACGATCACGATCAAAGGGAAGATGTCGGTCTTCGGCGGCCCCAACGATCACGTCGTGAAGCCGGATGAAGGACTCGCGCTTTACGATCAGGCCGATGTTGCAGCCAACCCGGGACTCTTTTTGCCCAATCAGCCGCCGGGGACAACGGGACTTGCCCGCCGTCTCAATCCGAACGCGATGTATCTCGCTTGCCGCTGGGAATATGGCGTCACACCGAAGGCCTTTCTGAAAGCGGCAAAGGTCAAGGTTTCCAAGGAGGGTGGGCAACCGACTGAAGCGCGCCCGGTCGATTGGGGTCCCAATTCGGATACCGGCCGCACCGCCGATCTGTCGCCGGGATTGGCGGCGGCGTTGGGGCTGCAGACGGATCAGGTCTGCATTGTCGAATTCGATTCGCCGGCCGGTGCGCAGCTTCCGCCCGCCGGCGCCGGTGTTGCGACCGGCGTCAATCTGCAGATGATCGACGCAACGCTGTTCCCCGCGGACATGACGCGCCGCCTCGTCGTCATGACGACGACCGACAACGCGACCTATTGGATCGTCAACCAAGTCGGGCCGAACGAAGGTGGGCAGTCGCTGGTCAAACGCGTCGGCAACACCAATAAAATCGTGCTCAGCGATTCTACCGTCTTCCCGGTCGAGGCGAGCGCCGAGATTCCCAAGCTCGTGGCAGACGAGTTGAACAAAGCCGCGCCGGAAACGGGAACGGTTGCGGGTGGTCCGCCCGGCAGCCCGCCGGCGACCGATGCCGAAGTGAACGCCAAGATGTTCGCAAAAGCCCAAGCTTTCGTCGGCCACATCACCAGCAATGTGCCTGGCACCGACGGCGGCAACCTCGCCTGCGCCTGGGCCGTGAACGAAGTCACGCGTCTCGCCCTCGGCAAACCGATCTCTTCGGTCGGCGGCCAAAACGGTCTGAGCACGGACGGCATCTTCGATGCGCTGAAAGCGCATCATACCAAACTTGCTTCGGCCGCCGCCGCGCAGCCGGGTACGATCATCATCGCGCCGACCGAAGGCGCCAATCACGGTCATGTCGGCATTGTTGGTGCCGCTGCGGGAGGAAAGGTGCTGGTCTATTCCAATAAATCGAAGCCGGGCGTGTTCGCGCAGAACTTCACCGTCGCCTCGTTCACCAACCACTACACGGGCAGGGGCCTTGATGTCCTGTTCTATGCCTTGAAGCGCGACCAGTTCGTGTAGCGGGACGGAAGCTCACCCCCGCTTGCGCTTCTTCGTCTTCTTCTGCTGCATGTAGGAGCGCAGCACCGCGTTGATGCGCCGCTGATAGCCGGCGCCCTCGTGCTTGAAGAAGTCGAGCACGTCCTCGTCGACGCGGATGGAGATCGCCTTCTTCTTCGGCGGCATGACGAGGACGGCGTCGCCCCAATTCCAGTCGTCGCTCCAGTCGGGATCGTTCTTGATCGATTCTTCGATCTGCTCGTCGGTGAGCGCGTCGAACGCCGCCCAATCAGTCTTGCCCCGGCTCGGCGAGTCTCGTGAGACGATCGTAATATTTTCTTCGCTCTGACCTGCTGGGGTGGCGTGCCGAGATGATCCAGCAGAGCGCGCCGCGGAGCGTGCAGGCGACCGTGACCTGCCTGTCTTGGACATACCCGAAGATTTGATATCTGACTTCGCCATGACGATCTGACCGACGGATGAAAGTGTAGCCGTCGAAAACTCCTTTCGCGTCCTCGAAGTCGATCTTGTGATTGCGCAGATTGGTTTCGCGCTTTTTCGGATCCCATCCAAAGTCGCGAACGCCTGCAAACAGCCTCTCGAAATTGTCCCCGGTCATGACAACCCCCGGAAGTAGAGTAGAACTCCACTACCGGAAACCGGAAGACGCGTGGCCTGTATATACAATCGTATGGGCTAAATCAACCCGTCCGCCCCCTGTGCAAAACTAGGAAAACGCCGCAAACCTCGGCGTGGACGGTCTTTTCGCACCGTCGCCCCGGAATCTCTCCAATCCTGCCCTTAAGATGGGGAGCCGATTCGGCCGAACCCCTTCAGAGGCACCAACGCCGCGCGCGATCCGCGCGGCGGCAACCCCATGCGCTTCACGCCCGCCTTCCTCGATGAGCTCAAAGCCCGGCTTCCGGTCTCGGAAGTCGTCGGGCGGCGCGTGAAGCTCATCCGTGCGGGGCGCGAGTTCAAAGGCCTGTCGCCGTTCAACAAAGAAAAGACGCCGTCCTTCTTCGTGAACGACCAGAAGCAGGCCTGGTTCGATTTCTCCTCCGGCAAGAACGGCTCGATCTTTGACTTCGTCATGGAGTCGGAGGGCGTCACCTTCCCGGAAGCGGTCGAGCGCCTGGCGCAGATGGCCGGCGTGGCGCTGCCGAAGATTTCCCGCGAGGAGGAACAACGCGAGGCCAAGCGCAAGTCGCTACACGACGTCATGGAGCTGGCGGCCAAGTTCTTCGAGGCGACGCTCTCCGCCCGCGCCGGCGCCAAGGCGCGCGGCTATCTCTACGACCGCGGCCTCGACGCCGCGACGCAAATGAGATTCCGTCTCGGCTTTGCGCCGGGCGAGCGCTTCGCGCTCAAGGAGCATCTCGGCTCGCACGGCATTCCGGTCGAGGACATGGTGGAGTGCGGACTGCTCGTATCGGGCGAAGACATCCCGGTGCCGTTCGACCGCTTCCGCGATCGCGTGATGTTTCCCATCACCGATCTGCGCGGCCGCGTCATCGCCTTCGGCGGTCGCGCCATGGATAAAGACGCGCCGGCGAAATACTTAAACTCGCCGGAGACGCCGCTCTTCCACAAAGGCGGGACGCTCTACAACATCGCCACCGCGCGCCAAGCCGTGCACGACAGCGCCGGCAAAGCGCCGCTGATCGCGGTCGAAGGTTACGTCGACGTCATCGCCATGGTGCAGGCCGGCTTCCCGGCCACCGTGGCGCCGCTCGGCACCGCGTTGACCGAGGATCAGCTCGGCCTGCTGTGGAAGATGGCGGACGAGCCGGTGCTCTGCTTCGACGGCGACAATGCCGGCGTGCGCGCGGCCTATCGCGCCGTCGATCTGGCGATGCCGCGCTTGAAGCCCGGCAAGAGCCTGAGGTTCGCATTGCTGCCGCAGGGGCAGGACCCGGACGATCTCTTGCGCTCAGCAGGACGCGAGGCGGTGGCGGAAGTCGTCGCGGCTGCGCGCCCGCTCGCCGACATGCTGTGGACGCGCGAGACGGAAAGCCATTCGTTCGACACGCCGGAGCGGCGCGCCGCGCTGGAGGCGCGGCTCAACGAAGTCACCACCGGCATCGGCGACGAGTCCGTACGCAAATATTACCGGCAGGATTTCAACGGCCGCCTGTCGCAGTTCTTCGCGCCGGCGCAGTCGCAGCGCGGCAACTTCCAGCCGCGCGGGCAGGGTGCGGGCTCAAGCCAATGGCGCGACCGGCCGAAGGGTCAGTGGCAACGCGGCGGTCCGCCGCGCGAGATCGGTTCGCACAACACACCTTACGTCGTGGTCAGCCAGCAGATGGCAGCGAGCCCACTGCATCGTGGCGCCCGCACCTCGGTGCCCAAGCGCGAGGCGCTTATTCTGCAGACCGCGCTCAACCACCCGTGGCTGCTGCACGATCACCTCGAGGAGCTGGCCTCGCTCGAGTTCCGCCATGCCGATGCCGAGCGGCTGAAGTCGGCGCTCATCGACGTCTCGGCCCATGCCGCCGGGGCGGATGCCGATACCGTGCGGCGCGAGCTCGTCGCCCGCAATTTGTCGGACATCATGGAGCGTATCGCGGCAGCGATTACCACCGCCTCGGTCTGGGGCGCCCAGCCGGAGGCCGCGCCGGACGACGTTCTGGTCACATGGCAGCAGCTTGTTGCCTTGCATCGCCAATGGAATTCCCTAACTAAGGAGCTCAATGACGCCGAGCAGGCGCTCGGCGCCGACAGCAGTGAGGCCAACTACCTCCGGCTGCGCGACGTCAAGGCGCGCCTGACCCAGATGGATGGGACGGAAGCCCTGATCGAGGGTTTCGGAGCCTCTTCCGGTCGGGGCGCGCGTAGCTTATAGGGTGACGGCCGGCATCGATCGTCCATGCGCTCCGGGCCTTTGGGTTGCGACCCAGGCGGGCGGGACGGCAGGCGGGCCTTAAAGCACACCACCTTAGAGGCGGGACCAAACCGGCGTTGGGAATAGGTCGTCCCTGCCGGTGTCTAGGGTTAATTGGAACTTAAACGGGTTCCGGCGAGACTGAAGGCCTGATTCGGGGCGGCGCTCATTGTCGGCGCGGCCCTTTTTGGCCGTCGGGATAGATGAGAGGACGCGAGGGCGTTTAGCCCGCGGGAGCTGAGATGGCCAAGAAGGTCCAGGAGAAGCAGATGGCGACAAAGGCGAAGGCCGTTCAGGTCAAGGAAGACGCGCCGGAGAAGGAAGAGGGCGCGCCCGATTCCCCGCTGCCGCTGCTCGACCTGTCGGACGCCGGCGTCAAGAAGATGATCAAAGCCGCCAAGAAGCGCGGCTACGTCACGCACGAGCAGATCAACGCCGTGCTGCCGTCGGAAGAGGTCACCTCCGACCAGATCGAAGACGTCTTCGCCATGATCAGCGAGATGGGCATCAACGTCGTCGAGAACGAAGAGGCCGACGCCGAAGAGGAGAAGGCGACCGACGAGCACGACGACGACGATGACGACGAGTCCGGCCGCGAGGTGGTCGAGGCCAAGACCAAGTCGCTCGCCACCACCGAGAAGAAAGAGCCGTCCGAGCGCACCGACGATCCGGTG
>Ga0134124_10001242_pt1 | contig 20394 bp, 14 predicted proteins | sample KB304_FD_96880 | JGI IMG/M metagenome (GOLD analysis project Ga0134124, IMG submission 96880) | Terrestrial soil microbial communities without Nitrogen fertilizer from Kellogg Biological Station, Michigan, USA - KB3-0-4 | ecosystem: Environmental > Terrestrial > Soil > Unclassified ... | reverse complement strand
CTATGTTCGAGCTGCCGAATGGAACCGTGGCGCCGCTCGAGTTGACCGCGTGCACCAATGTGCCGGTGTTCTTGAGCCCATTCGGGTTGACGATGGTTCTGTCGCCGGCATTGTCACCGTTCAAATTGGCGTCGACGCCGCTCTGCGTCGCGAACTTCTCTCCGGTCTCGGCTGAGTAGGTACCAGCCAAACTCCACCCGCCCGCGATCGAACGAACCAGGGCGTTGCCCTTGTTGAAGAAGGGCAAATCGTAGATGAGCGAGAGGATTACTCTATGTCTGTGATCCAGGCCGGAGTCTGCCTTCTCACGCTTCAGATTTTGGAAGTCTTCTACGCGGCGCGGCGAAAGAACGGTGCTGAAAACTTAAGCCGTCGTGTCATCGATCAAATGGCTCCAGGTGTAAGCAGCCGATCCCTGCAGCCCGTTTGACAGCCGATGGGTCAACTGAGTCGAGAAGCCATTGTAAGTTGAGTTGCCATCCGATAAGAAGGCAACTATGTTAGCGCCGAATCCCGCAGCCGCGTAGGCTGGAAGCACTTTGCCGGTCGTGCCCGGAAACCCTGGGAACAAACTTCCGGCGGTCGGCAGACCAGATAAGTCTGATGCTGTCGGCGTATCAAAGAACGTCGGGATGAACTTAGTGTCAGTCACCCGAGGTTGAATGTTGATTCGGTTTTGTGTCAGCAAGTGAATCCCGCGCGTGCCAAGGTAACGAAGTTCCAGACCCCAGGTCTGTCCAAACTCACGCTGCACGCTTGCAGTGTAAGTCAACGAATACGGGACCTGCTGGTCGGGTATCCACGCGGACGTTCCCGCGCGGGCGCCGACTGGATCGGTATCTGCCGGCTGAAGCACAGGCCGAATCGCGCCGTTCGCAAAGAAATTCGGGATTCCGTGATCGACGTCGATCGTCTGATTGAACTGCGGCGGCAAGGAAAGGATGTACAGGTTGTCGAAGATCACATCGTAGGCCATCGAGAAACCTGCTCGAATGGAACTCTTGCCCTCATCTCCGAAGATCGTGTGGAGAAGCCCCGATTTGTAGTTCGGAGAGTAGGCGAAGCCGAGCCTGGGAGCGAAGTTCTTCTTTTGTGACTTTGGCTCACCGAAGGTGATCAATCCCGGGACGTCGGCTATCGAGTTCACCGTCTGTTGCCGCGCGCTAAAAGGGACTTCCTGATAAGCGTAATTCAAACCCAGGTTAAGCGTAAGGTTCGGCCTGATTCGCCAATCGTCCTGTCCGAACAAGAACAGCAGTTTCTGGTTGCCCTCGTACGGCGAGACGCCAATTGTCCGCTCGTTGAAGTCTCCGCTCAAATCATGCAGGTAGTCATTGAGATCGGTGTACTCGTATTCGCCACGTGAACGCTGGACGAAAGTCTGTGGCGAAATCAGCTTGCGGAAATCGCCGCCGGTTTTGAAGGAGTGATTGCCCCTCAAATACGAGACGTTGTCCACCAGTTGATAGTTATTCTCGATGCCCGACTGCGGGGCATTTCCGTCCGGTCCGATGGCCAGACCGAGCTCGTCGAGGTCGATGTTTGGAAATGCATCGAGACCCGGGTAGGAAAAATTGCCGGCCGGAGTCTCGCTGACAGATCGTCTATACGCAAGACGCAGCTCATTGGTCAGCGTAGGAGTGAAGGTATGCAACAGCGTGAACGACGCCAACCGGGTGTCGAACGGTATTGGCTGAAAGAACGCGGGCAAGCTCGCCGCGATGTCGATACCGCGGAACTGATTGAACATGTAGCGGCCCTTCATCTGGGTCTTGTCGCTCATGTTGTAGTCGATGTTCACAATGAAGTTGTGATTGTAACTGAAGCTGGGTGCTGCGAATGCGACGTCTCCTATAGGAATAGGAACACCGCCGACAACCGGATAGTGGGCCGTGTCGCCGTTCGCAGACGGCGCGACCGGCACATACTGCTTGAGGATGCCCAGATTGGTGCTTGAAAGGCCCGGGATGCCGCTGAGTAAGGCAAAGCCCTGCGCGGTCGGCGTCGAGATCGCACCGGGGCTCGCCGCCAAACCCGTTTGTTGTCTTTCATACATCCCGAAGAAGAACAGTTTGTCCTTTATGATCGGCCCGCCGAAGTTGCCGCCAAAACGGCCAAAGTCGGAGCGCGGATTCGAGAAGGGATCGCTGATGTCGGTGTCGCGTGTGATCCCTTTCGCTTTCTGAAGCGTGTCCAGAGCATTCAGGTGTCTGTTCTGGAAGAACGCGAACGCTGTTCCGTGGAACTGGTTCGTGCCGCTCTTAGTGATCGTGATGAACTGCCCTCCGGTGGAACGCGCGAATTCCGCAGAGTACTGATTGGATAACAGTGAGAATTCGGCCACGGCTTCGGGAGAAACATAGACTTGCGGCCCGGTGACCGCCTTATCGTTATTGTCGACACCGTCGACAACGAAGTTGTTGTTTCGGGGACGCTGGCCGCCGATCGATCCGCCGGTGCCCACTCCGATGCCGCCGCTACTGGTAACATTCGGCGCGATAAGAGCCAGATTGTAGATACCGGCGCCGGAGGCGGTTTGCGCCAACTCGACTACCTGTCGCGCTTCGAATCCCTTGGCAAGATTGGTGGTCGTGCTATCAATCAACTCAGCTCCGCCAGCAGATATGTCAACCGTTTCTGTTGCGAGGCCGGGAGCCAGGTTGGTCGGCACGTCCGTCGTTTGGTTCAACTGCACGCGCACGTCATCGATCGTCGAGGTCTTAAAGTCCTTTGCCTCAACGGTCATCTTGTATTCCCCAACCGGCAAGTTCTTGAACTCGTAGTCACCACTATCTGAGCTGATCACGGTTGTGGACTTGTTGGTGCTCTTTTCAAGAATGGTGATTTTGGCATTGGGAATTACTCCGCCGGCCGCATCTCGCACAACGCCACGGACGTTGCCGAGCGTTTGTTGCGCGAACGCCGGTGAAATCATCGTAAGCACCAGCGCGAAGCCAACGATCGCACTGGAGAGTTTCTTGATTCTTCTACTCATTACTTTCCTCCTGACAGTTAGGGCAGCTATGTAAGATACAACTCACACACGGGACGAGAGCTGATTTCTTGGCCGCCAGCGATGCCGGCTCTCCCATGACAACCGGCAAATTACGGTGATGGCGAAAACTACCAAACCCTGGATCAGTGACCAGCTTTGTTTGCTCGCCATCTTGAGTACCACGCTGAAACTCTCCGGTTCATCTGGAGAGTTTGTTTTCGAGTCTAATCGCTCTGCGAGAACGGAGTGACTAAGCGAGTAAAGACTTGCGAACGACCGAGCGGTCGTTAACTTTCTGCGCTAGTTTGATATGACGCGGAGTTGGGAAGAGACGCCTTAACCATAAAGCAGAATGCCACGGATTCTTGTTACTTCTCGCTTGAGCCCTTTGCTCGTCCTACTGCTGCACGGGCCCCTTGATCGTTACTGGCCTGAGCCATTCGTCGATCGAGGCGCTTGTTCGGCTCTTGTTCTGAGGCAACTCATATACCCAAACGCTATCTATCGGAACGATCAGGCTAACATTGCGGCTTGTTTAACTTAGAATGTAATTTTAGTGTCGCGAAGTGTCTTGCCCGTGGCATTGATGTTGTCAAAAATTTGGAAAATGTCCATTCATTTGGATTGCTCGTCGGCGAGAGTTGGCGGTGCCTTAATTTGGAGTGCGGCGGCAAGGTACCCCGCGACGCCGCTTTGGCTAGTGATTGAATCTATCGCGAACGGAAAGCGGCGTCGCGGAGTACCTTGCCGCCGCACTCCAAATTGAGGCACCGTGCGAGAGTTACTTCCTGGATGGATGGCGCGCTGCCTGCTTGCAGTCTACTTGATCTTCGCGATTGCATTCTTTTTCCTGCCCGCCAGCTTGCCGGTTATTTGAAAGAGGGTGATGGAAGCTCTTCAATAGTCGATTGCTTAACTCTGTTTCGAGGAAGCCTGGCTTCGCAGGTCCTTGATAATGCTTCGAATTCGCTCGGCGTCTTTTGCCTTTGGCGCCAGCTTCAGGTAGGTATCCAACTCATCGGCGGCGCGCACGCTGTCACGCTTTTCAATGTACACCGCGCCCAGATAGCGGTGCGCCTCGACGGCTTCATCGCCGTTGCCGCCAATCGTTATCGTATGGCGCAGGGCGCTTTCGGCTGCGTCGTATTGTCCGACGTTGATCAGGGCGCGACCCAAATAGAGTTGCGCGACTGCTGAAGTGCCGTCCTTTTGAACCGCGAATCGCAATTCCGAAGTTGCGTCTTTATAGTTTTTCACCTGCACCAGAACGATGCCGTAGTTGAGATGAGGATAGAAGGCGTCAGGCGAGATCTTGATGGCCTTGCGCAGCGCGTCAGTAGCTTTGTCCCACTGCTTGAGCTGCATGTGTTGCACGCCGAGCTCAGTCAAGGCGGACATGAAATTCGGATAAATTTCCAGCGCTTTGTTCAGCTCCTCGATCGCTTTTTTTCGATCGCCGGACTTGGCCGATTCCATCGCCTGTTTGTAGAGGTCCTTTGCGGCGTCGGGCACGGCGGCCGTTCGGGCGTCGACGGTGCCCAGGGTCCCCAACTTACTTCCTCGTAGCTGCAGTGTGATGTGAATCGGAACGGTGACACCCGGCTCATTCCGTCTACGAGGCGGCTCAATGATATCGACGCTCTCGTTGGCTATTTCGTAGTCTCTTCCGGCATCCACGATGACGGTGTAACGGCCGCCCTGGAGACGTCTGAAGGTGAACGAGCCGCTGTCATCCGAGAATTGAAACTGTTCCACTGAAGCAAGGCCTGTGAGCTTGACCTTGAAACGCGCATCCGGGCGCTGCCCGCCAGGAAGAAAGATCGACCCTTGAATTGTGTTCTTGCCACCGGTGCCCGGATCGCCGGGGTCGGAATCGATGCCGCCGACTTGCGCGCGAGCCTCTGACGTTGACAGCACAGTCAACATTGCGGTCGCAAGGAACAATCCGGCGAAAGAACGAGTTGGATGGATGCGAGTGAACGGAGAGATTTTCATCTTTCACCTCCTCTGCGAGATTAAGGTCGTTTGAAATGAACGTCGGAATGGTCAGGAAAAACCGAGTGCATATTACCACGAAAACGAGTTTGCGTGAAGGGTGTAAGCCTTGCCTGTCTGCTATTTTTCAACTGCGCGTTGATACCAGACGATGTGATCACCATCACTCGGTTTGTCCGAGTAGACTACGGTCTCGTAGCCGATTGAATGCATCTGGGAACCAGGCAGCTCGAGCAGGGCATTGTTGGACAACAAGAGCCCGCCCGGCCGCAGCATTCTCTCGACGTTGGCCAGAGCGAGACTCTGCTCGAACACATCGTAGTAGACGAGAATGTTTGTCGCGATAAGAAGATCGAAACGCTGATCGGCTCGCAGCTCGGGCCGTTGGAGAACGATGTTGGCGTCTTCAGGAGTGATTCGAGACGCAACGTCCGGGCGCACTCGGACCGCTCTGATCTTCAGATCGCTCAACCCAACGGGGACGTGGACCGGGCGGGCCGGCGCGCCAATACGATCTCCAAACTTCGTCCAATATTCAATCGACTCGGGCTTCCATTGACCTTGTGCGTCTCTTGGCAACTGAATCGTGTAAGGTATCCCACGACGTGCGTTCGAGGCGGCCCGGTGAAGATGGTCGTTCACGCGCGCGCTGAGGTCAAAAGTCGTGACCTGCAATTCGTTGCTGCGCGCGAGTCCCAGCCGCACGAGCGAATCGATGACTGCGAATGGCTGGATGGTCTGTTGCGGATAGAAATCGTATCCGTCCTGCTTGTCGGTGAAGTCAAGACCCGGACCAATTATTCCAACTCGATGAACGCTTCCCGGCGCAAGCGCGCCTTGAGCCTTTAGAGACGACAGCGCTCGTTCTATTGCGAAATTGGGAAGAAGCGAAGTATCGGAAGACAGACCACGCGTGGCGTATAACCTGGAGCGCTCAGCAAACTCCGCCGAGGGGTCGCCCAACAGCCTGGCGGATTCGAGAACCCTGCCATAGCTTGCGTGCTCGTTGAGCATTCGGCCAAGGCTGGAGATCAGATAATCCCTGGCGCGTTTGCGTCCCGCCTCGGTCTTGATCTCGTAGCCTTTGCGTTCAAGCAACCGCCGCGCGAAAAGCAGCCGCTCGTTGTCAGCCGGCGCGCCGATCTCCCGGATCAAGTCAATGGCTCGCGTTTGCATTATCTGGAAAAAGGCATTTGCCTCGGGCGAATGGTCGGAGCCGAACGAATGTGTTGCCCCGGACCTCGCGAGGTCCTCGAGCGTTATCCGAGGCTTGCTTGTAAAGGAAGTACCGAAGAGCAGAAAGTTGACGAGGGAGTCTTCGTCTCCCTGAACAAGTCGCGCGCGAATCTCGGCATCCCGGCGTGCCACCCAGCCTGGCCAGATCGATGCAAGGTCGCGGGAACTCGCTGCGCGCAGCTCGGCTGGCATTACGTCGGCAAGAGCCTCAACGATCGGGCGAGCTTCATCGTAGGTTATGTAACCGACTTTACTCGTGGGCGGTTGAGCACCGGAGGTGAGCGCGATTGCGGCCGCCATCAAGGCCGCCAATCCCACGTATGAAAGAATTCGATTGCTCACTATCGTTGTCTGCGGTCACCGGAGATGGGCCGCTCATTGAAACATTTTGGGATCGATCGAGATGTTGTGCCGGTACTCGCTTATCGTCGCTACTATGGTGCCTACGCTCTTCTGTTTGAGAATGGGCGCTGTCGCGACGATCTCAAACCTGAATGGCAGTTTGACTCCGTCGACCTCCTTGAAATCCGACGTCTCCACGTAAAAGTCAAACGTGGTCTCTTCGTCCTTTGGGCCAACGGCATTTGTGAAGCCGCCAAGGTCCTTCGTAATGTGTACGCTGCCGTAATCGGTGCGCAGCCACATAAAATTGTCCGCGTCAAAGTAGAGTCGCACTGGCGGTCCGTTACCAGGTTTAGTCTCGACGACATATGCCTGCCGTCCCCTGACCTTCTTCATTCCCTTCGCCTCGAAAGTGATCTCACCAGACTCCGCCCGATTGAGAACATTAAATAAGGATATGTCATTGAACATCGTGCCGGATGTCAGCATCTCCTCATACTTGTGCGTGATCGGAGCGGCCGCGCGAGTCAGCGCGGGGCGCACGCTGGGCTTGCTGCCGTCGAAGACCAGATACCAGTTGTAGCCCTCGAACTGATAAATGGCAGACAGGTGATTGGGTGCTTCGGACATGATTGCCACCGGAATGGCTGAATCGCTGTCTTTCTTAGCGGTACCGATGGCAACCCGCGATTTGATTTTCCCGAGCGCCGCGCGGCCACCGACTGCGGCGATATGCTTGCCAATGATTTCGGCGCCGCTCAGCTTGTCTTTTTCCTGGGCGACAGGAGTGGCTGACAAAAGCGCAAGCAATATCAGCGCAAAACAAAAACGCATAAGTTCCTTCATAACTCGTCCTCGCATTCAAGTAAGAGATTCGATTGGCAGGAACCATAGCTTATCACCTCACAGCTTTTTCGCTCAATAGCTCCTCCTTTACGGTAGTGGGTGATAGTGTGTTTGCTCGCTCACATTCGCGTTTCCCTCTGCGTCCTCTGCGGTTGATTCCGAGCCACTGACCAGGAAAAGCCACGGAGGACGCCGGGGACGCAGAGGACTGCTTGCCGGCAACACGCTAATACCCACTACCTCATTTACACGAGCCCGGCGTTCGATAGATTATCGGCCCTAAAAGACAGAAAGGGGGAGCCAGACGGCTCCCCCGAGTAGTTCTCGCTTGCGCGAAAACTAGAAGATGAACTTGCCAGCGAGCTGGATGTTGCGACGGCCGTCGAAAGATGCCGGCACGAATCCAGTGTTGACCTCAGCCTCGCCACCCGAGACGAAAAGGTTCGCGTGGTTCAAGAGGTTGTAGGTCTCAAGACGCAACTGAATGCGCATTCCTTCCTTGACCTGGATGTTCTTGTACAGTGCAGCGTCAAGGTTCCAGACTCCGGGAGCTCGGAACGCATTGCGCTTGCTCATATTGGACGGGAACGGTGCGAACTCGGCAAACCCATTCGAGTCGACGAATGAGCCTGGAGTCAGCCCGCTCAGATCAATGTACTTGTAGCGGTTAGGAGTATCGCCAACCCCAATCGAGTCGTGGTTGATACTTCCCCTGAGATTGACTGGGCCGTCCAATATCGCCCGGCTGCAAACGTTTATTGCATTCGTGCAGTCGAAGACGCTAAAGGGCGCACCCGTTCGTGCGACGTAAATCCCGGTCAGCTCCCATCCGCCGACTACGTGCTTCACCCATCCCTCAGCCGACTTTGGCGACGGGATGTCCCAGGTGAAGTTGGTTACAAACCTGTGGCGTACGTCGTTGTTCGAGAAGCCATAATCAAGGTTCGGGTTAAACGGATCGAGGTACCCCAGGTTGAAGTTGCCGTTTTGATCTTCGCTGAAGGTCGAGGAGAGGTTGTCCCTGGTTATGGAGTAAGTGTACCTCACCCCCAAGCGAAGTCCGAGGTTATGGAGTTTGCTGGTATCGAACGACACGATCATCGCGTTGTAGTTAGACCGGCCGTCGCTTCCGCGGAAGTTGATGGCGGCTGCGCCGTTGTTATTGAGGCGGCCAGACCCCTGAGGCGGGCGGCCATCCCCGAAGAAATCCGTCGTCGGCCCTTTGCCCAGGAAAACATTTTCAGAGCCTATCCGGTTGATGTTGGCAATCGAGTAGAGGTTGCGGCCTGCCGATCCCGAGTACTCGATCGAGACAATCGAGTTACCGGGGAGCTGCCGCTCGATCGCCGCACTCCAGAAATGCGCATACGCGTTCCGAATATTCGGATCGACAGCGCGTAAGCTGACGCGAGCGAATGGTTTGTTCACGCCGCTTCCCGCCAACGGTCCCAGGTTGTCCAGCGTGATCGGAATCGTCGCAACGTCCGTACCGGCATTGAACTGAACGGTAGCGTTATTCGGCGGATTCTGAATCACGTTGAAAGTGACGTTTCCGAAGTTCCGCTCGTAGGCCATGCCGTAGCCGCCTCGCAAGCTCATCTTGCCGTCGCCGAAAACGTCCCAGGCAATTCCGAGTCGCGGAGCGAAGTTATTCGGATCCACCGCCCAGAGTTTGCCGCCCGGAGCGTCCTTGGCCAGCAGGATCTGTCCATTTGCGATTCGCTCCTGGATTGAGTTGCCCTGGCCGAAGTAGAAGTTTGAATCAAGCGCCTGGTTAGCGTTGTGCTGAGTGCCGTAGTACTCATAACGCACACCGAGGTTGAGCGTCAGGCGCGGTTTAACTTTCCACGAGTCGTTGAAGTAAGTCGCCCACTCGTGATAGCGATTGCTCCGGCTGAAATTCGGCTCGGCCAGCGGAGTGGTCAGCGTGCAGTCGGGAGTCACGATCGTGGCGCCCGTATTCACGTCATTGTGGCAGGGGAACTTCCCTTGAGGAAATGCCGCAACCGAAAACCTGCGCAGGTTTCCTGCTATGAAGTTGTTCAACGCCGACCCTGCGTTTAAGCCCAGGACGGACGATGCATACGCGTACGCGCCAAACGTTCGGTTGTCGCGAATGTGGACGTACACGCCGCCGAATCGAAATGTATGAGCTCCGTGCGTCCAGCTCACGTCCTCATATGCTTGCAGGAAGTTCTGAGGACCGCCGAATGGAATGCCGTTCCCAGGAGTGGTCGGAAGATATCCCGGGAACCTGAAGAACTTACCAAACGCGGACAGCACCCCTTGATCGGTGAAGTATAGCGTGGGTACCAGTGGTTGCTGACCCAGCGGTTGGTCGCCGTTTCGCAGACGATTGAAGACCACCTTCGTTTGAGAAACAATGTTGGACGAGAAGGAATGCGTCACATTGCCAAGGTAGTTTTGGTCTCCGGTAGTCTGTGCGGTGTTGAAACCCTGGTACGGGCTGAAACTGATCGTGCCAAGCGGGGTTGACCCTTGCTCGTACACTCCGCGGACATATATCTGCGTCTTGTCGCTCCAGTTGTAGTCAAGACGGCCGACTGTCTGCCAGTCGTTGCCTGGAAGGCCCGCGCCAAAATCTGCTGCCCTGGTTGCTCGCACTTCGCCAAAAGCCGGCAGCCCCCCGGGTAAACTTCCAAACGCGCCCGTTGCGGGCAATCCGAAATTCGCGAGCACCTGGGCTACGCTGAACGTAGCGCCGTTAATCGGGCTCACGAGTTGGAACGCGTTGAAGTAGTTTTTCGTGTTTGCATTCGAGGCGGCAAGCAGTTGCGGCGTAGGAACGAGGCTGATGACCTCACCTGCGCTGCGAATGCGAGTCCATTCAGTGCTGCTGAAGAAGAACAGCTTGTCCTTTATCACTCGGCCGCCGACCGAATAGCCGAATTGATTGCGAGTGAATACCGGCTTCGCAATTCCCTGAGCGTTGTTGTCGTAGCTATTCGACGCTAGCGCCGATATGCGGTTGAACTCATAGAGCGAGCCGTGGAAACTATTCGATCCGGCCTTGGTGGCGACGTTGACGATGCCGCCTGAAGCGCGCCCGTATTCAGCCGAGAAGTTGCTCGTAATGACGCGGAACTCCTGTACTGCGTCAAGCGGCACGCTTTGTCCGATGGCCGCTGTGAACAAGTCCACATTCTCGCCGCCATCGAGTAAGACGTTCGTGCTCGCCGCGCGTTGACCGTTAATCGCGAAGCCAGTGCCACGCCCGGAACCGGATTGTTCAACGGCAACGTTGCCGGCTAATCCGACCAGGTCATATGGGTTGCGCGTGAGAGTCGGCAGTTCGGTGATTTGCTTTCCCGAAACGACATCCGAAAGCTCCTGCGACTGTGTGTTGACCTGGATGCCTTCCTCTCCGGCAACGATGGTGACGGTCTCTCCCTTTGCCGTAATCGACAACACTGCGTCAACGGTGATGTTACCACCAACGCTAACCTGAGCTTGTTGCTTGTAGGGCGCGAAGCTGCCGGAGGTGACCGTAACGTCGTACACACCGGGTTGCAGGTTTGTGACCGTGGCGATACCTTCTCCGCTGGTCGTGGCAGTTCGCTCGGCGCCGGTAGTAGTCGACTTGACCGAGACTGCCGCCCCGGGGAGCACAGCTCCTTGCGGATCGGTCGCCTTCACAGTGATCTGGCCGGTTTCAGTTTGTGCATATGCTGACGCCAGCCCTAGAGACAAGAGTAAAAACACTGTAAGAAAGCTCGCAAAAGCCTCTCTCAGTACTCTCCTTTTGACTTTCATTTATCTTCCTCCTAAGAGTTAAAGCAACTGACTGAAATGCCACTCAGACACGGATGCTGAGTTGACCTTCTTAGCTGCCGACGACGCCGGCCCTTCGATTACAACCGGCAAATTACGGTGATGGCAAAAAATATCGACCCCTGAATGAGTGATCGCTTTTGTCTGCTTCGCCATCTTTGAGTACTCTCTGCAACTCTCCTGACTGATCCTGAGAGTTTGTTTTCGAAATCTAATCGTTCTGCGAAAACGGACGGCCAAGCGAGTAAAAGCGGGAGAATTGACGACCCGCTTCTAACTTTCTGCCGCTAGCTTGATATAACGCGGAGTTGGGAAGAGACGCTTGAACCATAGACCGGAATGCCAAAGAATCGTGTTATTTCTTGCTTGACCCCTTGCTCGATTTCCTGCTGGCACGGGGTCGTTAGCCCCTTGTTCATCGCTGGCCTGAGCCATTCGTCGCTCAGGGCGCTTGTTCTGAGGCAACTCATATACCCAAAGACTGCCTATCTTCATGAATATGGTAACGTTTCCGCCTGTTTAACTTAGAAAGTAATCGGCGCTGGTAAGTACTTTGCCAGGGCGGGGATGATTTCAAAAATTTGGAAAATATCCATTCCTTTGGATATTCCGTCGAAGTCTGAAGCCCACTGTTTTCATCGGAGCAAGTCGAGTAAATTCGTAGACTAGTGACTCCTGCTACCCTGCCCTCGACTCAAGGCGTGGTGCTTCTGATGTCTCGCGCCTGCGAAGCGCCAGGAGGCTGATCGCGGTTATGCCGCCGAGAATCGCGCTCAGCAGTATCAGTCCGTCGACGCCATTCCAATCCGCGAAGTATCCTCCAAGCGATGTTCCGGTCAACTGTCCGACCCCGAGGAACACCGAATACAGTCCCATTATTGAGCCTCGATCTGCGGCGTAGTTTTCGGTCACATCAGCAAGATAAGTCAGCGCGGCGGGAGTGAAGCCACTCATGATCAGCACTTCGATCAGCAGCGCACCAATCAGCATATAGAAAAACGGACTCGAGAATGAACCCAGACGGTTCAGTCCGAACACAGTTAGAAGAAGCGCGAACAGGCTGAGCGTGCCGATGAGCATGATGTTCGTCTTGCGAAAACGGGCGAGCACAAAGCTCCACGCCAGAACGCCTCCCGCGAAGAAAACAGCCAGGGCAGCGAATCCATTTCCGAAACTCTCGGGCGTGACCGCTCCAGTCAGCTTTTGACCCCTGAAGTGCTCCCCGCTGAAAAGACCATAGCTGAGGTTTGCCCAGATTCCGATTATTGAAAAGATTGAAAGCCACGCCGGGATGAACAACCAAACCGAGGGCGACTTAACAACTTCATAATAGTGCTGCAGCTTCTTTCGTGTTGCTCCCTCGCGCGAGCCCTCGGCCTCTTCGCCGGCCGCTGCTGAGGACTTGCGGCGCACATCCCTCAGGCCCCAAACAAAAATCGCCAGGCTGACAAGATAAATAACACCGTTGATGCTGAAGGCCGGGCTTTGCAGCGTGATTCCCACTACAGTCCGCGGGCTGCCGAGGAACTTCCAAAGATAACCGCCGATTACCGCGCCCAGGGCAATACCGCCGACGAGGGTGATCTCAAACATCCCCATAACACGTGCGCGCAGGCTGGGGCGTCCGACCGTCACCTCGGAAATATATCCCAGCGTCGAAGGCACGGAACTGCCGGTCGAAAGCCCCTCCAGCAATCTTGCCACCACCAACAGCCAGAGCACTGAAGTCATTGCCGTCAATTGTACGGCTACGATGCCGAATGCCGGACCAAGCACCATGAACAGCTTTCTGCCGTACCGATCGCTCATCGCCCCGAGCACAAGCGAGCCGACGAGCTCCGTGATGAAAAACGAGGCAATCACGTAACCCCGGGTTATGTGCGAAATGTGATAAAAGTTATGACTTATGTAGCCAAGGTAGAATTGGGTCATCTGACCCGTCGCGTGGCTCGCAAGCCGCAGGATCAAACTCCCCACGAGAACCGCGATTAAAGACCTGAGTAGCGTACCGGCGATCCGGCGTCTTGCCAGCCGGACGCTTGCGACTGCCTGACGCGCAAGCGCCGGAGTTTTCCCGGCGCCGCCTGGTGTTGCGACTTGCTCGCTGTTGGAGGAGTGGTCTGCTTTGGGGTCGGCTATCAGAGGCTCATCGACATCGCCCATTTCTCTGTCCGCATTCACGTATCCACTGGCGCTTCACTGCTCGAGCTACGCGTCGCCTACTGGACGTACACTTTGTTCATCTTCACAGGCGTCACTGGACGATTCTGACCCGAAGGTCCTGTGTTCGGAGCCGCGGCGATTTTGTCGACGACATCCATCCCTTCGACGACGCGGCCGAAAACCGTGTAGTTCGGCTGAAGCGGGTAGGTCTGATGCATTATGAAGAACTGGCTTGACCCGGTCTCCGGTATTCCCTTGTTCGCCATCGCCACGAGCCCGCGCCGGTAACCGCCCTGATAGAGCGGCGAGCTTCGATTGATCTCGTTAGGCAAGGGTTGCCCGGTGGCAGTCTGGCCTCCGGTTCCGTCGCCGTTCGGATCGCCCCCTTGAATCATGAAGCCGCTGATCACTCGATGGAAGATCGTGCCATTGTAGAAACCGCGTTCCGCGAGCAAGCGGAAATTCTCGGCTGTTTTCGGCGCTTCGTTTTCCAGCAGCTCGAACTTTATGACGCCTGCGTCGGTTTCAATCACCGCCGTTCGATTGGGCCCGCTCTGCCGCGGCGCCGGCGCCGACTTCGCGGGCTCGCTTCCCTTTTCGCTGCACGCAATCATCAGAATCGAAGCCAGCAGTGTAAGCACGATTATACAGGCCTGGCTTGCCCGCGGGCTTCGACGGCACGCTTCACCAATCGGTCTTTCGTTGGACCTCATAAAAGCGACTCCTCAAAAGCAGAGGCGGCGAGCGCTGCGCGATGAGTGCGCGACGCGCCGCCGCCTTTGGGTTCCCATTCACATTTGCAGCAATAGGCTCGTGATCACTTCGCTGCCGGATGGTCCTTCTTGTATTTGTCCATACAATGGTCGCAACAGAAATAGACCTTGCGACCCTCGAATTCCACGGACTTGGTCTTGTCGATCGGCTCTCCCGACACGGGACAGACCTCGTTGATTGCGATCGCGTCGCGCTCTTCCTTCGACATCTTCGCTACGAACCCGTCCGGGTTCTTGCTGAACTCAGTAAGACAGCCCACGCAGCACATGTAAACATACTGACCCTTGTATTCCGTGCGATACTTCTCGCTCACGGCGCCACCGCTGACGGGACACATTTTGTTGGTGACGTTCTTCTTCTCGGAGCCGTCCGCGTAAGCGCCGGCCGCTACCGCGCTCGAGAGTATTCCGACTATTAGAACCGCAATCGCAAGCTTTCTCATGTTTCTATTTCACTCCTTGAGTTGATTGGCCAAAAGCCACGGTCGATTATAGCTACAGCACGATCATCACGCAAAGGGAGGGCGCGGCGGGCCGACATGTAGGGGCGGCCCTCCGTGGCCGCCCCTCAGTGGATGACGGAATATCTTCGGTCGCGACTGAGGGGCGGCCACGGAGGGCCGCCCCTACATGTAAATAACGAAGGCCACGGACCAGCATCTTTTAACGCAGGCCACGGACCAGCACCTTCAACGCAGGCCACGGACCAGCACCTTCAGTGCAGATAGATTTCAAGTACGCGATTCTGAAGCTGAGGGTCGTAGATTACCGATATTATGTCGCCCTGATTCAATTCGGCGGCGGTGATCGTCTCGTCGTCGCGCGTGTCATCCGAGAGCAAGCCTAACAGGTCCGCTTCACCGGAGCGCCCAACCGCGGTCCCTACCAGGTCATTCTCGCGCGCGAGCACGCTGATCTCCGGAAAATCCTTGGCGGGTCTTACACTGATGAGCAACATGCCCTTACTCGGCGTCGCTATTTTTACTATCTCGCCCCGGACCGCCGCCAACTGTCTTGCCGCGGGCGCGCGTTGGCTGGCCTGGTCGCGGACCGGACCCCGTTGAACCGAAGGCGCGAATGTGAGGAAGAGCGACAAGCTCCATACGATCATGAGTGCTTGCATGATGATCAGTGTTCCTGTCGTTGTTTCCAGGAGAGAGATGGTTCGTGCCGTCGGGAGAGCTGCGAGAACGCGAGCATACTACTCCCTGCGCCGGCCTCTTTCAAGGTTCGGGTAGTTTCCCTCGCGTGCTTTGCGGTCCTTTGCGCCTTTGCGCTGAGTATTGAAGGAGTAAGACTCAATACTCAGCGCAAAGCCGCAAAGGACCGCAAAGTACGCGAAAGAGCTGACCACGCGTTACAAGTCGGCAACCCAATAACACAGCACTACCAGGTTTCGACCGGGTTACTCGCCACCAAGTATCAAATAAGTTAGAATCCTGCTCTATTCCTTGTTGTTGGAGTTCTTGTCCATTCATGCACGTTCTGGAAACAATTCGCGCGCGCGCGGCATCCGCACCAAAGCATATCGTGCTGCCCGAAGGGGAAGACGAGCGAACTATTCGCGCGGCCTCACTCTGCATGCAAGAGCGCATCGCCCGGCTCACATTGATCGGCAATGAGGAGACGATTCGGGACAAGGCTTCGAAGATTGGCGTAAACCTTACGGGAGTCTCGATAATCGACCATCGCCGGTCGAGCGATCGCGAACCATATGCGGCACGATATTACGAAGCTCGCCGGGCGAAAGGCGTGACTCTCGAGGAAGCCCGGCAGCAAATGGACGACCCTCTCTTTTTCGGGAACATGATGGTGCGAGAAGGCCGGGCCGATGGAAGCGTATCAGGGGCAACGCACACGACGGGACACACCGTCAGCGCCGCGCTTCGCTGCATAGGACCCAAGCCGGGCCTTAAGACCGTCTCCAGTTTTTTCCTGATGGCTGTTCCAGGTTGCCAATTAGGAGAGGGCGGCGCGTTTATCTTCGCTGACTGTGGAGTTGTAATTAATCCCACGGCCTCGGAGCTTGCGGATATCGCGCTTGCTTCGGCGGATTCCGCGAGAGCCCTGCTCGGCGTCGAGCCGCGCGTCGCGATGCTCTCGTTCTCGACGAAAGGAAGCGCCAGTCATCCGATGGTAGACAAAGTCGTCGAAGCGACTCGAACGCTGAAGGCGCGGGCGCCGTCGCTGCTTGTCGACGGAGAACTTCAGGTCGATGCCGCAATCGTCGATGCGATCGCGCAAAAGAAGGCGCCCGGAAGCCAGGTGGCAGGTCGCGCGAATACCCTTATCTTTCCAAATCTCGAATCCGGAAATATAGCTTACAAATTAGTCGAGCGACTGGCGGGCGCCGCGGCGGTCGGTCCCATACTTCAAGGCCTGGCTCGCCCAGCCAACGACCTCTCGCGCGGATGCAAAGCCGAAGATATTCGTGACGCAATCGCGATAACCGCGGTTCAGGCTGCGGCTGGATAAAAACCGTGAGGACAGGTAGTCAAAAACGCATGGCCGAAATAAACCCGCAAGACTACCCTGAGCTGAACGAGAAGGACGTTGACCCCAACCCATTTCTGCAATTTGGGAGGTGGTTCAACCAGGCAGAGTCCGCCGTCCCAATCCTCCCAAACGCAATGACGCTGGCGACGACTGATATGAACGGCGTGCCGTCGGCGCGTGTGGTGCTGCTCAAGGACTTCGACGAACAGGGATTTGTTTTCTACACAAACTACGGGAGTCCAAAAGGCAAGGACCTCGACCTGAATTCCGTCGCGAGTCTCTGCTTCTACTGGTCGGAGCTTGGGCGACAGGTGCGAATCACAGGAACGGTTTCCAAAACATCCCGCGAGGAATCTGAAGCTTATTTTCATACGCGTCCGGTTGATAGCCAGTTGGGAGCGTGGGCCTCAAATCAGAGTGAGGTGATCGCGAACCGCGAAGTGCTCGAGGCAAGGATGGCAGAGGTTGTCAGAGAGTATGAAGGCAAACAGATCCCTCTGCCGCCGTATTGGGGAGGCTACCGCGTTGCGCCGTCAGTAATTGAATTCTGGCAAAGCCGGCCAAGCCGCTTGCACGATCGGCTTCGCTACAGCAGGCACGGTCGAGACTGGGTGATTGAGAGACTCGCGCCGTAAAAAATCCGTGTGAACGAATCAGCGTCATCCGTGGTCTATTCGCCACTATCCAGAGAATTCTCCCGAACATCAACCCGGCGCCAGCGGCATCCCGAAATTAGGCCGAGCGCTATCGAACTTGATCGCAGCCGCAACCGCCGCATCGCCCGACTCTACTCGAACTACGCGCGCAGGATATTTCATCCATTTCTTTCCCTGGAGTGGAAGCCTGATGTACACATCGAGCCTCGTTCCTTTAGAGAGCGGCTTTGCTAAAGACAGCAACGCGCCGTTGGAACTGATGTTGTGCAGTGCGCCAGTCTCAACCAGCGTGCTTCCACTGCCACCGGTTATTTCAATTCGAATTTGCCAATCTACCTGAAACCGCTTCGCTCTTCTGCGTTCGATCAAAGGGCCTCCAGTGTACTTCAGACAGATTGTTTGATTGACCACTTGTTGCACTGCTGTTTTACCGCATCCTTCGACAAATTGAAATTGAAAATCGACCGATTTGTCCTTGATGAAAGAATAAATTAGTTCGGCACTCAGGCCGCTTGTCGGGCAGTTCAGCCTAAGATACAATCCGGGCGGCTCAATAACGGATATTCCATCACCATTTTTTTCGGCACATTAGTGAGTTGAAAGGAGTGCCCATTGATTTGACTGCCCCGGGGCATATCCGCTTCCAGTTCGAGGCAGGAGTCGGGCTTCGCACAAGATGAACAGAACTCTCTCTCCCTCACCCTCGGAGTTCAAACGTCGCGCCTCACGGCTTGCGCAGGGTAACAAGGATCGCAATCGAATCTCCGCGACATTCAGGCTGTTTTCCGGAAAGCGCCCGGTTGGATCATTCATCGCCCTATGCGGATCGATCATCGGGACCGGCGCTATCGTTGTGATGTCACTTACTCACGGGACCGCGGCGGCGACGTGCATCAGCCTTACGACAAACGGGACCGCATACACCCAGGACTTCAATACGCTCGCCAGCACCGGGACCTCGAGCGCCCTCCCATCCGGATGGGCTCTTAGCGAAGCCGGTTCTGCTCTTAATACCACATACACCGCGGGAACGGGCTCGAGCACGACCGGCGATACATACAGCTTTGGCGCCACCGGCAATACCGAACGCGCTTTCGGCGGTCTCCAGAGCGGCAGCCTCATCCCGACCATCGGCGCCTGCTTTACCAACGACACCGGCGGAACTCTGTTTTCGCTCGCGATCGCCTACACCGGCGAGCAATGGCGGTTAGGCGCAACCGGACGCGTTGATCGAATCGATTTTCAATACAGCCTGAACGCAACGAGTCTGGCTGACGGAACGTGGATAGATGTAAACGCGCTCGATTTCACGGCCCCGGTCACTGCAGGGACCGTCGGCGCTCTTAATGGGAATGCTGCCGCAAACCGGACGGCTATAAGCTCCACGATCGGCGGATTGAGCATCCCGAGCGGCGCGACTTTCTTTATTCGCTGGACCGACCTCAACGCTTCCGGCTCAGACGACGGACTCGCGGTTGATGACTTCTCGCTGACACCGAATCCACCGCCGTCCCTTTCGATCAACGATGTTGTCGTCCTCGAAGGCGACTCGGGCACCACGACAACCGCCACGTTTACGGTGAGCCTGTCGTCACCCGCGCTTGCGGGCGGCGTCACATTCGACATCGCAACCCAAAATGATACGGCCACCACAGCGGACAACGATTATGTCGCTCGCACACTCAGCGCGCAGAGCATTGCCGCGGGTAATCAGACCTACACATTTGATGTGACAATCAACGGCGACGCCACCGACGAGCCAAACGAGACCTTCTTTGTGAATGTGACTAATGTCATCGGCGCAGTCTCCGGTGACACGCAGGGGGTCGGCACAATATCAAACGACGATTTCGCATCCACGCCGATCCACACCATTCAAGGTAACGGCAACACGTCGCCTTTCGCCGGCAGCACGGTAACAACGCTGGGTGTCGTTACGGCAGTCAAGAGCAACGGGTTCTTTATCCAGGCGAAGGACGCTCAGGCAGATGGTGATCCAAATACATCGGAAGGGATTTTTGTTTTTACATCGAGTACACCTCCGGCAGCCGCGGCACCCGGCAACTACGTAGTGGTGATGGGGCTGGTACAGGAGTTCATTCCTTCTTCAGATCCAAACAGCCCGTCAACAACCGAGCTTGCGGGATCACCAACGGTGTCGTTGCTTTCAACCGGCAATCCGCTTCCGGCGGCGACAACCATCACCGCAGCGGCAACGCTGGTGAATGATCTCAACAACCTCGAGAAGTACGAAGGCATGCGAGCGCATGTCGATTCTCTGACGGTGATCGCGCCGACTCAGGGCAGCATCAGCGAAGCAAACGCGACCTCCACATCCAACGGAGTGTTCTACGGAGTGATCACCGGAGTCTCGCGCCCCTTCCGCGAGCCGGGGGTTCAAGTCCCGGATCCGTTGCCGCCAGGTTCACCCTGTTGCGTGCCGCGCTTTGACGGGAATCCCGAGCGCTTGCGGGTCGACAGCGACGGCCTGACCGGAACGGCCGCCCTGGAAGTCACAACCGGAGCAGTTGTTACCAATATCACGGGGCCGCTGGATTATGCTTTTCGAACCTACACCATTCTCCCGGACCCGGGCACGCCGCCTTCCGTTTCCGGAAACATCAGCGCGGTAGCGGTCCCGGTTCCGACGACGAACGAATTCACCATAGCCTCTTTCAACACCGAGCGGTTCTTCGACACGGTGGACGATCCGAGTACCGACGACGTGGTGCTGACCACAACCGCGTTCAACAACCGTTTGAAGAAAGCTTCGCTGGCGATTAGAAATGTAATGCGCACTCCCGACATAATCGGAGTCGAAGAAATGGAGAACCTGGCTACGCTGCAGGCGCTCGCCGACAAGGTGAACGCGGATGCGGTCGCGGCGTCACAGCCAAATCCGCTGTACCAGCCTTACCTCGTCGAGGGAAACGATATCGGCGGGATCGACGTCGGCTTCCTGGTAAAGTCGGCTCGCGTTAGCGTGATCGACGTCACGCAGTTTGGGAAAGACACCACCTACATCAATCCTAACAACGGACAACCGGAGCTTCTGAACGATCGGCCGCCGCTCGTGTTGCGAGCGACTATTCAACCGGCT
>Ga0134124_10001241_pt1 | contig 20394 bp, 15 predicted proteins | sample KB304_FD_96880 | JGI IMG/M metagenome (GOLD analysis project Ga0134124, IMG submission 96880) | Terrestrial soil microbial communities without Nitrogen fertilizer from Kellogg Biological Station, Michigan, USA - KB3-0-4 | ecosystem: Environmental > Terrestrial > Soil > Unclassified ... | reverse complement strand
GGGATTCCGCCGAGCGGATAGTCCTTGCGCTGCGGGTGGCCCACCCAGTCGTCCGGCATCATGATCCGGGTCAGCCCGTGGTGGCCCTCGTAGACGATCCCGAAGAAGTCATAGGTCTCCCGCTCGTGCCAGTCGGCGGTCGGCCAGATCGGCGTCAGGCTCGGCATCGCCGGCTCCTCCACCGACACCGACACCTCGACGCGCAGCCGGCGCCGGTGGGTCAGCGACACCAGGTGGGCCACCGAGTGCAGGCGCCGGCCGGACGGGTCGTCCAGGTAGTCGGCGCCGGAGACCGAGGACAGCAGCTCGAAGCGCAGCGCAGGGTCGTCGCGCAGCACCTGGGCGACGTCGAGCAGCCGCTGCGGGCGGACGTGCAGGGTCAGCTCGCCGCGGTCGTAGACGGCCCGCTCGACCGCCTCGTCCAGACCGGGGAAGGCCCGCTCCAGCGCGTCGTAGATCGCGTTGGCCTGCTCGTCGGCGGCCTCGGCCGCGGCTGTCGCGGCGAAGGGACCAGTCGAGGTGAAGGGCCGCTCGCTCGCGCCGAGCACCCGCTCGGGCGCCACCAGGCCACCGAAGCCGGAGGTGTCGCCAGTCCCCTTCGCGCCGAACGCGTCATGCCGGTGGCCGGCACGGCCGTTCCCACCGGCCAGGTCGCCGGTGCCGCCGGGTACCAGATCGCTCATCAGCCCAGGTCCTCGGTCGTGGGTCCGGTGCCGCGGCCGTGCACGTCGTCCGTCGGCGCCGTGTCACTCACCTTCGTGTCGACCACGTTCGCGTCGATCAGCTCGGGATCGGGCTGGCCGACGACCGGGAGCTGCTTGCGGCGGCCGAACACGGACGACGGGGCGACGGCGGCCGGCTTGCGGTCGTTCAGCGACGGCTCGACGAAGCCGCGGCCGGCCGGGAGCGGAGCATCCGCCGGCATCCGGAAGCGCTTGCGGTCGTTGACCGACAGCGTCCGGGTGTCGAGGCTGCCCGCGGGCAGCGCCGCCTGGGCGGTGGCGACCTCGATCGGCTTCGGGTACGGCGCACTGCCGATCTCGGTGCGGTCCAGCTTCCCGTTGACCGGACCGGTCTGGATCTTCCGGTGGATCTTCATGATCGCGTCCATCAGCATCTCCGGGCGCGGCGGGCAGCCGGGGAGATACATGTCGACCGGGACGATGTGGTCGACGCCCTGGACGATCGCGTAGTTGTTGAACATGCCGCCGGAGCTGGCGCAGACGCCCATCGAGAGCACCCACTTGGGCTCGGCCATCTGGTCATAGATCTGGCGCAGCACCGGTGCCATCTTCTGGCTGACCCGACCGGCGACGATCATGAGGTCCGCCTGGCGGGGGCTGGCCCGGAAGACCTCCATGCCGAACCGGGCGAGGTCGTAACGCGCGGCGCCGGTGCCCATCATCTCGATGGCGCAGCACGCCAGGCCGAACGTCACCGGCCACAGCGACGATTTGCGGCCCATTCCGGCAAGCTTCTCGACGCTGGCGAGAAGCACGCCGCTGGGCAGCTTCTCTTCTAGTCCCATTCTAGGCCTCCCCGCCGCCAGACGTAGGCGTAGGCGACGAACACCGTAGCCACGAACAGCACCATCTCGACGAGGCCGAACACGCCGAGCCCGCCGAAGGCGACCGCCCACGGATACAGGAAGATGATTTCGATGTCAAAGACGATGAAGAGCATCGCGATGAGATAGAACTTCACCGGGAAACGGCGCGGCCCGGCCGTCTGGGGCTCCGGCTCGATGCCGCACTCGTAGGCGTCGAGTTTGGCCCGGTTGAACCGCCGTGGCCCGACCAGCATGCTGATCACCAGCGACCCGGCAGCGAACGCCGTGGCAATCGCGACCAGGACGAGGATCGGCACGTAGTTGGAGAGCATGCCGAGCTCCTCTCTCCAGAGAAAATGGGCGGGCGCTGGGGCGCCCCGGGTTCCCGCCGGATCGGCAAAGCCGGTCCGGACTATTCGTGTCGGGCGCCTGGAGCGCCCGCCCAGCGCCGGTCGGTGCTGGGCCTGGACGTCTGAGTTCGTTTCCCCGTGCGGGCCGGCATCCTGGCCGGTCCCGCGGTCGGTCTGGCGATTCGGTGCAGTTCTCTTATACGCCGTCCTGGCCAGGAGGCTCGACCTGGTGCAGCTTCCTCACGGCCTGCGCCCATGCGGGCGCGCGAATAGGCTCCGACGCGCCCCGGCATGAAGCGCGGGCGCGATGCACTCGCATGGAACCAGCACGGACAGTGCAATTGTCCAGCACCAGGCGTAACTCGACGGCGAATTGCCGGCGAACCGTCCGGGAAAGCCGGCGAAGCGCGCGGGGCGACCGCCTCCGAGCCCACGAGCCGCCGACGTTGACCGGTGCCCGGCGCCGGGCACCCGAGCCGGTGCTAAGCGCTCGGCGCGAGCCGGCACAGTGCGTTGATCATCCGGTCGTGCGCATCACCTCCCCGCGGGTCGGTGAGGTTCGCCATGATCTTCAACATGAACCTCATGAGCACGGGCCGCGGCAGGCCGTACTTCGTGGCCAGCCGCATCACGGTCGGGTTGCCGATGAGGTTCACGAACACCCGGCCGAGCGTGTAGTAGCCGCCGTACCGGGCGCGCACCGCGTCCGGGTACCGCAGCAGAGCCCGTTCGCGCGCGGCGTCCGCCGGGCGTGCCAGTGCCTGCGCGACAACCTCGGCGGCGAGCTCGCCGGACTCCATCGCGTAGGCGATGCCCTCGCCGTTGAACGGGTTGACCATGCCGGCGGCGTCACCCACCAGCAGGACGCCGTCGGCGTAGTGCGGGGTCCGGTTGAAGCCCATCGGCAGCGCGCTCCCGCGCACCGGGCCGGTGGCGTTGTCCTCGGTGTAGCCCCACTCGGGCGGCAACGCGGACAGCCACCGGCGCAGCAGGTCCCGGTAGTCGGTGTTGCCGAAGGCAGGGGTGGTGTTCAGGATGCCGAGACCGACGTTGCTGGTGCCGTCGCCCATCCCGAAGATCCAGCCGTAGCCGGGCAGCAGCCGGCTGGCGTTCGGCCGGCCCTCCCACAGCTCCAGGTGGGACTCGAGGTAGTCGTCGTGGGTACGCGGGCTGCGGTAGTAGCGGCGCACGGCGACGCCGAGCGGACGGTCGTCGCGGCGCCGGATGTTCATCGACAGGGCGAGGCGCGCGCTGTTCCCGTCGGCGGCGACGACGACCGGGGCCCGGTAGGTGACCGGCTCCTTGTCGTCCCCGGACCGCGCGTGCACGCCGACGACCCGGCCGGACCGCTCGTCGCGCACGGGGCCGGACACCGTGGTGTCCTCGCGCAGCCGCGCCCCGGCCTTCTCGGCCGCGTGGGCGAGCAACTCGTCGAAGTCCGCCCGCGGCCGGACCAGGCCGTAGTCGGGGAAACTCGCCAGCTCTGGCCAGGGCAGCTCCAGGCGCAGCCCGCCGCCGACGATCCGCAGGCCCTTGTTCCGGGCCCAGCCGGCCTCCTGGCCGGTCTCGATCCCCATCTTGACGAGGCTGGCCACCGCTCGTGGCGTCAGGCCGTCGCCACAGACCTTGTCCCGCGGGAAGGTCGCCTTCTCCAGCAGCAGCACGTCCAGGCCGGCATGGGCCAGGTGGTAGGCGGCGGCGGAGCCCGCCGGCCCGGCGCCGACCACGATCACGTCGGCATCGGCGCGTGTCGCGCCGCCCGACGCCGTCGCGGTCCCAGTCACTCGATGCTCCCCACCGACAACCGACTCGCCACCAGATCCCACGCCGATCCCTCCTCAGGCTCCGCTTGCTCCTGCGGATCCTCCGGGGACCGACGGGAACCCCGACCGTTCGCCGGTCGTTGATCGCGTGTTCCTCGCCACGCTCGTGAATTTCTTCACGAGCGTGCCGCCACGGCCGAGTGTAGGCGCTCACACCGCCATTGGCATCAACCAGGACGGTTCCGCTCCCAGACTTGCCGACGCCGCCCTTCGGACGACCACGAAGGGTCGTCAATCTGCCACACAAGGAGCATTTGTCCGCGCCCTCAGAGGTCTCCGACCCCCTGCGGCATCGTCTGGACACGGATCGGATCCGCTCCCCGATCGGGCGCTTCCCAGCCCAGAGGGCTCTCGGGGGCATTCGCGCGCCGGCAAGCCACCTGCCATCGAGTGACCCGGCTCATCTGCTAAGACCGATCGGCAGGCCCCCACCGGACGCGGAAGTACCTGGAACTACGGAAAAAACCTCGAGGCCAGCGGCCGGCCGTGATCGACCGGCCCCGCTGGGCCATCACCCGGGGGCGGCGAAGTCAAGGAGAGCGCACGAGACGTCAGCCACGCGCCAGCCCGCGCCGGGCCCAGCGGGCCGAACGATCGACGGGCCGGGCAGGCGCGACAGGCTGGGCTGGCCCGCCGGACCGACCGGGCAGACCACGTTGGTGCGTCGCCCGGATCGTCGGCCGAGAGGATCGACGTCCGCGTCGAGCAAGGCCCACGAGCAGCGCGGGCGATCAGCCTCAGATCATGATCGGGTGGACATGTAGCGACCAGCGCGACCACTAATCGACCAGACAGACCAACCTAGCCACAACGCAGGAACCGACCAGCGAAACCGCGACGGCCTGAACCCGTGAACCCGCCAGCCCCAACGTCAAGCAGCACCCCGGATCACGCAGGGGAGGGCGCTCAGCGCCCGGACCAGGCGGAGCCGCCCAAGGGCGCTCAGCGCCCGGTTCGGGCGGATCGCCGCTCAGCGCCCGGTTCGGGCGGATCGCCGCTCAGCGCCCGGTTCGGGCGGATCGCCGCTCAGCGCCCGGTTCCGGCCGACCGCCGGTCGCCGTAGTGCAGGGCCACGATCCCGCCGGTGAGGTCGCGCCAGCCGACGTTCGTCCAGCCGGCCGACTGGAGCAGCCCGGCGAGGTCGGCCTGACCGGGCCAGGCTCTGATCGACTCGGCGAGGTAGACGTACGAGTCCGCGCTGCTGGAGACGGTACGGGCGACGGCCGGCAGTGCGCGCATCAGGTACTCCAGGTAGACGCGGCGCATCGGCTCCCAGGTAGGCCGGCTGAACTCGCAGACGACCAGCCGTCCGCCCGGCCGGGTCACCCGGCGCAGCTCGGCCAGGCAGGCCGGCACGTCCGCGACGTTGCGCAGCCCGAAGGAGATCGTCACCCGGTCGAAGCTCTCGTCCGGGAACGGGAGGCGCAGCCCGTCGCCGGCGACCAGCCGGACCGTGCCCGCGGTCGGCGGGCGGCGGGCGAGCCTCGCCTGCCCCGCCCGCAGCATGCCGACGGAGAAGTCACAGGCGAGCACGTCCGTCCCGGCGGCGGCGAACGCCCGCGACGACGTGGCGGTGCCGGCGGCGAGGTCGAGCACGCGCTGGCCCGGAGCGAGCCGCAGCGCCGCCGCGGTCGCCTTCCGCCAGCCGCGGTCCATGCCGACCGACAGGACGGCGTTGGTCACGTCGTAGCGACGGGCGACCTGGTCGAACATCGCCGCGACCTCGTCGGGCCGCTTGTCCAGCCCCGCGCGCACGCCCCGGCCCGCCCGGATGCGGGCCGCTTCGTCACTTTCGGGCGACTTCGCCTCGGCCGTCCCGTCTCCGGGCGACCTGTCCCCGGGCGACTTCGCCAGATCGGGCCTGCCGGCGGCGCTCATCGCCGCGCCTGCGCGGCCACCGCGGGATCGGGGCGCACTCAGCTCGCCTGGACGAGCGGGAGCGCGGTCGACGAGTAGTGCGAGACCACCCGCTCGTCCACCGGGTCGTCCGCCGGGTCGCGGTGCACGACGAGGTGGTTGTACCGGGTGTCCCGCTGGGCGGGGATGCGGTCCGCCGCGCGGATCAGGTGAATCAGCTCGGTCCGGTTGGTGCGGTGCCGGGCGCCGGCCGCCGAGACGACGTTCTCCTCCAACATCACCGAGCCGAGGTCGTCGGCTCCCATGTGCAGGGTGAGCTGGCCGACCTCCTTGCCGGTGGTCAGCCACGAGCCCTGCAGATGCGCGACGTTGTCGAGGAACAGCCGGGCGACGGCGACCAGCCGCAGGTACTCGAACAGCGTCGCCTGCGTGCGGCCCTTCAGGTGGTTGTTCTCCGGCTGGTACGTCCACGGGATGAACGAGCGGAAGCCGCCGGTCCGGTCCTGAACGTCCCGGATCATCCGCAGGTGCTCGATCCGCTCCGCGTTCGTCTCGCCGGTGCCCATCATGAAGGTGACGGTCGACTCGACGCCCAAGCCGTGGGCGGTCTCCATCACCGACAGCCAGACGTGTCCCGGTTCCTTGAGCGGCGCGATCGCGGCCCTCGGCCGCTCGGTGAGGATCTCGGCGCCCGCGCCGGCGAAGCTGTCCAGCCCCGCGTCGCGCAGGCGGACGATGACCTGCTCGTGGGTCAGGCCAGAGGTGCGCGCGATGTGCACGATCTCGCTGGCACCGAGCGAATGCAGCGCCAGCTGGGGATACGCCTTCTTGATCGACGAGAAGGCGTGCTCGTACCACTCGATGCCGAACTCGGGGTGGTGCCCGCCCTGGAGCATGATCTGGGTGGCGCCGAGCTCGACCGCCTCGCCGCACTTGGCGACGATGTCGTCGACGTCGCGGACCCAGCCCTCGGGGTGCTTCGGCGCCCGGTAGAAGGCGCAGAACTTGCAGGCGGTCACACAGACATTGGTGTAGTTGATGTTCCGGTCGATGATGTACGTCGCGATGCCGGCCGGGAAGCGGCGCCTGCGCACGGTGTCGGCGGCCTGCCCGAGCGCGTGCAGCGGCGCCTGGGTGTACAGCAGCAACGCCTCGTCCGGCGTGATCCGGCCACCGTCGGCGGCCCGGGCCAGCAGGGATCGGATCTCGCTCACCGTTTGATCCTAGCTGTGTTTCTGGTTCGCTCCGTCCGGCGGCGCGCTCCGGCCCCTTGCTCACGACCTCCGAAATCGGCTTCGCCGATTCCGCAGGGACCCCGTCGCTCCCAAGGGACCTCCGCGCGCCGTCCTCCTCCGCTCACGGGCGCTCCGGCGACCTCCGCTGCGGCCCAACCCCCTCGCTGCGCTCGGGCGCCGGGCCTCCGCGGCGGCGCGCCTCCGCGCCGCTGTAGCCGCGCCGCGGAGCAAACCAGAAATACAGGAACCAGTGACAACTCCACCCCGGCAGTCGTGCGGTGCCGGGGCGGGGTTACCGGATCATCTACGGCCGCGTCGGGGGCTCAGTAGCCTGGTCCGCCAGGGCCACCCGGTCCGCTGGGTCCGCCGCGGTCGCTCGGCGAGGGGCCGCCGCGGTTACGGAACTTGTCGGTGAAGTTTGTGATCTTGGCCTTGTTCTCCGGCTTGGTCGCCTGCGCCTTGACCTTGTTGATCATCTCCTGGGTCTTCGGGCTGTGGAGCATCTCCGAGACCCGCTGCGCGAAGTTCGCCATGACGGGGTTGTACCTGCCGAGCGCCTTCATCATGCGCCCAGAACGCATTCGGTCTGTGGTCCCGTCACCCCTGGCGGGTGAACGTCAGTGACCGGGCGGCGTCGGGACGTCCGTCCTGTCCCGGAAGCGCTTGTCGATCTCGTTGCCGACCTGGTTGCCGACACTGCCGGTCTGGTGGTGCCAGAGCTGCTCGATCCGGTTCTGGATGCGGTGCTGCAACGTCTGGCGGCGCTTGTCGACCGCGCTCGCGATCCGGTCGGCCGACCACAGCAGCACGAACACCAGCAGGATGAAGATGATCGTCTTCTTGAACGGGATGCGCAGCCGGAAGCCACGCCGCCGACGGGGCTGCCGGTCGCGGCGGGCCGCCGGCTCCGGCGGCGGAGCCGGCGGACGGTACGGAGCCGGCGGGGCCGCTGGCGGCGGCGCTGGAGCAGCCGGCTTGTCGTAGCGGATGTATCCGTCGCGCGGCCGCCTGCCCTGCTCGCGGCCGGCCCGGTTCGCGCCGCCGGGCGCACCCGGCTGGTCCACTCCACCGGGCGCGCGCCCCGCTCCGCCGGCCCCCGCCGGATAGCCGGAGCCAGCCTGCCGAGCCCGCGGGTCGCCGGCGCGGCGGTACCGCTCGTCGGCTGGGCGGACTGGATGCCTGGGAGCCGGGGCCCGGCTCCCCCGGTAGGCGACCTCACCACCGGCCGGCCGCCCGCTGGCCGGGGCCGCTGGACCCGCCCCGCCAGCATGCCCGGCGGCATAGCCGGCGGCGAGCCCGGCCCCGCCTGCCGCGCCGTAGCCGGCGGCCCTCGCGGCCGACGAGCGCGGCGGGGCGGCGGTCGGGCCGCCGATCCGCGTCGGGTCGACGCCGCCGAGGCCCGGCCAGGTGCCGTCGATCACCTGCGTCGCCGCCGCGCGCACGTTGCCGCGGCCGGGCTCGCCCACCAGGGTCAGCAGGATCTGCTCGGCGGACGGCCGCAGCCGCGGGTCGCGGCCGAGCGTGCGGGCCACCACGCCGCGCAGGTCGTCCGGCAAACCGGACAGGTCGGGCTTGCCGGTGAGCACCCGCTCCGATATCTCGTAGAAGCTGCCCCTGCCATAGGGGTGCGTGCCGGTCGCCGCGTAGCCAATCAGCAGGCCCCAGGCGAAGATGTCGGTGGCCGGGCCGACCGGGCTGCCCTCCATCTGTTCGGGCGCCATCCAGCCGAGCGAACCCAGCACGATGCCGGAGCGGGTGCGGTTCGCGACCGCGTCCAGCGCCCGGGCGATCCCGAAGTCGATCACCCGGGGCCCGGAGTAGGACAGCATGACGTTGCTGGGCTTGAGGTCGCGGTGCACGATCCCGGCGCCGTGGATCGCGGTCAGCGCGCTCGCGACGCCGACGGCGACCCCCTGCAGGGTCGAGTGCCCCAGCGGCCCGGACTCCTCGACGACCTCGTCCAGCCGTTTGCCGTCGATGAACTCGGTGACCAGATAGGGGTTGCGGGCGTGTGGGTCCGCGTCGAGCACCTCGGCGGTGCAGAACGGCGCCACCCGCCGGGCGGCCGTCACCTCGTCGCCGAACCGCGCCCGGAACTCGTCGTCGTTGGCCAGCTCGCCCCGGATGACCTTCACGGCTACCCGCCGGCCGCTCCCGTCCCGCCCCAGGTAGACCGCGCCCATGCCGCCGGCGCCGAGCCGGCTGAGGATCTCGTAGCGGCCGATCTGCCGGGGGTCGGAGGAGCGCAGCGGTTCACCGGGGGGCGTCGGACCAGCCGAGGACCGCCCTGTCCTGACCGATCGTTCCGTCACTGCCACCCCGCTCGTCGACCTCGCTTCATTGTGACCCACCCCGGGCCGTGACCCCGGACACACCAGCCGCGAACCTCAGCCCCACGAACTTCCAACCGGGCGGGCCGGCCGTTCACCCGGTGAGCGCTTCCATCGTCGCCGCTGGCCGAGGTCGAGAAGCCTCACCTTTCCGGCGAACCGGATAAAACTCACTTCTGGCCGAGTACCTGCGACGGTAACTCCGCCGACGGGACGGGGCCGACGACTTGTCGAAGTTCTGACGCTCCGCGCACTGTTCTCCGGGACGGGGGCACGCATCCCCTACAGAGGGGCCGCACAACGCTGACCCGGGCACCCGTGGCGGGACTATGGGCTCCCCCACCAAGGTGACACGGCACCACCGACGCTCCGACAACCTGGATCAGGGCGCCTGAGTCGCCCCTCGGGCAGTATGAACCTCTAGGAGTACGCCAGTGGCGCCGAACTGTCGCCGGGGTCTGGTTGTTCGGCGACAGGGGCGGCGACCGGTTCCAGACGCCCGGGCGCGCCGTCGGCAGTCCAGGGCCCGGCTGGGCCACAAGCTAGCTTTGGGCCCCGACCCGCGGGTGCGAGCGGATGGAGAGACGCATGAGTGAGACGTCCGTCGATCAGTCGGTAGACATGCTCATCGTCGGCGCCGGCCCAGCTGGGCTGTTCGCCGCCTACTACGCGGGCTTCCGCGGCATGTCGGTCGCGCTGATGGACTCGCTGCCCGAGGCCGGCGGCCAGGTGACCGCGATGTACCCCGAGAAGGTCATCTACGACATCGCCGGCTTCCCGGCCGTGCGCGGGCGGGAGCTCGTGGGCGCCCTGGTCGAGCAGGTCGCGCCGTTCAACCCGACCTACCTGCTCGGCCAGCAGGCCGCCGAGGTCACCCACGAGCCGGACGCCGTCGTGGTCACCAGCGCCGAGGGCCTCCGGGTCCGGGCGAAGGTCGTGCTCATCACCGGCGGCCTCGGCACCTTCACCCCGCGCCCGCTGCCCACCGGCACCGAGCACCTGGGCCGCGGCCTGGTCTACTTCGTCCCCCGGCTGGACGACTACCGCGACCTGGACGTCGTGGTCGTCGGCGGCGGCGACAGCGCCTTCGACTGGGCGCTGGCGCTCGAGCCGCTGGCCCGCTCAGTCACCGTCGTGCACCGCCGGGACAAGTTCCGGGCCCACCAGCACACCGTCGACCGGGTGCTCGCCTCGAAGTGCGAGGTGCTGACGTTCACCGAGGTCGCCTCGATCACCGGTGTGGACCGGATCGAGAAGGTCGAGCTGGTGCACAGCAAGACCGGTGACCGGCACGTCCGCCCGGCCCAGGCCGTCGTCGCCGCCCTCGGCTTCACCGCCGACCTCGGCCCGCTCACCCGCTGGGGCCTGAACATCGACAAGCGGCACATCGTCGTCGACTCGACCATGTACACCGGCGTCGAGCGGATCTTCGCCGCGGGCGACATCACCGAGTACCCCGGCAAGGTCCGCCTGATCGCCACGGGCTTCGGCGAGGCCGCCACCGCGGTCAACAACGCGGCCCCGGTCGTCGACCCGTCCGCCAAGGTCTTCCCGGGCCACAGCTCCGACGACGGCACCCCGGCCGCCTGATCCCGGCCGCCAGGCCCAGGGCCGCCCAAACGGCTTCGAGGCTGCGCCCCATCCTTGTCACCGGAACCAACCCCATCCTGTCGGGCCTTATGAGGCTCGAAGGCGCCCATGCGGCCCCATAAGCCCCGACAAGGATCTCGGTACGTCCTGGGGGGTGGTGCGAGCAGACTGGAGGGGTGCGGGGTCTGCTGGTCATCGGGCACGGATCGCGACGCGACGAGGCTAACGCGACCGTCTTCGCGCTGGCGGCGGCGCTCGCGGACGAACCCACGGCCATCGGCGGGCAGCCCGCGTGGGATGCCGTCGAGGCCGCGTTCCTGGACGTGCTGCGGCCGGACATCGCCGACGGCTACGCGGCCCTGGCCGCCGCCGGCTGCACCGAGATCGTCGCGCACCCGTTCTTCCTGTTCGCCGGTCGGCACACGGCCCGCGACATTCCGGCGGCGCTGACGGCGGCCCAGGCCAGCCACCCACGCACGACCTGGACCATGACCGAGCCGCTGGGTCTGCATCCCGGCGTCGTCACCACCGTCCGAGCCCGGATCGCCAACCGAGTAGCGGACGGGGACCAGCCGTCAGACCAGGGCTGGGTCAGCTCGAAGGACAAGGCCGGCCCGGCCAATCCGGTGGCTTGGCCGTGACCGGAGGGACCGAGTTGTCAGTAGCCCTGCGACTGGCGGCGCACCCGAGCTGTGAGCCAAACCGGGCGGCTTGGGAATCAGTACCACCGCTGCCACTCCGTCGGCTGCGTGTCAGCCGGAGCGGGCAGTATGAAGCGCGGCAGATGCACGGCGATGTCCATGCCGGCCGGCCGGGTGAAGCACCCGGCCGGCCGCCGCATCTGGACGACGCCGGCGATCCCACCGGGAGGGGCAGTTCCCGGTGGATGGACCGCGCGAAAGCCGTGGTTGAGCGCCTTGGCGATCAGCCGTTGGGTGCGGCTTGGGCGGCGGCCAGTGCGGCGGGGTTTCGCCAGAGACTGGTGTAGCGGGCCGCGGAGTTCGGGTTGCGGTAGATGCAGCCGTTGCTGTAGGGGCGGTTGAGGTTGGAGCCGAGGTTGCCGGCGTCGCAGTTGTTGAAGTACGCCTCGTAGAGGAATCCCGGTCCGGCGCGAGCCACCATCCAGTCGCGCATGAACTGGATGTAGCTGGCGTTGTCGCCGCCGCCGTCGGGGCCGGAGCCGGAGGCGACTCCCCATTCGCCGATGCCGAAGGTCTTGCCGTGGGCGCGGGCGAAGTTGTAAAGCCAGGTGATCCCGCCGGTCGCGGTGGCCTGGGCGTCGAAGGCTGCGCGGGTCGGGGACGGCGGGTACTGGTCGTACGCGTCGATGCCGATGTTGTCGACGTAGGCGTCGCCGGGGTAGATGTCCAGTGGGTTGTGGCTCGGCGGGAGCTGGGAGTAGTGGGCGTTGATACTCCAGTCCATGATCGGGTCCGGGTTCGCGGTGGATTTGATGGCGGTCGCGATGTGCCGCCAGCAGTTGACGTAGTCGGTCGCGTTGATCGCGGACCACTGGAACCAGTTGCCGTTCGCCTGCCAGGCCAGCCGGATGATCGAGTTCTGGCGGCCGGTGGTGTTGAGCGTGGTGCCGAAGGTCCGCCAGTAGGAGTCGTACGCCCCGGTCGCGCAGGTCGCCAGTGAGGTATCCGCGTTTTCAGGGAACGGTGGTACCGAGATGACCAGCCGCCCGGGCCAGCCGGCGAAGTTCGTCTCCGCGAAGGACGGCTCCACGATGTCCGACCAGCTGTCGCGGGCGACGTAGACATGGGCGAGGTCGCACAGGCTTCCGCGGTACGCGCAGAACGAGTCCACGTCGGCGGGCGCGATGAGGGGGTCGCCGTTGACGCCGGACAGCCACGGCTGGCCGGAGCGGTTGGGGCTACCGGGCGGCAGCGGGTCGACCGGCGGCGTGGTGGTGGTCACGACTGCCCGGTCGAACCCGACGGCGGTGAAGTCGGACGCGGCGTTGCGCGTTCCCAGATTGAGGATCTGGACGATGTGTGTGCCGTTGATGAGCGCCGGCGAGACGAACAGCGGGGCGACGCTGGACGTGGCCGCGTAGGTATCGACGATCGTGGCGTTACCGAAGTCGATGGAGATCGAGGCGCGACCGCCGTGCCGTTCCCTGATTCCGTAGACCGTGACCTGAGTTCCGGTGAAACGCACCGTGGCGACGGCGCCGGCAGCCGACGAGTAGCGGAAGCTGCTGTTCGGGGTGGGTGGTACGCATCCCCCGCACGCCAGCCAGGTACCGGTGTAGGAGACCTGGTTCAGCCCGGTACCGACCGTGGTGTCCTCGATCGTCTTCGAGAGCTGGTCGATCGGTGGGAGGGTCGGGTCGGTGAGCGCCACGGCGCGGTCGAACGAGACGACGGTGGCGGTCGACGGCGGGGTGTTCTGCCCAAGGTTGGTCAGTGTCGCGGTGTGGGTGCCGTTGGCGAGTACCGGCGAGGTGTAGATGAGCCCGGCCGCGGCCGGGAGCAGGTAGGTGTTGATCGTGACGGAGGGAGCGCCGTCGACACTGACGCGAGCCAGACCACCGGCGGGCTCCCGGACCCCATAGATCTTCAGCTGGGTCCCGGTGAAGTGGATCGTGGCACTCGCGCCGGCGGCCGTCGAGTAGCGGAAGCTGTTGTTGGGCGTGGCCGGGCTGCACCCGCCGCACACGGTCCAGCTGCCGGAATAGCTGACCTGGTTAGGCCCGGTGCCGACGTTGGTGTCCTCGATCGTCGCGGTGACAACCGGAGCCGCGTGCGCCACCGCCGGCGCGATGACCAGCGCCGGCAGCAGGAACGCGGCCATCAGAGCGACCCGCGGGAGGATGTTCCCCCGCCCGCGCGAGCCCGGACGGGCCAGCGATGGACGGGTCCGCCGGGCGGGCGCGGCACGCGGGCGACGGCGCGCGTGATGCCGCCCGAAGCTGCCAGGCGCGCTCCGTCTTGTCCCTTCTTGGTGGGCAGGCCTTCGCATCAGGTGGCACTCCTGTCCGCTGTCGCACGAGCGCCCGCCGCAGCGAACACTCTGGGTGATTGACAGCGCACTGTATGTGGTGCCGCTGTCAACCCACGGATGGCGACATCGGGCCGGAGAGTCGGACGGGTTCGTCGTCGTCGACCGGTGTGCGGATCGGGGTGCCGAAACGGTGCGCCGTGATGCTGACCGCCTGCTCCCGCAGGAAGGGCAGCAGCTCGAGCCGGCCCGCCTCCGTCACCGGTTGGTCGTAGACGGCCAGGTCCGGCCGGGCCGGGCGGTGCTGGAGCTCTCGCCGCCGTGCGCGGTGACGACCGCTTGGACGACGGGACGGGGTCGGGAGCGCGCGTCAGCCGAGCCGGTCAGCCAGGGAAACGATGATCCCCTCTGGCCCGCGCACGTACGCCATGCGCCCGGATCACAGCGACCGACCAGGCGACCAAGTGCGCGCGGACTCTCGCTCGCAGGCCGCTAGCAGCAGCTAGCGCATGCTTGCAAAAATTAGCACCGTAGTTCTGTGACGTGCACTATGGCGCGCGCTGGCGCTGACAACTCGGTTCCGGGACCCGCCACGATCGATCAAGCCTGTCCTGGACCAGCGAGGCGGCAGATCGCGGTGACAAGGCCCGCTATACCGGGCTCGTCGGCGACGGCGTCCACCCGGATGCCGGCCTCCTCGCAGGCCAGCAGGGTGCGGCGACCCATCGCGGCGACCAGCAGGCCGGGCGGGAGCGGGCCGTAGAGCTCGGCGGTGACGCGGGCAGCGGTCGATGAGGCGAAGGCGACGGCGTGCACAGTGCCGCGACGCAGGTCGGCGGCGACCGCCGGATCGGGCTCGGCGGGCACATCGGTCTGCAGGGTGATGCGCCGGACGGTCCGAACTCCCATCGGGGGCGCGGCCGACGCGCACACGGCAACCTTGAGGCCCGTCACCGGGATCTCGGTGACGAGCACGTGCGCGACCCGCACCTCGGCCGACGAGCGGACGGTCGCGAGCCCGAGCGCCTCCAGCGCCGCCGCCGCCGAGTCGGACGCGGCGACCAGTGTCAGGCCGGCGAGCGCCCGGACGTCACGCCCGGCTCCCCGCAGCAGCGTGACGACCGCGGTGACCTCGTCCGCGTCGGCGAGGACGAGCGCGTCCGCGCCCGGCAGCGCGGCGAGCAGCTGCGTCGCGTCCGGGACCGGCGCCAGCGTCGAGACGAGGGTCTCGATGACGTCCGCGCCCTGGCGGCGCAGGTCCCGCGCGAGCAGTCCCTGGCGCTGCCGGGTACGTGGCACCAGCACCCGCACGCCGCCCAGTGGGCCGCCGCCCGAGGCCACCGGCGCCGCCGGCAGGGCCACCCGGTCCACGTGTCCGCTCCCTCCGACCTGCCGGCTCCCGTCCGGTCGGTTCGACTCGCCCCCCCGGCTGGCTTCGTGCAGCCAGCTCCGGTCGTCGGCGTTGTCTCGGGCCGTCGCCGGCCCGTCCTGGCCGCCCTCGGCCGGCCTCGGCACGGGCCGGGGCAGCGGGCGAGGCAATGGCTGGCGGCTCGGCGAGGCCGCGCCGCGGGCGTCGATCCGGGCGGCGACGTCGCCGACGACGATGACGGCCGGCGAGCGGACGCCGGTCGCGACCGCGTCCACGCCGAGTGATTCCAGCGTGGTGCGCAACACCCGCTGGGTCGGCGTGGTGGCCCGCTCGACCACCGCGACCGGGGTACCTGGTTCCCTGCCGGCCGCCAGTAACGCGTCGGCGATCGCCATCAGGTGCGCGACACCCATCATGATCACGATGGTGAGCGCGGGCGAGGTCAGGGCGGCCCAGTCGATCGTCGAGTCCGGGTGCCCGGGCGGCAGATGGCCGGAGACGATCGCCACGTCCTGGGCCAGGCCCCGGTGCGTCACCGGGATACCGGCGAACGCCGGGCCCGCGAGCGCGGACGACACTCCGGGGACGACCGTCACGCTGACCCCGGCCGCGGCGCAGGCCTCGGACTCCTCGCCGCCCCGGCCGAGCAGGTAGGGGTCGCCCCCCTTGAGCCGGACCACCCGGGCCCCGGCGAGAGCCCGGTCGACCAACAGCGCGTTCACCTCGTCCTGGCCGCGCACGTCGCCGTCCGGCCCGACGCGGACGATCTCCGCACCCGGCCGAGGGTACGCGTGCAGAGCCGCGTCACGAGCCAGGTCGGAGACCACCACGTCGGCGCCGGCCAGCAACTCCGCGCCACGCACGGTAATCAGCCCGGGATCGCCGGGACCGGCACCGACCAGCCAGACGTGGCCGCGCCGCGCAGCCGGCCCGCTCCCGCGACGCGAAACGCCCCCCGCGCGCACGCGCGGAGACGTCCCAGCGCCGTCCCCCCAGCCGCTCGCCACGCACGGAACGTTACCGGCATACGGCCCACAACCCTCGCAGCAGTCCGGCCCACTGTCAGGCAGCCACGCGGAACTCCGGCCCGTAGCGCCGGCCGCAAGGCGCGGGGTCCCCGTGAATTTTCGCGCCCCCAAGGGCGCGAAAATTTACGGGGAAGCTAATGGATACCGCATTCGGTCTTGGTGGTGCCGGCCCAGCGGCCGGCGCGGCCGGCGCCACGCTGGGTGCACGGCCAGCAGCCGACGGACTCGTAGCCGTCGGACAGCAGCGGGTTGACCAACACGTTGTGCTCGGCCACGTAGCGGTCTACGTCCTCGTCGGTCCAGGTCGCGAGCGGGTGGATCTTCACCTTGCCGCGCCGCTCGTCCCAGCCGACGACCGGTAGTTCCTTGCGGCCGGCCGACTCGGCCCGGCGCGAACCGGCCGCCCACGCCTTGTAGGGCGCGAGGGCGCGGTCGAGCGGGACGACCTTGCGCATCCGGCAGCACAGGTCGGGGTCGTTGGCGTACAGGTCCTTGCCGTGCACGACGTCCTGGCCGGCGACGGTCAGCTGGGGCCGGACGCTGATCAGCGGCAGGTTGTAGGTCGCGGCGACCGCGTCCCGGGTGCCGATGGTCTCGGCGAAGTGGTAGCCGGTGTCGATGAACACGACCGGGACGTCCGAACGGAGCTTCGCCAGCATGTCGACGAGCACCGCCTCGGCCATCGAGGCGGCGACGACGAGCTTCGTGCCAAACTCCTCGACGGCCCAGCGCAGGATCTCCTCGGCCGGCGCGTCGGCGAGTTCTCTGCTCGCCCGCTCGGCGCGGGCCTTCAACGCGGCGTCCATCAGCCGTTCTCCTCCGCTGCGGTCCGGTCGTGGCTGCTCATCGAGGTCGAGGGCGCCGAGGTGGGCGCCGAGGTGGTGGCGCTGGCGAGCGCGGTCAGGCTCAGCCGGAAGGCCCGGCGGCACGAGCGGCAGGTCCAGTGCCCGTGCCCCTCGCCGGCGACCCCGTCCGGGACATGCGGCACGAGCGACTCCTCACCGCAGTAAGGGCAGTAGAACGGGACCGCGCGCGCGCTCATGCCCGTGCCACCACCGCGTCGTGCGTGATCTTGGCCTCGTCGACCTTCTCCACCCAGTCGGCGAAGGTCTGGCCGTCGGCGCGCTCGGCCTGATAGGTCTTCAGCAGCCCAACCACGTAGTCGACGAGCTCCGCCGACGTGATCTTCAGGCCGCGCGACTTGCGGCCCAGCCGCGACCGGCTGCCCAGGTGGCCGCCGAGGTGCAGCTGGAAGCCCTCGACCATCTGCCCGTCCGCGCCCGGGACGAGCGAGCCCTTCAGGCCGATGTCGGCCACCTGGAAGCGGGCGCAGGCGTTCGGGCAGCCGTTGACGTTGATGCCGATCGGCTCGTCGAAGTCCGGCAGCCGCCGCTCCAGCTCCTCGATGAGCCGCGCCGCGTTGGCCTTGGTCTCGACGATCGCGAGCTTGCAGAACTCGATGCCGGTGCAGGCCATCGTGCCGCGGCGGAAGACGCTCGGGCGGACCACCAGGTCGAGCTCACCCAGCGCCGCCTCCAGCGCGGCGATGTCCGCCTCGGCGACGTCGAGGATGACCAGCTTCTGCGTCGTGGTCGCGCGGATCCGGCCCTGGCCGTACTGGTCGGCGAGGTTCGCGACGGCCGTCAGCGTGGTGCCCGTCAGGCGGCCGGCGCGCGGCGCGAAGCCGACGGCGAACTTCCCGTCCTTCTGCCGGTGCACGCCGACGTGGTCGCGGCCCTCGGAGCGCGGCGCGGCCGGCGCGGGGCCGTCCGGCAGCGGCGAGGTCAGGTACTCCTTCTCCAGCGTGGCGCGCACCCACTCGACGCCCATGTCGGCGACGAGGAACTTCAGCCGCGCGCGGGTGCGCAGCCGCCGGTAGCCGTAGTCGCGGAACAGCGACGCGACGCCGTGCCAGACCTCGGCGACCCGCTCGGGCGTCACGAAGGTGCCCAGGCGCACGCCCAGGTGCGGGTTCGTCGACAGGCCGCCGCCGACCCACAGGTCGTAGCCGGGGCCGAGATCCGGGTGCACGACACCGACGAAGGCGATGTCGTTGATCTCCTGCAGGGTGCAGTGGTCGGCACAGCCGGACATGGCCGACTTGAACTTGCGCGGCAGGTTCGCCAGCGACGGGTCGCCGACGAACTTCGCGACGACCTCGTCGATGACCGAGGTGGCGTCGATGATCTCGTCACCGTCGACGCCGGCGAGCGGGCAGCCGAGCATGACCCGAGGCGTGTCGCCGCAGGACTCCTGCGTGGTCATGCCATTCGCCTCGAGCGCCCCCCAGATCGCGGGTACGTCCTCGATCCGGATCCAGTGCAGCTGGATGTTCTGCCGGTCGGTGACGTCGGCGACGTCCCGGCCGTAGCGGGTGGAGATGTCGCCGATCACCCGAAGCTGCTCGGACGTCAGGCGGCCGCCGTCGAGGCGGACCCGCTGCATGAAGTAGGAGTCCTCGATCTCCTCGGGCTCCAGGATCGCGGTGCGGCCGCCGTCGATGCCGGGCTTGCGCTGGGTGTACAGGCCCCACCAGCGGAACCGGCCGCGCAGGTCCTGCGGGTCGATGCTGTCGAAGCCGGTGTACGGGTAGCGGTTGAGGATACGGTCCCGGACCTCGAGGCCGCCCTGATCCTTCTTCATCCGCTCGTTGGCGTTGAGCGGCTCGCTGTAGCCGAGCGCCCACTGGCCCTGTCCCTTGGGACGGGTCACATGGGCTGGACGGGGCCGAGCAGGAGAAGTCATCTGATCTCTCGCGACGTTGGGAGCGGAGCACCGCCGGACTGGACGGCGCGGGAGTCCTCCAGGACGCCTTGTCTCGCTGGGGCCAGCTACGGCCTGGTTGGCTGGGCGGCCGGGATCTTCTGACGGCCGGTTTCCGGGAGGCCGGCCGCGGGACGGCCGGCCAGGCTCGGAGCGAGCAGCCCCAGCGGGGCCACGACAGGGTGCGAAACGGGGGTCGGACTCAGCCGGTCAGCGAGTGCGACAACAGCCCGCGCTGGCGACCCGGAGCAGGTCGACGTGCAGCCGCGCGACCAGCAGGAGCTCCGGAAGGCCCTCAGCCACGGCGGCGAACGGCCGCGAGCGATGGCTGGGCGACGTCATAGCGCCCATGGTTCCACAGATGTGACGGCGGTGTCGACTTTGTGGCACACGCAATGCGCGGCGGACAGATTTCCATCTTATCCACCAAATCAATGGGGATACTACCCCGCAAGGGCGGAGCGCCGGCACACCGCGCGCAGGCGGTCGACCAGCGGCCCGGAGCCGAGACCCTTCTCCATCACGTCATCGGCACCAAGCGCCAACGCCTCGTCACGCACGGTGTGCGCCGAGAATCCGGTGAAGATGACCACCCGCGCCCGCGGCGCCAACCCACGCACCCGCGGCAGCGCGGCCATCCCGTCCAGGACGGGCATCGCGACGTCGAGCAGCACGAGATCGGGCCCGGTCTCCGCGACCCGGTCGATCGCCTCGGCACCGTTGGCGGCCCGGCCGACGACCGTGAAATCCGGCTCGAGCTCCAGCAGCAGGCAGATCAGCTCGCGCACGCCGTCGGCGTCGTCAGCGACAACGACTCTCAGCGGTGCCGGACCGCTCGGCGGCGCCGGCCCGCGGGAGGACGTACCACCGGACCAGTCCGCGGTCCCGCCCGCGTCCACATTCAGGTTCCGGTCCACTCCTACTGTTCTACCGGCTGACACAGGGTGCGCCCATCGTCATTCGGGGTGGTATTCGCGGATGGCCCGGGGCACTCCTGGGTGAACGTCCCGGTCGAGAAACGCATAGATCGGCACCTCAGAGCCTCAAGTGGTCTAACCGTATGCGCACGGGACCTTTGACCTCTAGCGGGCTGCACCGCTCCACGCAATAGTCTGATCACAAACTGTGACAGTCGCGATCAATGAGGTTGCAGATGCGGAATGCGGGCAGGCGGCAGGGCGGCCGTGGCCCCCAAAGCTATGGCCCCAAAAGCTGTGATCCGGAAAGCTGTGATCCCGCAAGCTGTGGCGACCAGAACTGTCGGCACGAGAGGCGCGGCACCGAGAGCACGGCCAGCGCACCGGACTCCTTTCACCAGGAGGTCCGGCGCCGCCGGCAGGCGCGCGGGCTGTCCCGGGACGAGCTGGCCGCGCGAGCCGGGTACAGCCGCCAGTACGTCGGCCAGTTGGAACAGCCGAGCAGGGGAATTCCGCCCCGGCCGGTGGTCGTCGCGGTGGACGCCGTGCTGGAGGCCCGCGGCGCGCTGGTCGAGCTGCGCGACCGCGCCGCGGCCGCGCGGGCCGAGCGGGAGGCCCAGCCGCTCGACCCCGG
>Ga0134124_10001240_pt1 | contig 20401 bp, 22 predicted proteins | sample KB304_FD_96880 | JGI IMG/M metagenome (GOLD analysis project Ga0134124, IMG submission 96880) | Terrestrial soil microbial communities without Nitrogen fertilizer from Kellogg Biological Station, Michigan, USA - KB3-0-4 | ecosystem: Environmental > Terrestrial > Soil > Unclassified ... | reverse complement strand
GGTGATCACCGATGGTGCGCGAAACGTCGCCGGAAACGGTGTTCCTTCTCTGGTGCCGGCTCACCGGCACGGATCCCGATCAGGTCGATATCGAGGAGCGGGAGGCGTTTTGGGCCCGACCACAGGTCCCCGACCTGGTCGCGACACCGTACTCCGTCTTGCTCGACGCGGGAATCGCCGTCGGCCGCCGGGGGTCCCTACCCTTGGAGCGCTGGCTGAATGCCGTCCGCACGGTACGGCCCAACGCCGGAGCGCAGCGTTAGGCCTCTGGCCGCCGCATCCGTAGCCGAAGCTGCGTGAACAGCAGCGTGCGGTCAGACCCGGTGATCTCGGAGTAGCGAGAGACGACCTCGGCGACGAAAGCGGCTTCCCGGCCGGGGACCCGGGCCGCCCAGTCTCCGAACCCCGCGCCGGCCCACCGCTCGAAATCACTGCCTGATCGAAAATCCCACCGTAGGTCGTCAACCGTGGCCGAGATCACTTCCAGGCCGACCGTCTGGACCAATCGGGTGACATCGTCCGCTTGCGGGTGCACGAACGGTGCCTCGAAGTCGCCGAACGAGGCGGCCCACTCCGGCTGCCTGCACACGTTCATCGCCGTCGCCTCGAGGCTTGGCCGGAGCGATCCGCAAACGAACTGCACCAGCGCCCACCCGCCAGGGCGGAGGGCCGCGCGAATTCGGGCGTACACCTCCCGCTGATCCAGCACCCAGTGCAGGACGTTGAACGAAGTCACGACGTCGAAGGCCGCGTGATAGGGCATCGTCAGGACGTCGCCGACCTCGAAGTCCAGGCCCGGATGACGATCCTGCGCTGCGCTGATCATCCGGGGCGACACATCGATCCCATGAATCTCGCCCGTGCTCAGCCGGTCGGCGAGCCGCGCCGTGATCGCTCCATCACCGCAACCGACGTCGAGAACCTGCTCGTCACCGCGGAAGAGAACGTCCACGAGCGATCGATCGGCCACCCAGCGCTGGAGGGCATTCACCTGCTCGTAGAGCGCCCCGTCCCAGTCCGCCATCGGTGCAGTGTGCTCTCCCGGCAACGCCTACCGCGCAGCGGCGGGGCCGGTGGTCACTGCGGCGCGCGCCGCCCTTGGGTCTGCGGCGCAGACACGTCGCACGACCAACGCGCCTCCTCGACCTGCCAGAAGCAGCTCGGGCCGTGCCGGTGCACGCCTGACTCGGTCTCCACCGCCGCCGGCATGAGCGGTGACGGCGGCGGAGCGTCGGTGATGTGCGGCGACGACATGACATTCTCCTCGCGGGCGGACTACATCCTTGGAGGCGCACTCCGTCCGTTCTGATACAGCTAGTCAGGCAGCTCAAGCTCGACGAATACCGGTCGATGGTCGCTCCCCCGGCGCACATCCGTCGAGTCGATTACCCGCGCCGAGATTGGGACCACGCCGGGACCGGTGAAGATGCCGTCGATGCGGCGCCGCGGGCTCTGCGCGCTGTAGGTGAAGCCGTCGCCCTCACCGATCGCTGCCCAGACGTCGAGTCGGTCCTCCGTCAGTTGGGCCCAGGCGGCGGATCCGGGCACATCGTTGACGTCGCCGGCGACAACGGTTGGCGTGCCGGCGGCCACTACCCCGGTCAGCGCCCGGCCCAGCTCGCCGACATGGCGAACCCGCGGTTCGGCCACCAGGTCGAGGTGTATCCCAGCCACGGCGAACGACCCGCCATCGCACCGAAGGACAGCGAGCGCCGCGCCGCGCTGGTGTAGGCGTCGATCCTTGGTGAACAACACATCCCGGGTGGCCGTGACGTCCACGTCCAGGGACGACAGGATGAGGTTGGCCGCGGCAGTTCGGCCACCGGTCACGACGACCAAACCCGATCGGCGGGCCAGCGCGGCGCACTTGGAGCGCCAGCGCAGCAGCCGCGGCGCTTCTTGGATGCAAACCACATGCGGCTGCACGGAGCGAATTACGCGGGCAACCGCGCCGGCGTCGTCCCGCAGTGATCGGACGTTGTAGGACAGTATCCGCACGATGGGCACGGCTACACCCGTCGTCGAGCGAGATCGGCCGCCCCCACGAGCCCGGCCTCGGGACCGAACTGCGCGAGCGTCACCCCGGGCATCGGCCGGTAACCGCGGCCGGTCAGGGTGCGCGCGAGCATCTCGCGAGCAGGCGGGATGAGTAGGTCACCGGCCTGCGAGACACCGCCGCCGATGACGAACAGGGTCGGGTCGATGATCGCCGCGAGGTTCGCGAGGCCCCGGCCGAGCCATTGGCCCATGGCCGAGTAGATCTCCACCGCGGCCGGGTCTCCTTCCCGGGCCGCGGCCGTCACTAGTGGACCGGTCAGCTGCGTGGGATCGCCGTTCGCCAGTTCGAGCAACCGGTGTGCCTGCACTGGCGACACCGCGGCGAGTTCCTGCGCATCGCGGGCCAGTGCCGTACCCGACGCGTACATCTCCCAACAACCTCGGTTCCCACACGCGCAGCGCCGCCCTTCCGGCACGACGGTCATGTGCCCGTATTCGCAGCCCACACCGTTCGCGCCCCGATAGAGGATGCCGCTGACGACCAGGCCGCCGCCGATGCCCGTGCCCAGCGTGACGCAAACCACGATGCGTGCACCACGAGCGGCCCCGAACCGATACTCGGCCCACGCAGCCGCGTTGGCATCGTTCTCGACGGTCACCGGGGTGCCAATGCGATCTGACAGCGCATCCCGGAGGGGCTCGTTGCGCCACGCGAGGTGCGGTGCGAAAAGCACGGTCGCCCGATCGGTAGCGATCCAACCCGCCGCGCCGATGCCGACTGCGACGACCGGGTAACGGGCGGCGAGTGCCTGCACCACCTCCGCGATCACCCGCTCGGTTTCCACGACGTCCGCACCGGGGGTCGCCCGCAGTTCGCGATCGATCACCTGACCGTCGTCGTCCACGACACCTGCGGCGACCTTGGTCCCGCCGATGTCGACCCCGACGGCAAGTGGCATGTGTGCTTCCTCCCGGCCGTCAGCGATCCGCGTCGCTCGCGGCGCCGTGGTCGAGGTCGATGCGTTGCACTCGCGGACCGGCCGAGCGTCGGCGACCGGAGGACCGGCGAGGGCTCGATTGCGCTGTCGGCAGCTCGGTCGGGCTCGCTATTCCCGACCCGGCATCCGGCCCGGTGCGCGCTGGATCCTCGGCCGGACCCGAGGTCGGCCCGGGCGGTGGATTCAGCAGCGAGCCCACGACGTCGACGACGGCCGTCGCCGCAGCGGCGAGCTTGTCGGTCACGTCCGGCCGGTCGCCCCGTAGCGCGGCGATGAGCTGGCAGATAGGACACCAGGAGCACTCGGGCGCGCCGGTCGCGATGTGCGCCGAATCCGCGTCACCGAACCGCGCGCGGGCCCACTCATGTACCGCATCGGCGAGCAGTCGTCCGGCGTCGGACGCGGCCTTTCCTTCGGCGCCGCTCGGTCCCGTCGTCACGTTCGCCGCCATACCGCCGGGTCGGGCCGGAACCGGATGCGTAGCTCGCGGTTGACGAATTCACCGCCCACGATCTCGCACCGGCGGAGCCCACTCGGCAGCGTCAGCACCCGACGGTGCGGACCGACGGTGACGATCAGATCGTCGCCTGCTCGAGCGGCGTCCACCGATGTCTCGGCGACAAGCGGCAGCCACATTCGCAGGAGATATCCGTCACCATCGGCGTCCACCGACATCAGCTCGCTCGGCGGACCGTAGTCGACCGGGTCCTCGCCGGGCAGGTCGCCGTAGAGCGCGCTCGCGACGACCCGCAACGCTTCGGTGCCGATCGGCTCGTCCGGCCGGTAGGCCACCTCCCGCACCGGCAGCCCGGCAAAGGATTGCCGCACCATTTCCAGCTGGCGGCGCTGGGCGGCTGTCCAAGCCGAGCGGAACGCATCCCGGCCGGCCGGGAACACTCGATTGGCGATGATGAGGTCGACCGCGTAGCCATACAGGGCGAGGGCCGTGAACGTGCGGCGCGCCTCGGCCGTGACAACCGCCTCTGGAGTGAGGACGAGGCGCACCGTGGTCAAGGTCGGATCGGCCAGCATCGCGCGCACCGACTCCAGCTCGTCGGCGAGCTGGAGCAGCGCCTGAAAGACGCCATCTGACGGGATGGCCTCGCTGCGCCCGAGGAAGACCGCGAGCGGCCGCATGCCTCGGGCGAGGCGTCGATGAGTCGGAAACACCTTCTGCAGGTACCAGCCGAGCGCCTCCGGCAGAGCAAGCAACCGGAGTGTCTCGGCCGTGGGCGCACAGTCGACGACAACTGCGTCCCACTGACCACTCGCGGCCAGATCGCGGACCGCGAGCAGGGCCAAGACCTCCTCGACGCCCGGGAGGACGGTGAGCTCCTCCGCCGCGATCGCGTCCACGCCACCTCGCGCCAGGATGTCAATCAGGTACCGCTGCAGGTCGCGCCAGGCGACCTCGAAGCGTCGCTGGGTGTCGATCTGTGCGGCCCACAGGCTCGGATGGACCTCGGCCGGTTCACCCCCCAGTGGGCAGTTGAGCGCGTCAGCCAGCGAGTGAGCAGCATCGGTCGACAACAGGACAGTCTTGACGCCGCGGTCGGCGAGCCGAATTGCGGTAGCGGCGGCGATGGTCGTCTTGCCGACGCCGCCTTTGCCGGTGAACAGGATGATGCGCACGTCAGGCCGACTCGACGCGCTTCTTCAGCTCCTTCAGGGCCGTGTCCATGATCACGCGCTCGGCCTTCCGCTTGAGCATGCCGAGCATCGGGATCGCGAGATCCACGCTCAGCGAATACGTCACCTCGGTGCCCTCCGAGCTGGGGTCGAGCGTGTAGGAGCCGTGCTGCGTCTTCTGCATCTGGCCCGAGACAAGATCCCATTCCACCTTTCGATCGTCAGTCCAGATATAAGCGAGCTCGTAGGTGTCCTTGAACACACCAGCATCGATCGCGAAGCGAACCCGCAGCGCGCGCCCATCCGCACCGGTGGCAAGGACTTCGGTGCTCTTGATCGACCCGGCCCATTCGGGATAGCTCCCGAAATCCGCGATAACGGCCATGACGTCGGCAGCGCCGGCGTTGATCGTGATCGACTTCGTGGACTCGTCGGGCATGCGGTGAGGCTACCGCCGCCCCGATCTGCCGTCGCGCACCGTTGGGCGCGGCCCTGCCTCCAACTCGTCCTTGATCGCCCAGCAGACGTGTCGGGCGTGTCGCCGGTGCCGCTCGCCCGCCCGCCGAACGCGCCGAGCCGACGCCTGCGGGTTTACCGGAGCCAGTCGAAGGAAGTAGTGGAGCAAGACGCCGTCGGGACGGCCCAGCAGCCAGACCTCCATGCTTCCCGTCGCCGCCAGACCCGCACTGGTCGCAGTGACCGCCCATCGCACGCCGAGCAGCCCACGCCGCTCCATGACCTCCAGCCGCAGGTCGGGCCACCACGCCGGCCACCTGATCTCGTCGCCGATCACGGCTGCGACAGCTGGTTGCGGGGCCGCGACCCAGGTCTCGTCGGCGATCCGGATGCCGGGCATCACATCAGCCTTGCAGGAGGTCCCTCAACTGCGCGGCGGCGACATCCCACGTCCACGCCTGTTCCACCCATCGACGGCCGGCCCGACCCAGCCGCTCCCGTTCGGCCGCGTCGGCCAACATGCCGACCACGTGGGCGGCCACAGCAGTCGCGTCGCGTCCGTTGACGACGTACCCGGACTCGCCCTCCCGAACGGCCTCCGGCGCACCCCCCGACTCGCCGGCGATCACCGGTCGAGCGACCGCGGAGGCTTCCAGATAGACGATGCCAAGCCCTTCGACGTCCAGGCCGAGCCGGCGGGTACGACACGGCATGGCGAAGACATCGCCCGCTGCGTAGTACTCGGGCAGCTGGTCGCCGGGAACGCCGCCGGCGAAGATCACATGATCGGCCACACCTTCACGGCCGGCAAGCAGTTGGAGCCACCGCAAGAAGCGCGCCCGATTGGGTCGCCCGACGAGAAGCAACGCGGCATCCGGAGCCTGCTGCCGAATCCGCGGAAGCGCCCGGATGAGAACGTCCTGGCCCTTGCGGGGGACGAGGCGAGATACGCAGACGATGACGGCTCGATCGTCGAGTCCGTAGCGGGCTCTGACTGTCTTGCCCTCCACCCCGGGGTGGAAGTGCTGGGTGTCGACACCCGGAGCCAGGCGCCGCAACGTGGTGGCGGCTCCGAGCGCTCGGGCCAGGCGCCCGCGCGTGTACTCGCCGATATAGGTCACGACGTCGCAGCGCGACCCGATCCGGCGCATCGCCTGGCGGCCGACCGGCAACAGGACCCAGCCGACCTCGTGGCCGTGGGTGCTCGCCACGATGCGTTCGGCGCCGGCGCGCCGCAAGTATGGGGCCAGCAGGCCGAGCGGGGCGGCCGCTCCGAACCAGACGGCAGTGCAGCGATGTTCGACCAGCGCGGCAACGATGCGACGGCGAGCACTCGGCGTCGGGAGCAGGAGGCCGGTCGGGTGTCGGATCACCGGGAACGGCTGGTCGGCATCGAACGCGGCCGAGCCGGCGTGACCGGACGCGTATACGACGACCGAACCCTCCGGTTGCCGAATCGCGAGGGAGTGTACGAACGACTGGATTCCGCCTACTCGAGGCGGAAAGTCGTTCGTCACGATGAGCGTTCGGCGCACGGCTTCGAGCATCGCAGTCCCGGTCCGGCAATGGCTCAACGGGGCGGGGCAAAGGCGGGTGATCTTGGTCCAGACAAGATTCGGCCCCCGGCCGGGGGGGGTGCCGGGGGTCGAATCTCCCGAGGGGGTCTGGGGAGGTGAGAGTTAGGCGATGCGTCGCACGCCGACGATGTTCGGCATGTCGTAAGCGACGCTGACGTACTTCACCACGTCTCCTGGTTGGGGGGCCGAGATTGCCATCCCGTTGCCGGCGTAGATCTCCACGTGGCCGATATCCGGGTACAGGAAGATCAGGTCGCCGGGCAGCATCGCCGAGACATCGATCGGCACCGTTGATCCGTACTGCATCTGTGATGGCGCGTAGTGCGGGAGCGAGACGCCGGCTGCAGCCCAGGCCATCATCGTCAACCCGGAGCAGTCGAAGGCGTCCGGGCCAGCCGCAGCGAACACGTATGGCTTGCCAAGTTGCGCTCGGGCGTAGGCGACCGCGATTTGCGCCTTGGCACTGCCGCCGCCGACAGCCGGCGGAGCGGCCGGCTGCGCAGGGGCTGCTGGGAGTGCCTGGGGTGTTTGGGTCGTCGCCAACTGGGCCGCGGTTGGCGCGTTACGGTCGCGGTACTGCTCCTGCTGCTGGGCGTTCAATGTCGCCAGCAAGTCGGTGTATTTCTTGGTTTGTGCCTCCACGTCGGCGCGCTGCTTGCTCACGAGGTCACGAACCGACTTCGCTTTCTGCAGTGCATCGGCGGCCGCTTCTTGAGCCTTGTCGGCATTGGCCCGAGCCGTGATCAACTCCGCGACGACGGCGCTGCGGTGTGCGTTGAGCAGGTTCAAGGCCTCGACTTTGTCGAGGTAATTGGCCTCGTTCGTGCTGGTCAGCAACGCGCCGGCGGTACTGAACTGGGCGCCTTCGTACTGGGACTTGAGGGTATTCGTGAGCTGCGCCCGCGCCGTCTGATAGGTCGCGGCCGCGGAACGGAACGCACTTTGCGCCTTGCCCGCGGCCTTCTGCCGGGCCTTGAGCGTGATCTGCGCCCCGTTGTACTTCTCGGCAAGGGACTCGCTCTGCTTGGACAGGTTGTCGAGTCGCTGAGTAACAGTAGCGATGGTGTCCGTTGCCGGATCCCTCGGCACGGCGGCCGCAATGGTCGGGATCAGAAATGCCGCTGACCCCGCGGCGACGATTCCGATGATGACTGCACGGAGGCGCGCGGCATTACGAGTTGACGCCACGACTGGCGGAACTCCTTCTTCCTCGGTCGCCTACCGGGTTAGCTGACGGGTTCGGGCCGGAAGTAGCCCTACAACGCGGCATACCGAATGCTCTGGTCTACCGCGCCGATTCACCCCATGGACCATTTGGGTCCCCGGCTCGCTGGCCCCGCCGCTCGAACGGAACGTCGTGGCCAACTGTGCGATTCGGCGGTAACCAACCCAGTGGCATCCACGGTGGATACCGGACTAGCTGAGAAGGTCTCGGAAAGGTTACGGGATGGTTCACGAAAGAGGCAACGCCACGCCGGATGTATGTGGAGAATTCTTGCTAGGCCGTGTCGCGACGGCGATCTGACCCCTGGTGTTCTGGTGGTGTCCGCGGACGGACGAGCCGTAGCGGTGGCAGCAGACCTGATGCCGCGAGCACTGACACCGCATTTCGTTCGGATTCGTCCAAATCGATGGCATTAGTCGGCACGTCGGGGGTCTGCAGCAAAACAGAAATCACACAATCCGCGCACGCTATGCCGCGTACCGAGCACGTCTCGCAATCGATGAGCACGGCATCCTCCTCGCGTTGACCCTCGAACTGCAGCAGGCAGCGTCCGGCTCAGGTTAGGAGAACGGTCTGACAGTTCTCGCGCAATCGGGGTGAGCTGTCGTCAACTCTGGCCGAGACGGCGCAGCAAAACCGCTGACGGGACAACCCACGCACCCGACCGCTGGACGTCGTGTTGCACCTGTTGGTCCGATGTCACCACGACGACGGGCCGGCCATGAGGTTCGGCCGACACCAACCTTCGAATCAGGTCGTCTGCCGTCTCGGTGGCGGCACTGAACAGCACTCGAACTCCTCGAGGCGCTGCCTTCGCCACGGGCGGGCGCTCGCCACCATCGAACGCGAGGGTGATCTCCACCCGGGCCTGACCGCCCAGTCCGGCTAACCCAGCGATCAACCGGGACCGCTGGTCGGACAGGGGCAGGTCCGGATAGCCGGCCTTGGTCACGTTGTAGCCATCCACGATCAGATGTGGATTGGGCAGCGCCAACAGCCGGTCGAGCGCCGCCGGATCGTCGATGTTGCGACGGTCGGGCAAGGTTCCCGCGATGCCGGCGACACCTTCGGCGGGGCGCCGGGTGGGCGGCGGCAACGACAGCTCGCGCCGGATCCCGGACGCCGCTTCCGTCAGCGTGTCGACGAGGAGCCACAGCCGGGCCTCGTCGATATCACGTTCGACCCGCGCGTTGTGGCGGGCGGCCTCGACTATCCGCTCCAGCTCGGCGATGCGCCCACGGGCACGACGGAGCTCGGCATCGCGGGTGGCGATCTCGGTCTCACCGCGCCGGTCGGTCTCCTCCCCTGCTCGCTCCGACTCGGCGATGCTCTGCTGGGCTGCTTGCAACTGCGTGGACAAACCTCGAATCCTCGCCCGTAGCTCGCTGATCTCCGCCGCCGACGACTCCCGAGCGGCGGCCACGGCCACCCGTTCGTGGTCCGCGGCGTTGCGTGCCTGCCGCGTGAGAGTCGCAACCTGATCCCGCAATGCGGCTATCTCGCCTCGCAGCTCGTTGTCCGCCGCGGCGAGGTGCTCGGCTGACCACTGCGCACTCGCTTCGGCCACCACGGCCTGCCATCCGGCCGGACGAATCAGGTAGGCCACCACGGCGGTGTCGAGAGGGTCGGACGCAGCGGTCGATGCGCCGGACCGCAGCGCGTCAACGAGCTGCGTCGATGCCTCCTCGACAACATCGGCAACCCGGCTCCGGAACCCGTCATCCGCATCCAGCGCCGCGGCGAGCGCCGTTGCCCCAAGTCGGGCTCGCTTCCCGGGCGTGAATCTGGCTATGCCACGCAGCGGTTGCGGCACGTCGTCAGGGGGCATCCGGCCTAACACCTCGGAGGCCACGTTGATCAACCGCTGCCGCACCGGTTCGATGAGCAACGGCTGCGCCGGAGTCTCCGGCGCAGCGGCGTCTTGCTCGGTCTTGGCCATCAGCTCAACGGTAATCGGCTGGTCCGCGCGCCTCGCCAATTTCGTCAGACCTCGCGCCTAGCGTCCCGGACGTGACCGGCTCGACCATGACCTCCGCTCCGGCGGGTCGTCGGTTTGAGCAGATGAGCTTGGACGAGCTCGACGAGCCGTTACGAGACACGACGTTCACGGTCGTCGACCTGGAGACGACTGGCGGCCGGGCCGGCAACGACGGGATCACCGAGATCGGCGCCGTCAAGGTTCGCGGCGGAGAGGTGATCGGCGAGTTTCAGACGTTGGTCGACCCGGGCGTCGGGATCGCTCCGTTCGTGAGCGTGCTTACCGGTATCACCGATGCGATGGTCTGCGGCGCTCCCGCGGTTGCGGTAGTACTCCCGAGTTTCCTCGAGTTCGCCGCGGGCAGTGTGCTTGTCGCGCACAATGCCCCGTTCGACGTGGGTTTTCTTCGGATGGCCTGCCAGGAACGTGGCCTGCGCTGGCCCGGTTTCGCGGTGGTCGACACGGCGATCCTCGCCCGTCGGGTCCTGACGCGCGACGAGGTTCCGGACTGCCGGCTGGCAACGCTGGCCACGTTCTTCCGCGCCACGACCCAGCCGGTACATCGGGCGCTGGCCGACGCGCGCGCCACCGTCGACGTCCTGCACGCGCTGCTGAGCCGGCTGGGCAACCTGGGCGTCCAGTCTTTGCCTGAGCTGCGCGCGTTCACGGCGCAGGTGAGCGACGCGCAGCGCCGCAAACGGCACCTGGCCGACGACTTGCCGACCGGTCCCGGGGTCTACGTGTTCCGAGATGCGCAGGGCACGCCTCTCTATGTCGGGACCAGCCGCAACCTGCGGGTCCGCGTTCGCCAGTACTTCGTGGCCAGCGAGACCCGCAGTCGGATGGGCGAGATGGTCGGACTCGCCGAACGTGTCGACCCAATAGAGTGCGCCCACCCGCTCGAAGCCCAGGTGCGGGAATTGCGGCTCATCGCCGCGTACAAGCCGCGCTACAACCGCCGGTCGAAGTTTCCCGAGCGGGCCGTCTGGCTGAAGCTCACCAACGAGCCGTTTCCCCGGCTGTCCGTAGTGCACGCGATCCGGCTCGACGGCGCGGCCTATCTGGGTCCACTGCGCTCCGTCCGTCAAGCGGAGGCAGTACGCGACGCGATTCATGACGCGGTGCCGCTGCGCCAATGCACTGATCGGTTGTCCGTGCGCCGCGCGGTACGGGCCGCCTGTGTCCTGGCCGGCATTGGGCGGTGCTCCGCGCCCTGCGACGGCGGTCAACCGCCGGAGGCCTACGCCGCCCTGGCCGAGCTCGTTCGGGCCGCCTGGTCCGGCGATGTCCGGCCGCTGGTCGACCCGCTGCGCGCCCGGTTGGTTCGCCTGGCCGCGGCTGAACGCTTCGAGCACGCCGCGGTCGTCAGGGACCGCATCGCCGCTGTCGTCCGGGCCTGTGCCCGCATGCAGCGAATCGCGTCGCTCACGGTCATCGAGGAACTCGTCGCCGCTCATCCCGATGGTTGTGGCGGTTGGGAGCTGGCTGTCATCAAGTACGGAAGGCTGGCGGCTGCGGGCGTTGCGGAAGTGGGCGTACCGCCCTGGACGGTTATCGACGCATTGCTCGCGACGGCGGACGCGGTGCTGCCCGACACCTTGCGACCTGGCCCGTTGCCGGCCGCCCTCGCCGAGGAGACCGAGTGCGTGCTGAGGTGGCTCGAGCAGCCTGGGACTCGTCTCGTGCTGAGCTCTCGCCCGTGGACCTGTCCGGCTTTCGGAGCCGGCGGGTTCCGCTCATACCTGGAAACGGACTCCGTCCGCCGGGCCGCGGACCCCTTCGCCGATCGTCGTCGGTTGCGTGTCGAGGCCCGGCCCGCCCGCGCCTCCGCCTGAGCGGACCTGACCGAACCCGAGGGTCCGGGTCCGGGAGGGCCTGGGCCGGGAACACTACGATCGGGCGATGATCACCACGATCGTCATGATCTCCGTCGAGCCCGACCGGATCCCGGACATCGCCGCGGAGATCGCCGATCTCGACGGGGTGAGCGAGGTGTATTCGGTGGCCGGCGATGTCGATCTGATCGCGATCGTCCGGGTGCCAGACTTCGACCGGATCGCCGAGGTCGTGGCCGGTCGGCTGTCCAGAGTCCCTGGCGTGCGGCACACCACCACCCATGTCGCTTTCCGGGCCTACTCGCGTCACGATCTGGATGCCGCGTTCTCCATCGGCGCCGACTGATCCAGCTATCGGCAGCGGCCGCGGTAGGCCGCGGCCGCGACGTCTTGACCCAGCCCGTGTCCCGCCATCGAGGTTCCTTGCCTCGCGACAACCACCTCAGGGCTCCCGCGGAATCGCGCCAGCGATCAGGACAGAACTACTAGCCAGCGCGCAGCTGCTGGCTGAGCTCGATCCACCGGTCGAGAGCCTGACCGGCCGCGCCCGAGTCGATCGCCGCCCGGGCCGCGACAAGCCCACCGGCCAATGCGTCGACCAGCCCGTCGGCAGCAGTCCCGGCGTCGGGCGCGGGCGCGCCACGCCACGGAAAGGCGTCGTAGGCGGCGATACCCGCTGCCGCGTTGAGCAGCACCGCGTCCCGGATGGGGCCGGGCTTCCCAGCGAGCAGGTCACGGACCACTCCGGCGTTGAAGACGCGATCGCCGCCGCGCAGTGCGCCGGGCTCGGAAAGCGCTAAGCCCAGATCGTTCGGGTGAACCGGCCGGGCCACGACGCCCCCGCGCGTGGCCACCCACACCGACGACGTGGTCGTGGTGGTCAACTCGTCGAGACCGTCGTCACCGCGGAAGACAAGAGCGGTGTCTCCTCGAGCGGCCAGTACCTCCGCCATGACGGTCGCCATGCGAGCGTCCGCGCACCCGATGGCCGACGCCGGCGGACGAGCCGGATTGGTCAGCGGGCCCACGAAGTTGAACACGGTCGGGACGCCCAGTTCGCGGCGAGGCGCTCCGGCGTGACGCAGCCCGGCGTGAAACACGGGAGCGAAGCAGAATCCGATGCCCGCGCCTGCGACGGTGGCCGCGACGCCGGCTCCGTCCAGGTCGATCGCGACGCCGAGCTCTTCGAGTACGTCTGCGGCCCCACAGGCGGACGAGGCGGCGCGGTTGCCATGCTTGACGACCGTGCGGCCCGACCCGGCCACCACTATGGCCGCCATCGTCGAGATGTTGGCGGTATGGGCCTGATCGCCCCCAGTGCCCACTAGATCCACGGCCCGACCGGCGACCACAACGGGCGCCGCGCGCGCGAGCATCGTCGCCACCAGTCCTTCGAGCTCGGCCGACGTCTCGCCTTTCGCACGCAGCAGGACGGCGAACCCGGCCAGCTGGGCCGGAGTCGCCTGACCAGCCATGATCTCGTCCATTGCCCACGCCGTCGCGGCCGCGTCCAGAGATTCCCGGCGCATCAAAGCGGAGAGCAGGGCAGGCCAGCTACGAATGGCCGGGTTGTCGCTCAACGCACGACAGGGATGCCTTGGAGGTGGCGCCGCAACTGGTCGGCTACCACCTGCGCGGCCGTCACCGGGTCCAACGGCTGGCTTATCACCGCGTCGGCGAGTGACCAGCTCGCGAGCCAGCCGTCTTGTGGGCGAGCTATGAGAACGATGATCGGCGGGCAGTCGTCGATCTCGTACTTGAACTGCCGGGCGAGTCCCATTCCGCCAGTCGGCTGAGCCTCACCGTCGACTATCGCGAGATCAAGGCCGCCGAGGTCCATCTGCTCGACGAGCTCAGCGTTGGTCGCGCATTCCAGCCAGTCGATGCGGGGGGAATCCGGGGCTGGACGGCGGCCGACCGCGGTACGCACCTGCGCCCGAACCTGGGCCGAATTGCTGTACAGCAGCACGATGACGGTGTCCGCCGCGGGCGCGCTCATGCGGCGCATCGTATCGGCGGGTTGACCCGCGCCCGCGCGCGGTTCCGACGTCGTCGCGACAGGTGCGCGACACGAGTGACCCCGCTGCGCCGGACCCTCTCGGGCGGGACATAATGCGATGGTGACCTCGACCAGCACGGCGTCGAGCTTCGACTCGAGCCGGGTGCATTCGCTGACGCGGCCCAACATCGTCAGCGTCGGGACCATCGTGTGGCTGTCGAGCGAGTTGATGTTTTTCGCCGGGCTGTTCGCGATGTACTTCTCGATCCGATCCGTGCACGCGAACGACTGGCCGATGACCCTCCCGGACGGCAAAGACATCAAGCTCAGCGTCGCCTACGCGCTGCCGTTCACGATCATCCTGATCGCGTCGAGTGTCACCTGCCAGTACGGCGTATTCGCCGCTGAGAAGGGCGACGTATACAAGCTGCGTCGCTGGTTCACCTACAGCTTTGTCCTCGGCCTCATCTTCGTTCTTGGCCAAGCGAACGAGTACCGGATTCAGGTCCACGACGGGAACACCATCTCGGCCACGGGTTACGGATCGGTCTTCTATCTCACGACGGGGTTCCACGGGCTCCACGTGATCTGCGGCTTGCTGGCGTTCGTCTATTTCCTCATAAGAACCACTCTGAGCAAGTTCACGCCGGCTCAGGCGACGGCCGCCATCGTGGTGTCGTACTACTGGCATTTCGTCGACGTGGTTTGGATCGGCTTGTTCACGACGATTTATCTCATACGCTGACCACGCTTTCAGCGAATAGCTGATAAGAGCCCATCCGCCGACCGAGAAGGGACGTCCGTGACGGAAGACTTCGACGTCGACGAGCTGGGTTTCAACCCGGCGATCTCGGCCACGGGTGCGGACCCACAGGAGGCTCCGCAGCGTGATCGAGCCTCGTCCTCGCTCGGCGTTCGACGTCGCCCGCGCCGTGCGGTCTGGCGCCGCCGGTTTGCGAGCGGCGTGGTGCTTCTGATCGCGCTGATCGGCATGGGCGGCGCGTACGCGTTGTTCGCAAGCTCGTCCGGAGCGAACACCGCAACCAGCACGGCCGCCGACGTCGCCGCTGGGCAACAGCTCTACGAGACCAGTTGCATTACCTGCCACGGCAACAACCTGCAGGGTGTCAACGAACGCGGCCCATCGTTGATCGGCGTTGGCGGCGCCGCCGTGTACTTCCAGGTGAGCACGGGCCGGATGCCGGCACCGGGTCAGGGCGCCGAGATGACGCGCAAGGAGGCCAAGTTCACCGATGAGCAGATCAGCCAGCTCGAAGCCTTTGTACAAGCGCACGGCGGCGGGCCAGAAACGCCGACCGGCAACCTCCGCGATACCTCGCTCAGCCTCGGACAAGGCGGCGACCTGTTCCGGCTGAACTGCGCGTCCTGTCATGGCTTCTCTGGTGCGGGTGCGCCGCTGTCGGCCGGCAAGCTGGCGCCCACGCTCAAGCACGCGAGCGACACTCAGCTCTTCACCGCCATGCTCACCGGCCCGGAGAACATGCCGGTCTTCAACGACAACCAGCTCACGCCCAACGAGAAGCGCGCGATCATCGACTACATCCAGACCTTGAAGGAGTCGAACGACCCCGGCGGTAGTGGGATCGGACGCATCGGCCCGGTGTCCGAGGGCCTGGTGATCTGGGTAGCCGGCATCGGCGCCATCGTCCTGATCATCATGTGGATCGGGGCGAAGTCATGACTGTGCCCCCCGTCGCCGCCCTCGGCTGCCCTCCTCGGGCCGTGCGGGCCCCGCGATGCTCCGCGGAGGACAGCTCCTCATGACCCACTCGACCGCCAACATCCCCGGGCCCGACGAACTGCGCGAGATGAGCCCCGAAGAGGCAATGCTCGCCGGCGCCGACTCCGGAGGCGTCCACGTCGTCCACCGCCGGCAGCGATATCCCATCCCGGGAACGAAGGCGGAGAAGCGCGCCGAGCGAGGCGTCTCGTTCATGTTCGGGCTCGCCGCGCTGGCGGGCGTCGCGTTCATCGTCGTCTTCGTGGCTTGGCCGTATGTGTATCACCTGCCTGGAGAAGGCAGCCAGCGGTTCCGCTTCTACACACCGCTGCTTGGCGGCCTGCTCGGCCTGATGCTGCTGGGGCTGGGCTTCGGCGCGGTGCTCTGGGCGAAGTGGCTCATGCCCGAGGAAGAGGCGGTCGAGGAGCGGGACGACGAGCCCTCGCCGGACGAGGAAAAGCTCATGACCGCGGCGACGCTGTCGGTCGGGTTCGAGGACACCGGCCTGCAGCGTCGCCGGATGCTCGTGGGCTCGCTGGTGCTGGCCGGAGGTGCACTCGCCACCGTTCCGCTCGTGGCTCTGGTCGGCGCGTTGATCAAGAAGCCGGGTAACCAGCTGGCCCACACCCTCTGGGGCCAGCCCCCCGACAAGTATCCGAACGGCGTGCCGGTGATTTACTCCGACGGCCGGCGGGTGAGCCCGAACGATATCCAGGCCGGCGGATTGGCCACCGTATTCCCGGGTGTTCCGGGTGGTATCACGTCAGCCAACACGCCGACCCTGCTCATCCGCTTGCGCCCGAACCAAACGGTCAAGTCCCGTAAGGGTCAGGCTGACTTCGGTTGGGGCGATTTCGTGGCGTTTTCCAAGATCTGCACGCACGCGGGTTGCCCGGCGTCCTTGTACGAGCAGCAGACCACCCGCCTGCTCTGCCCGTGCCACCAATCGCAGTTCGAGGTGCTCCAAGACGCCAAACCAGTGTTCGGACCTGCCACGAGGCCCCTGCCCAAGCTACCGTTGGGGATCGAGGTCGTGGATGGCACACAGTACTTCGTGGGCCGGCACGACTTTGTCGAGCCGATCGGCCCCGCTTACTGGGAGCGCCCATGACCGCGACCCGAGAACGTGAGACGGCGAGCGAGCCCAGGTCGCGCCGTAATCAGCCCCGGACCCTGCTGGGCAAGACCGGCGAGTGGTTCGAGGAGCGCCTGAAGGTCGCCCGGCCGACCCGTCATTATCTGAACAAGGTCTTCCCCGACCACTGGTCGTTCATGATGGGCGAGATCGCGCTCTATTCGTTCGTCGTGCTTCTGCTCACCGGCACATTCCTCACCTTCTTCTTCGACGCGGCCATGGGCGAGGTGCGCTACAACGGCTCCTACCAACCGCTGCAAGGCGTCGAGATGTCGCAGGCGTACGCCTCGACCCTCCACATCTCGTTCGACGTCCGCGGCGGCCTGGTGATCCGCCAGATCCACCACTGGGCCGCGCTGATGTTCATTGCGGCCATGCTGATCCACATGGGCCGGATTTTCTTCACCGGTGCCTTCCGCAAGCCTCGCGAGCTCAACTGGATCATCGGCGTCTCGCTCATCGTCCTCGGTGTCATCGAAGGTTTTGCCGGCTACTCGCTCCCGGACGACCTGCTCTCCGGCACGGGCCTGCGGATCGCGGACGCGATCATGTTGTCGATACCGATCATCGGATCCTGGGTGTCGTTCGCCGTCTTCGATGGGGAGTTCCCGGGCACGGCGATCGTGGGCCGGCTCTATATCGCCCATGTCTTGCTGATCCCGGCCATCCTGGTCGCCCTGATCACGGTGCACCTGGCCTTGATCGTCCGTCAGAAGCACACCCAGTTCCCCGCTGCCGGACGGACCGAATCCTCGGTCAGCGGGGAACGGGTCTACCCGATCTACGCCGCCAAGGCCGGTGGGTTTTTCTTCATCGTCTTCGGCGTCCTGGCCGGGCTGGGCGGTTTCGCGCAGATCAACCCGATCTGGCTGTTCGGTCCGTACAACCCCGCCCAGGTGAGTTCCGGTTCGCAGCCGGACTGGTACATGGCCATGCTGGACGGCTCGACCCGTCTGTTCCCGTCGTGGGAGATCCACGGCCTGTTCGGCCGATATACCGTGCCGGCAGTCTTCTGGCCTACGGTCGTGCTGCCCACGATCCTGATCGGCCTGGCCTTGGCGTACCCGTTCATCGAGGCCCGGCTGACGAAGGACCGCGCGAAACACCACCTGTTACAGCGGCCGCGGGACGTGCCGGTGCGGACGTCGCTCGGCGCGATGGCGTTGACGTTCTGCATCGTTTTGTTCATCTCGGGAGGCAACGACCTGGTCGCCGCGGCGTTCGATATCTCACTGAACGCCATGACGTGGGGTGGCCGCGTCGCGCTGATCATCCTGCCGCCGCTTGCCTATGTGCTGACGTACCGGATCTGCCTTGGCCTGCAACGCCACGACCGGGAGGTGCTCGAGCACGGCGTCGAGACCGGGATCATTCGCCGCCTGCCCACCGGGGAATTCATCGAGGTGCATCAACCGCTCGGCCCGGTGGACGACCACGGTCATGGCGAGCTCAACTATGCCGGGGCGTCCGTGCCCAAGCGCATGAACCAGCTCGGCACGGGCGCGTTGCGACACGCCCGTGGCTTCTTCCGGCCAGTCGTGGAGAAACCGGAGATCGCGGAGAAGCTGGCCGAGGTGGAGGAATCTGAGGAAGCCTCCGACGCCGCCGAGCGACGGGACAAGATCGCCGTCGAGCTGGAAGAGGTGGAGGCCGAGCGGCGCCAGCTCACTGACTGACGCAGTTTGCCAGTCGTCGTCTTGGACACTTATCGCTCCACGGCGACGGTAAGTCCAAGGGCGACGGTAAGTCCGAGATCATGACCAGAATCGGGTCAGGCGGATCACCAGAACGGAATCAGGCCGCCGATCGACGGCACGTAAGCAGCGGGCAGATCTCCGGTCGGCCTAGCTGAGCGGACGGCGGCCGCCGACGTAGTACTCGAACAGCAGCCCGCCGACAGTGAATCCCAACGCCACGACACCGACGACGACCAGCCAGATCTGCACGAACGCCAGGGCCACCCCGGTAACTGTGGCCGCGCCGGCGATGCCAATCGGCCAATAACTGCCGGGGCTGAAGAATCCGAGGTCGCCCGCGCCCTCGGCGATCTCGGCATCGGGCCGGTCCTCGGGACGCGGGTCGATGCGCCGGGAAACGAACCAGAAGAACGATCCGGCGATGGCCATGAGACCGCCGGAAAGGATCAACGCGGCTACCCCGACCGGCTCGACACCGCCGGCTGACTGGTCGGTCCAGATGCCGTACATGATCGCGACCACCCAGCAGAACACGGCGACGACGAGGAAGATGCGCGCCTCGACCTTCACGACCGCTCCCCAATGTCCCGTTGACTAGTTGCTTGCGCTACGTGCCGTGCGATCGGTGTTGAACGGATGCGTCGTGGTAGCGACCGGCACCTCGCCGATCGCCGCCAACGCCTTGTACTGACGGGCTGGATCGGTCGGACCTAGCTGCGCCAGGGCGCTCAGGTAGGACGTGAACTTGTCCGAGTCGACAACCCGTACCTCGAAGTTCATTTGCGAATGGTAGGTCCCACACAACTCGGCACATCGGCCGACAAAATGCCCGTTCGTTGTCGCCGTGATCTCGAAGCGGTTGTCGTGGGTGGTGGAATCCGTGCCGTACGGAATGACATCTCGCTTGAACAGGAACTCCGGCACCCAGAAGGAATGGATCACGTCCTCGGAGTGCTCGACGAACTGGACTGTCTGCCCCCGCGGAATAAGAAGAATGGGGATCTCGCCTGACGATCCGATCGTCGACAGCGGCTGCGCCGGTGAGACCCCGGGATAGTTCTGATCGGTGCCGTTGGCTTTGAGATACTCGAATTCCCAGTTCCACTTGAAGGCATTGACCTGAACCGTCACATTCGGATTGGGCGTCTGTCGATCGACGAAGTCCTCGACCCGAACCGTGAAGAAGAACAACCCGGCGATGATCATCAAGGGCACGACGGTATATACGATCTCGATCGGCAGGTTGTACTTGGTCTGCCGAGGGATCTCGTCGTTGCGCTTGTGGTACCGCCCGCAACACCAGAAGATCAGACCCCAGACGAGCACACCCACCGCGAGGGCCACAACCCCCGACCAGGACCACAGCACGCGCATGCGCTCGGCCTGCTTGGTGACGCCGGTAGGCCAGCCCCAGCGGATCCTTTTCTCGATGTCCGAGGTCGAGCAGCTGGTGAGCAGCAGGAGCACTGCGCCGCTGAGGGCGGCTCGCGACGAGACGCGAACCCACCGGCTGCGCTGCACTGGCCGACCGCCTCTCCAGAGGTCTTCCTGCGTCAGTCGGGAGCGTACTGGACTTGGTACGCCGCAGCGGTGAGGGGTCGGCGGTTGTGGCGCAGGTGGGCCACTAGCGTGGTGTCGTGATGGCCTACCTCGACGCGGCGTCGGGGGCGCCATTGCACCCGGTCGCGCGAGAGGCACTCGTCGCGGCCTTCGGTGACGGCTGGGCGGATCCCGGACGACTGTATTCGGCCGGTCGCCGGGCCGCACTTCTGCTCGAGGCGGCCCGCGAGCTGACCGCCGAGTGTCTCGGGGCCCGTCCGGACGAGGTCAGCTTCCCGGCCAACGGGACGCAGGCGCTCCATGCGGCCGTCCTCGGCCTGCTTCGTTCCCGGGCCGGTGCGACGTTCGTGCACACCGCCGTCGAGCATTCCGCGATCCTGCATGCCGCCGATCAGCATGCCGCGCACGGTGGACAAGCCGTATCGATAGGTGTCGACGCCCACGGCCGGGTTGACCCGATCGAGTTCGCGGCAGCCGCTGAGGAGTCCACTGCCACGGCTGCGGCGGTGCAGGCGGCGAACCACGAGGTCGGCACGACGCAGCCGGTCACTCGCATCGCGGACCTGGTCCCCC